>JAAUYH010027459.1_pt1 | contig 55251 bp, 37 predicted proteins | sample 7278061 | NCBI WGS metagenome assembly JAAUYH01 (sample SAMN14350203, study PRJNA611818) | marine sediment metagenome | isolation source: surface marine sediment (0.6m) | place: French Polynesia: Moorea | collected 2018-08 | reverse complement strand
TCAGTTCGCTCTGCGTTTGCTGTAGCATTTCCACAAGTGCCGACCGACTCTTCGGCGCGCTGTTGGGCAAATCCGGAACACCGAGTCGGAGTTCATCGGGGTCGCGAATCAGTATGAAATTGCCGCCGAAACGTATGGTGAATAGGAAATGCATCAGCACACAAGATCTGCCCGAACATTTTGAGCATGCCTATTGGATTATTCTGTTGTTCAAAGGAGGACAAAGATTACTCTAGTGGCAAACTACACCACGTTACTTCTCGATAGATAAAGTTAAATGGATACATGAAAAGTGAAATACGGCCTCCTGCCAGTTGGAAACAGCGGGGTGACTTCATCCCCCTGCAAAAATTATTTCTTTTTCTAGGTCTTAGTAGTGTTCTCGACGTTTGTGTGCTCCGAGCCTGTCATCCTTTGTGAACTTATACAGTAGTACTGGACATGAAACATCAAGGACGGACTGACTGTGAATTAACCACTGATTACTGAATAGCCAGTCAATTGTCTCAGTTCAACATCGAAGAACAGTGCCTTTGACGAATTGCTGTTGATTTCTCGAGTTTATGCACCGCAGCTAAGGAAAAAAGTAGCACACTAGTCTACTGTACTGCTTTCTCTTGATTGACAGAGGCACGGAAAACAGTGGCTCCTGCTTCACTCGCAGTAACTGTGGCAGAAGTATTGTCTAAGAGACAAGCAGCGAATCCAGAAGGCGCTTCAGTACTGTTGTCACCACAAGAGACCGTCGCATTCCCTTCCACGACGAAAACAATACCATTACCGATATGTGGGGGTAGTTCGACAGATGATTGTGGCGATACGACGTAACGCATCAGTTGGAACTCTTCTGGTCCTGGGCGGTAAAGAAAACCATCAGAATCTGGTCGTGCCTTCACCATGTCAGGACGACCTGCACGGTACGTGAGCATATTGACAAGTGTATCGACATCCTTGAACTTGGGGGTGAGACCAGCACGTACAACATTATCACTGCATGCCATAATCTCTACGCACTGACCAAGAAGATAGGCGTGAGGTTCATTCGCAGCCATAAAGAATGCTTCACCTGATTTCGCAAGTACATGATTCAATAAATATGCACAAAAACATCCTACATCACCAGGGTAGTGTTCGCAGAGACGGAGGAATAATTCGTCGCCTTCATTGCTTGCCTCTCGTTCTCGAACAACTGCTTCTGCTTGTTGAATAGCCGCTTCAACATCGGGGGTTGGTGCCCTCATCAACGCACCAAACATCGCACGCATTTTCTCCGCACCAGCATCGGCGGGGAATTCACCTACGAGCGCAGATAGAGACGGTAATGATTGAAGAGACGCGGCAATAACTGCCGGTTCACGGAAGTTGCACATTCCCTCGAAGGCTACTCCGTGTTAGAAAAGCAGGTGTGTATGGAGTTGAATACTTACGCGTTAGGGCGACAGCCATCTCCGGCTTATGGTTGTCATCTTTGTACTTGTCGGGTCGTTCAGAGTGCAATTTTTCAGCAAGAGATTTGTCGGGATGAGCTTGGATAGAGAGAGGGCGTGCGACAGAAAGCACTTTCAGCAAGAACGGAAGATCTGTTCCCACAGTGTCGCGTAGAAGGCCCCCATCGCGAGTAGTTGAGGGACCGGAGGTATGAGTTCCCAACCAAAGTTCGGCAGCAGGCTCTTCAGGGTCCACAGTTACTTTCGCGTTGGAGGCATGCAATGCCGCAGCAAGGGAGTCACGGCCTGCAAGACCCCACGCATAATTCTTCAGAGCCCCCACAATGGGAATCATCTTGGTTTGAGGCGCCATGAAGTTGCTGTGGCGTGGTGAACAGTGTTGCGCAAGTCGTTTCGCACCTTTATACAGTACTGCAGAAAGAGGGTTCGACGTCGAATCGTAGAATCGTTCACTCTGGGGTGCAGTGACAAAGGGCAAAATCTGTTTCGACTGACACTAAGGCCATCGCCTTGCTGTGAGCTACCTAATCGACCAATCGAAATTTGCGAAATGACAAGAATATTTGATTGGCTGTCTGAACGAATTAACGATATCGGGATATTACCTGAATGAATCCATTACGGAAAGACATCACGATATCTCTCGTGATACTTATCCATACCTTATCGACTTGCTCTCGAGCACAAAGACGTCCATCAAGTAAGCGGACGCCACATTCAAAACCATGGCTTTCTCAAACGCAGATGTTCAACCCATGATACGGTTGACAGTGCTCTAACCGAGCGTCGAGTGGATGCGAATCTGCGTTGGCGTTACCCAAAATGAACAAATTGAGCCAGCGCATCACCAACGCTGTCAAGTCATCCTGGTCTGCGCTCAGCAGTAACGAGGGTGAAATAAGCACGATTATCTACTCTCCAGATGACGTTCTCAAATTCTGCGAAAGTCATCGATTGAGTCAAGTTGGAAATTGTGATCTTGCTTCGAAATGGGCTTTCGAGATAAAAGACATCGTCCGCGATTTGGAAGAGCTTAATGTTGCTAATCCTACACTTGAACGTGGGATTCAGCTGTTCGAATCGCTTGAGCCTATTCAAATCGGCAACCTTTATCCAACACCTCGTAATGCGCGAGTTTTCGTCATTGCATGCGTTCTGCTTGCTGATATTCAACATCGACCGCTTCCACTAGTCGAAAAACTGGCCGAACATCTCTTAACCCGAGGAGAATTGTTCCGTTTTCATAGTGAGATGTGGGCACGTACACTTATTTTTTTTGACTCCTGGATGCAATTGCCAAAACTATGTGATTTCGTGCGAGTTGGTGACCGAAAAATCATAGCACAGAAGTGTATGGTGCTATATAGGGCATCACGTTTGCCCATATTTGACCCATCCCTAAATGAACCAACTCTTTCTGTTCAATTACGAGGTAGTAGTACAAGCAAGTCACCATCAACTAATGCCCTATTATCCAAGCCTCTCAGGAACATGCCTTCTGCAGCTGTACAGTCAGCACGAAATGATTATCAGAGTTTTTCGATTTCTCCTCCAAAGAGCCGTGTCGGACAGCATACTGGTTCTGTTCTCCAACATCGACAGTCAGGTGGTAACAGACCTATTCATCATTCTAGTGAAAATGAATTTCCAAGACCTCCTCAGCAGATGTCATCTAGTCCGGTGGTTGAGCCAGAGTATGAACCTCTTGATTTGATTACCGATGAGTACTCAAGTGTCTATTCCCCTATTCCCAAGCACACAAAATATCATGATGGCAGCGATATGTCTCTCGGGAAACCATCAGGTCGAGCATTACCTTTTCGATGTGCCCCTACTATCACTGAAATGAAGGAACAAAGGCCCTGGTTAGATGAATCACAACACTCCGTTTCTCGACATCACTCTTCAAAGGCATATCCCTCAGTTGCTGATAAGAAGTTACAGGCTAGTAGAATTTCTTCAAAAGGGTCTCGTCAATACGACAAATCACATGCACCAACAAAATATACGACGCATTCCTACACCAACGTTGACGGAACTGAATCCCGTGGAGGAATCATTCTGTCCGATGAAAATGACACAAGAAACTTTGCTAGTGCGTTTGTGCTACCGCCACCGGAAACAACGGAATCTTCACCAGCAGAGGTGACGAGTTCTGAAGGACTTATGAAACCATCTATTGGAAGGGTTGAAACTGGTCACCAGGATGAAGAACCAAGAAAGCGCAGGCGAATTTCCAGTTATAAGCCGAAAGATACTCGAACACCACGCTTCTCGTTACACGGAGATATGCCGAATCCATTCGTTCCCGATATTTCGACTGAAGAACAAGACAGGAGTCTTGAGGAGTCAGCAAATCCATTTGAGCGCAAGCCAGTCCCGGAATCGCAACGACCGAAATCGTGGAAACCTGCAACTCCTGCTAGCAGTAAACCCAAGAAGCGGGTCAGTTTCGCGGACGATGAAGGACTTCAACTCGAAGATGTACGCGAATTAGAAACAGATTACGATGAATACAGTCACGACGGCTACGACTATGACGATGATACCTCTGATTCGGACTATGAAGACTATACCGATAGCGACTGGGTGTCGACTGACGATGATTTCGACAGTGAAGATTCAGAAGAGTTGAACTTCATGGGTTATGAATCAGATGGTCACACTATTGATTATGAAGATGAGACTGACACTACCGGGCTTCGAACTGACGGTACATCGACGGAGTACACAACTGAGTATACGGCAACGACTGGGTATTCCACGGATGGCCCTCACGCAGACGAATACGAATCTGACAGTTCGCTGCCGCTGGTCAAAATGGACGAAAAAGAAGGAGAGGACGATGGGACTTCATCATCAAACTATGAAATTGTTCATTCCGAAGGAACTGACGAAACAGAAGAAGATTCCACGAAAAGATTTGAATTGTTATCAGGAGAAGTGCCAGACACAATTATGAGTGATCAAGAACATGAGCATGCAGAAGGGGACGAAAACATGGCATCATTGGAAAGAGAAGAAGATGTCGATGGTAATAGAGATGAAGAAGAAGGAAATGCCGAGGAATCGTCGGACGAAAATGCAAACTTGCCAGAAGAAACTATCGGAACGAATACAACTGTGGCTCCTGAGAAGCCAGTAAGAAAGCCTCCAACAATTCGACCAGCGAAGAACATCAAAGTTCCTGTAGCAACGGCGAAACCAAGTCGACGGCTGGCGAGCATGCAGCGTCGCGGAGGAGTGCCTCACCGTAGTCCACGTGCAGCAGGTTTACGAGTAAGTCCGCGTGGATTCAAGAGCGCATCGTCGACATGGGCAGCGCCTGGTACTCCATTTGACATCTTGATTGGATCTGCGGTTGCTATCGCTGCACCACATCTATCAAAGGATGGGACGGAACAGTACGATCAATCGCTCCGTGCAGCGCTGACGGTTGCAGCAGGTGGTGATATTGAGAGCGGTGTTCAAGATGCTCTGGTTTTAGCACCAACAACGATGAGTGAAGAAGAAGAGAAGAAGTTGGAAGAAGCAGTACGTGCAGCAGCCAAAGAAGCAGCTCAATCAGCACCGCCATCACTCAGTTCACGCGGTCCCCCTGGTACTGAAGCACCTTCGAAAGGAATGGACAAAGAAAAGACAACGAAAAAACCAGCAGCACGGCCGAAAAATTCCAAGAAGGTTGAAGAGCCACAAGCAAAGAAGGTAGATGCAGAACCGCTAAAGAAGGATCAAAAAGAGGCGCCGACGAAAGAAGCACCATCATCCAAGAAGGGGCCGCCCAAACCTACAACCAAAAAAGCGACAGCTTCAACGACTCAATCGAAGGGTGTCTCGTTCGCAGTTGGTACAAAGCCAGGGAAATCGTCGGAACGGAAACCAGGTGTCGGACCAGCTCGAAGAAATTCGAAAGTGGTGGAGGCAAAACGGAATAGCGGAAAACCAGGTCCAGCGAAACGGGTCGCAACTAAACAGAAAAGAAGGGGGATGGTTGCAAGAATTGCAGAATTGAAGAGCATGGCTGATGAAGCAGAGAAGAGCAAGGCGCCACCGAGTGCTCGTGCACTGAGGGCCGCGCGACGCAACGGGGAGATTTTGTAGAACGATAATAATTTCACATTGTATGCCTGAGCTAAACAATTTCCAGCTTGCTATGAACAAACTGCCAGTTGATTCGGCACAGAAGAAAAGTAAAAGCACCTTAAGTTCACTCCTTCAACCAGATTTGAGCAGTCTCTCTTCTACAAAAAGTTGTGTGAATGGAAATGAGCAGCTGTACCTCCCGGATCGTCTCTGGGGTGCTGCCGCATTGTTGCTGCGTTCTGCCTCTCCACTCATTCACCATAACACAGTAAACGCAAACTTAACTTCTGATGCACAGCGTACTTCGATTCGTGAGCGAACACCATCTTCGGGTTTGTTCGTTCTTGACCTGCCAATATCACTGGTGTTGTAACCATCTGGACTTTACCTAACGTGAAGGGAACGAGATAACTGTTGAAGTTGAAAGTGTGAAGTTTATTACGACTCATAGCAACTCTAGTGTAATCTCCGATATGCTCTCTACATCCCGGCACAATCGCCCTCTACAAGAACTTGTGCATGCAGTAGTCAAGACAAGCATGCAAGACGTTTGTACAGACAACATCATGCACCAGTAATTGGAGCGACCGTGGAAGATACACTTGCCTTTTCAGTCATGGCTTGAAGATAACGCCGAAGGTTACTTCCTTCTTATAGGCAACATGAGGTAGCTCGTGATGGAACGACAAAAGTAACGAAAGCTTACCTCGCTCGATTAATGTCGCTGGATAAAACGAGTCAGTCCCAGGGTACACCGCCAAGACGTTTGTTCCGCGTTCCCATTTCGGTGGGCGCTTCGGAACGATTCGCATCTTCTCCGGCTTGATAAGATGTACTTTTGAACCTTTCAGCCCCTGCGCTACGCTATATGTACCATCATCGGCGTGTTGGTTACTGACAATCCTTCCGAGAGTCCAATACGTTTCGGTACCGGTCGGTAGCGTGAATGCGACAAACATCCCCTTCTCGAATCCGTTCTTGTTTGTTTGGGTGGGCGGTCTTTCCGTCGCGGATGCAGGGCTCGCGGTCGTGGGCGACTTCAGCATTTCTTCAGGAGCAGGGGAGGCTGGTAATGCAGCGGCGAAAGATGCAGCCGTGTCAACAACATTTCGATCGTGGCCGTGGTCCTCGGAAAAGTTGTTCAGGAGTTCGTTCTTCGTTTTCTTGACCTGCGTTTCACGATTAGCGACTCGTTTCTTGGATACCCTCCCTCGCGTGACCCGCCGAGGAAGCTCAGTGGCAGGTGCGGCGGTGGAATCATTCGATTCCTTTCGCTTGACCATTTTCGTGTGTGAAGTCGTCTCTTGGAACGAACTGTGCCAGCTGTTTGTTCGCCGTGGCACAATCAGAATACGCTCAATTCGTACTTATACCCATGAAATGGTACTAGTACGTTTAACCGGATAATCATATTCGTTGTCATACGGAGGGAGTTATGTAAATTAGTTGGATTTGCAAGTTTCTCAACATAATTTTTAGATTCTCAGCTCCGCTGAACTTGGAAAGTTGGTCAAATCGGTGGTAAAATTAATTAGAGTAATGATGGCTGTAATTTTGATACTCCTATTCTGTTGCAGCAGACAAATAGAAATTGTTTTAGCTTGGATATCATTGTGAGTTTTGTGCCAATTGTTAGGATCTACAATCTCGAATGGTAGAAACCTGGACAGTACCCTGGTGCTCGAAAAGTAGAAAAGTATGATTATAGAACATACAGATGTATTCAGTAACACAATCTTAGAAAATTGAATTGAATAGGAACCATTTCCGACAATTCGTGAACTCAGTTTTCGCAGCGGTATGAAAATAAATTGAGTGGCTTTTTACCTCATGTGCCACGACAATCAGCTGATAAAGGGTGAACAAAGCGAAGATTTCACATCTGAAAATGGTCGGACGAAGAAAATGTTATGCTTCCGACGCCGCACCTGCCACTGCGCCTGCTCGACGGATAACGCGAGGGATGATGTCTAAGAAACGAGTAGCTAATCGCGAAGCGCAGATCGATAAAACAAAGAATGAGCTCCTTGAGCTCCTCCCCAATGACCACGGCTTCGATAAAGATGTTGCCGACGCGTCCGCATCGTTCATCGCGGTGTTACAAGCGTGCCAAGCCACGGAAGCAATGCTAGAGTCGCTCCCCGACCCCTCGGACAAGGACTCAGTGGCGCGCACCATGTCGCAGGATGATACTGAAGATGAAACGCTGTCGTCGACGGAACTTGACCAGGTCAGATTGGCGAAGGGCTTGTTGGTTGCATTTTCGCTGTCGAATAGGTCTAAAAAGTTGTGGACTCTCGGGAAGATTGTCGGTTCTCCACGCGCCGATGGTAAATACAACGTATCAGAAGGTCACTACCGTGGAACAAAGCATTGGGTCGACCGCGAATGCATCCGAATCGTACCAACGCGCCCGCCGGATTGGGAGCCCGGAACAAAAGTAATGGCGGTATACCCCGGGACCGACACATTTTATCCTGCAGAGTTGATTGAGCGAGGTAAGCTTTCGTGGCTTTTAGCATTTGATAACGAGGGACCGAATGCTACGTACGTCAAGGAGGTAACCTTCGGTGCTCTATTCATCCCATAAGTCTGCGTCTCGTTTGTTCATCATCAAACCCTCGCTTTGTACTACGGGATTACATCGGGATTAGAACTGGTGATGAGGTTGCTATCTGCAGTGCAGTTGCACTAATAACCATAATACTCTTCACCTTCAGTGAGTGGTACTGTCTTCTACAGAATAGATAAAGCACAAAGGGTTGCAGTATTGCGAAAATCGAAGTTCGAAAGCGAACAAATCGAAAAAGGATGTTCGGGGACGATTCAGTTCATTGTAGATTTGTTAGATGTGAGAAGAATGACAGGGCAGCAATGCAGTAGTGACCCAATGACGATCCAGCGGTTAAAGGTGTCCAGTTTTCCGTCCACAAAAGTTTCACGAAAGAAAGGATTGCATATGTCGGTTCTAGAGGGAACTTATGAGGGTGCTTCTACTTTACTTCAATTTCTAGACGATAAGATCTTTGTTCATGGATGCTGGAAAATGTATAAGTGCAGCACATTCTTTCTTTGAATCTGAAACTATTCTCATTTCCACGGCTGACGGCGTGGCATGTGCATTTAAAAGTGCTTTGCTTTGATATGCTTCACCAGTGATCTCCTTTTTGATTTTACGTTTATCAAGACATGCCTTCCAAATTTCTGATTGATTTCATCATGAAGCAGCCGTGGCAAGTGGTAGCTGAGTAGGTGTTACAAAACACTTAATACATCTGCTCTAGAATTAGAGTTCAATGAGTTCTCAACCCATCGCTTCGTTTGCCTTAGGGCTCAATAGTCATTGTACCCTTTCTAACACTTGCTATAGGAAATCTATCTAACTTCTGATGCGATCTCGTAATCTGTTGTCTGAACTGATGGACTCGAACCAAGTGTCCGATTTGACTCTATTCGTACTGACAGTGAATGAAAGTCATTGTTAACTTTCCTGCAGCCGATAGTGTGTTGAAAAATCTTCGCTTCTCTTCGACGGGCAGTAAGTTGAGATTATTTTTAAATATTCTGACGACGTCAAATGAGAACAGTCCAAACAGAGATAAGTAGCAGTTGGAAATGCATGTTTACAGTGAACCGAGGATATCGCTTTCAAGAATCGAACGGGAGTGATATTGAAAAATCTGTTCGTATTAACAATTAAATAAATTCAGTTATTATGTTATTCACAGTAAAATACGTACAGATCTTTACAAGGAAGATAAGATGAAGTCGAAAATTACTCAGCCACGATAGATTATTTTAAAATCTAATAAGATTTATCTGCATGTGGATATTTCTTCCACACCACTGGCTTATGTAATCAAGAAGGGAGTCACATGTAGTTTTTTTTGGATTGCTCTCCTGTACTAGATTTATTGTGGGTTAATTATCAACGTGTGCCGAGAGACACGTCACAAAGTTTATTCTGCTTGATCCCATTGCTAAAAGTTTCAAATAATTCTGAATCATTCTGAAACAGTTCAAGGTGGATGTTGAATGTAGCTCGTCTGTTTTCAAGTCGAAGGCGGATGCCCAAAGTCGCTATTGGACTTCGGATTTTATATCAATCAAACTGTAAGGTACCAGCGCGGTACAACACACTAAATAAAATGATCGAATAATCCTTAAAATTCTAAAATAAATTTCAGCCAATTAAAATCTATGGGTTGTAGTACTGACAAAGACATAACAGCCCACTTCCATGACAGGTAGGTTTTATAACTTTGACAATGTTCATGAAAAGTGTCGACTAAAACAGAACATACAAGACACACAAAGAAACTGCTGGAATGACTCGTCCAGAATTGCAACGCTGTATAAATGCTCGTGACAAAGTCTTCTATAGATATTGAGCGCAAAATAATTTGAAACAACAAATCAGAAAGAACACGGGCAAAATCAAAATAGAAGTCTCTTCAACAGCCTCTCAGATGTCGTCGAATACTAAATCTCAGGAAACAGATAATAAGCAATGTATTGTTTTAATTAAACTTATCAAATAATTCGCTTGCACTCGAAATTTGACTCGAGTTATTAATATGAATTGATTCGTAACGGTATACCATGTTTCAGCCTACTGTTCGTATTAAGTGAATATTAGTAGAATTTTCGACAGTACTTTCGAATACAGCTCTATACTACAGTATATCTACAGCGTATACACAAAACGATTGCTGGCCTTATACTCTTCATGCTACAGGAGCCTTTCTAATTCAGGGAATCCATTACTGCGCCCGTATGCACCTTTCTAATGTTGATAAAATCTACAAAACCTAGCATTAGACTTATTAGAGTAATTCACGAAAGACAATATTTCGTATATATGGAGATTTGCTGAAAAATGTAAGAAGTGAAGAATCTAATGAATTTTAAAGCCCTCGGAGTACGTAAATTGAAAATTTTTCGTGATTCGTCCTTTCCGATACCTCATCTAGATGAAAATGATAACGACAGTTGGTCTGTGAAATCGAGTTAGCAACGGCTCGCCAGCTTTGCATTGTTGCCTTACGATAGTTGTTCGCGCAAGTCCTGGGATCGGCGGAATACTCCGAATGATGCACTTATTCGTGACTTTAACCAACGTCACTTGAAGAGTTGTACGAATCCTTTTCATCAGTCGAAATATAGCTCGCGTCCGCCTCATTCATCTACCGCGGTCACAGTACCGAACAGACTTCAATCACAAATCTCAAGTCACAGCTGAATCATGCGTCGGCAAATCATAGCACAACAACAGCAATACGTTAGGAGTTTCATTAACGTAAGACACTCAGTACCAGAAGAAAATTACAAATCAAGACAACCGAAAGATACTGATAATACTAATAGATCAAGGAAGTAATGCAACTCCTTCAGATTGACCAGACAATCTCCATTGCGGCAGAAAAATACAGTAGCCAAGACCAAACAATGACTATCGACACCCACATCGCAGGCCTATAATGTGAAAGAAGCTGAATTTGAGGGCGACTCAATAAAATCGATGTGGTACCCGAAAGCTAGGAACGATCTTGGTCTAGAGCAGGACCTGAATCGCGAATATGAGATTGACGTTTTTTCCTATCCTAGAAAATGAACTACAATTTTATTTCAGTCTCCTCAAACATTTCCGGCCATTTTTACTGCTTTTCTTGCACTCACTATACATAGCATAAACTATGTAATATTCGACAAAACCATAAAGGGAACCGATATAATGTATGTACGCTGAAATTTATCTGTTGATCACCTTCAAACGGTCATGATCAACAATTTAATGATATTTTGTCAGGATGGTTTTGGGAAAACCCTATGATTCGGTTATATTTTAGCACTTGCACTGTTCAATTATATTAGTGTTCTCCTATTGTTTCTACGTCTACGTGGACTTTCTAAGTGCAGTGTTATTCTAAGTCTGCATTGTAGGGCTAGTTGGAAATATTTTATTTCATTGCTTCTAGTCTGGTTTCATAATTTAGGTAGTTTGGATTTCCTATGGTAGTGTAAGTGTAAGTGAAAGTGAAAGGATGCAATACTAATCCTACGCTAGCACTAAAGTTTCGGGCTCTATTCTTTAGAGCTGGTCGGAATACCTAACTCCGACACAGATTTTCAGACATCGCAAAAACAACACAGTGTAGGGCAGGCTGGAGTATAATTTGATTCGTGCATTTACAACATTTATTTCGCGCCCATATACCTTGTATATGAACCGGAAGCCAGTCATATCTGCCAGAACTTCGGAAATTTATTCAGATACTTTGCTAGCTTCTAATCAAACCGAAGATAAACGGATCAATTCTGTCTAAATAAATGCGTTCCTTTTAACTCGAAAGCCTTCTATTGATGCTCGAATTCTACTGCGATAATATTCAGAAGAAAAATTAGTTGAAAATCCCTCTTTAAGGCACTCGGTCCCTCATAAATACAGTAAATGTCTCCTTAATTGCAATAGTCGAGTCAGTGGTGCTGATCTCTAAACACCAGATAAATCATACATTTCTTATTGCCCAACTGTGATAGTAATCCCAGTCGAAAAGTGGAATGTGGAAAGATCCAATTTGGTCAACAGCAACCCCATCTTTGAAAAGTATTACCACATCGCTTCCTGATACCGCACCAACAGAATTAACGATATCTGCAGTGAATCCAAAGAATGCTTCAAAGTTATCTTGATTATTAGTTATGTACAAGAATTCTCCTGCATTTAAAGACCCACTAAAAGTATATGTCGGAGAGGTTGGTATTCCTGAATCAGGAACACTGTAACGAGCTTTCGCTAAACCGTAAACACTTAAATCGGGTATGTCGTTGATTGCCTTTACTTCAACAAGCCGTGCAGCTACTTCTCTAGTTGATGCAGCGCCTGTTAACACCATATCCACATTGCAATTAACCTTATCAGGCGTCAGTGAATAAGTACCTATTGGGAAAGGATCTGGTCCAGAATCGTTCGTAACATAGCCATCAAAAGTGTGAGGAATGGAGTAAAAGAAATCTGCTGGGTTGAAGCTAGCTAGGCAAGGGTCAGGAGTTGTTGATGGAGTTGGAGATACTGATCGAGTTCCTGAAGGCGTTGGCGATACAGTTTGAGTTACTGAAGGTGTAGGCGTGAGACTTGAACTTGATGAAGGCGTAGGTGTGACACTTGAACTTGATGAAGGCGTAGGTGTGGTACTCGAACTCGCTGAAGGCGTAGGTGTTATACTTGGGCTTGAAGAATAAGATACAGTTGGTGTGATTGATGGAGTGACTGAAGGTGAGGAAGTTACAGTAGGAGTAGTTGTTATTGTTGGTGTAGCAGTTAAAGAAACAGAGGGAGCAGGAGTCTTGGTTTGGGCTCTACTTGGTCTAGAGGACGCTGAAGCAGTGGGAGAAGCTGAAGAAATAGGTCCAAGAGTAGCAGAAGGAGTTGGAGAAACCGAGGAAACAGGTGTAAGAGAAGCAGAAGATGTTTTCGAAGGAATCGGGCTCTTCGATCGAGAAGGAGTTGGTGTAGAAGTCCAGCTAGGAGTCGAGGTAACACACCAAGTATTCGACCTGAAGCCACCATTTAGTGTCGAGCAATCAATGACTCCTTGCAAGCTGCGAAATGCATTACGTTCTTGCGGTGAGTTTTGATCGCTAGGACTATTATTATTAATTCCAAGATCTGAAATCAGAGTATTGCTCGTTGAAAATCCACCAAGTATATTCCCGAGAGTTGGAAATCCGTTTTGTGTGGCAGGTCTACCACCAGAACTAGGGCTTGGGTTAGAAGAGCCTTCATTACCAGGACTAGGACTTGGGTTAGACGTTTCTTCATTGAAGGCAGTATGTTCGTCAGTTTTTTCATTTTCTTTACCATTATCATTGATATGAAAACCAGTTGTACATGATGGTGACGGAGATTGACTAGGTTGATAGAATGATATAGTTTTCTTGAAAGCATGCACCGGACTTAGAGCTGCATTAAGCACAAGGAAAGTCAAGAGTATTGTCGAATTTTTCATTGTTCAGTTCTATGACTTGATTAAAAAATTTTTACATCCACAGAAGATTCATAAATGCAGATAAAAATATTGTAACTTGATTGCGAGCTGAAATACCGACAGGACCTACAACTGAAAAGCTATTAAATTCGTTAGGATGCGTAGCATTGTAAAGGCCGTAACTGAATGTTTTTAAACCGTTATAATACGGAATTGTACAGTTATTTTTATGGCGCAAATTCGATTAAATTTGAAGAATGTGTGGAAAATGACCTACAATCATTCAGTTACGGCCTAAAAAACGTTGAGGGGCCTAACGGTTTCTAATAGCTATTTATTGTTCGTAAATACTAATATCTGTTTTTCAAGTGACAATCAAAGCGTTGGTCTTTGATAACGTTAATCTGTTTATTCTTAGTTTGATAAAATTGAACACGGGACCTGACTGAATCAATAAGATTTCAGTAATTTTTTCCAAAAATTTATAAATTCCTTGGCTTGAATGAAGCGTTCCTGGTTCATATAATCTTCTAGTTCGGAATATATCTCATTCTCAAATATAATGTAGTACAACCTTCGACTTCTCAACGCGAGCTGGAATGTCCAGATTCTCTGAACAATTTCTTTCATCACATGAACTTCATGTTCACTCTAACTTTTTAATCTGTAACAATAATGAATTGAGAAATTCGAAAATAATAAATTTTCAGTAATTCAACGTAGTCGCTTACCAATCGCATTAAGATGTTTTTAAATAGATAGCCTTGATCGATAGCGAAAGAAATGTAAAAAAGCGAGTAGATTGGATAAGTTTAAGCTGCTAAAACAGACGGACGTAGAGAATCGAAGTCGCTAGCTGGAAAAATCATTGTTAGCACCGTCATATCAATCGCGTTACTTTCGCCCCGTCCGTTTATTCCAATTCCTGCGCAAAACTGATCCATAAATGATAAGAAACTCGGGGTCCTGTTTTTCACAAATATTAGTGGTCCGAAAACATTGACTTAACCTATGATTCTTACTAGAAATGTCATACCAAGTTTAAAATCGAATTTACATTCCAAAAATAGGTTTTTAAAGCATAGGGTCCATATAAATTTTTCAGGAGTGGATTAAGTCCTTTGTTGCATTTGTATGATATCGAAGTCAGTTTCATGGCATAAATTTTTGTTTTTAAATTATTTAGTGAATTAATATGTAATTTCATTTACGTCCAAACTTTATCTCAAGATGAACTTTCAGTTTGCACGCATTTATTAATCACTGCACCTAAACGCGTATCTTTAGGTGCACAGGTACGAAATGATCTTAATGATCTTCAGTTTTTTGAATCTGCTAGAATGTTAAATTATCATAAATGATTGTAATCCGACCACCGAATTTTACAATTCAAACTTATTTTCATGATAATTGTAATGAAGCTATTCACTCGACATTGAATATTATATGGTATACGAATTATTGATGACTGTACTTGAATTTCAGTTCATTAAAAGACAGATACCAACGTTCTTTGAAAGGAACTCGCCCTTAGATAGCCCAGTATACAAATTCTAATGCCGAAAGAAAAATAATGGTATATGCACACCGTAGCAGAGCAGCCATTAGCTGGCTGCCAAAGGCGAGTGCGAGATATTTGATTTAAGAAGCATCGACAGTTCCAGTTTTGATTTCTCGATCACTGCCATTAAGGATTCCAGTTTTTAAAATCGGTCGCTATATTATATAGATGCTATAAATTCATATTTCGAATATTTGTACACTGCCACTTAAGCAAATCCATCTGATGAGTAGAAATAAACCTAAAATAGCCAAATATTAATTCTCCTATGTAAGAAGTACCGTATAGGAAAAAACGCGTAACAGATACAGTAGTCTCTTGCAATAGTAATTCCAATACAAAATTCTTTACGTTGACACTAGCCTAATATTCATAATTCGAAACGGCTCGAAAATGGCATGTACATCAGTTCTGGACTACCGCCGTATTACAGCAGCTACATGCCAAAGCAGCCTCGATTAATTTTACCGCCAGCTAGTTCCGACCACCAAGCACATAGACCTTTTTTCGATGGCTTGAAGCCCCACATTAGAGAGATATCGTTCTGTCTGTAATCAGATAGAAGGAACGATTGCACGGGTTCACTAGATGTATATGAAGCGCTCAAAAAATTTATAACTCTGCGGAAATTAACAGCAGAGATTGAACTGCTAGAGCTCAGGAAGACTTCCACGTTCTTCTAATGAAAAACGCCATGAGTAAGATGATTCAAGAGTCTCGTTCGGGAAAAATTCAAATATCGACTACTGCACGAGAAGCAAAGTTGGCTATTGAGAAACGGATAACAGGCGACTTTCTTTCTAAAAGAAAAAACCTGAATGTTATCTCACTCATTACACTTTGGATTCTACTTAATGTTCTTCCTTTTCTGTTATTTCTCAATGATTACAGTTTTCGTTTTTTTCACTGTTAATGTGATTTGAATGGTAAACTCATAACGTAAAATATCATTCTTAGATTACTTTTTATGGAATCAGTTGCAACTGAGATAGGACCGTCAAGATTCAAGTCAACCCCAGAAACCGTTCGCATTACCCTTTCATTCAGAAAATAAATGAATATCGGGGAGGTTGTTGATATTCTCAATATCTGAATTTGGTCACTTCTCAGTTCTTGGCAAACCTACCAAACTGGTGGGCGGTTTTTTCATGGTTTTTTTATCACAGTTAACGCCTTTGTATTCACTTATTTTATCGTTTTTCGGAACTCCATGAATCGACATGCAAGAAGAGGCGAAAGCTAGATCAATGCAAACAACAACAATTTTCTCGCCATACTCCCAATCGCTCTCGAAAAAATGTATTGCGCGTAGCCTGCGCTAACGCGAGTTTTATTCTTGCCTTTAGGCGGTCACTTGCCAGACAAACCGATTGTAACTGTAAAGAGCAAAAGAGTATTTGGAGAAATCATACAAGAAGTCTGTCAGTAACACGCGCTTGCTAAGGGGAACAGGGGCGACAATGACCGAGTATCCGTGTATAATTGATTTCAGAGTATACAGTACGCATGCATCAATTTATGGATCCAAGTAGTTATGGAGTTGAGCTTCTTTGAATTGAGAAAAATACTGGATAGCGAGGTTTGGAAGAGTAAAGTCTTCCTGCTTACTTCGATTCTAAAGTAAAATACATTCTAAAGCGCAATAATAGCGTAAAGCTAAATAGAAAAACTGTTGATCCTCTAACAACCCATCATCACTAGTTTTAACACTTCTCATTTGTGTAAAATCTTGTATTTTCTCAGTAGCAACGAACACGTCGCTGTGAAAATTTAGTTCCAAGAAATGATGCTTGTCATATTAGAGAGTAAGTAATGACCCTAGATACTAATCTGCTCATAAAATATACTGTAGATTACTTCGATCGTAGAATAGTAGATATTTTATTTAATCGTAGCTATGAGTAACCATTTTGCATCTGGATATTATTTGTTTTCGCCGTATTCTTAGTATAAAGGACTAATTTTCTTGAACCTCAAATTGTTTGAATAGGACATCTCAAAAGACGTTGGTTCATCAATGCAATCTTGGAAATGGCCTACGATACATTGATTTCAGAAATCAGTAGAGTTGATATATACTTCGGAAATTTAAAAATACGAATGATATGAAGAGTAAATAGAATGCTGCAGAAGAATATTTAAAAATAGCTTTTTGAAGCAGTGTGATGTATTGAAATGTCTCGCAGAAAATGCTGAAAAATAGAAGACAACTACGAACATTATTCAGTAGAAAGAGAGGGGTATACTTAGCAGCGAGATGCCAAATATTTTCAAACAATAACATAATCAATAAAAGAAATGAATTCACTAATTTTCTCAGAAGCTATGGAAATACCAAGAAGCAATGTTCTGTACAAAGTTCCACACTGCACTCTGCCACGATCTATTCCTACCGATTCGTGTCATGCTGTTTCAAATATTTATTTGAATATTAGCAATATTTTAAATTGTGTAATCTATTTTACTAGATCAATATGTTGTAGAGAAAGTTACAAAGAAAATCAGTTCCATTATGGAGCTAAATATAAACCATCAAAAACAGCTAGAAGATTGGTGAATTTTTGTAGGCAGTTTCATAAATTTCGCAAGTACGTTTTTCTTTCTATTTCTTAAGGCCATTACGATTATATCAGCTCCTTAGTCTAGATTGGCAGTATACTGTACATTTTCAAATTTTCTCAACCGCCCTTATAAAATTGAAAATATTGTTGAAGATGACAGATCAATTTTCTAAGATTCAATTTCGTCGTTCTTACCAGCACTTCAAGTATAGCTACTATCATTTCTTTAATACCATCTCACATTGCAACCTGACCGGAGTCAGAATAACTTTAAATTGAATGTCTCGTCTAATTGCGTTTTTTGGCTTTGCTTCTCCCTGTTCTTTTCAGAACAGTTAATAATCGATTAAGCTAAAATGACAGTGAATTTTTCAATATTTGAGCACGTGCTCCACAAATTTTTCCTGATAATGTACAGAAATTAGAATTTGGATATGTCCTTAAATTTCGGAATTTCCATTTTGTGGGTGGTTTACAAAGATAATCCGAATTTTTTTCTAGTTTTTATAGATATGCATTGACAGCATCCCGTTTACCATGTATATATAATGATAGAGAGTAAATTGTACATGCTAAGTGTTAACTGCAACTAACAAATTTGTAGCATCAAAAAACTGACATATACCATCTCTTACAAAATAAGCTAGCATTGCAATTACTTACCTTTTCACAACAAAAGTTTCAGTATTCCATAATTCTAATTAAGACTGGATGCTTGAGTAGTATTTAGTATCTGACTCAATTAATTCACTCAACGAAGTGTAAAGATTTGGCCCAAGTTTGAATCAGAAGAAAAGAACGAAATCAGTGAATAGAAACTGACAAGAAACAGTCACGTTCAAGTTTGATATTTATATCCCAATCTAGCTTGCAACCATGAAATCGTTTACTGTGATCATTTTCTTTTCACTGATTATTGTTATCCTAGCAGCAAAAGATTCCATTGTTGAAATCGACACCTTCGAGCTAGCAGAAAGTCCAGAGCCTTCGTTCTCTGCTGTTTTCAGGAGCAATAAAACACTTTATGGAACAATTGGAGTTGGTGTTGGAGTGTTAATTGCCTTAGTAACAGTATCGCAATGCTGCTGTAAGCGCCAACGCTCAACTGCTAGTGCTCGTGGATACGATCGAGTATGAAGGTGATTACTACAACGCCTTTCAATATGCCATGCTATGCTTCGTTCCCGAACAAGCTATGTGAAGCGCGAGCGCAAACTTCCAGAAAAAGTGAAAATCTCAAGTAAAGTGAAAAAATTATTCATAGCAATTTTTATCTTTGTTACTGAGACATTCTTTATCAATATTATCTTAGTGTGAACTACTGTAATTATTTACAATCAGAAATCAATGTATGAGAATTGATTGCCTGAGCAATTGCGAGCGCGATCGACAGGGTTGAGCTGCGTTTCGGATTGGGATTGTTGAGAGTAGTACACATCAGACTGCCGGGGTTGGAGGAAACTGATCCACGATGTCGGCGATTCGGGGCGCGGTGTATAGGTTGGGGATGATGCTGCGGGAAACGGGCCAGGCGCTCGACCGTGCGGGATGCACATTCCAGGGCGCGTACGCGTACAAGGAACAATGTACGTTGACAAAGTTAAAAGCGGGCGGACGAGCGGGCGCGACTAGTTATGTCTGACCTCAAATTATCCGTGGTATAGTATCGCGCCATCGACAGCTGATGAATCTCATGCAATCGAAACCGATATTGGGCGAAAGCGTTTTTGTTGCCCCGAATGCGTCGGTGATCGGCGATGCGAACCTTGCGGAGAAGGCCTCAGTGTGGTACGGCGCCGTACTACGTGCGGACAAGGGCAGTATTCGCGTCGGAGAAGGCGCATCCGTCCTTGAGCGTGCGGTGGTGAACACAATGAGTGGACCAGTTTCGATTGGCGCTCATGCGAAAGTAGGTGCCTCTTCGGTTGTAAGTGGCTCCGAAGTTGCGACGGAAAGCGTTGTGGGGTCTGGATGTGTTGTGTCGGGTGCGAAAATAGGGAAACATGCGATGTTGGGAGCAGGCAGCACGATGGAGGGTGGCGAAGTGCCATCGGGGGAACTGTGGGCAGGTGCTCCGGCCGTATTCGTTCGGAAGCTGAGTACTGAGGAGATTACGGAAATGGTCAAAGCCGCGCAGAAGAACGTGGTGCTGGCTCAGGCACATGCAGATGAATGCGGAAAAACGCATGAACAGATTGAGAGCGAAAAGTTGCGTGAGGAACTACTACGCGATCGATCCGAGGATTACCATTCACATCTAGGCATCACCGGACAGGAGTCATCATTCATTGAAACGCAGGCACGAATTGTGGAAGAGGATAGGAAGAAGCAGGCGGCCGCAGGTAACGCGTAAGTGGCTGTTGCCCAAGTTTTGAGTGGGTGTCGCAGTAAAGAGAGTTCTCGGTTTGCTTTTGTGCTCGCTGGGTTTCGTTGTAGACTTAGCCAACTTGCACAACGGCGTCGACGACGTTGTTCTGAATCGCACGTACACGCCCAACTGTTGAACCAGTCCGAAACAAATAAATGGCGGAAATTCCTTCAACCGGAAGGAATGAAAGCATGGGGCCGTGGGCCACATTTCAGGTAGCGAATCATTAAATGGGTATTGAGTTAGTGCACTCGAATGAGCATGCAATAAGACATGGCGTACAGTGCATGTGCACTGTACACAAAATTGATAAGCTTAGAGGCAATTGCAGTGCATAACGTGTCACAAACACCGTGGGTAGCACCCAGCAATGCACAGGTCGCTGAAAGGCCAGGTTGAAGATGGTGGCCCAGACACGCGCAGCCGCTCGGGACTGCAGTGCACTGAACATACCTACCGTACCAAAGCATAGCCCTTCTGCTCCACTGTCTGTCTGCCACTACTTCCTCCTACCACCCTACTGTTCGAGTCCTCCCAATCGCTGGGGGAAACTAAGATGCGCGCCGTATTTGCGCCCCTCGCCGTCGTTATACTCTCTTTATTGACTGGCACTACTTGCGCTGCCAGTGCCTATCCGTGCCATGACAACAAAGGTGGCATGGGCAAGGGTGTAACTTGCACAGTCGTGAAGCTACCGAACAATCTTTGCACCTCCTGCCCGTTACGACCTCCCAATTCTAAAGGGCAATTCATTAAATGTGATGATACTTACGACACTTCTGCTCCTTCTTGCCTATCTGCTATGAAACAATACGTGGCCGATAATCCTTGTGACCCAATGCGAGCTGATGCGGTCGCAAAACTAGAAGCTAATCCTGACGACAAAGCCGCACGCCAAATCGTCGACTACTTTTTGTATTCGGTTTGCGAACAATGTTGCGATTGCGTACCCATGGGCGCGAACAAGGACTTTTTCAGCCAGTACGCAAAAGCTCACTCTGCGAGCAGTCCTACTCTATACGACCCTGCACGTGGTAATTGCCCGGCACACGCCTACTACGATGTTTGCAAAATCTTGCCTAAAGTGAAGGCGTTCACTAGGGGTAGTGTAGGCAATCTGGAGAGTATGCCAGCTGCCTGTGGCTTGCTAAATGAATGGTTCGCCTCTCCAGCAAGAAAGAATTGGCAAGATGAACCGGCCAGCAACATCACGCCTGAGCTACGAAAATTCCTCAACAACATGTTGGAAGCTGGTCAGTGTGCGTCGAAGAATATTTGGGACCAATGTTACGATCTGGAAAGCAAGCAACGCCACCTCGGTGTACCGGAAGATGCGCCCGACATTCCCCAAGAAGAAGAAGAACCAGATGCTGCACCCGCTCCTCCTCCAACTTCAGCGCCGACCGATTCCGCGAAAGATCCAGAGAACGGTAAGTCGGACGAACCCAATTCTCAAACACCCGATGAAGAAGGTTCAGATACCACGGATACGAAATCACCCGCATCAGGTGACACCGATGAGCCGAGTACGGATACTCCAACAAAAGGAAGCGATGATCCTAATAGCGGTGATGATACCGGTTCGAGCACTCCGAGTACAGACGAAAATCCATCTTCAGATAACGACGGTGAGGGATCGAAAGCGCCAGCGTCAGCCACTACGAAACCGACAGCCAGTCCGCCGGGTGCGACGACGGAACCGAGCAGCAGCTCGTTACCGACCGCCACAGAGTCTGACACCACGACTGAATCGAATAACGCAGAATCTACGATTGAACCGAAACCTGTTGGCCGTGCTTGCTTCCCGGGTGACGCCCAGGTGCAACTCGAGGATGGCACGACGATTGCTATGGATATGTTGTCAATTGGGGATGTTGTTCGCGTCGATGAAAGTCGATTCGAACCGGTGTACATGTTCTCCCACACCGACGAGAATGTACGACAGATGCATGTCCGTATCGAACTAGAAGATGGTCGGTCTGTGCATATGACGTACGGTCACATGCTACAAGTTAATGGACGACTGGCATTCGCGCGTCACATTGTGCCTGGTGACGTTGTTTTGACTACTAGCGGTTTCGGTATTGTACGTCGAACTGTTGGCGTGGTGAAGACTGGATTGTACAATCCGCATACAGCGTCAGGCACGATTGTCGTGAACGATGTAATTTGCTCGACATTTACGGACGCGGTGCATGATGCAGCAGCGAATGCGCTACTGGCACCACTTCGTATGTTATTCCGTGCCGGATTCGATAATGTCATCACCGTGGGCACCAAAGCAATCTTGTAACAAACGTGATACCTGCCGCCTTCGCCTATTTTTGACTTATTTAACGAAATCATATAGATAAACAATCGAGCACTGTCGACATGGAGCACACGTGAGCATGAAAGGTCGCGTATCATGTCGATGCAGATTGGATGTTTAGAGTACTACTCACTCGGAAGCACACTTGGTCACTGTACGGTAGGTGGTACTCTACGCAAAGATAGCGTATTGTTAGTTTGAAAGGCCGTTCGCTCAGCAACACTGTGGCTCCTAGTATTGCGCAGTTTGCATGAGCAGTTGCAGTTTCTTTCGGTAATTAGGAGACGAGGAGTATGTTGTAGTCGGTGCATGACACGGCAAAGCATAGCGTGCCAGAACTGTTTCACTATGTGTAGTATAGCTCCATTTGATGTTTATCTTTATCCCTTAAAAGGTGGACTATGATGCAATCGATATTGCAGGTCAGTGCCATCAAAACAGCGTTATTGGCCTGCATTTTCATGTCCCCTACTCTTACAACCCTAAATCCGTTCCTTGTGTTGATGGCGCCCTCTTTGCATCACTTCTCCCACATGTAACCTCGCACATCTCTGTATATTCAGGGCGACATTCAACGACAAAGCCCGTAGCTGGCGCTGTAGCACCTCGTGCGTTTCAGCATGGAGAATGAAGCGGCCTACTCAGAAAAGAGTAGTGGGAACCGTTCATCCAAGCCATCATCGCCCCACTCGTGGGCCGGCTCCGGACCGTTGACACCGAGCGTGTCGCATCAAGATATCGTTGGAGCGCCTCTCGAACCATGTTATAGCATCGCATTGGGTGATCGGGAACCTCGCTCAAGCGCTAATATACTCAAAAATGCGACGTCGCCGAGGAAGAAGCCCGCAAACATATCACTAGGTCCAACGCATACGGAATTTGAGTTCTCACCTCGATTCTTGATGACGCCTCGGAAGACAGAGGCGAACCATGCCGCGTTCTCGCTCGGACATGGAAGTACTCAAGATACTGACAGCATCGATGATATCTTCGGTGAATGGAAAGATGAGGGGAATCAATGGTGCATTGGAGTGCTCGGCGTTTTCAATGGAATCATTTTGAACCTCTTGGCGTTAGTGTTTGCGTTTCTGCTACCCAGGACTGGTCGACGCCGTACTTGGTTTTGCTCTGGCGTGCTATTTGGTGCTTTCATTCAGTCTGCGACGTTGATTTACTTGGTGTTTGTAAGAAACAAAAAGTAGCGCTCTCGTTCTCTCACTCCCCTTTCATCATTTCGTCCTCCCATCGTTAGGCATCAGACTTAGATTAGTTCGCTATCTATTGATTCTTGCTGCGTGTAAAATGTCATCTGAGTTCCAATCCCCTCTCGATCATGTACAGTAGCTTTCGCTGCGCAGAACTTGTGCTCCACCTGGGCACAGCACACAACCGGAGAATTGGGTAGGATAAAGAAATCGCTTATGTAGAAGTTAGGGAATTCTCTACTTAGGTACAGTTCTCTCACCAAATCTCAGTGGTTCATCAGAGAAGGGTTTGTGCACAGCGAATTCTGCAGCCAATCTACGAATATACCTGTAGGCTTTCTCCTCATCGTTGACCCTGTTGAACAGTATGTGAAACGAAGTACTGCACAGCTTGTTCTCAGTTCGCAGCGAAGATGGGGATAGAATTACCGGCTACCATGCGAGACAAGGGCGACAGTTCTCTGTGGGCGTTGCGCGTGTGGTACTACCTGTATTTCGGAGCGCAGTGCGCCGATTTGTACGTGCCACTGTTACTGTCGCAAACCATGCGCTTTGCACCAACTGAAATAGGGGTGCTGCAGGCCATGAGAAGGATTCTCCGTTTTCTGTTTTCTCCCGTGTTATGCTATGTGATGGACCGTACTCGGGCTCATCGGTTCCTCGTCGTAATGTTGATGTTTGGTTATTATGGTGCTAGTGCAGGCCTGACTTATGGTGGCGGTTTTCTGGCTGTGGCATTCATGCTGTTTATTCGCGACGGTAGTAATGCACCTATAGCAGCTACCGTGGATGCTGCCGCCACGGCTACACTAGCTGAACATAATGAAGGCCGTGTGCATAAGGCGATATATGGACGATTACGACTTTTTGGCAGTCTCGGATGGGGAAGTATTTGTTTTCTCAGTGGATTACTAGTTGACGATGTCTTTGGTGGTGATATGCGCATTCCGTTGTTCGTACAAGCCAGTCTCGGTGTGTTGGTCACATTGGTTAGTGCCAAGGGTATCGACTTATCCCCGGGTCTTTTTCGACGTGACGAGCAGCGCCGAATGCTGCAACAAGTGAACCGTTCCGAAGAAAGTCATGTTTTATCCGCGGAATGGATAATACGCGTGGCAATGTTTGTATCCAACGTAGTGATGATCAGTTTTTGTCTCGGAATGCAGTCCACTTCTCTCTATTTGTACATGTCATCGTTGGGTGTTCCAAACACTGTATTGGGATTAAGCACGGCGATGAATTGTGCTGTAGAGGCGGTTGTCTTTCTATTTTACGGCTCTATCGAACGACGTATTGGTGGTCATTGGGCGGCATTCAAATTGGGAGCATTGACGAACTCGATAGTCGTCTTTGCCATTGCCAATTGCCATCGCGCACCCAACCCAACTGTTCCATTTTTAATAGTTCAAGTGATCGTGGGTATTACTTTTGCTCTCTATTGGGGCAGCTCTGTTTATATCGCTGCCGATCTTGCTCCAGTAGGACGAGAGACGAGCGCGCAAGGGATGCTGAACGCGATGTCATGGGGTTTGGGCGCATCTTTGGGTGATGTAATTGCTGGTGTCGGATTACAAACTATTGGTGCACCTATGTTGTACACCCTGGCGTCGGTATCACAGCTTTTTGTGCTTTTCGTACCCTTGGCCATTTGGACCATGTCCCAACGAATTCAACGACGTGACTTTGAGTACACAGTTATTCGGACATGAATGAGTCGAACGTCTTGAGTTGACGACGGTAGGGCCGAATCACGCATTGGACATTATTTCTTCGGGTTGTCGCCGTACTATATGTTCACCCGTTCGCATTTTTGTCTCGTAAATTCCCTCAGGTGCAGCCCAACGTTCTTTTTTCCGTTAGCCCTGAAAACCATAACACACTATTGCTTTGATGATACCCCAATATTATCGAGGGAACATAAGTTCCACCTGTGAGAAGTATCACCTTCGGATTCAACACAACGTATTTCACCTCGTTTGTTTCCGAAGTAGTACTGGTGTCATTTCTCTCTCGGCGTTGATAAAATGAGTAAAGATGGTCATCGGTTTAATAAATAAGAAACCAGACAAACACGAGCAGTAATACTGGAACATTACCACGACGCTCTATGGGCGTCGCATACTACGATACCATTATACGGTTATGCGTGCATCTGGGGATGTGTCGGCGGACGAACCAGATCCGGGTGGAACTTGGTTAACCATGGGGGATTACCTTCAAATTTGGGCACCCCAGGGAAGCGTTGCTTCATAGTTTCGAAATCTTCGCGAACTTCATGAGGGCTCGGGTCGCGAGTCAAGACAACACGTAACTCCCCATCAATTTTCAATTCCTTGAACACCACACCAGGCGGCGGCTCGATTATGTTCCCCACACGATTGTTGGGTGCGTTTCTTCCACCCACTGGGACATCCGCCAGCGGACGTAGCACGCGACGTGCACGAGTCACTAACCGTTCGAATGCCGACCCCGCGGTCATGGTGCGGCCGGACGCCGTAGTATCACTTGACATCGTAGTGTTGGTACGCAATGCTTGATGGGTTTCGTCGGGTGTCAGGCCGGACATTGCCAGCACAGCTTCGGCTTGTTCCACACATCCCTCGTCCTCGCTGCCCGCCCGCGATTCCACACGAAGAAAGCCGGTGCCAAACTCGGAATCAATTGGTGCGCTCGTGGCGCCAGTTGCTATATCCATTTGGCTGCCCGAATCCGTGGCGGATTGTGTAGCCAAACTTTCGGCTGCTTGCTTGCGCGCGCGCATTATACGTCGCTTGAACATCGCGGCCATCGTTGCAGGGGTACGTCTCTTGATTGTGGGTGTTTGTGTACTGGGAATGGAGAAATGAGGTGGTGTGTTATCATCGCGAAGGATAGTAGAACCGGATTCCGTGAAATGTCCAGCAATTTCCTCAAACAGAGTTACATCGGAAGTTGGTGACTGATTTGTGTGCGAACCAACGAAAGACTCCTCGGTTTCGACATCCGGCACCTTGACAGGGCGACGCATCATGGCGAAGACACCCGGTTGCTTCGTGTTGGTATTCGATGAGAGGTTATTTGGAATCCTCACGGATAAGGTGCGATGTCTCGTAAACTTGCTTGCGAGAGGTTGCGAATCACGATAGACGCTTCAATTCGGCTGCCGGCTTAAAGACCATTGCGGAAACTGCGAGAGGGTTGCTAGCAGTGTCAGTCCATTTCGTGGTGCTTCCCGAAATGGTAACCGGTCCCTATTCTCAAAAATTGAATCAGCTACGGACGACCCTTTCAAAATATTCTCGACGTCCTGTTACTGTACTGTAGTTAATGAATAATTTTGCTTCTTTGGGAATCGTTACAATGTAGCAAAAGTGCGGTTATCACCAGAAACTACTGCACATTGAATCTACTACTAGTACGTTTGTTCGTATACTTTAACTCTTATTTACCGGCAGTGTACTTGGATGCGTACTCGATCGAATGAGGCAGAAATGTGAGAGCAGTGTTTGCAGACGATTCATTAATGGCAGTGTGCATGAAAATCAGTCGAGCATCGCCACTTGCTCACGTCGAAATGTTTCATTCGGCAGTGTGGGATCGTGTGAGCAATCAACCATGAGTTGAGTAATCAGATTTACATTCCCCCAGACCCGTAGTCCATTCTAACGGCTGTGACGAGTAAGTACCAGGTAATTTCCCACCACGAAAAGAGTCATTTTGCTACAGTATCCAAATGTCCAGTGCATGTTAGAATAGGCGGCGTTTTCACACCATGAATTTCCAATTCCTACGGCTCTGTAACTCTTTCAATTCAAAAGAGACCAACATTTATCGCCGAGCACTGCTTTTCTTAACAGTCTTCTTGCACCGCGGCAGAGAGCCGCGTGGTGGTCCGCTCCATCGTTGTAACACAATTTAGACCAGAGTTCATAGTTGACTATAATTTCTTGACTATGACGAGAGAAAGAAAGAAAAGCAAACGGAGAAGATGAGATAAGCAGTTGAAAGTGATTCCTTGTGATACAGTAACTTAGAAGCAGAGTGTGCAAGAGTCGCGACTGAGAATCTTCGTCTTCGTACAGTATTCAATCCTCCGATTTGCTATCTCGACGTTTGCCACCGACTCTCCTTCCCTCCACTGCTCGAGGGCGATAACAAATTACTGTGATTTGCTGTAGCTGGGCAGGGTTTCGAGCAAGTAATCTCGAGTGAAAATCACGAAATGGTGCTGTGTACAGCAAATCTCAAAAGCGTGCAGTTACAGCGAATGAGTAAGAAGTTCCTCGTTTTCTCATCGTGATTCTCATTGGAACTACGAGCAAGGTAAGACTACATCAATTTCGACGCGGTTATGATAAATTAGGTTGGAATTCAATGAATGGTTGTAATCGGAACAGAAATATCAATCTGACGAATCAGCAGAGTTGTCAATACCAGTTAGAAAGAGACTTTTCTTTCTCACATTTGCGATCCAGATACTCATTTGGTGTAGCAACGATCAGTGCTTCCCTATTTGCTGTAGCCGCCGTTGGGACAACTTCCTCATTGGATTATGTGGTCCTCGTACAATATGCCTCGAATAAGTGTGCGGAGATCATCGTGGTACTGTACAATTCAAGTAAGCAGTCGTGGCAAAGGAAAGAGATCGACTCGAACACATCCTATTAGAAAAACAAAGATGAATGTATTTTACCTATCCGTAGATTCTCACTGAACACTCTGCAAATTAATTCAGCGCCGATCTATCATTTCCCCTCAACAACGCTCAACTCTTGCACAGCGGAAGTACACCGTAGTTGCACAGAAATAAACTTACTTGGCTACTGGCACTGTCACAATTGTCATTTCCGTCTTGGTGAGCCGCATCGCATACGCAGTAGAAAGCTTGACGTCTCCAATAATGCCCTGTGTCTTCAATTTCTCGAAATATGCAGGAAATCCTTCTTGTTTGTACACATGCTCCTGGCAAGCAATGCAAAGCACTCCTCCCGGACGCGTAACACGTGCCAACTCAGCTAGTGCTTCCTTAGGTACATGCCCAGCTGTGAAAACACCACAGCTTACCACAGCATCAAAAGTGTTGTCGTCGAAGGGCACAGGTTTCGTGAGATCGGCCACCTTGAGCTCTTGGTATAATCCGTTCTTCTCGGCTGCTTTGTCCAACATGCCAGTAGACAGATCGATACCCACCAACTGTGTGAAGCCTATATCGCGGCATGCAGCACCAACTAGCCCAGAACCACATCCAGCATCTAGAACACGGATCTTCAATCCATCAACCTCAGGTAAGTAGGCACGAAGTGCCTTGGCCACATTCTGCGGGCCTTCATATTCGACCTTCGAGTATGCGGTCTCATAATCCGCGGAGAATCCATCGTAAAGCTTGGCAAGCGATTCTGATGTGTGTCTTCCAGAGAAGGAATCCACAATACGAATATCAGCTTCGACATCATAAAGACCAGAGGCAAGGTTGTTGAACTTTTCCTCAACCGGAATAATGCTAGTTGCACTTACATTCGCTTTCATGCTTGGGACAGTTGCTCCATTGGTGGTTCCACTGACAGCGTTCATAGTACTTGAAAAGAGTTTGTTGATGCAGAGAGATCTGGTTGATGTTCAGGACGTGTTTGTGAGGTAAAGCCGTCACTTGATGATGAGGCTAGGTATTTAAAGGGCTGAAAAGGTAAAAAAACAAACGAATCTCTCAGGGCACGGACAAGGCAGGCCAATGAGGTCAACGTCGGACGTGAGGTTTCATAAGAGCGTGACCATAGAGTACTCGATGTAATGTATAAAAGATAGTTAATTACCACGATAATAAGCCATGGTAGTGCGGCATTGGGAAGAATGAATTTTCGTTCCTCAAGCCGATTCGTCGACGGACCATCGTTGCTCGAAGCCGTGGCAGATTAAGTTCAGCGCATTACCAATCGTATCCCGTCCGTAGATACCCCTTTTACTGTACTGTAGACATGCTGGGAAGCATTTTGATAACATGCCACGATTGATGAGTCTGTGCGTATGACCCCTTGATCTCGGCCGCGGGCAGTCCACACAATACTGTATCGAAAGCGTGTGAGGCAGCTAGATAATCCCAATCTCCGTCAGGTTCTTGTACTCCAGGACTTATCGACATTTCCTTTCTTTCCGAGATGAATGTCTTTGATGGACTGTCTCATTCCAGACAAACCCTACGGCTAGAAAGCCTCCATGGAACGTAAGCGTCTTTCTCTTGTCATGTTTTGAGACGATCTCGCAAATCTTCCGGCACACACCTCTTCCTAGAGTTGTCCCGCATCTGTTTGGGTAGTGTCGTCACTCTCCCAACAGTTTCTGTCAGTATTACAGTAATTTCCGGTACATCCGTCCTTACAACTGTACATCAGCGATCTCAAGCAACCGACCACTTCTTTCCGAGGATCTTACATGCAACCTTCAAGTTATTTTCCGTTAGAAGGGAATCTTTCCTTTTCGTTCAACTGAATATAGATGTCTACTCTGATTTGATCGTATTCAAAGCTATATAATCCGAATATTTTGACTATTCCTGATTTTGAGCGACATACGTTGTACATGTCTTCACTTCTGGTTAGATCTCTCATTAATTCCGACAAATTTGGAATACATCGAGAGAATATGCAGGATTGCTCATCCTCGGTCACACTGGTAATCTATCGTTCGAGCATAGGGAATGTAGTGGTATGACACGAAGAGTTAAAGACTAGGGTAGGGCACGAGCTGAGTAAATTGTCAGTTAGGTCATGGAATCTAAGTCAATTTCTCAGTGAAGAAATAAAATGTGTAGAAATCATGATTAAGATATTAAATTATTCGTTCCATTTTAGGGTTTACAGTATGAAATGAAATTTGAGGTTATTTTAGTAGATTAGTGAACTACAGTAACTCTAATTCGATTATACAGTTAGCAACATTAATTCACAGTTAAATACAGTACTAGAAATCCGGCAACGTAACGAACAGTTGATGAATTGGTCAAGGGTTAGTGAAATGTAGCTAATTGATAGTTGAATTAGGACAAACCTACAAGAAGGTTAATACACTGCCGTTGCCGTAATAATTGGAGACCCTAGAGCAAAGGCTTGAATTGTACGGTACAGGTTGAGAAAATATTATGATTCCAGGTTTTCGTTTTCAAGCGCCCGTCTTATATCTACAGTATGAGGAATTGCTTTGCCCAAGTGATGTCGATCATATTCCTTAGAATTAAATTTGAACAGACTGTTGGTCAAGAAGAATATGGAACAAAAGCGACCTCGATTTAGTTTGATAATATTCAGTTACAAAAACTGACTATTTCTTGATTACAGCAAAATTGTATTATTCAGAGTTTTTTTGTACTTTTATCTATGAAACAAATGAATTGTTTGCCGAGTGAGGACATTCGTAGCCTGTAAGTCTATGAAATATTGAGCATAGGTACCAGATGCAGTCATAGTATGACCAGAAGATCAATGGCAGATGGGCCTACCGTTGAAAATCGATAGAAATCTAGCATCCTTTAGAGAAAAGGAGACGATTGATTGTCAATGAACGAAGAGGTGCAGCATAAAACTACTACAGAACCAAGCAAACAAATCTAAGCGATTAAGAGCAGTCCATATAACATTATCCATGGTGATAGCATATTGAACAACTACCCTCAGGATGAAAATTTTAGTTGGAAAATTTTTGAGAAGAATGATGCATTAGAAACCAAAAATAAACATGGTATTGTAGAAGATCTATTCAACTAAGTTTTACTCATATCGTTTCTGTAATGCTTGCGTTTATTGCAAAAACGACTATCACTATTGTTTTGTTCCATACTAAGGGTTTACAAATTTCGCGTTTTTAGATTGACTACGGGTTATATAATGATATTCTGTGAGTACTATTCCATTCAGTCTTATAGTAATATACAAAATAGGAGACTATATTGTTGCAGATTATTACCACGCAAAATAATTGAATATTCTAGATGTATTGTAAAAGACTAAAATTTTTCGGTTAAATGGAAATTTTTGTCTACATTCCTACACTGAAACTTATCGGTATTTTTCGCAAATGAAAGGTTGCTCATTTTCTCATCAGAGCTCAATAAAATATTTGAGAATTTCTGAAGGGGATTCGGGCTACCACAACGTGAACATTTAATGTAAAGATAATTCGAATGAATGATCCCAGTAAAGTATGATGATAAGAAACATACTGCCTATTTTTCAGATATGTTTTTGGCAATACAGTTGTGATAGGGATCCTTGACGTAGATATTTTGAATTTTCGACAGAAGAGAAGAAAAATCCAAACCAATTCGTTCTCTTACTCGTTTTAGACCTCAGAAACTGCAGTAATTACAAATAAACAATAAATGCGCCCTACAAAATAAATTTATTACATTAAGATCATAACCATGCGAAGTATTTGTAGGCGACTGTAGATACAATCTATTCCTTCTTGAGTTGCTTCATCAAGATAAAATTTCGTATACCTAGCTCAATACCTTCCATACTGGTCTCGCCCTTTTCTCACTTGATTTTTCCAAAAATGATGAACGATTGAGACCCTGTTTGTTCCGGAACAGAAAGTATTTTTCATAAGCAACCAATTTTACTGCTACGCTTTGAAAATTTTTAATCTCTAGTGACTAGCTATTACGATACAATAATTATTTGATTATTTTGCACTTGCTTTTGTTGAGTACAGCAAACTTCAAACTCTGCCGCTACTATTTTTCAGAAACGAATTACTACTATAGCTGAGATTTCAGTGTCTTGAACACTATGTCCTATACCTAATTCAAAGAGGTATGCCTGTTTTAGTAGTTTATTCGAACGACTATAAAAGTCCTGTTTTCTATTTCTGAGTAAGATAAATTTATTTTCAGATAAAGCTGGAACCATGCTAGAGAGCCAAATTTTGATAATTGAGTAATTAAAATAGATTTTTATATTCCCAGTTTAAGGTTTTCCATAATAGAATAAGGATCAGAATCATAAATGAGCAGACTATGAGACTTCTTAGTTCTAGATCATCATCTGTAACAAAAAATACTGTAGTATCCTCAGAAATCGTGGACGGGTGAATAAATATTCTCCATACAACGACCTAAAAGTTAAATTAGAAGTGAATCATTCGAGAACGGATTTTGGTCCTTCCTACACCAGTTTGAGAAGTATGCTGCGTATAAAATTCAGTTGTCTCTTTTAAGTGCTCCTTTTATATCGGTACTGAACTCAGAAATCCTGGCTTCTTCATTCTTTGAATTAGTTTCAAATCAATTTTCGAATATTCAATTTTTACTATCAAGAATTAGGCAGTTCTTTTGAGCAGCTTTTTTTCTTATTGAAATGATGAAAATAAAAACTTTGTAGGTCACTATTTATGCTTGAAGAAAAGAAAATTTGGTGATTTTTGATTCTATTCCGATGAATAGCTATGGAGATTAATTGAAATCTAATTTAGCTACCTCATGAATCATATTAGGAATGCCTATCGCTATTTGTCATGGGTGAGTTGCTTACGAGTAGGTATAGTAATCAAAAATCAACAGCCCGCCGTGCCATTCATTATAGAGTGTTCGACAACGGAAATTATGGAATTGACATATATATGAGAGGTATCCAACTTTTTCTTTCAAGCAAAACAAGTTAATTTCGGAGTAAATCTTCATTTCAACGAATCGTCTGAAGAACGATTTTAAGAAATTTTTTCTAAGATCCCTTTGCAGAACTCAAGCCAGCAAAAAGTGAACAAAGCAGTTCATAAGAAGTTTTAACATTTAAAATAAGAAAAATATGGAAATCTTAGAAAGTCGTGAGGAAAAATAAAGCATTTATAGATATTAGCATATACTTGAATTATTGCTTCATTACGAAATACAAATATGCATGAATTATTGTTTTGTAGAGATCGAAAATGCGTTTGCTTTCCATCAACACACTGTGTACTTTATTTGTTGTTAATTCATTAAATTAAAGTGACTTCAAAATTGAGAAAAATCGTGCAGCCTTCTTTAGTCTTGTTTACATTACGAAGTCGAGGTGGCGAGTAAATTTGAGCCCTAGTTTCTTGTAATTCGATACAGCATAAAGATCGAATATAGCTCATGAGAATCGTGAAATCTGAAGTGTTAGACATATCTGTTAATTTGGAACGGAATATTCTCAAGCAATGATGCCTATAGACTGGAATGAAAGTCAACAAAATATATTTTACCTAGAAACGTATCATGGCACTCTCTACGCAAAAGTTTTAAATAAGAAATTGAACAGTCTGTGTCAGCCAGTCCTTTTATTCCAAAATCGTTACGCACTTCGCGACAAAAGTTCAAGTTTCACTTCAACAAGGTGTTAAAACAACTATGAATTTCAAGGATTCCTCAAGTTTTGTTTTCGAAATATTTAGTGTGTCCTTTCTTCAGGTAAAATATTGAGTGCTACAGAACGCCGCTTGAAATCAATACTTCGACATGTTCCAGAACCAACCCTAAAATTTTCTATAACTATATTACTACTCAGCAGCATCTAATTTTCAGTACTTAATCATTTTACAACAGAAAATTTTCTAACAAAGTTAAAGAATTGTAGAGTTCAACTTTTCTTATCATTCCAACTTATTATTCAAACACATGCTTGCAAATTTAGCAGTTATCCCTTGTAGTTGTAATCCATTATCCGTGGTATTTGCTAATATTTTTGCTCGTCAGCCATCCTATTCCACTTTTCTGGAAATACATCTGCGATTGATTCATATTGTTGCTGATTTTGACTTCATCTTGAACCACTGAACTAGTTTATACACGCCGTAAACCGATCCGAAGATGGAAACAACCAGTATCCCGACAAAAATATCAAAAATTAGATGAGTAGCAAGTTCTACAGATATTCCCATCATTCTGAAAACAGAATGTTGGATATTACCATTCTGTTCCTCCGTACTATCAAATATAAAAGGGGATGAAAAGGGCCATAATTCAATTTATTTTACAGAATTTAAACAGTAAGAATTTGAGGTAGGATTCCAAGCTGAAATAAGTCCAAACGTTCTGTTACAGCTTGATTCTGCAACTGAATGAACATGAACCGCTATTGATTACAGCAAAAAATGAATAAACCAACAATAATAGTTGGCAGCCAGAAAAACCACATTCTCCTTCGTCTTTCTCTTCTTTGCATTTCCGAGAGCGGGTCCGGTGTAGGATCGATTTCTTCTATATCTCCCTCAATTAACTGAACTTCCTCTAAACTTCCAAGCAGTTCCAAATCACTGTTCTCGATTTCAACGTCTTGCACTGCCGTTGCCAGTGTTATGATGAGAATTATTCCCAGTGTAATAAACGGTATCCGCATTTCTGGCCGAATTCGCCATCCAAAATTGTACTTTTGTGATAAATGACTACATTGCAACATTTCTCAATTCTGAATTTATAACGGGCCAAGATATTCTGGACTAATAGCTGAATTCTTTAGTAAATTTTTTGCGTACTATCTATTGCTCGTTCACCATTCATTCACGTTTCTGAACGCAGTAGCCTTAACAGATGTCTAGAGCAATCCTTATATATCTGGGTTTATTAATATAGCCGTTCTGAAAAATGAGAGTTTTGTTTTAACGTTTATACTACGGTTTCAATTTCTCAAATCGAGCTTTCGACATGTGCCAAAGCAGTCCGTTTCCTCTTGATACGAACATAGAATGTTTAGCTTCTCCTAATGCTTCATTAGTTATCTTATGGGAAGGTATAGAATTGTCCTTCACCTCGTTATCATCAAAGTTGCCTGTATTCGATTGCTTGGATTCTTCCTGTAACTCAAAAACGTAGCGTTGCAGTCTTTTCCTAGCTCTCCTTTCGAGTAAAATTCCAATAATTATTTGAACTGCAATGAGAATCAAGCAAAAGATACCAACTCCCATTACATATGCTCTCATTTCGCAAAATGCAACCCAAGTTTCGGCTGCTGCCAGATCGGATGATGTATCTGCTCCGTAAACGTATGAAACTGTGGAGTAAGTGCGCTTACTTCCGTTGACAATTAGTTCTATACCTTTAGCAGCAAAAGGAAGAACTGCAATGAAATCGGTAACAATTCTGTAAAAAATTGATGTGTTCGGGTCCCAATCTTGAAATAGTGCGAGCGGAATCATCACGAGGATCGTAGGGAGCCAAAGCGCAAGAAACGAACTTGGGTTGTTTATGTCTTCAACGAGCTCCTTGTTGAACTCTGATCTATCGAGTGCATCTTCTATTGCCGGGTTCTGTTCAGTGGGAAAATTCGCAAAATGACTCCATGTATGCATTCCATCCCATGAGGAAACAGCAGCAGTTCCAGTCACATAACCGGAGACAAGTCCACCGCTGCATGATGGAATAGTTACAGGCTCGTTAACCACCTGGCTACTTCCATCTGTACTAACGAATTCGTTGATAGTCTTTCTCTGTCTATCTTCTTGCTCGAATCCCACTTCCGTATTTGAGATTCGCACTGCAAGCGACCATCTTCCATTGACTCTGTACCCTAGTGCTTTCACTAGTCGACATTTTCGGAATCTATCCGCACTAAACGGTCGCTCTTCAACGCGTAAGAAGCGGTCCCAATCTAGTCCATATGCCTGCCCAACTTCCTTCGCAAAATCACTTACACCAGAGCCAAACTCAGTGATTCTGTCATACAATTGAGACGGACTGTTGAAGCGTTTCATTTTCCGATTGAAATCGGCATCATCAGATTTGATGACAGAACGGCACCTTTTGATGTATTTATCAGGATAACTAGAAAACCAGCCAAAATTTTTCATTATATGTCTCACAGCTTCAGTGAGTCTGTCTTCATTGCGTTCGCATCTCCATGGATTTTTGACGCCATCTCGGACCACATCTGACTTGGGCACACCAGAATCTTTCTGCTCGCCTAGGAATTTGAAATGGTCGAGTATTTGAGACAACACCAATTTCAACGAGTCATCTTTTTCTATTTCAGAAGCAAATGTTACTCCGTTGCTATTCACCGGAACAATTCTGTCCTGGAGCCATTTCACAGTTGGACACTGTTGAGCAGATGAGTTTAAAAACAAGAGCACGACAATGCATAACTTTAGTCTTCGAGAAGTCATCTCTGATTTCTGATTTCTTCCAAACCATATCCGAAGTACAACATCTTTGGGCAATGCGTGAAACTCTCTGGGCCCTTGTATGTTCCAAGGAAATTTTCCAGAAATTCATCCTGATATCGGTTTGCAAAATGGCCCAGGTTTCAATTATCCTTCACAACATCTGAATTCTGTAAGTGATTTGATTAGTCTAAAGACCCGTATCTATTATTCTAAATTTCTTAGACCACGATTGCTAAAAGATCTCATGTAAGATTATCAAACAATAGTGATATCATCATTAACAATTTGCTAGAGCAATTCGATAAACGATTTAATGGTCGGTAGAGAAATTTAATGCAAAAGAAAACCAACAGCAGTCCCGACTTTGGTTTATACTTTTTTGGTTCTTTAACTATTACAATCTTGACTAGCAATCGCGAACATGAAATTCTATCGATGAGCTGCCAAAGTAAAAGACCATCCTCAAATTTAAAGGAATTAGGAGATTTCACCTCTCAATCATGCAAATGAAAATGAGTCGAGAAAAAATAATGAAAGTATAATCGCCGGTGTTCTCCCTGATCCATTTTAAATTCTGATTCAATTCTAGAATGAATATCGCCATGGCCGAAAATCTAGGAAACAAAATTTCCTTGATTCCGCTTCATCACAAAAATCAAACCATCCTTGAAAGAACATCCTATTCCTTGTAGAAACCATGTGATGGCCTTATTGCAAAGAGTTCTTTCAAAATATTGAGTCAAAAATTTTCAAAAATACATCAGCGCAGAACAAGAAGAAAATTGGTTTAGCACTGTCGTCCAATAGAGTCCTAGTACAGTTTAGCACATCTTACAGTAACAAAAGGATATTGAAAAGTACTTCCAAGAAAGCGAAATAATTTTGAATACTCTTATTTAATCAAGAATACTTCATGTATTTCAAACAAAAAGCGGTGGATCCATCATATTTATTTGAACAATTCAAATTAAACCAAGCTATTTTTGTTCGACCCAACAATTCCAGTTTGAAATAATTGAATGAAAACGAAACTATTTCAATCCTAAACTGCGTATTACTTTATTTATGAAAAGAAAAAAATGGCTTTGTCGCTTACCTCTTAAATTTTTTGAACAAAAGTTCAGAATATTTAGCAGTGCCTTAAGTTCGAACAGTTTCAGAATATGACGTGATACTGCCAGTAATTTTAATAAATTTAGGCGATATTGAAGCATTACGTTTCCAATTCTGGTAAATCAAGTAGCTAGAAAACAGTTTTCTGAACGGTAATTATTTGTCAATCTATTCAGTCTTATAACAACCCATGGTTTAACATCCCCAATAGATAGACCAGATTTTAATTGAATCAATAGTTCACTGCTTCTTCCATGATATGATAGTGAAGCACCAATATCTATCCAAACAAGAAGCTGATGTATCAATCAAAAATTTCGAAGTGATTAACTCATTGATCCGATGAGTATTTGAAATCCATTAAAACATAAGCTACCAATATAACTATCACTCTTCTACAGGATAATATCCATTTTCTCCTCAATCCTACCGCCGATCTTGAATTTCAAAATGCTATGATAGCTTAATTACGTGAAATATTCAAGCATTGGGCGTAGTGTGGTGAATGGTAATCTATACCGTTTAGAAAATTTTCTCTATGCTCGTTTTGTTCGTTACGAGGTTCAAATTTTAATTATCACCTGCCTTCTGCTAAATCTTTTTCAAGGCAGTAATATACAGGTCAACCATATTGAGCAGGGCTTTCCATGTACAAGTTTCCAGCAAATTTTGTATCTGCAAACTTGGTCAACGATTTTAGATGAATTGAACTATGTATGATTTTTATCAATTCATACGATGAATGTGGCTCTTCATAAAATTAAGATTTTTTGTTTAACTGCGAATTAGCTTAGACTTCTTCATTCTCTACGAACAAACCAGCGAGTTTCAATAGTTTTCTTCTTCAATTCTGGGTTCTAGTGTATGGACAAATAACAACTTATTCTCACTGGTTACTTGCATATGCTTTCAGTAATAATTGTTTTCTGGAATTATTGAACGGTCGGCCAAACTCTAGATTCACAGAAGAATAATCCAAAAACAACGAAGTTTTGATTCACTTGATTATACTATAGTTTTCAAATGCTGTATTAAATTCGGCGTAAGCTACGAGGTGCAACAATCCGGCATTGTACCGTTGAAGATTGATGATGATTTCCAACTCCACTATGTTTGTTACGGATATTTTTGAGACTAAAGTTGCAGGAAGACGAGCATTAAAAAATCGTTTCAACTTCAGTACTCTAACGTTCTTGAAAAAAATTACCCACAATTAGCCAATCATATTGCAATTCAATTTATTTTAGATAACCACAGCAACAAATGATTGAAGTACAACTCGATTACTCTGTTGGTACAGTACGGTAGTGTACAGGCCACGAGCTTATAGAAGATGAAAGAAACCAAAAGCGTCAGAAGCAGCAGCAGCATAACTCTTGCACAAACGGTCTAGACATAAAGTCCTTGGCGGTTATCGTAACCACCCTCAGGATAAAACGCCTTGAAGAACGCATCCAGTTCGTCGACGCTCTCGCGCGCCGTCTTTTTCCTGGTAAAAATGAAGTGTTCCTGAAGCGTCGCAATACTCCTCGCTTCCTTCTCCGGCCTAGAGAACACCTGTTCCGCGAACTCCTTCGCGAGTGCGTTGTCCCCATCCGGATAAAACGACTTGAACAACGCCATCATCTGTTGCTGCGACGGCAACTTGAATTCGAACTTCCGGTCGACACGACCCGCACGAATAAGTGCGGCATCCAGTCGGTCAATGTGATTTGTCGTCATCACAGTCAAGATTCCATCCGCACTCACTAAGCCATCGAGCGCGTTTAGTAATCCCGAGAAAGTAAGCGGCGATGGGTTTTCGCTTTTACGCGCGTCATTGAAAAGCGCGTCGACATCCTTTGCAAACTGTTAGAACGTAAAAAGAGTGTGGTAAAAAAGTAGCAATTTCACTCACCTCTATCACGAGCATTGCTGGTCGTGGAATGTTCCGCAAGGCAATTTGCAATTCCCTATTGCCAACCTCATGATCTCCAAGAGTTAGGAAACAAGCGTTCAAATCGAGAGTACCAGCGAGAGCACGAATTGTACTTGTTTTTCCCGTTCCCTAAAACAACAGAACACAATCCCCCGAATTGTTAGTAAGACGGTGACATCAATCACAATACCAAACATCAGAACGTACCGGTGGACCATAAAATAAGAACGAGCGTCTGTATGGAAGACCATGGCGTAAATACCAAGCCTTCGTGCCTTTGGCGGAGAAATCCCGAAAGTCGGCGACGATATCGTCAAGTACGCCAGGCGGCAAGATGATAGATTCTAAGGAGCGGCCAGGTTTCAATCCCTGATGATTCCAAACAACATCGTCGTCCGAACCTGAAACAATCGAGTCGAGTGAGTTTTCGATAATGAAACGAAGGAAAAGAAATCAGTCACATACACTTGAGGGTATACAATACATACTTTCCTAGTCGTGGTTTGAATTCCGGACGTTTTCGTTCGTAATCCCACGCGATTGCCGTCTCAGCCAAGGACCGCAAGCGTTCCGGAGTATCTGCAAAAAGACGCAGCGATGGGTACGGTTTAGCACTCTTCGCATGACCGGGGGCGTCGTTAACCAAATGTGTTAGGTAAATTGTGGTTCCTTGATGTTCGATTCTAGCACAACCAAAGCCGAGTAAAAAAGTAACAGAAGGGGGTACGTCCCATGGTCGAGAGTTAGAAGAAGGTTCAGAGCCGGTATCGCCTACCGAAGTTTCTTCAGATTCAGGCAAATCATCGATTTCGTCTTCAGAGTCGGAATAAAATGAGGTGTTATCATCAGGTTTAGGGAGAAACAAACTAGATAATCTTCCTTCGTATTCCCGTTGATTAATGTTTGTCTTCTTCTTCAACGAAGCCTCATCTTCTTCCGGCAGTGCAGGTAAAGGCTCCGACACATCCACGGCACGATGAGCGCAATAATCGAGAAGAATCAAATAATTATCCTCGGAATTTGGTGTAACCTCCAGAGTAGCGATTTTCTCTTTCGGACGTTTCAACACATGTGACACCCAATCCGGTATCTCGATAGCGAATCCTCTCGGTACCTTTATCGACACCCCATTCGCAACGTTCCCACGACGCATATTGCTTGAACCGAAACACAAGACAACAGAATGAGTTCGGGAGGAATAATGGCGGAAAGTCCAGCGCACAAACAGTGGCACTGTAGATATCACGCAAAACAGGGTAATAGAACCGGCATGGCTGTATAACAGCTGCTCAGAAGGAAAAATATACCCTGACCTCTGTGGAAAAAGAAAGTGTTGTTTTCGTGGGCGTGCACCTGCTGCTGTTTAATATGGAGCAAAAGGCCACAAGTGACTCGAGTCATTAATACAGTATACGGGCGGCGCTCCCAAGAATCGTAATCTTGAATTTTGTGGTCTTTGCCTATGAATGAGACGGTATTACTGGCGAGCTTTTCTTTTCCTTAGAATCCACATACCCTACTTCACAGTCCCGCTACAGTTAATTTCCAGCACAGTGCCCAGTACCAGGTTTCGTACGCGCTATGCGTTTGCTGAGTATACAATGGTACCGTACATACTGGTTTGGCACTCCTACTAAACTTCATCTTGTTATCGAATCGCATCTCGATTTACCGACTTCATTTCGTGCTCAGTTACAACTCAAACGCCGAACAACGAGTTTCTAGGTCTTGTATAAATTACCATCATCCTCATGGTGAACACCTGGCCTGTGTCTGTTGACACGAATATGCCTTCTTCGCACTGTTCGTCACAATCATTCCACCCACACACATAATCAAGTAAAATGACTGTACACAAAGAAAATTGATGACGACGTGGATGACGTGCGATTATGTCGACACTCGGTTTTTTCACCAAGGAGAGGATAGAAGCGAAATCTGGTTAACTGTATTACCACACTGCTTCAGGGCCGACTTGGGCGAGGTCGGGTGGAAGGTTCACCCCGGTGGCCTACGGAGGCGACGATCTTAGGCAAATCGATGGATAGGGATCGAGTTGCAGGATGCACGAGTCAAAGTTCGACGTGCGCACTCGTTCTGTGTAGCGCTACTGAACCTAGAGCACTTTCCGTGTTAAGCGAGCAAGCCGTACAGTACAGTCCTGGCAAGTTGCTACAGTATACGGTACAGCACCACAGCCTACAGTAAACTGTACTCCTATGGCGAACAGCACGGTGCTGATACAGTACAGCACTGGGACCCACGAAGGACTCAACCGAACGATTATTGTACAGTACGCTGTAGTGAGGGAGAGACTAACGAAGGGAGCTTCGCGGAGGAAATCTGTAAAGGAGTAGGGAGAGGGAGAAGGGCAAAAGTTGTCCTCCCATTTCAGCACGCTCCACCACCCATTGAGCAGTTCACAACCCATTGAAGTCCCCCTTGTGAGAAGTCTCATTCATGAGTAACCTTCAGTTTATCCAAATCACCTCGTCCACGAAAAAACGCAACAGGAAATTTCCGGACACACACGAGACCCTTCGTATTTCGCATAGCAATCAGAGTTTACGTGGCTGCTACGTGTCGATACCAATGCTCGCACATGACAGTGACACTCAATTTCGCTCGGGCACTGTTTCCCGAGGACCCGACGACGCGACGACAAAGCCCAAGTCAACTAAGTTCTCTGCGCATTGTGCGAGACAGGAAAGATAGAGGGTGTACACCAACATCGTCGAGGCGCGAGGATGCAGACCGACAACTCGGTGCCGCTACTGCGGCGTCGACGTCAGCTTCGCCCGTCTACTCAGCGGCGCGCCGCACTCGTGCGAGCTGCGCCCTTCGCGGTGGCAATCAGCGTCGGTATTTTAATGCTGTTCATGCTGAGTGGCCGAACAGCCAATGTCGAGCCGTCTACCACGCAGCAGCGGCAGGCCTCGGCGTTCGTGGGTGGATTGACGAATTCGGGTTCTGATCGCATGCAGAAGATGGGGTCTCCTAGCACCGCCGAGTTGCAAACATTGCGTCTCTTGCCGTCGGCGACGGCGTCCCCAATGCCATCGGAAACGCCGAGTGCAGCGCCAACTTCCACTCCAGTGTCTACCACGTCGTCAACACCCACTCCCTCTACCTTGGAGAAGGTGAATGACGTCGTACTTGCATCTCCGGAGGTTGCGTCCGAGCCCTCGCCCTCGGTGGAGGCATTGCCAGACGAATCTATTGAACCGACGACAACGCCGGTACCTACGCGCCTATCATTTTGGTTTAGCAGCTTGTAAAATAGTGTAGTGTAGTGTAGTGTAGTCGGAAAGTGGCGAAATGACAGGACCAGCTGTAAAACTGTGTGTTTCGGAGCTGTACACCATTGTAATTTGGTGACAACGAATCTTGATGAATTCAGCTTGCAGTTAAGTTTACTGTACCTGCACAGCATGTGCAAGGAGGACAAGTTGGTTGACAACCGCACAAAGCGATGTGCAGAAACTAGGAACGGCGGCACAGTAAACAGTAGAGGCAGGACTTGTCACAATGAAGGGGAAATTACCCAAGGTTGGTAAAACGGTTGGTCCAACCACGCGAAACCTGGAGCGTCATTGCTGACATCCCCGCATCCTTTGCAAACAAGTGCAATGAGCAAAGAATCAGAAGCACCTGACTAATTTGACGAACGATAAGTCAGGAAATCTCTCTTTTTTCGAAGCAAATGCAATGCATCAGCATCTCGTACAGTTGCCAAGGTGGGCACGACCGTCCATTTGTCATGAACTCGAGTTTGCTTGGCGTTCGTTTCAAATGCTTGATAAGCTGCCATCTCATCGCTGCTTCGCGTACACATTTCAAAGTACCTCGAGACCGTGCTATGCAACACGAGAGTTGAGCTCGAGAGCAGCAAAGAAATGATCTGATCGATCGAATGTGTGCACTCTAGTTTGTATTTTTGAAACTGCCAGCGGCGAACAGCTGGCCCGTCTTCTCCCACTCTCGTGTTTCGCTCACAAGCAGGTCTAGACGATGTTAGTTATGGGTATCCTTGCATAGACGGACCCAACCTTTGCCTCGTGGTCATGGCTTCCAACGAAGGAGCAGTTCGATGCGGGTAATGTACTGAATTGTTGCGGTGTCCTGTAACTAGACTGGATCTCTCTCCTCAACTGATCCTTATAACGTACAGTATCATATATGACCTCATCAATGAAACTTTTTCTGGTATCTCTCGCCGATTCTCTACTGCAAACCGCGTTTTTAGTATACACTTCTGACGTTTGCGACTACGTATTCTATTCAACGGTCGCTGGATCATCCCTTTTGTACGCAGCGTACATTGCTAAGACCTCTAGCAACCCTCTATTCGTTAACCTGCTTCGATGCTGTTTATTATCATTATTTTTAGCTACCACCTCAGGTTCTGCTCCCACGTTTGTCCGATATGCGTCTATCTTCCTAACACTTGTTATAAAGCCTCGTCGCCGACTGTCCAACGATCAGGCAACCCAGCACCCAAGCAACCAATCTCCCAAGACTGCAGTGTTCCCACTTCCACAATGAGCATGTTCACCAAAGTCGTTTTCTTGGCGATTCTCGCCATCTCCTATGCGGCTCTTCTACCTGCCGCCAACATCAAGTTGACCAAGGGCTCCCGTCGCGATATTAAGATGCCCGGCTCTGACCCTTCTAGCGGTCCTACTACCGATGGCGATTCGTCTGGCATCGTCTACAGCATTGGAGCCGTGCGTTCGGATCAGAAACCCAACGACACCAAAGACATTCCCGACCTCGTTCGTGAATTTATTCCTGACGACCAGTCATCCTCCGCGAATCCGAACGACCACGGTGAGCCGTAAGATTGTTGAAACCTGTCACATGTTGCGAACGTTGCCCGGTCCGAGCTTCTTCCACCTTTGTTGACATACGAATGTAAAATAAAGATGGAATTTCTATGACTTCTGTTGCGAACGACCATGATGAGCAGTTAGATTGTTGGGACTAATCACTTGTAGCAAATGTTGCTCGGTTCGAGCTACTTCGGCAGTTGTGGACTTGCCAATGTGAAGTTAAGGGTGTACTAATCGCGATTTGTGCCATGTACTCACAGTGAGGCACATACTTACTACAGTACGGTACATTCGTTGAGACGAAGAGCAGTTGTAACGAGCAGCTACCGATACTGAACTTTGGTGCTAGTATCTATGCGGTTTCCTGGCCAATGATCACAAATCGATCACATAACGTTCGCCTGGCGCGGAATTGGGCTACGTGCAAGCACGTAGAATGCAAGTAATTCACAACTGTACTTCAATCAATCGGGCGTGTTCTCTTTCGAATCTACGTTCCACTTGGTTCCGCTCGGAAGGTGTTTATCGTATGATACGCTGCATGTGTATCGATGTTTTACGTTGACTGTCAATCCATGACAGTACTGCACCGGCACTGTACCTTCTCACACCTGTCATCACTGAAACAACGATTTGCGGCGTGATGCGCTGATTTCGCATGAATTATACGCCGAACGCAACCTCGCAAGCTCATCCTCTCGAGTTTTATACTAAATCTACTGTAAAATTGTAGTGTATGACGTGCGGATGAGGTTGTTCTTGTCATTCTTTCATTGCATGAGGTCTGGGGATTATGAATCAAAATACTGCACCGGTAGGTAATGCCTAGCTTCACCTCGTCAGAAAGATCAGAATACTGTAGTATTAGGGAACCTTCCTGGATTCATGCACCTGCAAGCCGGCAACTTGAGCGTTTTCCAGTAAAACAGCCATGAAATTCAATTTTTTGTCGTGTTGAGGTTGGCAATCGCGAGTACACACGCAAACAACCGCCGAGTGCCTACGAGAGGGTGTAAAACGAATTCGGAACAATGTCGCCAACGTGCTGCGCACTCGGGACGTGCTCGCGACATTATGTCACGTTACGATGGTGATTCGACTCTGGTCATATTCGATTGGGACGACACCCTCTTCCCAACGACCTATCTCAACGAACAACGGTGCATCAGGAACAACATTTTGCGAGGCGTCCAAGCCGACACGTCTCCCGAACTGACGCGCAAGTTGGACGAGTACGCCAGCACTTGCATACAGACACTCGAGTTGGTGTGGAAACTCAGCGGTGGGAATTTGGTGATCGTGACCAACGGCGACGATGGGTGGGTGCTCACCTCGGGCGAGGTGTTCCTGGGCAAAGTCACGAAATGGCTCAAGGCGAAGCGCATTCAGATTATTTCGGCGCGCTCGCTGTACGAAGCCAAGTTCCCGGAGACTATCGAGAAATGGAAAACCGTGGCATTTTTACAACTGTGTAAAGGCCGATTCCGCAAGAATGGTCGCTTCAATTTGTTGTCTGTCGGGGACAGCGATTATGAAGAGATTGCGACGCGCCATATCTATGCGGTCGCGCCCAACGCGATTTGTAAAAGCACGAAAATGGTGGAGCATCCCACGTTGGAGCAACTCACTCATCAGCATTACGCCCTGCAGAAGCAACTTGAGGTCATGATCACTTCTCAACAGCCGGAATTGTTCACATTCGCGATTAGTGATGAGTATAAGCGGTGGTGTGATGAGAATGGCCAGGATTATTAAATCAAACTGTTTACTAACGTTTACATCATCGTTTCTTAGTGTTCTGTCTTTTGCTACACCAAGAATTGCTTAAACATCTCCTCCACTTCAAACATCGCTTCCACCTCTTCTAGTGGTGCCAACGTACCATCGAACCAATCGGAGCCTGAGAGATTTCCCACACTTCGTGACGAACTGTGCACATGTTCTGTGCGCACTCGCGAGGATGAGCCATGCGCGCTCGATGTGTGTTGAACGTTTTGGTGATGTGATGTCCGCTGCGTGGTAGATGCAGAAGCTCTGTTACGAGGCGCAGGAATAGATTCGGGCGGTAATGCCAGTGGGATATTCCCACATGCTGCACAGGGCGTACGACATGGCCGTGCATGCATGAGACGTTCATGGCGATGCATGTTGTACCGTCGATTCGAAACTACATTGCAACGTGCGTGCTTACAACCGAACTTGCGTCGTTTCCGATGTACCTCGTCACAATGAGCGACCAGGTTTTTGCGCTCTCGAAAACGGGCTCCACACTCGGTACACGCATGACGACGATCTTGGCTTGATGACGCCATACGGCTCGACCGTTGTTTAGTAGGAAAGCTAAGATCTACTGGAGCGGATAACCATCGTAACACTTCTTCAGAGTCGATCTTCGTGTTGGGATTCATGTTCCTGGTTGTTCTCGAAAAGTGCACGCCATGTTATTCCGTCCTTTATGTCTTTCCCGTCATGGCTGGGTAACATCTTGATGACTTTTCTAGGGCGTTCGGTAGGGCCGTGGCGATGCGTTCTCACTTGGTGCGATCGCCAGTCAGACGTGAAGATAATGCATTTTGTTTAGTTTTTGTCCGTGAGTGATGGTTCGGTGTGGTGATGATGATGAGTGGCTGCTCATTCATGATGGCTCGAATTTAGGAGACATTGGTACGCTACCCTTCCTGTATAGGTCCTGCGTTTTTCTGCTCACATGTTTAAGTCAGTTATAGTTCTGTAATTCTCTGCAGTAATATTCCATCGGATGCCAATTCACGATGTCCAGCTATCCTTCAGGTTCAGAAGGTTACAAGTACCAGAATGCATATGATTATGAACGAGTTTTTAATTTTCGTTAACGAAACATTGGGTTGGAAAGCAACGTACTTCACGGATTACCGGTAGAGTTTCTCAGCAATGGAGAGGAGTATTGTCTCTTCAAATCATAATTTGAAAGAAAATCTAATTCTCAGTGTCAATAATTGTGCTCTATGTGAAACGCTATACAACAGATATATCTATGCCCTGTCAAGCTCTATCTTTAGTTGGGCCAGCTGTATCGAGAAATTTCTATTCATGAGCCTACACATATTGCTTTTGGAAAATTCAGCCGTGACATAAAATTCCTCATCTCTCCCAACTGTGCTGAGTCCCACTGCCTTGGTTGCTGGCTTTTCGTTGCCTGCTGCCATGAGTAACATGATTGTGCAAGCGTTACAGCTACTGTTCGTGTTAGCCCGCGTTATCGCTGGCTGCGTAATGGGCGCGTTCACAGCATTTAATGTGAGCATGCTGATAGTTCTCCACATTTACAAAGGACAACCAGACGAAATCGAACGCATTGGTGAAAATGAGCCACTCTTTGAGAGATCCGCCCCTATTCCAATTGCTATATTTGTAATATTTTGTGCTGTAGCATCGGCAGGCGTTGAAAATTTAAAAATTTTTGCTTTTGGAATGTTTATCGGTACTGTGTTTGCGACTGCAACAATAGTGGCGATGACTCACAAAGTCATATCACGGGATGGTCTACTACAGGAATATCAACCCCTCGTCCGTATGCTATCTGCCACGTTGTTCTTCTTCGCAGTATTAAGCTTTACGAACGAATGGTTCATTGTTTTGGCACTTCTTATTTGTTTTCAAGTGTATTCCGAACTTGAACTCAGAGATTTCTCCTTAGAAGACACCATCGATCGAGTGCGATCCCGACGAAAACGAGCAAGACTACGCCTCACTATGTTGATCAATGATTACGCACCTATCATGGATTGATGTGTAATAAATCACGATGTTACAGTTTTCTTCTACTACAGTATTTAAAATCATTGCAGCAGGCCCATATTGTTTTTCCGTTAATATGGAGAGGTCATGAACTGTAGCCGAGTCAGTTATATAACAAGAATGCTTAATGAAACTTTCTAAAAGCTCTGAAAAGATTCCCAATACCATGTATGAGCATTTCAAAAGGTTTTGAATGTGAACTCTGCCCATGCACCAGAAAAACTTGAAAATAATCATTTTTTCGTTCAAATATTCAACGCGAATGATCGATTGATTAGTAATATGGCATAATCACCCCTTTCTTGGTCGCTTACAGGGCTTGTAAAAGGAGGAACGCTGCCTAATAAAATCATCAGAATGAGTATCGATGTAAATTTGTTCTCGTCATTAAAGTATTGAGCAGTGGGACCAAGGCAGTATGATTTTGCTAAAATTGTATCTATAATTTGAAAATTAATTTACATTCGTCCCTGGTTCCTTCCGAAAAGGCCGTCTGAGGCGTATTGATTATAAACTTGGGTAATGCTAGGCCACAATTTAACTTAGAATATGTACCATGTACTCCTGATTACACTGTACTTTATAACGGTGATGCACAAAAACTCAACAATAACATATTAAAACACAAAGAATTCAAAGAACCAAAACTTATGATGTTAAATGCAAACCGTAAACAAATTGTTCAACAAGTATTGTTAAATAAGTCCAGTAAAGTAGCATAAACCAGGTACTAAGGTAGTAAGATCAGGGAAAAAGTATTCAAAGAAGTTCTATGAATATTTCAGTGACTTCTCGATGCAGAGAAGGGCGTCGGCTTGTTTTTGGCTCCAAGATGCTATACGAGATATTAAAATTTATTGGTATGGTGAGATACAATGATTATTTTTGTACTTTAGCTTTTATCAAAGGCTTGAATGAAACGCAGATACTATAAATGAGCGCATGAAGCCTTAAATATATTAATTCACGTTCTTTTGAGCAAAATGTACCAAAACATTCTCGACATTACAATAAAGCAATAGAAAAATGAGGCTTTAAAAAATTTCAGTTTTGATTTTGCTCTTTTATCAAGAAGCTGTTGAGAGAAAAATAAGTATTCGATTAGCTAGAATGGAGGTTATAAGATTAGTTGCAAACTGTATCGAAGCAGTTAATTTAGAATTTAAGAGTTCTTGATTTGTTTATCGTATTCAAAAATCAATCAGAGTTCTGCCTGTAAAAAGTGTGCGATTTCATTTCATCGTGTGGACAAGGCACAGAATCAAATATTTCCAATTGAAAATTAATCGTAGCAAAAGAAGACAAGTTTATCCGTGCTCTCCACAATAATCAAATAGTGAACTTCACCAATACCAGAAACTTTTTTCTTCACAGATGACGACCCTACCTGAAACTTATTTCCAGGATAAGAGTACATAACGATAGTTGAAGAAAGTAAAAATAGCAAGAAGACACATTTAAGACACCTGACGGACTCAGAGAAACAGAGACGGTATCTAGAGAAAGCCAATTCGCAAGACCACTCATTGATATTTTTCTGCATATCTTTACCGGAGCGTCTAGGGAATAATGATTATTCTGCCTATGCGCAATACGTTTGTCATAGGGAAGTAAGGATATTCGGATGTGCGGATTCACCCATGTAACAGAATAAACAGAATTTTTATTGCATCTGGACATGATTAATGAGGAAGATAATGAAACATGGCCTGCTGGAGACTTAAACATTTTCAATTATATTTCTAGTATTCACATAGAATCTGTGCCAGCACAGAAAAATTAGAGGTGCATGGTTCGATCATAGACCCATTTGCTAATAGACAACGAGCGTGTTAAAGCAATGCGGCAATATTGAATTGCTTTAAATTTCGAACTATTCCAAACATTTTCATTAACCTTAACTATTAGGTGTAGGCATGTTGATCTATCAGAGTAAGTATAATCAGTCATAAGCACCGTAGAATAAAAAACAATTGTGTATCATGTATTGAATTTTTTATAGTTGTAAAATGAGCAGTGACTAAAGAATGTATCGATTTGTAGCAACGAAGCTCATATTGAGAGTGCCAAAAAATCAAAATTTTCTGAATAGAGTACTTGAATTACACCTAACAACGACTGGTTGATAATTAAAGAAAAGCAACAAGAACCAGGAAAATTTTGCAAAGATATAACGGAGATTGCGGAAACACTGGAATTTTCAACAGCTTGCATATAGCAGTAACGAAAACTACTTGATCTGCTAATATGAAATTTGTTCGTATGCTTGTTCATAGTTACAAAAATGCAAGTTTCGTTGACTAAGAAGCTGTTGCAATCATCGAAAAAAGCTTTCTAATTTTCCGAATAATGCAATTAGTACGATTAGCAACTATTATTGGATGAATTCATACATTCAGTACATCCTTTGGAGAAGTAAAATCAAGTGCAGCTGCTCCGCTTTTGCCTTTTAAAACCACATTTTCAGCATACTACCCAGATAATGGAACATATCGCTTTGAGGCATTCTCAACTAGGGTGTTTGGATGATTATCCATGAGAAATTCCAAATTTTAAGTCGTTACAAAAAATGTTACATTAATTACGTTAGAAGCAAACATAAATCAGGTATAGGCAAATGCAATACTTAAGAATTCAAGTGGAGTGTCACCACTTTAGCGTTTGGATTGATTTGAAGTAGAAGCTGCTTCCTACATAACTAGAATCATATCAAAATGAATGCTAATTTTCAGGCTGAATGCACCAATATCGGCCCAGGATATGAAGGAAGCAAACTTTGGTTCTCTATGCGGCTGGATTCCTGCAAAAATGTTTTAATACTAAATCTGCAGTATCGCTCTGCTTAGAAATAGATTAAATAAATGTCAAGCAATAGAAATTTATGGTTTCGAAATGTGGATACATTTCTCCTTGTAGTACTACTTGTAAGCTGTGATAACTTATATTTTTCCAAGTCATAAGACGATGGCATAGTAGTATTGAAAAAATGTTACCTGATTGTATCACTCAGCATTATATACGATCGTTTAGAGGCCATAGAACTTATTTACGTTCCTATTTGATTGGCAATCTCCTCACATAGTTCAACTTTTCTCGAGAGTTGCCAATTAATCATTGGTTCAAAGTTGGCAGACAAAATAGCAAAAATCGAGTTGTATGCTGCAAGGAACCAATAAAATCAGAATTCGATCCATTTAAAAATTTATCGATCGATTAATAAAAAATTTGATGCAAGATTGTACATTTTACTACGAGATGTGATTTTTTCGGTGCGATTCTGACGGCTTAACAAGTTGTGCAACTAATTATAAGCAGAGATGATAACTAACTGACCCATGTTGAGGTTTCATTACCACCAATATTTGAAAATAGATCTGCTTTCTACTTTTAAGTAAATGGTGGTAGAAAACATCCCGATCTATGTTCTAGATTTCGCATCATTTAATTTCTGTCAAGTATTCTGTAAGGGAAGTCAAAGGTGAGTAATATATGCTTCGGAATCCAATGATTTTTTGAGTTAAGAGAAAGAAACATTTCTTAATTTCTGCTCTCTTTCAGAACTATTTTCGCCAATTTTTTAATCGTGTAACATGCATTCGCTACAAGCTTAGAATGTGTTTCATCCCATCTTTAATGGAAACAACAGCCTAATTTCTAAGAACTTTGAGCTAAGTTCGCGATATATCGATTGCACTACGTGAAATGGATAGACCTTGATCTTGCAAATTTTTACTAATGAAACCCTGGCAGGCGAACGTAATAGTTGGAAAACGAATGATGGTGGAGGTGGTGGGTAGATGAGCGCGGGGATATACACACAGGCAGCAGCTTTCCTTTCCGCCGCACGGAGCTCCAATTCGTTCGGTACCTAGGTAGCAAAAACAGTTCAGTAATGATGATACATTTTAGCCACGAAATCTGTACAGCTCTGCTGCTTTTACTATTCAGCAATCGCCGATAACATCTATAGATGTTCTAGTCTATGTAAATACATGATTTGATGTTCAAAATTTTTGACTGCTAATTTAAGGCGAGAATGAGTCTTGTATTACCTTGTGCTAGTGTCACGAAATTCCGTATTTGTACGGAATATTTGCGTTGATCAGAAAAAATCTTGTTCTTGATGATTTTGCATACATTTCCACTCGATTGCACTTTCTTGTATCTAATTGCTGAATGAAGCACTACTGCGCCCATTTGAAGAAAAATACCCATAACTCAATAATCAATTAGCATGAAATTATGATCAGAATAATTTATTTGAAATAAAGCGCTACTTATCTCGTAGAAATCCCTCGTTGAAGAATTTAAACATGATTTTCGAGCCCGACGAAGTTCTCAAACTACTTTTCTTATCAGTTATTGCATCTTCAAATGGATCAAGTCCGTTCAGAACTATCATAGGAAGCATGGTTGGATGCTATACCAGTCGAAAGAAGATCTCCGATAAAGAATAAAAAGGTCCTATACGGCGCAAGCGAACCATACACAAGCAAGCAAACATAAGTTGTAACTGCCAAGGAACTTGTGATATGAGCAATTCGTGCATGGAAAGAGGAGGATAAATTAGCTTACTGAGTCCTGATGATAAAAAAATGTAGTGCCGTTCGAAGGGTTAAGGAAAAAGAGTAGTCTGTGTGAGAATAAGGCATGCCGATTGATGGAAAACTTATTCGGAGTAGCTGAAATAGGAAAAAATGGAACAGTTAAGACTATAGTCGGAAAGCGTGCAGAGTATTGTGTCATACACCGATAAATGGTTGGCTTGGTCAATCAAGTATAAGGTGGGTAAAGAAAGATCGGCTTTCTCTAACAGTGTAAGGGATTGGATTTATACCGTCTTTAGACGATTAACGCTCAATGGAAGAAATTTAAACTATCGATACCGAATATCACATCAAATTGTAAGAATGTAAGTTTAGTAGTAGTGATAAACCAAGTATTGAATCGTACCGAAAATTTACTGCTATATCCTACCCTTTTAGAAAATGTCTAGAAACTCCATAATATAGCATTATTGTGTTTGACCTAGTCATGATTACGTTCACAATTTTCGAAAGTTCAAACTTAATCATGCATGAACAAAGAATGTAATTCGTACATGCCCAATTCCGTATTCTTTAATTTCAAGTAATTGATTGAAATCAGCTACTAGAACAGTATTCAATATTTGCGAAGATTCAGGAAAATTACTCCGGCGGAATTCGTACACAATCAAATCTAGGAAAAGGTTCTACTTCCATTTACTGTGTCTTGGGTGGCAAGAGTGTGAAGAAACAGGCGAGATTCTTAACTATTTTGATTGAATCAGACCGGTCTATTCTACTTCTCCATCTTTGTTCTATTCAGATCAAAGGACTGGGTATTCCATTCTTTCTTGGAAATCTCTTTCTTTTATATCGGTGCCACTCTTTTCGATAAGCACTCGTATCCATCTAGATTCTTCCAGAATAAACCATGTATCTGTTTGTATCTGTATTACTAATTCTATAACCTTCTACATTTATCTCCGATCTTTCTAGAACTTTCTCGGAATGGAAGATTCTAGAATCAACACTAGAACTATATAAGTCGATCTCTGTTACTACATCCTACTAGATACCAAACAAACTCGTCGACCGGAGGGTAAGCACAGTAGCCTTTCTCAGAACCTCAGAAATCTCTCCTTGCAAAGAAGTTGGGCGTGTAGAACGGACCGTAGTCCATTGATCTTATTCCACAAAGAGCGTTCTGAACCCTATTATGCCGTATTTGTATCGCTCTCTGAAAGACTAGAACAAATCTTGCAACATTTCTGCTACTAGTTGGTAGCTTTAAAAGCTCATACGGTACTCGCTATACTTCCTTTATTTCATAATTTCATTTCAACCTTATCACTGCAAATTGCTTCCCCAACCAAATTTTTCTTATTCTCAATGAGAGATAATAAGAGATAGAACGCTCAGGGTAGTTAACTTAAAATTTTACATTCATGACTCTGACATAATGCAAGAATACATTGTCAGTCCTAGAATATTTCAAAACGGTCCAAACTATAGAATTGCAATACAAGAAAGAAACCATCTCGAACACTTTGGGCAGTAAGCCCATGAACAATAGCAAACACATTGTATCGAATACAAATTTAAAGTACAAAAGCGAATTCCATTAGCTGTATGAGATGAAAGAACTAAAGAAGTAATATGATAGCATTTTCGGATGCTGTGACGTTTCATCAAATTGAAAATGGTTCGGGTCTATACTAGAGATTCAGTCTGAATAACCGTTTTGGATATTTTTCTGCAAAGAATTATTCATAATAGCTTACTTCCACGCGCTTTCATGACTCTGATCTAAAAAATCACATAAATTCCTGTCTAATTGCTTATCAATCTTTTTTTCCTTTTTTCTTAGGTTGGCATTGGGTAAATAAAAATTTCATTAAATTCCAAAACAATCACAAAAACGTCGACATCTGATCTATCTTATTTCATTATATGTACTATTTATTCAAGTGAAGTCTCGGTACAGCGTCTGAAACGATACAACACTATGTAAGCTATACGATGATTACTACTTCAAATTCCGAAGACAGATAGGTAAAAATAGCACATTTTAAAATGATTTCTCAGAGAATAAGTTGTTATGCGAGCTTTGAGTGTACGAGGGGAATAAATTTGTTGATTTCATCGGTTTGTCCAGAAAGAAATAAAATACGTTTGCTTTACGCCGAGTCTGCAAAGCTTTATGATACATCATAAAATTCTCCAAATTACATGCTCCACAGGAACATGTGAAGGTTAAGAACGAAATCGAGTACATCATTCGGGAAGATATAACAAGATAATTTCTTTTCGGGGAAAAAATCCGCAAATAGCTGCAACTTGATCAGAAGTCGAGCCACGAAGAGAAAATTTAATTTACGCATGTTTTTCATCATGAATTGACAAAGGAATCGCAGAATTAAAAAATCATACAAAAATGAGCGTGATATTCCTACGGTTGGGTTAGTTTGGAG
>JAAUYH010011444.1_pt1 | contig 55257 bp, 45 predicted proteins | sample 7278061 | NCBI WGS metagenome assembly JAAUYH01 (sample SAMN14350203, study PRJNA611818) | marine sediment metagenome | isolation source: surface marine sediment (0.6m) | place: French Polynesia: Moorea | collected 2018-08 | reverse complement strand
TTAAGCCTGAAATCAAGACAAGGGAGACAAGGAGGACAAGGAAGACAAGGAGGAAATGCTGATTTTTTCGTTCAGATTATAGTAAACACTCGCGGATTTGTTAAAAACCTATCCTTGAGAGGTAGGGAGTAGGGAGTAGAGAGTAATAATGATAAGGCTTTTAAGCTTTTTATTATTGAGAAAAAATGTACTATCTATTTAGCTACTTTTGAGAAATGGTATAACAACTCAACAAAGTGAGATAAGGTAGTTCATGAATTTATCCCTTGTGAAGATTGTCAGGATCGATCTCCTCTGGATCTTAATTTAGTGCAAATTAATACTGTTCCCTAACCTAGATCGGCAATTGAGCTTGACTATCAACCCACATCACTAGAGGTAGTTAATTGAAAATTGGAATTGCTGAAGTTCAAAAGTTCAGGAGTCACCGTTACACCGCCCTTCGGGTTCAACAGTTTGCTCAACGGAGGACACCTCCCTTCAGGTTCAGCAGTCGCTTCTGGGGGAAACCCCCAAGACCGCGCTGCTTCACCGCACTGCAACTGTTTCACCGTGAAACGACGGTGCCTTCTTACGAAGTTTGCTCAAGTCGGGGAACCCGCCCAACGCAACTTCGCGCTGCGGTGACCGGCGTTCCCCGGTCAGAATGAATCTATGTTCATCCCTGGGTTGTGAACGATGGCTCATGGTATCCCTTGCATAAATCTTTTGTGGCATAGTTAAAAATTTTTTATTTTAATTTTTGGCAATTCAAATAGGAGTAAATAAGATGAGCAAGTTAAAATTTTCCAGAGCATGGAGCCTTATTTTCTTAGGTATATTATCTTTAGGCATATCTAATATGCACACTGTTCAAGCCAGCCAAGGTGAAACAGCTACGAATAATGTTCATATTATTCAACCTAACCAAGAGCAAGAACCTCATTGGGGCTATGGAGGGGTTGATAATCCTACAAAATGGGGTGAGTTGAGTCCTGAATTTGCAGCTTGTGAAAACGGTCAGAATCAGTCTCCTGTGGATATCCACTCAGTTGAGATTAGTCCTGTTCACCAAGCTACGTCCGCTAGAATTGAATTCAACTATCAACCTACACCACTAGAAATAGTTAATAATGGACATACCATTCAGGTTAATTATGCCGAAGGTAGCTCTGTTAAGATTGACGGTCAAGAATATAAACTAAAACAATTTCATTTTCATACTCCTAGTGAGCATACCGTCAATGGTGAAGCCTATGCTATGGAAGCTCATTTGGTTCACCAAAATCAAAATGGTGAATATGCGGTAATTGGTCTACTGATTGAACCAGGTTCAGAAAATAAACTCCTAAAAAATATCTGGGAAAATATCCCTGAAAGAGGACAAGTCAAGGCTGTACGTGAGGTCACTATTAATGTTGCTAATTTATTGCCTCAGAATGGGTTACACTACCACTATTTAGGTTCTTTAACTACACCTCCCTGTTCTGAAGGAGTGAACTGGTATATTTTCAGAGAACCAATTCAGGCTTCTCTAGAACAAATTCAACAATTTCATGCAATTTATAGTGTTAATTCTAGACCAATCCAACCCATCAACGATAGATCTATTGAGCTTGAAGGATAAAGATTATGATTGAGTCTCTTTGCCGATACGGGCAAGCGAATGCAACGAAACTTCTAGTAGTTTCGGGCATTCTACACTGCTAATTCTAGTCATTAACATAGTAGGGAGGGCCTGGACTAGATCTTTCAGGTGTATGTTTTTAAGATTTATCCAGGGACAGGAGAAAAATCAGGAATAAAGCTATTGGCTAGATCACTAAGTAATTCTATAGAAGTTAAATTTTAGGCGATCGCAATATTCCCCAGAGTAGAAGAAACCAAGGTACTTTAATATTAGGTATTAGCCAGGCATATTTTCTCAGGTTAGAGAAAGTAAAAGGAAGGATAAAACGAAGAGAACGTAGGGAAACAGGGCGGTTATCATCTTTGTCTACCAAATTATATTTTTCTGCAAGTTCGGCTACAATTCCTACTTTACCCGTGTAGCGCATAATTTGTGGTTCGGCAGCAAGAGCAGCAATAACTCTACCTGTTAACAAGGGAGTTTCCCAATTGTAACCATCTCCAAAAGTTGCCCTAGAATCACTTGACTCCATTTCTTGGGCAAAGGTAATAATCTGTTCTGTACCTACAATTCCAGGCCAAAGCGAGATAGAAACCACGTTATCTGACTTTAATTCTACTGCCATATCCGCAGCCAAGCGATCGCAAGCTGTTTTTCCCACTCCATAAGCAGCACCAAAAATGTAAGAGAGACTACCCCAAGAAGAAATAGTACAAATTAATCCCTGTTTATTTTTAGTCATCATGCGAGCAGCCAAAACACTGGTAATATAGTGACTACGCAGACCAACATGGTTAATCGCATCCCAAAGACTAGGTTCAGATTGCCAAAACGGTTTCCCGTGGGCATCTCTAATTGCCTGGACTCCAGAAAAAACATTGTTAACTAATAAGTCTAGTTGTCCCTGTTGTTCATTTTGAATGCGCTGAAACAGTGACTTGATTTGCTCATCATCACTATGGTCTACTTGCACTGGAATACATACACCTCCAGCTTCTTCTACAGCTAATTTAGTTTCCGAGAGACTACCCGTAAGACTATCTGAGGTATTAGCTCGATCGAGGCTACGACCAGTAATATAGACAGTTGCACCAGCTTCCCCCAAACCAATAGCAATTCCTTTCCCAATACCCCTTGTTGCTCCTGTGACTAATGCTACTTTACCTTTAAGGTTTGTCATAATTACTCGCTGATAAACTAATAGATGAACTACCGCCTGCTACTTCGCTATCGCAGGCGGTTTCAAGCTTCACAGAGTCCTGCCTTGCCTTAGTCTTGCGACCTCGGTTTGGTCTTACAGTCTCTCGACTTGCGGAATCGGCTGTTCCATCCGATTTTAGTATTCTGATGCCTTCTGCTCTAATATTTTTTGAAGCTGCTTCGTCCCTGTCATGATGGGTCATGCAGTTATTACAGACCCATTCTCTAACATTCAAGTCCATTCTTGAGACTTGAGTAAGGCAGTTAGGACAAATATGAGAACTAGGGAAAAACCTGTTAATCTCTATAAGCCTTTTGTTCTCTCTTTCGAGTTTATAACTTAGGAAATTGACAAACATTCCCCATCCAGCATCCGATATAGCTTTAGCTAATTTATGGTTACGCACTAATCCTCTTACATTGAGGTCTTCAACTACAATGACTTTGCTTTCGTTAGTCAGTTTTCTACTCAACTTATGTAGAAAATCTTGACGAGAATTGCTTATGCGTGCATGAACCTTAGCTACTAATTTCCTAGCTTTTTGTCTCGATTTACTACCTGGCTGTTTTCGAGCTAATTTTTTTTGTTTCCGAGCTAAATTCTTTTCGTGTTTTTTGAGATGTCTTGGGTTGCTGTACTTACTAGTTTTTACTCCATCATTGACTATGGCAAAGTCTTTAATTCCAAGGTCAATCCCTAAAATTTTATTCCCATTTCCAGAGACAAAACAAGCTTCTACTTCATAAATAATTGAAGCAAAATATTTATCTGTCCTATCTTTGGTTATAGTAACAGTCTTGATTTTGCCAGCATAGCGACGGTCAAAACTAGCTCTAACCCATCCGATTTTAGGAAGCTTGATCTTATCTCCCTCAATCTTGACCGATTGAGGAAAACCAACCGACTGCTTACCATGTTTAGACTTGAACCTGGGAAATCTAGCTCGTTTTTCAAAAAAGTTGATAAAGGCACGAGACAAATTGAGCGATGTCTGTTGCAGAGATTGAGAATAAACCTCTGTTTTCAGCCACTCATGTTCTTGTTTTAGATTAGGCAAAAAAGCATTCAAACCACTACGAGACAAGCTTTTACCTGTCTCTTGATAAGTTTCAAGACTTTTGTTCAAGGCATAATTCCACCACCAACGACAACAGCCCATAGCCCCTGCTAATTGCTGCTTTTGTTCGTTATTAGGATAAATTCTTACTTTTTGCGCTTGTCTAATCATGTCTATCACTATACTATAAAACGATAGAATGGCAGAAGATCTATTTGCCCAACTCCGTACCTCCGTTGGGCGCGCTGTCCATCCCTACCCTGTTTCGCCGAGGGTAGGGACCCTCGCGAGTAATGTTAATTTTAAGACTAGTGGTAAATGCCTCAATCAAACTTATTCGGGATTTTTCAGTTTTTAGGGTTTATTCCTTTACTCTTGAGCCTTGTAGGGTTCTTTCTGAGTATTTGGATTGTTATTCCAGCCCCTACTATGTCTCTCTTACCTTTAGGAGTAGGTGCGCCAGAAGTTAGTCCTTGGTTATTTCTGGTTAATGCGATCGCACTTTTACTCACAGTTCTTATTCATAAAAGCTGGTTGTCTAATTTAAGTTTAATCTTGAGCCTACTCGGTATAGTTTTAAGTTTACTACCCTTGATTCAGCTACCCGCTGCCCATGGTAAATTTGCTGCTGAGATGGAAACAGTTTTAGGAACAGACTATTTAAAAGATATTCCTGAAACTGTACAAACTAAAATGCGCCCTCAGCCATTATTCCTTACAGATGTATTTAGAGGTATTCCCCAACCAGAAGTACGGATTCAAAGGGGGATTATTTTTGCTAGTCCCGATGGAGTCGATCTTAAACTAAATACTTATCAACCTTTAACTCAAGGCAAATATCCAGCCCTGATAACCATCTACGGTGGAGCTTGGAGAAATGGAACTCCTAGCAGCTATGAAAAATTTAGTTGCTATATGGCAGCCCAAGGTTACTCAGTGATTGCTATTGATTATCGCCACGCACCCAAGTATAAATTTCCAGCCCAACTTGAAGATGTACAAACAGCCTTGCATTATATTAAAGACAATGCCAGTACTTTAGAAGTCGATCCTGACAAAATGACCATAATGGGTCGATCGGCAGGAGGTCATCTGGCTACTTTAGCTGCTTATCAACAAGATGCTATCCCTTTGCGAGCAGTTATTAGTTACTACGGGGCTGTTAATCTCACAGAAGGATACTACGATCCACCGTCTCCTAACCCCATTAATACCAAAGCTGTTCTTCATGACTTTTTAGGAGGAACACCCGCAGAATTCCCCGAACTCTATGATAGAGCTTCTCCCATAAATTACCCTAGACCTAATCTTCCTCCTTCTTTACTAGTGTATGGAAGTCAAGATCATATAGTTCAGAAGAAATTTGGCAAACAATTATATAGTAAACTTCAAGCAACTAATAATAGTGTGGTTTGGCTAGAAATACCTTGGGCTGAACACGCCTTTGATGCGGTTTTTCCTGGGATTAGCAATCAGCTTGCTCTATATTACACCGAACGCTTTCTAGCTTGGTCTATTAACCTGGCTTCTAGAACACCAGTTCAGTAAAGCCAACATATCTGGTTAGGTGAGAGGAGGGACAAGCTCATAAGGGTAGACTTTTTACATTTGAGCCTGAAATCAAGATAGGGGAGACAAGGGGGAAATTGCTTCCCACGCTTCCCACGCTTCCCACACTTCCTACACTTCCCTCTCCCTCTCAATTGATGATTGCTCTTAATTACTGAATCAACGCTCTAGTACTCTACCAAGTTTGAATTGAGCGATTAGGGCAAAGCGAGTTTTAAAGCCCCACATCTAAAGCATTTTGTTTTAGCTTATCTAAACTTACATATTTTAATGTTGATTCTTCTGTTGCTGGTAGAATTACAGGAGGAGCAACCCCTGCATCTAAAGCTTCTTGCCAACGGCTAACGCACAAACACCAGCGATCGCCAGATTTTAATCCAGGAAAATTAAACATTGGTGCTGGTGTGCTTAAATCATTTCCCCTAGACTTAGTAAATTCCAGAAATTCTTCGGTCATTTCTGCACAGACAACATGAACTCCTCTATCATTAGAATCAGTTTCACATTTACCATTACGGTGCCATCCTGTTACGGGAGAGCCACAACATATCTGTAGTTCTGTACCCAGAACATTAAGAGCATTTGCCATAATTTACCAGCATTTGTCATAAGTGTTTATAAGCATATAAATTTTAACTAAAAATGATATTTTTTGTCGTTATAATCAATTTATTTATTACTTTCATCAATATTTATCTAGCTGTCAAAATATTACAGCTAAGACAAATACTGGTTAAAAAAACGAGAATTCTCATCAGGTGCGAACAAAGAATTCATTCAGTTTTGTCTTCAGCCCCCCAATGTATTTTACAGGGGCAGAAAAATATCGATCACCTGTATAATCGATATCAAACATTACAACTTCAGGTGCAAAAAACGCACAAACTGATAGCCGTGGTAAGTTTAATCTATCGTTTTAGTCCTTATAGGCGATCGCTCAGATAGATATTTGAGTATAGGTTAGTCGGTATTGGCTGGTAGTTAGTAGTTAGTGGCGAGTTAATTACTCAGGCAAAGTTATTTACACACTTTATTTTTATAATGCTGATTACCGATTACTTATCACTTATTACTTATCTATCATTTTTCTTTGACTAACTAATCCTCCTATGGCTACAGTAACTAACATTGCCAAAGTGCTTGTAGGTTCAGGAACGGAAGTAGTATTCCCATTTAAACTGCTTAAGAAGGTATCAAAAATCCGAGTATAATCTTGAGTACGTTCCTCAATTAATCCAGGGAAAACTCCATTGATGAAAGTAAGATTATCTGTAGCTGGATCGTGCCAAGTTGCTCCTCCTGGCACATTAGGATTAGAGGTTTGAGTATAACCATCCTTTTCACCAATTTCCCAGTTAGTGGCTTCTGCTGCAACAACGGGGACTAATCCATCGAAAGATTCTAGATCGCTACAACAACCAGTCCCCTCAGGGTAATTAGGATTTAAGCCAGGATTGGTTTCGGCAGGAATACCCAAATCACTAGCAATATCAAGGGCAAAGTCTCGATAAAATCCCAATTCAGGGTTTGTGGCTGCTTCTACACCAGAATTGATATACAGTTTATCGCCAACAATCAAGCTATCAAGATTGACCATAACCAAAGTATTGTCAATTTCTTCGTCACTCATATTACTAGCATAATATTCAGAACCAACTAAGCCAATTTCTTCAGCACCGAAGAGAATAAATATGACAGTATTTTCTGGATTAGATTCGAGTCGCTGTGCTAGTTCAAGTAAAACACCAATCCCAGAAGCATTATCATTTACTCCTTCTAAGCCGGAACGATCTAAAACAGAAGTACTAGGGGCATTATCGTAATGTGCGCCGACAATAATTTGTTTACCTGAATTGCCTTCTCTGGTGGCGATGATATTGGGGGAGGTTAAAGTTTGCCCTGAAAAATCATAAGTGAATTCTTGTAAATTTGGTTCATAGCCAAAATCTTCTAGGCGTTGGCTAAGATAGTCTACTGTTTCTGCTTCCTTTTCTGTGCCAACACTACGACCAGCTAAATTATTAGCTAAATACTCAATCTCTTTTACTGCTGTTTCTCCATAAGCAAGGTTGGCAGCCATAGCAAACTTAGGAATCATAGTTGAAGCAGTAATTGCCATAAACACAATTCCTAGTTTTTTTGCCACTAAATTCATTTATATACTTCTCGACACCTTTTTTTATTTGAGGTTATTATGCCTCGATCGCCAGTATTGGTGTTGTTACCAAACAGACTAGACTATTTTTAGTTTTTGTGCATTTCCCTATTATCTAAAGTAGAGGGTGATTAGCCAATCCCCTCCACTGTATGATTTCTAAGATTGCGTAGCAGCTTTAGTGGTAGCGCGATCGATCTTAAAAATTAATACGCCCAAAGGTGGCAAACACAAATCTAAAGAGTAAGGTAAATTATGGAAAGACCATTCATCTGTCCATTTACCACCCAAGTTGCCCATATTGCTACCGCCGTATTGTTTACCATCGCTATTGAATAATTCTGTATAGAATCCTGCTTCGGGTACACCAATACGATAGTGACTATGAGGCTGAGGAGTAAAGTTACAAATTACTACTAAAAACTCGTTGGGGTCTTTACTACGGCGCAAGAAAGAAACTACGCTGTGGCTGTTATCGCTACAATCAATCCACTCAAAGCCTGGTTCTTCAAAATCTCTGTCATAGAGTGCTTGTTCGCTCTTATATAGTTGATTGAGATCGGTAAAAAACTGTTTTAATTGTTGATGGCGATCGTATTGTAATAAATGCCACTCAAGATCGGCCCACACATTCCACTCACTCCATTGAGCAAATTCCATACTCATGAACATGGTTTTTTTGCCTGGATGAGTAAACATATAGGTAAATAAACAGCGAATATTGCCAAATTTTTGCCATTCATCCCCTGGCATTTTGCCCACAATATTGCTTTTCCCGTGAACTATCTCATCATGGGAAAGTGCCAACATATAGTTTTCGCTGTGGTTATACCACATACTAAAGGTGACATTATTTTGGTGGAATTGGCGGAACCAAGGGTCCATGTGGAAATAGTCCAACATATCGTGCATCCAGCCCATATTCCACTTGAGATTAAAACCTAACCCCCCAGTGTAAGTAGGCCAAGATACCATCGGCCAATCTGTAGACTCTTCGGCAATGGACAGTACCCCAGGAAAATAACCAAACAATAAACTATTAACCTGACGGAGAAAATCAGCAGCTTCGATATTTTCTCTACCACCATACTCATTAGCAATCCACTCTCCATCTTTTCGGCAATAATCAAGATAGAGCATAGAAGCCACTGCATCTACTCTGATACCATCAATATGATATTTATCAAACCAAAATAGAGCATTAGCAACTAAAAAGTTTCTGACCTCGTTACGGCTATAGTTAAATACCAATGTACCCCATTCCTTATGTTCGCCTTTGCGGGGGTCAGCGTGTTCGTAAAGGTGAGTACCATCAAAGAAAGCCAAACCATGACCATCTTTGGGAAAATGCCCAGGAACCCAATCGACAATTACACCAATACCATTTTGGTGACATCGATCGATAAAATACATTAAGTCTTCTGGATTACCGTAGCGAGAAGTAGCAGCATAATAACCTGTAACTTGATAACCCCAAGAACCATCAAAAGGATGTTCGGCAATGGGTAATAATTCGATGTGGGTATAACCTAATTCTTTAACATAAGGAATTAATTTTTCTGCTAGTTCATAGTAACTTAAAAAACGGGTCTCAGGCTTCCATTCAGAAACTTGAATTGGTTCAGATTCTCCTGAAAGTAAACGAGTTTTTTCTTCAGAAGAAGCGTGTAACCAAGAGCCGATATGGACTTCATAAACAGATATTGGTTTACTTAAAGGATCGCTATGGCGACGTTCTTCCATCCAGCGATCGTCTTGCCATTCATAAGCATCTAAGTTGGCTACGATCGAGGCTGTTTTTGGTCTAACTTCCTGTTGAAATCCATAGGGATCGGATTTTTCATAGATATGACCTTCCCAGTTTTTTATCTCATATTTATATGCTGCTCCTACTTTGAGTTCGGGAATAAATAATTCCCAAATGCCATTTCCTCGTTTCCGCATTTGGTGTTCTCTGCCATCCCAGTTATTGAAATCACCGAGAACAGAAGCATTGCGGGCATTGGGAGCCCAGACAGCAAAATATACCCCTTGAACTTCATTAATACTGGTAGTGTGAGCCCCTAATTTTTCGTAGATACGGTGATGATTACCCTCTGCAAATAAATGGATATCAAAATCTGTCAGTTGAGACGAACTAAAGGCATAGGGATCGTAAATTACTTTTTCGTGTTCTCCTTCTCTTACTCGCAGTTGATAGTTAGCTAAGGTGGAAGTGGCAATGGTACAAACAAAAAAGTTGGGATGATGTAGCGATTGCATCGAGTATTCTGTTCGTGCTTCTGGACAAACAACCCAAGCTGCATCTGCTTTGGGAAGATATGCTCGTACTACCCAACTTTTAACCTTGCCATTTTGTTCTAGAGGATGACAACCAAGAATTTCAAAGGGGTTGTGATGAAGATTATTAACAATCTGATTTACTTGTTCTGGTGCAACAGTTGATGACATTAAACTACCAATAGGGATTATTTAAGAGAGAAAATTTTAGAGTATTAGACTTTTTTTAAATATTCATACATAACTTTAACTATTTTTGAACCCTAAAGTTCAACAATTATCGATCGCCCTAGAAAAATTTTCTCTAAAAAGGAGTCACACTCTTAATAAATTTACGAATTCCCAGTAAAAAAATTATTTCTCTTACCTGGGAGCTTAACTCAGGAGGGAAAGGACTTTCTGCTATATCCGCCTGCAACTCGGCATATTCGCTAGCTGTTAAAGGTTTACCATCAATGGGCGATCGCCCTTCTAAAATTATTTCTGTTCTTAATATTTCTTCTGGTATGTCTTCTGGAGGCGGTAAAGTATAACTAGATGGAGCAATCAGTAGTCCAAATATAATAGAACCTAGGATCTGTAATTTATTTATCATTTTCTCTCATCTATGTCTTCTTTGGAAAAACGCCTAGAAGTATTCCGTAAGTTACCCCTGAGAGCGCAACTAGCAACTATACTTTCTAGCAAAGCTAATTCTGTTTTAAGCCAAAATCAAAACTATATTGCCAGTTTAGAACGAATTCATCAAGAATGTTTGGCTAATGCTACAACCGAGGCAAAAAAAATTTATCAGCAGAGTGCTAAAGATTTAAACAACTTATAGTAAACCTTAAAATTTTTATCTTAACCAAACTAAAATCTATGACTCAAATTAGACAAATTATTGGCACTGGTGTTACTGTCATTGGTAATGATATCGATACAGATAGAATTATTCCCGCCAGATTTCTTCGTTGTGTTACTTTTGATGGTTTAGGCAAACAAGCCTTTGCTGACGATCGCACTCAAGCCCAAGGAAAACATCCCTTCGATCTACCTCAATATCAAAATGCCAATATCTTAGTAGTTAATAATAACTTTGGTTGTGGCTCATCTAGAGAACACGCGCCTCAAGCTTTAGCTAGATGGGGAATTAAAGCAATTATTGGTGAAAGTTTTGCCGAAATTTTCTTCGGTAATTGTGTAGCTATTGGCTTACCTTGTGTGACTTGCGATCGACAAACCATTGAACAACTTCAAGAAATACTAGTCACTAATCCTCAAACTACTATCACTTTTGATTTAGAGGCTCTCCAAGTTAGCTTGGCTGATTCTTTAACTATTAGTGTCATGATGGATGAGGGTTCACGACAAAGATTATTAACTGGTACTTGGGATAATTGTAGTCAACTAACTAGTTCCCTAGACCAAATTAAAGCAACTACAACTAAGTTACCTTATTTACAGTGGCAAACTTCTTAATTAGCGAATAAAGTAGTGGCTGGGTAGTCTATTAATGAATCAATGAATGGCGAAGAATTAACATGGCTCTATCAAACTGGAAAAAGAGATTTTAGTCGCACAGATTTAAGTCGAGCCGAAATTATTCAAGGTGATTTGCTAGAAATTGATTTAAGTCGTACTCAGTTAGATTGGATTAACTTTAGCGGGACAAATTTAACTAGAGCCAATTTTAGTCGTGCCGATTTACTTCATGCTCGGTTGATAGGAGCTAAATTAATAGAAGCTAATCTCAAAGGTGCTGATTTAGTTGCAGCAGATTTAAGTTGGGGTAACTTAGATGGAGCTATTTTAATTCGGGTAGATTTGAGTAATGCTAATCTTAATCAATCGTTTCTGGGAAATACCGATTTTAGAGATGCTAATCTAAGTGGTGCTAATCTGAGTGGTGCTGATTTAGAAAGAGCTAATTTTAGTCGTGCCGATCTCAGTGGTGCTAATCTAAGCGGAGTTAATTTGGAAGGGGCTAATTTTAGTCGCGCCGATCTCAGTGATGCTAATCTAAGCGGGGTTAATTTGGAAGGAGCTAATTTTAGTCGCGCCGATCTCAGTGGTGCTAATCTCAATTCTGCTGATATGACTAATGTTAATTTAAATAAAGCCGATCTGAGTGAAAGTAATCTACAAAAATCTAATTTGCAACAGGCAACACTTAAAGGAGCTAATTTGCGTAAGGCTAATTTACGTGCAGCTAATTTAACTGGTGCTGTCTTAAAAGAAGCGAGTATGAGTTTAGCAACTATTTCTGAATTGAATTTAGCAGGATTTAATCAACCTAGTCGAGCAGATTTTAGTTCAGCCAATTTGAGTGGAGCTAATTTAGAAAAAGTTAATCTCAAAAATGCCAATTTCAGATTTGCTCTTTTCTATGAAACTAAAATGAGCAATGTTGATTTACATAGTGCTAGTTTAATTGATGTTTATCTTCGAGGAGCAGATCTTAGAGGAGCGAATCTTCAAAACAGTGTTTTAAGTGGGATTAACTTAAAAGGCACAATTATGCCTGATGGGAGCATCCATCCTTAACAAGCAAACCAATTAATAGACCTGTCTTGAAAATAGAATTTCAGGAGCGGTGCGACCGAATCGCATATCTTAGGGTTGTCTGAGAAGTCTCATTGGTTACATCTAATATCTCAACTATCAAAAAGATTACAAAGATTTATTTTTTTGTATGCCTTTTAGTACGAAAACTCACATTCATTCCCTCATTATGCTGTTCTAACAACAACAAAGGAGTTGGCTTACACCTTTGATTCCAACTAATTGAAACTAGATAACCTTGAACCACTGGCTGCCAATTGTCATCTACTCCTTCAGGAGCAAGAAAAGTTTCCAGACATTGAATGATTTGCTTGATAGTTTCAGAAGTAGATTGTTTAGGTAATTTTTGTAATTTAATCTGAATCCGAAAAATTACTCTTCGTGTAGTTTTTTCTTCGATATTCGTTTCGTAGGTTATATCAAATATTTCGTCAATTTTACAACCATTGCGGTTAGCGATACCTATGGACTTCTCTTTAGATAAACTAATTCTTAAAGCAGTACTAATAAATTGCTTAATTTTGATCTTGATCTGATTAACAATTGCATGATGAAAGTTTTTTTCTTCCATACGCATTCTAAGGTAATCAAGATTACAATCTCTTGAATGAACTAAGTCTGGATTAGCTTCCCATTCATATATCGTTTCCAGAGCTAGTTTTAATCTTTTGTGTAAATTTTCAACTTTATATCGCTCATATTTGATAATTTTGAGCATTTTATCAAATTTCCGTTTACCGTAGATTAATAAACCAACAACAACAATAAATAAAACACCAGTACTAATAAGCCATAATTGTTGAGTTGGAATTTTTTGGTTTTGTTGATGCGATAATAAATTTACTGATGCAATAACTTGGCGATGAGAAATATTGCTTTCGGCAAAAGAATTATACGGTAAATCAGTAATCGACATAAATGCCTGAAGTTTGAAAATATTTTGCTAGTTTTAATATGCCCATTCCTAGGAGAAGATCGACAACATATTGTTTTACCAAATATATTTTTGTTCAGGCTTCACTCTTTGCTTTCAGGGCAAAGCCTTAGTCAGTAATTTTATTTATATAAATTCAACATTATTCTTTGACTTTAAAAACGTCTACAGATTTTTGTAAATTTCCCATAGCTACTTCTGTAATTTCTACAGAATTTTTGACTTGCTGAGATTGATAAGAACTTCGTTCTGATAACTGAGTAAGCTTACTAGTTAAAGTAGTAATTTTTTGTAACGTCGATATTTGAGATGTAGTAGAGCTATTGGTCAATTTAAGTAAGTGGTCTATTTCAACTGATGTCTTGAAAATTTTGGCTATATTTTTATTAGCATCTTCTGCGATGGGAACTACTCCTGAAGTTTGAGCAGAATTAATTTCCGTTTCTCTTACCATCTCTGAGGTTTGTCGTTGTATATTTTCCCCTAACGTTTCGATTTCAGATATAACTGATACTAATTGAATAGCCATTTTTTGCATTTTTTGATTTACGGATTCTATAGCTGCTATATCCTTTTTATTTAATTCTTTGGTTAATAATTCAGTTTCTAAGGTGATCTTTTTTAAGATTGGTATATTTCCGACAACTTCTATTGACGATTGTTCTATATCTTTAATTTTACCAATACTTTTTACAACAGTTTTTTGTAACTTAATAATACTCTCAAAGACATAGTTTAAATTATTTTTTTCTGTCTTTACCTGAGTAATAGAGCCATGAGATATTTTACTAATTTGATTAATATTTTTATAAACTATCTGTACATAATTAGCAATGGGTTCGATAGCAGCAATTAGTTGCTCGATTTTACTTGTTTGTTCTACTATTTGCTGATTCAGTTCATTGATGTCATTACTATTTTTTTCAAGATACTTCCTGACTGTTTGAGTATTATTTTTGATAGGAACGATGAGTTGAGCTATGCCCTCAATAGTCTTGATAAAGAACTTAGTAAAGTCATCTAATTCCCTAGAGCTTGCTGTTGGTTGGACAGCTAAATCTCCGTAAGATAATTGTTGATTTTTATTGATAAAATAATTAATTTTATCTTGAAAGTTTTCTTGCTTTTCTATTACCTGTTCACAAATACTGTATCCTCTTAAAGCTAATCCTAGCTGATTGGCAACTTCTTTAAGATAATCAATTTCAAAATTATTCCAGATTCTGGCACTAGAGCATTGATGAGCAATTAATAAACCAATTAATTCATCTTTTTCTAATTCTACTTCTGTTTTGACGACAACGGGTATTACTAAGTTAGATTTAACGGCAAATGCTTCTAATTGTTTAAGATGACATTCCGTTAAACCTGCTTCATAAATATTCCTTGTTGCTTGAATACGTCCTCTACGGTATTTCTCTATATAATTCTCAGCAAAGCAGGGGTCATTAATCTCGGCTCCAAGAGATTTGGGGAAACCTTTAGCAACTGATTCAGCAATAATTGTGCCAGACCAATTTTGATCGAATTGATAAAAAATAAGTCGATCGCTCTTAATTAGAGAGCGAACTTCTGTTAAAAAGTGATTGAAGGGAGACTGTAGCTGCTGCACATTACGAGCGCGGGCAATTCTCGCCATTAATTCTGATGTTTTAGCTAATATTGTTTGACGCTCAATCAAATACATTAATTTCTCTGCCATCTGATTGATTTTATTGCTTAGCATCGCTAATTCATCTTTCCCTTTTATAGGTATACGAGTATCCAGTTTACCTTGACTTATTAGCTCGACTGCTTTGATGGAATTAAGAATAGGAATAGTCATAGTATTAGCTATATATGCAGCTATTAAGCTAATAATTAGTGCAGTTATAATTACTCCTGTCAACAAAATCCAGCTACCATTTTCTAGATCGATAAGCGTGGGGAAAATTTCTGTAGTAATTACTGCTCCTAAATATTGATCTGGATACAATCCCTGAGTTTTTATCGGTACATAGCTCAACAATTGTTGATTATTTTCTAACTGATTAGAGTAAATTCCTGTACTTTGTTTTCTTGCTCTATATAGATTATCTATATCAGGAAAAAATTCTTGTGCCTTGCTATTAATATATTCCGCATTTGAGCCAGCAAAAAATATTCCTTCGCTATCGATCAGATACCATTGATGGCTACTATTAGTATACTCAGTAAAAATTTCTGTTATCTCTCTTTCTCTGAGAAAAAGATAAATTACTCCATTAACTTTCCCTGTCCAAGCATTAATGATTGGTACAATATATTCAATTCCTGATTTCTTATTATTTGCTTCTGATTCCGATCTATTAATAATAATTTTTTTACTAACGATCGCTGCTTGAAAATATTCGCGATCGCTATAGTTAGTTTCTAAATGTCGGCTAGATTGGGATTGAAATAAAGGATTACCTTGAAGATCTAAAAAAGTAATCTCATGATAAAGTTGAGTTTCAGTTTGAAAAGAAGTTAGAATTGCTTTTTTCTCTGCTTGAGTTGCACGACTCCATAAATTAGGATCGATAAAAGTTGGATTTTTGGCTAATGTTTCTATCTCTCTAAAACGAGCTTGCAAAAATTGGCTAAATTGTGCTGCTAATCTTTGAGTACGAGACAGTTGAATCTGGGTAAGTTGTTTTTGAGCTAGAACAATCTCACTATTAGCTGAACGCTTAGTAATTAAATAAGTAGTTATACTTAGTAATGAGGCAGGAATTACACTAATAGCGATCGCGATTAAGATAGTCTTAAACCTTATCCCTAGTCTTTTAGGGACATGGAATTGCTTACTATTATTAGTAAATAAATCACTATTTTGAGCAACTAAATTTGCAGAAGAATATGCATTTTTATTTTTCAAGCGATTAGTGTTTTTGTTCTTATTCTTAAGTTGATTATTATTGCTCATTACCTAGCTATAAAGAAGAATTGGATAAGAATATATCGAAATATACTTTATATAAGACGTACTCCTCGATCGAAATAGTACAAATACATTGATATTTTTTAGATAAAGATTGACATAAAACTTAGAGAATATCTAGTACTTGTTACTCGAACCTTAATTATTGTTACAAAAATACACACAAAAATCAGTATAAATAGCTAAACTTCGCTAAAACTTCATTTTTGTATCTACAGTAATGAGAATAAAAAATAGCTTGTCTTTGGATGAGGTAATCCGGCAAACAAGCTGAGAATAAATTGTATTTATTTATTGACAAAAACGCAGATTTAGGCTTTGACTAAAACTTTTTCTGTAGTAGTTGCACTTTTAGCATTACTAGATTCAGATAACTTACTTAAGATAGCACTAACATTTTGTTTGGCATCACCAAAAAGCATCTGATTATTTTCCATGTAGAACAAAGGATTATCTACCCCTGCATAACCAATGCCCAAACTACGCTTCATAACGACTACATTTTCCGCTTTCCAAACTTCCATGACTGGCATACCAGCGATCGGACTATCGGGATCGTCTAACGCGCTGGGATTGACAGTATCATTAGCACCAATTACTAATACAACATCAGTATCGGGGAAGTCTTCATTAATTTCATCCATCTCCAAAACAATATCGTAAGGGACATTAGCTTCAGCCAACAAGACATTCATATGCCCTGGCATTCTTCCTGCTACGGGATGAATACCAAAACGAACTTCTTTACCCCGTTTTCGTAAGATTTTAGTGATATCAGATACGGCGTGTTGTGCTTGAGCTACTGCCATACCATAGCCAGGAACGATTACTATGGTTTTAGCATTGCTAAGGAGTTCGGCAGTTTCTTCTACAGTAGTAGGAGTAGCTTCTCCTTGGGGTGCTTGGCTTCCTTTCGAGGCAGATGAACTACTACCCTCGCCAAAACCACCAAGGATTACGCTTATAAAAGAGCGATTCATCGCATTACACATAATGTAGCTAAGGATTGCTCCACTACTGCCAACTAATGCTCCTGTAATAATTAGCAAGTCATTAGACAGCATAAAACCAGCAGCAGCAGCAGCCCAACCAGAATAGCTATTGAGCATAGAAATAACTACAGGCATATCTGCCCCACCAATCGCCATTACTAAGTGAACACCTAAAACACAGGCGATCGCGGTCATAATAAGCAGAGGCTGTAGTCCATTTGCTCCTGTCATAAACTGCCAACCTAGAAAGATAGAACCTCCCAGCATAGACAGATTGAGCAAATGACGGGCAGGAAGTAATAAAGGTTTACTGCCAATATTGCCACTTAATTTACCAAAAGCAATAATCGAACCAGTAAAAGTAATTGCGCCGATAAAGACACCGATAAAAATTTCTATTTCGTGGATAGTTGCTTCGACACCGACTAAAGTAGATTCAGGCTGTAGATAATTAGATAAACCAACTAAAACTGCAGCTAAACCTACAAAACTATGGAGAATTGCCACAAGTTCAGGCATAGAAGTCATAGCTACTCTAGCTGCCATAATTGCCCCGATAATTGCCCCAGGGATAATAGCAGCAACGAGAGTAGTATATTCAGTTACCTGAGAACTAAGAGCAGTAGCGATAAAAGCGATCGCCATACCAGCGATCCCGAATAGATTACCTTTCCGCGCAGTTTCCTGGTTAGATAATCCTCCCAAACTGAGAATAAACAAAGCACTAGCTGCAATATAAGCAACTGTTACAAGATTATTTGACATTGTTAATTGTTAGTTGTTAGTGGTTGGTTAGTTATTGGTAGGGGCAAACGGCCGTTCGTCCCTACTTTTGGAACATTTTCAGCATTCTTTGGGTAACGAGGAAGCCACCAGAAATATTGATTGTGCCAACTAAAATCGCGATCGCACCTAAAATAGTGGCGGGGGAAGTAATTTCACTACCAATTTGCAACATCCCACCAATAATAATGATCCCGCTAATAGCATTAGTCACACTCATTAATGGTGTATGCAAAGCTGGAGTAACATTCCATATTACTTGCCAACCAACAAAACAAGCCAGAACAAATACAGTGAAGTGAGATAAAAACGAAGAAGGCGCACCGACTCCGATCCCCACTAAAGCCAAACCAGCTAAAATCAACCAGAAGAAACTACTATCGGATTTTTTTTCTGCTTCTTTCGCTACAGCTTTTACCGTGCTTGGCTGAGACTTAGCAGGTGTAGGAGAAGGATTACTTGGTTTGGGAGGAGGCCAAGTTACTTTACCTTCATGCAATATTAATGCGCCACGAACTACTTCATCTTCAAAATCTACTTTATAGTCTTCCGCCCCACCCATATCCTTGAGGAGATGCCAAAGGTTAGTGCCATATAGTTGACTAGACTGGGCAGCCATGCGACTGGGAAGATCTGTCAAACCAATTATAGTAACACCTTTATACTTATAAATTTCGTTGGGCTTAGTTACCTGACAATTACCACCTTGTTCTGCTGCCAAGTCGACAATTACAGAACCCTCTTTCATGGATTCCACCATAGCAGTAGTAATGAGTTTGGGTGCAGGTTTGCCTGGGATCAAAGCTGTAGTAATAATAATATCTACTTCCTTAGCTTGTTCCAAAAACAAAGCCATTTCCGCTTCGATGAATTCTTTACTCATCGTTTTGGCGTAACCACCTTGCCCAGTGCCATCTTCTTCAAATTCCAGTTCCAGAAATTCTGCGCCCAGACTCTCTACCTGCTCTTTAACCACAGGACGAGTATCAAAAGCTCTAACTACTGCCCCCAAGCTTCTAGCAGCACCAATGGCAGCTAAGCCAGCAACTCCAGCCCCAATTACTAACACTTTAGCAGGAGGAACTTTTCCTGCTGCGGTGATTTGCCCTGTAAAAAAGCGACCAAAATTATTAGCAGCCTCAATTACAGCCCGATAGCCAGCAATATTCGCCATAGAACTAAGAGCGTCCATTTTTTGGGCACGACTAATTCTTGGTACTGCATCCATTGCTAAAACTGTAGCGTTGCGAGATGCTAGTTTTTCCAGTAATTGTTGATTTTGGGCAGGCCAAATAAAACTAATTAGGGTATTTCCCTCGGGGATCGATTCTATTTCCTGGTCTTCAGGAGGTCTAACTTTCAGCACAATGTCTGCTTCTGTCCATAAAGCTTGAGCATTGGGAGCAATGTGACATCCTGCTTGTTCATAAGCATCATTAGAAAAATTAGCTGCTTCTCCCGCACCAGATTCAATTAGGAGCTCAAATCCTAGCTTTTGCAGTTTTTTAACTGTATCTGGAGTAGCTGCCACACGATATTCATTAGGGTATACTTCTTTAGGAATTCCTAGTTTACGAGGCTGTTTTCTAGCTTCTGCTAGCTGTTCGCTATTAGCAGCCTCTCGATCAACAGTAACTGTCATTAATTCTCCTTGATTGATAAGCCCGATCATTGCAAAATAACCATATCAGCAATTCTTTATGGCAATCTAATTGGCTAACAAGCATTATGTTTATACATGTAAGTAAGTTCCTCCTTAAAAAATCCGAACTTCGGGAATCCCTCAGTAGCTAAGAAAAGACTTCTTACATGATAATCAACAATCTCGTTTGTATTAGCTTTTAGCTGCTTACAACAATCACTTATGAGGAAAAATACCCAAACTGTATTGTCGCACTTTTAGCTTTAGCTAATCACAGAGCGATTAACCTGTTTTACCATAAAAAGTTACGTTAGCAAGATGTATAAAATGCTTTGAGTCCAAATAGATTAATTAAATTACTGATAATGGGAATTTGTAATGAAGATCTTTAAGATATATCTCATAGCCTTTTTCACTTCAACAATCCTAAGCTATTTCAATTTTGAGTTTTTAGATCTTTAACTTCTTTTATGAATTGTTTTATTTATCTTATTGAACAATTTAACTTTTTTTAAGTATTTGCCAATTCTGCTTCAGCCGACTTAACTAGTTACTCACCAGACAGAGATATACTAAGGAATGAGATTGTAAAAAAATCTTCACACAAACAACTAAAGTTAAGATTAAATTAACTTAATATCTTCAGCAAATATGAATTCAGGAATCGATCTACAAGGAAGTTTTATCGAAGCTCTGAAGGAATTAGGATTACCTTCAGGTGTAGCTAAAGCCTTTTGGCTACCATTACCCATGTTATTAATGATTATTGGCGCAACTGTTGGGGTGCTAGTAGTTGTGTGGTTAGAAAGAAAAATTTCTGCTGCAGCACAACAACGTATTGGGCCGGAATATGCTGGCCCTCTCGGAGTACTGCAACCAGTAGCAGACGGAATCAAACTAGTCTTTAAAGAAGATGTAGTAACTGCTAAAGCAGACCGTTGGCTCTTCACCATGGGACCAGTGTTAGTAGTAGTTCCTGTCTTTCTATCTTATTTAATTGTTCCTTTTGGACAGAATATAGTAATTACTGACTTAAATGTAGGGATTTTCCTCTGGATTTCTCTAGCTAGCATTGCTCCTATTGGTTTATTGATGGCTGGTTACGCCTCTAATAATAAGTATTCTTTGTTAGGAGGCTTGAGAGCAGCAGCCCAATCAATTAGTTACGAAATTCCTCTAGCTTTATCAGTTTTAGCGATCGCCATGATGTCTAATAGTCTTAGTACTGTAGATATTGTTCAACAACAGTCTGGCTATGGCATCCTCGGTTGGAATGTATGGCGACAACCAGCAGGTTTTATTATTTTCTGGATTGCTGCTTTAGCAGAATGTGAACGCCTTCCTTTTGACCTTCCTGAAGCAGAAGAAGAAATTGTAGCAGGCTATCAAACCGAATATGCTGGCATGAAATTTGCCCTATTCTATCTTGGTTCTTATGTTAACTTGGTTCTTTCTGCTTTAGTCTTTGCTGTTCTATATCTAGGTGGTTGGGAATTTATTGTTCCTCTAGACCATTTAGCTGAATGGTTAAATATGACTGGCTGGGTAGAAGTAAGCAATACTACTCCCTGGCTGCAAGTTATTACGGCTGCTTTAGGTATTACCATGACTTTGCTTAAAGCCTATTTTCTCGTATTTTTAGCTATTTTATTGCGCTGGACTGTACCTCGTGTTCGTATCGATCAACTCCTCAATCTAGGTTGGAAATTCTTACTACCAGTCTCTCTAGCTAATCTTTTGATTACTGCTGCCTTAAAATTAGCTTTTCCCGTGGCTTTCGGTGGTTAATTAACTAATTGTTGCACTCAGTTAGTCCCAAATGTTAGCTACATTGAAGAAAAAGCTGAGAAGAAAAATTGAACCTTAAAACAACTAATAATTAGCAAATAAAGAGCCATGTTTAAAATACTCAAACAGGTACAAGAATACGCCAAAGAAAGCGTTCAAGCAGCAAAATACATTGGTCAAGGATTATCTGTAACCTTCGACCATATGCGAAGAAGACCCATAACTGTTCAATACCCCTATGAAAAACTGATTCCTTCAGAACGCTATCGGGGTAGAATTCACTACGAATTCGATAAATGTATTTCTTGTGAAGTATGTGTTCGCGTTTGTCCTATCAACTTACCAGTAGTAGACTGGGAATTTGATAAAAAAGCGAAAAAGAAAAAGCTCAAGCACTACAGTATCGATTTTGGGGTTTGTATCTTCTGTGGTAACTGTGTGGAATATTGCCCCACTAATTGTTTATCAATGACAGAAGAATATGAGTTAGCTTCTTACGATCGTCACGAACTTAACTACGATAACGTAGCTTTAGGTCGTCTACCTTACAAAGTTACTCAAGACCCCATGGTAACTCCTTTAAGAGAGTTAGCTTATTTACCTAAAGGAGTTATGGATCCTCATGATCTACCTGCTGGTTCTAAGCGTGCGGGTAAACGTCCCGAAGAAATCTTAGAAGAAACAAAAAGCGAATAGGTAAGAGGTAAGAGGGGAAGCACCTGCGGTGGTGAGGCAGCGCGGTCTTGCGAGACAGTCTGTTGGGCGGGCTCCCAAGGGGCTGTGGGCGGACGCAGGTTCCGCCCTTTATAAGCCCCGTCGACTTGAAGAAACTGTCGAGGGCGGGGGTCTCCGAGCGCGTATAGGACGGAGCAAGAAGTGCTGAACCCGAAGGGTAAGAGGTCATATTTAACTGCTTTACGTTATAAAAAGACGAAGTTAAAAACTAAAAGCCAATACCTCTTACCTAATCTATAATTGATGCAAAAAATTGAGAGGAAAAAATAATTGTGAATTTAGCTGAGGGAGTTCAATTAGTTTCTGGTGGTATTTTGGCAGTGATGATGATAGTCACAGCCCTGGGAGTTGTTTTATTATCTAATATTGTTTACTCCGCTTTTTTACTAGGAGGAGTATTTATTAGTATTTCTGGTTTATACATATTACTTAACGCTGATTTTGTTGCTGCTGCTCAGATTCTAATTTATGTAGGTGCAGTTAACGTACTAATTTTGTTTGCCATTATGTTGGTAAATAAACGGGAAGATTTTAAAGAAATTCCTGGTCGATGGATTCGTAACGCATCTACAGGGGTTGTCTGTGCTGGTTTATTTGCTCTTTTAGGAACAATGGTCTTAGTGACTCCTTGGTCTGTTGATTCTACTTCCCCAGCAGTAATTGAAAATACAATTGTTGAAATTGGTAAGCATTTCTTCAGTGACTTTTTGTTACCTTTTGAATTGGCTTCTGTATTGTTATTGATGGCGATGGTAGGAGCGATTATTTTGGCTCGTCGTGACTTGATTCCTGAATCTATGCCTAGACAAGAAACGATTTCTACTAGCCTAACTTTGCCAGAACGTCCTAGGGAATTAACTTCTATCGGTGCAACTTCTGGAGAAGAAAATTAATAACTAAATGCTAAAAGCTAATAGCTCTTGTCTGGATTAAGAATCAAGTGGAAAAATTATAGAAAAGGAAGGTAAAGTGCAACTTCAATATTTTTTACTTTTAGCTGCTGCTCTTTTTTGTATCGGTATTTATGGTTTAATTACCAGTCGCAATGCTGTGCGCGTACTAATGTCGATCGAGCTAATGCTTAATGCTGTTAATCTTAATTTAATGGGTTTTTCTAATTTTTTAGACCCCACAGGAATTAAGGGGCAAGTATTTACAGTTTTTGTAATTACGGTAGCAGCAGCAGAAGCAGCCGTAGGTTTGGCGATCGTTTTGGCAATCTATCGTAATCGTGAAACCATTGATATGGAACAGTTTAATCTGCTTAAGTGGTAGAAAAATCAAGTATATTTTTCGGAAAAAAGCCTGTTTAGCGGGCTTTTTTTTTAGGCTATTTTTAGGTATTTCCAGAGGTAATTTTGCGCTATTTAAAATCATTGGGGTTTCTGAGTTTATGGTTGGGATACCAATTTTTCTCTTTACCCACTAAAGCAGAAACTAGATTAACTCCATCTAATTGGCAACGAGAAAAGATTAACACTGAACTTCTGTGTCCTCAAGATATAACTAGCAAGATTGAATCTATTATTAAGAGTCCTCAGTTAGCACGCTCGAATTGGGGTATCTTAGTGAAAAATCTGGATTCTCAGACTACTATTTATAGCTTAAATGCCCATAAATATTTTATCCCTGCTTCTAATGTCAAGCTGTTAATTTCTGCTGCTGCACTCTTAGAATTAGGTGATAATTTTCGTATTCATACCCCTATCTATAGTGTTGGCAATGCGCCTAATTTAACTCAGTTACTTGTTCAAGGGAAAGGAGACCCCACTATATCCACTGAAACTCTTAAAAAGATAGTAGAGCAATTAAAGCAGAAGAGAATCAAACATATAGAACAATTAGTAGTTGATAATAGTTACTTTAATCAACCAACAATTAATCCTACTTGGGAATGGTCAGATTTATATAACTCTTATGCGACATCTATCAGTAGTTTAATTTTAAATAATAATGCAGTTACTTTAACTTTATTACCCCAAGAATTGGGACAACCAGTTAAGTTGAGATGGTCAGATGATATTGCTGCCAGACAATGGCAAGTAAAAAATAATGCGATCACCGCAGCCAAAGACACTCCTTACAACGTAGAAATTGAGGGGAGTTTAGGTCAGCCGATCTTACAGTTAAATGGTACATTAGCTATTAACCACAAGTCAGATGTATGGGATTTAGCAATAGTCGATCCCGCTAATTATTTTTTAGAGTCCTTACGCCATCTTTTATCTTTAGAAGGAATTACTGTTACTCGCGGATTAGTAAGTAATGAAAGTTTTATAGAACCATCAGCAGGAGAATTAGCAACTATTATTTCTCCAACCTTGCCTGAAATTCTGGCAGAAATAAATCAAGAAAGTAATAATTTATATGCTGAAGCTTTGTTAAAAATATTAGCTAATCAACTTAATATAAATGATGTTAATCAAGCAATTGAACAAGCTTTATCTAAATTAGGTATAGATCCCCAAGGTTATAATTTAGTTGATGGTTCTGGATTATCTCGTCATAATTTAATAACCCCAGAAATATTAGTGCAAACTCTTAGTTCAATGAAATCAACTTCAGTCGGAGAAATTTATCTAAACTCTTTAACTACTGCTGGAGTAAATGGAACTTTAGAAAGAAGATTTTTAGATAATAATTTTCTGGGTAGTATTTTAGGTAAAACAGGTACTCTTTCGGGAATAAACAGTTTATCTGGTTATTTAAACTTATCTGAAGGTGAAACTTTAGGATTTAGTATTATTGTTAATAACTCCGATCTATCCAGCCGAAATTTGCGTCAAGCGATCGATCAAATTGTTCTATTATTCAGCAGGGTAAAACAGTGCTAGTATCGCTTTGCTTAAGGAGTGAGTAAGTAGAGACAAGGCATGCCTTGTCTGTAGTAGTAAGTAGTAAGTAGTGAGTAGTGAGTTAAACAGATAGTTGCTCAATTTACGTCTATTTCTGCTAATAAAATAATTGTAGTTAAATTAACAGCATTGCCATAATTGACAATGAATAATAGATAATTGTTTAATCATTTCTCAAGCGCATTTAGCATTGATTATTGGCGATAACAAGTAAACTTTTCATTTATTATTTACTATTTCCTACTTATTAACTACTTAATATTTAATGAAGAGTTAGTGATAGCGATCGCACCTTGAGTGTAATATCTTACTTATTCTATTAGATAGATAAAACTTTAAGCTACATTAAATCATGAGTTCAAAAAAATCTGGTTGTGGTTGTTGGTCTTTTTTAGGTATTACTACTATCTTAGTTATTGGTGGTTGGTATATTTATCAACAAGGCTGGCTAGGAAAAAAGTTAACTCCCTTAGAAGGAGCAAAAGTAATTCCTAAGGAAGCTATTGTAACTAGTTTTATTTCTGTTGAATCTAAAAATTGGTCACAATTGTCGCAACTAGGTTTGCCAGAGACAGAAAAAATTATTGAAGAAAATATTGAAAATATTAAACGAGAATTTTCTAATTCTACTACCGTCAATTATCAACAAGATGTACAACCCTGGCTAGGGGGGATAATGCTAGCTATATTACCACAACAATTATCAATAAAATCAGAGGAGAGTGTTTTGATTGTTGTTGGTATTAAGAATAAGATAAAAGCCTTAAAATTTATAGCTAAATTACAAAAAGAATCTGAAGAAGATTGGCAAGAAAGAAAATATAAAGGAATTACTATCACAAAAATAAGTAATCAAAATAATGAAACCATCAATTCTGCTTTGTTGGGTAATAAACTAGTTCTGAGTAATGATAAATTAACTTTAGAAAAAGCGATCGATACTTATAAAGGAGAAAGCTCTCTAGCCTCAAAACCCTATGCTAAAGAAATTTTATCTCAACAATTAACTATCCAAAATCCCATTGCTCATCTTTACTTTACTGATTTCAATTATCTAATAGAGCAAATAGCTCAGGAAGAAATCTCAGCAACAGCCTTAAAAGAATTACAACAATTAGAGTCAGTGGTTATGGGAGTTGGTATCCAAAAAGAAGGAATACATCTTCAGTCAATTACTAACTTCAAAACAGAGGGAAATAACTCCGATTTTCCAACTACTGACAGTAAAATTTTAAGCAAATTACCTAATCGTACTATCGCTGCTGTAAATGGGAAAAATATTAATCAAATTTGGTCAGCTACAGTTAAGCAAATAGAAGAAGATGAGGATATTCGTCGAACTTTAGATCTGGGTAGATTATCTTTTCGTCATGGAACTGGTCTTGATTTAGACGAAGATATTTTTAGCTGGATGGATGGAGAATTTACTGTAGGTCTAATCACAACAGATCGAGCTATTATTCCAGGAATGACAATCGGATTAGGCTCAACAATTATTTTAGAAACTAACAACCCTAATAAAGCAAAAGAAACCTTAACACAAATAGAAAAAAGCTTAAAAAGCTATGTAGGAATTAATTCTAGACAGAAAAAAATAGACAATAAACAAACAATTACCGAATGGATTGTGCCTCAAAGTGGTTTGTCTTTAAGTCATGGTTGGATAGATAAAAATTATCTAGTTTTTACTATTGGTAATTCTGTCTTTGAATCGATAAACAATTCTCCCGATCATTCTTTTGCTCGAAGTGATAAATTTAAATCGATCGCACAAAAGCTACCCAGCCATAACTTTGGCTATTTTTATCTTGATATGAATCAAACTATGTCCATTATTAATCAGTTTCCTACTGATAGTACAGATATCTCTCCAGAAGCCATGACTATCTTGAATTCTCTACAAGGAATAGGCGCAACAGCAACCATGCCAGATGAATCTACTAGTCAGTTAGATGTATTAGTTTTATTTAAATAAAAATTAGGATTTACAGTAGTTACAGTAATTCTAGTTGTTGTGGAAACTGAAAGACAATTATTACTGTTATCTATTGTGAATTAATTCTGGACTCCTGAACTTCTGAACTCCTGAACTACTTAATTCTTAACTAAAAACTACTGTTCGATTACCATAAACCAAAACTCGGTTTTGCAGATGCAATCTAACAGCACGAGATAAAACTAATCTTTCTAAATCTTTACCTTTGCGGATTAAATCTCCTACTGTATCTCTATGGCTAACATGGGTAACTTCTTGCTCAATAATAGGACCTTCATCTAAATCTTTAGTAACGTAATGAGCAGTTGCACCAATGACTTTTACACCTCTTTCGTAAGCGCGCTGATAAGGATTAGCTCCAGCAAAAGCAGGTAAAAAGGAGTGATGAATATTAATAATATTAGGAAATTTAGTCACAAAATCAGCACTAAGAATTTGCATGTACTTAGCTAAGACAACTAAGTCAATTTGATACTGTTTTAATAATTCTAATTGTTTAGCCTCTTGCTCAGATTTCGTTTCTTTAGTGATGGGAATATGATGAAAATCAATATCAAACTGCTCGGCAATATATTTTAAATTAGGATGATTACTAATAATTAAAGGAATTTGGGCAGGTAATTCTTGGGCTTTTTGCCTCCAAAGTAAATCGAGTAGACAATGATTTTGCTTAGTTACCCAAATAGCAATACGAGGAATAGAATCAGAAAAATGTAACTGCCAATTAGCCTCTATTGGTTTAGCGATCGCAGCAAAAGCAGTAGAGATAACTTCGCGGGGCAAATTAAATCCTTCTAGTTGCCACTCAATACGATTTAGAAATAGACCTGTTGTAAAATCGGTATGTTGATCGGCATGAATGATATTACCACCATTAGCGTAAATAAAGTTAGCAATTTTTGCCACCAGTCCTGGACGATCTGGACAAGATACTAGTAAGGTTGCAGTAGGGGTAATCATACTTTAAGATCCACTAGTTTATACATAAATATATTTGACGCTCTAATTTTATAAAAACTAAAATCATATTGTAAGTGGATCGGGATCTCTATGTTAAATAATTGTCACTGTTTGATTAGAGAAATTAAATAGTATTATGTACATCTAGTTTAAATTAAATACCAAAATTCAAAATAATTTGGAATCGGTTAAGCTTAAGCAAAATCGGCAAGCAGATAAAGTTATGAGCGGTCAAGATAAACCTACAGAAAACAGTAATAACTGGGAAGAATCACTGATAGATTTATTGCAAGATGGAGAAGGAGATAGTGAGCTAGAATTTCTCGATCGTAACGATCCTAACAACTCTTGGGAAGAAAATATTTCTCTAGAAGGAGATCTAGAGAGTTTGTTGGAGGAAAATGATGCCTCTATCGAAGAAAATGTTGACATTTCCCAGCTAGAATTGTCAGAGGTATCTTTAGAGGATGATACTCAAGATCTACTGCCCTTCATACAAGAAACCGACAATCATAATTTAGCATCATCAGAATTAGCGGAATTAGAAGTTGCTGATATAGATCAGATAGATTTGGAATCTCTAGCTGAAAATGAGGAAGACGATAGTCTAGGTGATTTAATTGACTTAGAAGATTTAGTAGATTTTAATCTAATAGATAATGAGAATATTGAAGAAATTGTTGAAGATAATTTAGAACAAAATGAAGAAATAGAAGTTTTAGCCACAGATTTCCCTTCTTTTTCTCATGATTTAGCAGAATTAGATGATATTTTAGATGAACCCACCCCTGTTAATTCTTTAGGTGAACTAGAAGGATTATTAGATTCAACACCAGAAGAAATTCATAGAGAACATCAATTATCCTCAGCTAGTTTAGATAGTTCTGAGTTTAATTTAGCAAATTTAGAGCAGTTTTTAGATTCTTCAGAAGAAGCTCTTGTAGTCCCCTCTCCTATTCCAGCCAGCAAAGCTAAAACTAATCAACCTAGTCAACCTAATCCTAGAGCGCAAACAGCCAAGGTATTTGATCAGACTATGCGTGTCTCGGTCAAAAAACTCGATAACCTGAATAACCTAATTGGGGAACTAGTAGTTAAACGTAATCGACTAGAAGAAGATCAAGAACGTTTACGCCGATTTTTAGATAACCTCAATGGTCATGTTCAATCCCTTGGGGATATGGGGGGGAAAATGCATGACTTATATGAACGATCGCTTTTAGAAGGAGCTTTGCTTGCCAGTCGACAAAATAATTCTGCTTCTACACGAAGACATTCGGGTTTTCTTAATGTACAACAACCAGAAGAAGACGATGGACTAGGTGCATTGGAAATGGATCGCTTTACAGGATTCCATTTACTTTCCCAAGATATTATTGAATTGATTGTGCGAGTAAGAGAAGCTGCTTCTGATATTCAGTTTGTTGTTGACGAAACTGATAAAATTACTCAATCTCTCAGGCAGGTTACGACCCAGCTACAAGAAGGCATTAACTCCTCACGGATGATCAACTTTGGTCAAACTGCCGATCGATTACCCAGAGCAGTTCGAGATATTTCTCGTAAATTGCACAAACAAGCTGAATTGCAGGTAGAGGGTCGAGATGTTCTCATCGATAAAATGATTGTTGAACATCTTTACAACCCCATGACTCATTTAGTCAATAATGCGATCGCTCACGGGGTAGAAACCCCAGAAAAAAGACTAAAAAAGGGTAAAACAGAAGTTGGTCGTATCACTATTCGGGCGTTTATTCAAGGTAATCAAACCGTAATTACTGTTTCTGATGATGGTGCAGGAATCGATCCAGAAGTAGTCAAAGCCAAAGCAGTAGAAAAAAATCTGTTAACTTGGGCAGATGCACAACATCTATCCGAACAAGATGTCTACGATCTCCTCTTTCATCCTGGTTTTAGTACAAAAGATCAAGCAGACGATTTTGCTGGTCGGGGTGTAGGCATGGACGTAGTTAGTACAGACCTGAAAAAAATTCGCGGTGCTATCAGCATTGAATCGGCAATTAATAAAGGTACTACTTTTACTATCCGTCTACCTCTAGTTCTGAGTATTTGTAAAGCCTTAACTTGTGTTTACAATAAAACTCGTATTGCCTTTTCCATCGATGGAGTAGAAGATACTAAAGAATTGACTCCTAGCGATATTCAAACTAATGCTAACGGAGTTAAATGCATTGCTTGGCGAGATACGCTTCTACCTTTTCAGCCCCTTAGTAATTTGTTGTCTTACAACCGCAGAATTCGTTCAGGTGGTGTCTATGGCAATGAACAAGATGATGATACTATTTCGATCGTGATTCTTCGTGGTGCCGAGCATTTCCTCGCCATCGAAGTCGATCGAGTGATTGGAGAACAAGAGATAGTTATCAAACAAATTGAAGGACCTGTTCCTAAACCTGCAGGTATTGCCGGAGCAACCGTCTTAGGGGATGGTAGTATCATGCCGATAGGGGATGTACTAGAGTTAATCGAAATTTCTCAGGGTAAGAGAACAACCGAAATTGGCTTCAAGATTTGGCAAACTGGCTTGAATTTTGGTCAAGAACAAGTAGAGAAAGAAAGAACAGAACCTTTAGTACTAGTTGTCGATGATTCGATTACCGTTAGAGAACTTCTTTCCCTTAGTTTCAATAAGCTAGGCTACCGCGTTGAGCAAGCCCGTGATGGTCAGGAAGCTTGGAATAAACTTCGTGGTGGTTTACCCTGTGATATGATTTTCTGCGATATCGAAATGCCCAGAATGAACGGCTTAGAATTACTATCTCATCTCCAGCAGGATGAAGGATTAGCAAAAATTCCTGTGGCGATGCTTACTTCTCGTGGTGCAGAAAAACATCGGCAATTAGCTACAGATTTTGGTGCTAAGGCTTATTTAACTAAGCCCTACACAGAAAAAGATCTGATGGATGTAGCCCAAAGTTTAATCAAATTTAATCAATCAACCAAAAAAGCTGAAAAAGAAAAATTAGTTCCCTCTAAAGAGATTGACCAAGATAATTCATCGACAGAAACGGTAAAAAAAGATCCTACTGTATTAATCATTGACGATTCAATTACGGTTAGAGAGTTATTATCCATGACCTTTAGAAAAGCTGGTTATAAAGTAGAACAAGCTCGTGATGGTCAAGAAGCTTGGGACAAACTCCAAGCTGGATTAGAATGTGATATTGCTTTTTGTGATATAGAAATGCCGAGAATGAATGGTTTAGAACTACTATCTCACTTACAAGAACATGAAGTTCTCTCTTCTTTACCTGTAGCCATGTTAACTTCCCGTGGAGCGCAAAAAATGCGTAATATTGCTGCTAAAAGAGGAGCAAAAGGCTACTTTGTCAAACCTTATGTAGAAGATATTTTGCTAGAAGCTGCCGAAAAAATGATGAGTGGAGAAATCTTACTTGAAAATATTAATCTAGATAATTTAGATTCTACGGAAGAATAGGTAAAGGGAAATAACTGAAGTTTGATGGAAACAAAAATCTTGAATTACTTGCGCTTAGAAGTATTATCTATGAATATTAGTTCGTCTCCAAAGAGATTAGGTTTCTTCTGCCTTTCTATTAACAAAACAAAGATAAGCAGTCTTCTTTTGTTATTTAGTTTTCTTCTTGGTTTAGAAGCAGTTTTTGCCAGCAGAATTAATGCTGAGGAAGTTAACTTACAAGTAGGAATCATCCAGCGTTTTGGTGCTGAACCTCTTGACGAAAAAGATAAACCAGTTAATCAGATAACTGTTCGTAGTAATGCAGGAGACTTCCTTCAGGTCAGTTTTGCTCAGAAAGAACAGCCTAGACAAAATATAAAAACCGAAGAGGTTGTAATTAAAGTAGAAAAGCAAACCCTAGCTCAACCTATTTTGTCAGAAAGATTAGTACTGAGCGATCATGCTACTTTTGAAACCGCAGAAGATAGTGCTAATTTTTGGAAAACTCTGGGTATTGAAGTCGAAATTGTTCAATCTGGACGTTGGCAAGTATGGGCAAAACGAGATGTTTATCCTACTCCTTTAGTACGTCGTTGGCTACTTCGTAGTTTGCAAGCCAATGGTTATAAAACTTCCCATTTAGACACAGAACTCCTCTCAGAAATACCTCAAGTAGTTGTATTAGCAGATGACAAACGTTACTACGCTAAGGAAATAGACATCAGTTCATCTCAAAATAGAGTCACCGTTAAACAAGGAAAAAATCCTCAGTCTGCTCGTGTTTATGGCGGTAGTTTACGTTTACAACCTAATGCTCATGACAGTTTTACTATAGTTAACAATGTACCTTTAGAAACTTATTTACGGGGGGTAGTTCCCTATGAAATTGGTGCTGGTGCGCCCAAAGAAGCGATCGCTGCTCAAACTATTATTGCTAGAACTTATGCCCTGAGGAATCTCCGTCGTTTTGAGGTAGATAATTATCAACTCTGTGCTACAGTTCATTGTCAAGTGTATAAAGGTTTGAGTGGAGCAACGCCACAAACAGACCGAGCGATCGCTCAAACAGCAGGTTTAGTGCTAACTTATCAAGATGAACTAGTAGATGCTCTGTATTCTTCTACTAGTGGTGGTGTGACAGCTTATTTTGGCGATACTTGGAATGGGGCTGAACGTCCTTACCTCAGGTCAGTAATAGATGCTCCCTATGCTGTTTGGGATTTATCTCGCTACTCTCTGGCAAATGAGGAAACTTTTCGTCAGTTTATTGGTTTGGAGCAAGGATTTAATGAAACTGGTAGGAGTCTATTTCGCTGGAACAAAAAGAGAAAAATTAAAGACTTAAATCAAGATTTACGCAAATATTTACGCAAAACCAGACACCCTTTAGCAGATTTTACCACCATCGAGAAGATGGAAGTACTCAAGCGATCGCCCTCTGGTAGAATTCTCGATTTCGCTGTCAAAACCGATCGAGGTGTTGTGAAATTAGAAAAAAACGAAGTTCGCAGTGCTTTTGAACCACCCCGTAGTACTCTTTTTTATGTTGAACCAGTTTACGATCGATCTAAGCAGTTAAATGGTTATGCTTTTATTGGTGGGGGTTTTGGTCATGGGGTAGGCTTAAGTCAATATGGTTCTTATAATTTGGCAAATTTGGGTTGGTCAGCAACGCAAATTCTGGCATTTTATTACCCAAATACCAATATTCAACCTTTAAATGATTCGATCGTTTTGTGGCGTAAACCCCATACACCGATAGACTCAGAAGAGAGAGATATACAAGAGTTATCATTATTAAAGTAGGGTTGGCTGAAAAAGCTTTCTCTTGAGGCAAGGGAATAGGGAATAGGGAATAGGGAACGCGCACCAAGAGAGGGAATAGAGAATAGGTTTCACTCTAGTCTTTTGCCTCTCCGCTCCTCCGCTCCTTTGCTTCCTCTGCTTCCTCTGCTCCCCCTGCTTCCTCCGCTCCCCTGCCCCTCTGCTCCCCTGCTCCTTAGCCCCTCCGCTATCCTAACTACTATGCCTACTTGTTCCCGTTGTAATCAACTAGTTGATTCCCAAGCTGTTAGTTGTCCTCACTGTGGTAATGAGCTAAAAGCTTTTGGTCATCCTGGTATTCCTCTTTACCAAGCAAAGGATACAACTTATTTGTGCGATCGCTGTATTTATCATGAAGATGATAGCTGTAATTATCCCCAACGTCCTTATGCTAAGACTTGTACTCTTTTTCATGACAAATCTTTACCTCTAGTAGATGAGTGGCAATTTTCTCCCCCTAAATATAAGGGGATTAAAGGTATTCAATTTTGGTTTAGTGCTAACAGAGGATTAGCAATAATAATCTTGATTGTTATAGTCAGTGTATTAATTGCTGTCATCTAAAAAGCTAATTGCTAATAGCTAATAACTAGTAACTAATTAAGAGTTAAAAACTTGTTGAGTGCTTCTACCATTGCAGGAGGCCAACGACGGTTATTCGCAACCCAATCTAAATCTTGATATCGGTTGTCTATACCTACTGCTGCTACCCAATTACTTTCGGCATCTCCTTGTTTTCCTTCTACCCAGAGTACAGCAGTAAGGGCTGCACGCATATCAGGAAACATAGGATACTTGCGTACTAAATTACGCATTTGTTGGAGTGCAGATTGACGATCGCCCACTTGATAAGTCATTAAAGCAGCATTAGCACGGGCAAGGGCAAATTCTGGTTCAAGTTCTACTGCCTTAAGATAATCCTTTAATGCATCTTGCCAAATTTTTTCTCCTGCCTTGGCATTGCCTCGGTTATTGTATGCCATAGCATCTTGAGGATCGATTTCTAAGACTCGGTTGTAATCAGCTAAAGCATCTTCCCACATTTTTTTTCCCTCATAGGCGATACCACGGTTGAGATAAGGATCGCTATATTGAGGAGCTATTTTAATAGATTGATTAAAATCATCGATCGCCTCATCTAATTTATTCTCATTGACACGAATATTACCTCGGTTACTCCATACAGCAGGATTATTAGGAAAATCTTCGATCAACTCTGTCCAATACTTTTCTGCTTGCACAAAATCCCCCTGCTCTGCTGCCTGAAAAGCTTGTTTAGCGATCGCTTCTCCCCTTTGTAATTGTTGCTTGGTAATTTCTGAAGATGATTGGGCAAATGCTACCTCGTTATTGATACCCATTGCCCATACTAAACAAATACAAACTAAACTGATTAGCCAACGAATCATAACCCTTTTTCCCTAGTAATTATTACTTATTTTAGTAGTTCAGGAGTTCAGGAGTTCAGTTTTTTATTCTGCAACTTCTGTAACTCCTGTAACTTCTGAATTCTCTTATGTACAATATTCAGTTAATCCCAAAAAGCGAACACCTTGGGGAGTGATTTCAAAACGGTAAGGTAAGACTTCCACCCCAGCAGTAATAGCTTTCCGTAACAAGTTGCCATATTCTGGATCGTAGCGATCGCCTGGAGCAAAAATATTACAGTCACCCCGATTAATAAAATACAGCATAACGGGTTGTGCAGATGGCAGTAGTGCAATTAATTCTCGCAAATGTTTTTGTCCGCGAGTGGTGACTGTATCGGGAAATAGGGCTACTGTTCCTTGGTTGAGGGTAACGCTTTTTACTTCCACATATATAGGTAGTTGAGAATCATCTCCTGTGAGCAAAAAATCAATCCGACTCTTTTTATCTTTACCGTAGGGGACTTCAGGGCGAAAGCGATCGTATCGATGAGTTAATTCGGGCAATAGTTTTTGTTCTAGAGCTAGTTTAACTACTTTGTTAGGCAAGCCAGTATTAACGCCTACCCAAGTAGGTTGATTATCATTGACTTCAATTGCCTCCCAAGTATAGGCTAATTTGCGTTTAGGATTATTACTCTTGGACACTAACACCGAACTCCCAGGAGTCGATACTCCAATCATTGGTCCAGTGTTAGGACAATGAGCAGTAATTATTTCTCCTGTAGTTAATTCTATATTTGCTAAAAACCTTTTATAGCGTTTGATTAATTTGCCTTCAAGAAGAGAAGGATAAGAATAGATATAAGTCAAGTTGCTTCGCTCTAGTTGCTAGTAAGTATAGCCTTTCTCAGTTTAATACGATACATTTTATCCCAAATCCGATTATCCAAATATTCTTTCTCTGATTTGGCGAAAATCCTTCTGCCTTCTGTACAGACGTTCCATGGAACGTCCCTACTTCTGCCTTCTAACTTCTAACTTCTGAATCATTGATAGGTAAGAAAATTGTAAAGGTGCTTCCTTGATTTAATTGGCTCTCTACTTTAATAGTACCGTGGTGTGCTTGGGCAATAGCCTGAGCGATCGACAATCCTAATCCAGAACCACCAGTATGACGAGAGCGATCGCTATTAACACGATAGAAGCGAGTGAAAATCTTGTTTAAATCCTCCTGAGCTATTCCTATGCCAGTATCTTGAATATGAAGGAGAGCATATTTAGCACGGTGAGCTAAAATTAACTTCACTTGACCTCCTGTTGGAGTATATTTAAGAGCATTGGCTACTAAGTTAGATACTAGGCGATAAAGTTGCTCGTAACTACCAGTGATAATTAAAGGCTTAAATACTAATATCTGAGTAACTAGTTTGATCTTAGACTTCATCGCTAAAGAGGTGAAATCTTCAGCAACGTCCTGGAATAGATTGGCTATAGAAACCTGTTCTTTGATAATTTCTGCTGAACTGACAATACTTAACTGTCGATCCATGCGACACAACATTAATAAATCGGCTACTAAATTAGAAAGTCGCAAATTCTGACGACCAATTGTTTGTAGAGTTTCTCTGGCTTCGGTTTGTGTAATTGTAGACATCATTAAGCTTGATTCCACCGTTGCTCTAATTGCTGCTAAGGGTGTTCTTAATTCGTGGGCAGCATCAGCAGTAAACTGTTGCAGAAGTTGATAAGATTGGTAAATTGGTTGCATTGCTCGTCCTGCTAGCCACCAACTCATGATGATCAGCAAAATTATCATGGTGGGCAAACCAATTAAAAATATCCATTGTAAGTTTCTGATATAAAGCTCGTATTCTGGTAAGCCACGCCCTACTTGAAGATAACCCCAGATTTGAAAATCCTCAGTATGCAACATTATGGAAACTTGCTGATAATGATGACTATTGGCATCAATAAAGTGTTGCCAATATCCTCGTGTTTCATTCAAAAGTATATTTTTGGGTTGTCTTCCTGCTACAGCAACTAGATTACCAGTAGGATTGAGTAGGCGAATATAGTATTCGCGAGATTGAAAACTAGTCTTTTGCTCCTCTTCAGTGACTTGCGAACATCCAGTACCGATCAAACAGAGATTAGGCAAAATCTTTTTAGCTGCTGGTGTGAATTTTCCAGGTTGTTCGAGAAATGGTTCTAAGGTTTCATGAAAATTATTAGCTACTGATTCTAGTTCTTGAGTAATAGTCAAACGGTGGGCGTAAGTAAGAGCTTGATAAATGCCTAATCCACATAAAACTAAAACCGCTCCCATGATTCCTGCATACCAAATAGCTAGTCGCCAGCGAGTTTGCCCAAATAGTTTATTTTGATTATGTTTTTTAAACGAATCTAATAAAATCAATTTGAACATAAGTAGGTGGGTGTAATTAAATATAAGATAGAAAAGTAAGACAATGAAAAAAAATGCCTACACCATTACAAGAGAACTCTTGAACAAGTTGTTACTCAATTGAAACCTATTCTCTATAGTGATGGGATTTGAAAGGCAGATTATCGCCCAATTAGAATTATGGCCGTTAAATGTTGAAATTAAAGAACTAAAATAAAAGTCATCCTAGAATTAGTTTTTCTCTTAAATCTTAGTTACTTGAGAAAAGCTATAGCGTTATATCTTTAAAATATTAATTCACTACTAAATATATATTGGACATGAATAATAACCTTGCCTAATCTGATAAATAGGATTGAGGTAAAGATATTATGGCAAAAAATAACTGGAATACGGTTCTTTATGAAGGTAAGCATGAATTTGTTTGGAAATACGGAGAAGAAGTAATCGAGCTTTTAGCACCCCAACCAGGAGAATATATTCTCGATTTGGGTTGTGGGACAGGGCAACTAACAGATAAAATTGCTGCTACTAGAGCAAAAGTTACAGGGATCGATCGCTCAAAAGAGATGATTATTAAGGCAAAGAAAAACTATCCTCAGCTTAACTTTGCAGTTGCCGATGCTACCAAATTTACACTTGAACAACCATTAGATGCTGTCTTCTCTAACGCTGTACTCCATTGGATTAAACGACCAGAAGCTGTAATTAATTGTATTCAGCAAGCTCTTAAACCAGGAGGACGCTTCGTGGCACAATTTGGTGGTAAGGATGGTGTTAAACAAATTCTACAAGCATTGACAGAAACTTTAGCTAATTCTGGTTATGGTGTAGCAACAAATCCTTGGTATTTTCCCAGTATTGGTGAGTATACTTCTCTTTTAGAAAAACATGGCTTAGAAGTGACTTATGCTCATCTTTTTGATCGACCTACGCCTTTAGAATCAGGTGATGCAGGTTTGCCTAATTGGTTAAAAATGTTTGCTGGTAGTTTTGTGTCTAGATTATCAACGGAAGAAGAGAAGGAAATTATTGAACAAGTTGTTACTAAATTAAAGCCGATCCTTTACAGTGATGGGATTTGGACTGCAGATTATCGCCCAATTAGAATTATGGCTGTTAAATGTTTAAATTAAAGAACTAAAATAAAAGTCATTCTAGAATTAGTTTTTCTCTTAAGCTAATACGCATTTAATTGAGATTATTGACAATTTGCTCGGAAAACATCAACCTTTCTCCTCTGCCCCTCTGCTCCTCTGCTCCTCTGACACCCTAACCATGCAATTTAAATGAAGATAAGCTCATGAGCCAACTACCTAAATCTACTGGACTGAAATTGGGAAGTCTACGCCAAGTTCATCATATTGCTTTTAATGTGAAAGATATGGAAGCTTCTAGGCATTTTTACGCTCATATTCTCGGATTAAAGGAACTAACAGGCGAAGAAGTACCCAAAACTCTAGTTAAGTTGGTAGAACAAGGAAAAGTAGCCAATTTTGTTACTCCTGATGGTACGGTGATTGATTTGTTTTATGAACCAGATTTATCCCCACCACATTCTGACCCCAGTAAAGCTTTTACTCGTGCTAATCATTTAGCTTTTGATATTGCTCCTCAACTGTTTAACCAAGCAGTAGAAATCTTAAAACAAAACCAAGTGGCTATAGATCATGGTCCCGTCACTCGTCCCACAGGGAGAGGAATTTATTTTTACGATCCTGATGGGTTCTTACTCGAAATTCGTTGTGATCCTGAGCTTTAGACCTTAACCTCGTCGAGGACTAATCTGTCTGATTTTGTAAAGTAGCGATTTTCTTGGATGTCAAGTTATTGATGTTGTTTAATCAAGGCGATCGCCAATAGTTCATCACTTACAGATTGTCATTACCTAAACTATAAACGAATTGAGGTACTGTTAACCGTAAATAAATACTTTCAAGAAAGTTCTACAATCAAAGGCAGAGTGTATTATTAGAAACATTTTAGTTTTATGCTGCGTAAAGTTTTAATAGTGTTAATGTCTTTATCGTTGTGCTGGACTACAATTGCTTGTGGTTCACCATCAGCAAATCAATCTCAGCAAACTTTTAATAATAATGTTGCTTCTGCACCAACTTCTATCAGTGATGGGAAGTATCCCGTACAGCAAGCTACTTATAATGATGCTAATGGTGAATATAGCCTAATGCTCCTGAATACTCCTCCAGGAAGTCCTCCTGTGTTACAAACTGCTAATTTACAAATGGCACGTTTGACTGATGAGGAAATAGATAACGGAGAAAAGGCCTATCTTCAGGTTGATGATGGTCAGCCAATTATGCACTTGACAGAGGACTTTAAAATAGAATACGTCCACAATGTCACAGAAACCCAAACCAACCCCCAAACTGGTCAACAGGAAACTGTAATTGTGCGTCGGGAATCTAATTTTTGGACTCCTTTTGCTGGTGCTTTAGCTGGACAAGCAATAGGTAGTATGTTGTTCAGACCTCAGTACTATGTCCCCCCTGTCTATCAACCAGGAGGAGTTCTGACTGGTTATGGTGGTTATGGTAGCAGCTATTCTCAAGCAGTCGATCGCTATCAAGAACGCTATAGTAAACCGCCAGCAGCAGTCCAAAATCGTCAAACTCTCCGTACTACAGGCAGCATAAGAAGTAATACTGCAAGTGGTAGTAATTCTATTCGTAAGCCTACTTCTACCAATACTCGTGCTACTGGTTCTGGTTTTGGCTCTAGTACTTTACGTTCTTCTGGTTCTAGTACCAAGAGACAAATTAAACGTCCTAGCAGTTTTGGTAGTGGATTTGGTAGCAGAAGTAGAAGTGGAGTACGTATGAGAAGACGTTAATTAAGTAGTGAGTAGAGCGGAGACCCCCTTCGGGTTCGTTAGTTGCTCATGGGGGAAACCCCCAAGACCGCACTAACTCACCGCGTCGGCGTAAGAGGTGCGACCCTGCGCCACCTGAGGGCGCAAAGGAACGCGCACCTAGCAAGGGAATGCTCCGCTCCCGAAGGGTGAGTAGTGAGTTAATCTTTTGATAACGAAAATCTGCTTGTACTTAATATTCCAGCTTGTTTAGAAAGCTTATATCTTGTAAGGTGGGCAAACTAATTTTGCTCACCCTATTTTTTTGGGTAACCTGAGTTCGGGATAAGCTGAAACACTAATTATTTCGTTGTCACATAAACGCTTGAAATACTCATTGTCCATTGTCCATTCAACAAAACAAACTAATTTTCTTAACCTGAACTGACATTTGGGTACTATATTTGGCTTACTGCTCCGAAGTAGTTAATGCTTTGCGAAAAATGATTTTATCTTCCCCTGCCCTGTAAAATTCGCGGATTCTTGCTTCCTCGTTGTACCCGTGCTTGCGGTAGAATGCCCGCGTACGCTCAAAGTTTGGCAGTCCAGAAGTTTCCACTAATAATAATCGCTCGCCCCGTTCCGTTAACATTTTTTCGACGTAGCTTAGCAGTTTACCACCAAATCCTTTTCCCTGATGATTGGGGTGAACGGCGATAAAGTACAAGTTCCATGTTCCATAAGTATATAGCTCTGGTGCATAGTATGCTACTCCTAGAAGCTCGCCATCATCGTAAGTGATCCAGAAGCGATCGCTACCGAGGTTGCCATCGAAGTATTCTCCTAACATACCACCAAGTTCCTCAAGCTCTTGGGGACTAAACAGACCGATAGTTTCCGCGATCGCCATTATTGCTTTGTGATCATTGGGTGTGGCGAGTCTAATCATGAGTAACTCCTGTTTTTCGCGTTCTTATTTATATTCTTTTTAGATTTCCAAATTGAATTTGGCAAAAAAAAATTGTTAATATAACTTAACAATGCTTATTATTCTGTAACATGTCTGAGGAGATATTGAGAGAAGAACATTCTTCATCAAACCAAGAGAATAACTTATTTGTTGTTGGGATTGGGGCATCTGCGGGTGGACTCCGTGCCTTAGAGGAATTTTTTGAAAACATGCCCACCGATAGTGGGGCTGCTTTTGTCGTAATTCAGCATCTATCCCCAGACTTTAAGAGCTTGATGAAAGAACTACTAGAGCGACGTACCCGTATGGAAATTTATCGGGTAACAGATGGCATGACTCTAGAGCCTAACTCAATTTATCTCATTCCTCCAGGCAAAAACTTGGTAGTAGATAATTCTCAACTACGATTATCGGATCAAGAAGAGCGCAACCGCCACGGATTAAATTTTCCCATTGATATTTTTTTAGAGTCTCTAGCCAAAAATTATGCCGATCGAGGAATTGGGGTAATATTATCAGGAACGGGAAGTGATGGAACTAATGGTTTAAGAGCTATCAATGAAGCGGGAGGGTTCTCTTTAGTTCAAGAGCCAGAAACCGCCGAATTTGATGGCATGCCACGAACAGCGATCGCTACAGGTTTAGTAGATCAAATTCTTTCTCCTAAAGATTTAGCACAAGTAATCTATCAGTTAGTGCGATCGCCTTTAGATACACTGCAACTAAGTAAATATCAAGGAAATCGTCTCGACTCTAATAAATTGCAACGCATTGCTAGCATTCTGGCTAAGTATGAGCAGACTGATTTTTCTCATTACAAGACTAGTACTTTATCCCGACGCATTCATCGTCGTTGCTTAATTAGTGGGTGCAATAATCTAGAAAATTATGTGCGCTTGCTGGAAAATTCCCCAGAAGAGAGGAACACTCTACGCCACGATCTTTTAATTAGTGTTACTCAGTTTTTCCGCGATCGCAGAGCCTGGGAATATCTAGAAACTACCGTAATACCTCGATTAATCGAACAAGCCAAACCAGGAGAAGAAATAAGATGCTGGGTAACAGCTTGTGCTACAGGAGAAGAAGCCTATTCCTTGGCTATTTTGTTAGATGAAGCATTAGAAAAATCAGATAAACAAGTCAGATTCAAAATTTTTGCTACGGATATAGATAAAGAAGCATTAGAAAAAGCCACTCAAGGTATCTACTCGGAAACTATTGTCAATGATATTACTTCCCAAAGACTAGAACGTTATTTTATTCGCAAAGACAAATCTTGGCAAATTATCCGCAAATTACGGGAAAAACTGTTATTTGCTCCCCACGATCTCACTAAAGATGCTGGTTTTACCCGCATGAACTTAATTAGTTGTCGTAATGTTCTAATTTATTTACAACCTCAATTGCAACAGCAAGTATTACGGAATTTACACTTTTCTCTTCTGTCCAAAGGAGTTTTATTTTTAGGAGAAGCAGAAACTTTGGGAGATATTGAAGAAGAATTCAAACCTCTTGATAAAAAAGGAAAAATTTATCAAAAGCGGAGAGACATCAGATTGCCTATACCTGTTAAAGGGATAGACAAGATTTCCCGTCGATTTATACCTCAACTGCAACCAAAACAGGTCAATGAATCTCATCTCGAACCATTAATTAATGAAGCCTTTAGTCATTTTCTCTCTGAACAAAAAGCGACTTGTATTTTAGTAGATAGAGAATATAAACTACTCCATATTTTTAATAATTCCCTGGATGTTCTAGAGTTTAAAACTGGTAGAGCAACCATGGATGTAACCAAACTAATTTCTTCCTCTCTCCAGTTACCTCTCCATACTGCTTTACATCGTGCCAAAAGAGAACGTCGTACTGTTGCATATTCGGGGATTAGATTAGGAGAAAATGATGATTTACCCAGTGTAAATCTAAAAGTCACTTACCAAGAGACTAATAAGCTAGTTCGAGATTTCTTTACCGTCTTTATTCAAGAAGAAGTTAGACCTCAACCAGTTAGAGGAGAGCCTTTTGAAGCAAATACAGAAGCGTCTCAAAGGATTATGGAGTTAGAATATGAACTTCAGCAAACCCGAGAAAATCTGCAAGCAGTTATTGAAGAATTAGAAACAACCAATGAAGAACAACAGGCAACTAATGAAGAATTAACCGCCTCCAACGAAGAATTACATTCAGTTAACGAAGAATTACATTCAGTTAACGAAGAACTTTATACTGTTAACGCAGAGTATCAGTCCAAAATTGAAGAACTGACAGAATTAAATAATGATATAGATAACTTACTCCGTAGTACCGATATTGGGGTTGTTTTTCTCGATCGCGAGTTAAGAATTCGCAAATTTACTCCTGCTGCAACTGTCGCGATTAATTTTGTCGAGGCAGATATTGGTCGCCCTCTAGAACATATTACCCATAATCTCGATTGTGCTGATTTATTTGATTTATTAGAAGCAGCGATCGCCAATAGACAGTCCGTAGAAAAAGAGGTCAAACTCAACAAAGCAGATTTTTATCTGTTGATGCGAGTGAATCCTTATCTACAGGAAGATGGAAACTTAGACGGGGTTGTGATTACCTTTGTTGATATTGACGAACTAAAAACGGTTCAACAAGAAGTTTATCAGGTTAATGAAGCTCTTCAGGATTCAGAAGATCGACTACGTAAACTGAATGAGGAATTAGAACAAAGGGTAGAAGAACGTACAGCAGAGTTAGAGCAAGCTAAACAGGCATCTGAAGCAGCTAATAAATCTAAAAGCACTTTTATTGCCCATATTAGCCACGAATTGAGAACTCCTCTTAATGCTATTCTAGGTTTTGCCCAAATTTTGCAACGTAATCCCTCTCTTTCTGCTACTGAACAAAGTCAGGGAGTTGAAATAATTTATCAGTCGGGACGACATTTACTGACTTTGATTAACGATCTTCTCGATTTAGCCAAAATTGAAGCAGGAAAATTAGAGTTAGAGTCTAGGGAGTTTTATTTACCTTCCTTTCTCGAAAATTTACTAGCGATCGCTCGTATTAATGCTCAACAAAAAGATATTACTCTAGAATATAAAACTCTTTCTTCTCTGCCCACTGTGGTTAATTGTGATGAAACTCGCTTAAGACAAGTTTTACTTAACTTACTTAGCAATGGGATCAAATTTACTGAAACTGGCAAAGTTACTTTTAGTGTAGGTTATGTAGAGGATTTTGCACTAGAAGCTAAAGAGGATAAGCAAGAAATTGCTCAAACCTCAACCCTCAACTATCAAAAGATTCGTTTTCAGATTGAAGATACAGGGATTGGTATTCCTGAAGATAAATTGGAAGATATTTTTCTCCCCTTTCAACAAATAGGCAGCCAGTCTCAACAAGAAGGAACAGGATTGGGCTTGAGTATTAGTCAAGAAATAGTCCAAAGACTAGATAGCAAAATTGAGGTTAAGAGCATCTTAGGAACAGGTAGCGTCTTTTATTTTGATTTAGATTTAGTAGAAACTGATTTAAATCTGCCCAATCTGAGCAAACCTGTAATTATTGGTTATGAGGGAAAGCGCAATAAAATTTTGGTTGTGGACGATAATGTTAACAATCGCAGTATTTTAGTTGATTTTTTGAGTTCTCTAGAGTTTGAATTACAAGAAGCCAGTAGTGGAGAAACAGCGATCGCTCTAGCACAAAAATACTGTCCTGATGTAATTTTACTAGACTGGTTTATGCCCAATATAGATGGTTTAGAAGTTACGAATCAACTACGTCAACAACCTGGTTTGAGAGATGTGGCGATTGTCGCTATTTCTGCTTCTGTCTTACAGAAGGATCGATCTGACTGTGAACAAGCAGATTGTGATGCTTTCCTAACTAAACCTATTTCTTTTGACAATCTCTTGAAGGTTATCGGAGATCTATTAAAAATCCATTGGATTTATCAAGACTCTTCCTCAACTCAAACAACTACAATAGAGTCATTTATTCCTCCTACCCCAGAAGCAATAACCACCTTGTCTAAACTAGTGATGCAGGGGGATATTAGAGAAGTATTAACTCAAGCAAAATCATTACAAGAGCAACAACCTCAATGGAGTCCTTTTTTTCAGCAAATAATTCAACTAGCTGAAAGTTTCCACGTCGAACGATTACAGCAATTTTTGTCTAACTATCAAAAATGAGTAATAAGTTATTCCAACTTAAATATCAGGGTATGCTTAACAATTATGTTAAAGCGATCGCCTGGTCTTCTTGTCAGGAAACTTTAGCTGCTGTTACTGCTGTAGGAGAAGTTGTTTTATGGCAATCAGGAGAATTAATCTTATTACAAAAACCTGGTGAATATTCCCTAGACTGTCTAGGTTTTTCCGCAGATGGACAGTATTTAGCTGTAGCAGGACAAAATAGTCAAGTCAAAATTTGGCAGTTACAAGAATCCTCTTTCAACCTAGTTACTACTATCGATAATGGTAAAGCTTGGATCGACTGTATGGCATGGAATCCAACCCAAAATATTTTAGCTTTTGGAGTCGATCACACCATAAAAATTTGGGATGCTAATAGCCAAGAGATAACTGTTACTTTAAACTTTGAAGCTTCTTCGGTATTTAGTCTAGCTTGGCATAATCAGGGTGAGTTGTTAGCAGCTAGTGGACATGGAGGAGTAAAAGTTTGGCAGCAAAAAAACTGGCAGCAAGCACCTTATCTTTTACAAGTTCCTGGGGCTAGTTTAGACTGTACTTGGTCAGCAGATGGTAATTATTTAGCTTCTGGGAATTTAGATAAAACTATTTCTCTGTTGCACTGGGATAATCCTCCCCCCTGGTTAATGCAAGGATTTCCAGGAAAAGTTAGTCAAGTTAGATGGTCAGATATCAAGAAAAAAAGTTCCCCTCTGCTGGCATCTGCTTGTCAGGATGGAATCATTATTTGGCAACTAGATTCTCTTGGTAAAAGCTGGCAAAGTTATGTTCTACAAAAGCATCAGGGATTTGTTAAAGCGATCGCTTTTCAACCTAATTCACTTTTACTAGCTTCTGCGGGGGATGATGGTTATATTCATCTCTGGCACAGTGCCAAAAAAGTTGTGCAAACTCTCAAGGGTGCTAACCAGGGATTTGCTAGCTTGGCGTGGCATCCGACAGGCAAATATTTAGCAGCAGGAGGACAGCAAGGAGAGTTAATAATTTGGTCAAAGTCTTTTAGTGGCAAAGGATTTGGTTAATCAGCATCTAACTCGAATAACTAAAAACAATGTCCCTGACAATTGTCAGGAACTTATCTACAACAATGTTGGCAAATGGGCAGAATAATTTATCCTTACTATTTCCGTATTTTAGAAAGGCGAGATGAATAAGGTATTTTTTTTGAGAGCTTGATTGACAAATATACTGCCCAATTAGTAGGTGAGCATAATTTCTGTTCAACTTATGCTATCTCCTCTAAACTCATCCATCCTACTATCCGCTCACCATTCTTCCAGACTACATTTTTGGCTATACCTAGATAATCACATAAGATTGCCAACCATATCACTTCTTTTTCCCATTCTTGCTTCCTCCTGTTCAGGTCTTGAGGACAATCAGCCCAATCTAGACAAAGTACGGTTTCTCTATCGTTAAGTTCACGAAAAACTCGGCATTGAGGGGAAATAAACGAAGCTAGTCCTCGAAATCGCTTAATTACCTCTTTTTCTAAGTCAAGACTCGTATTGTTGAGTGGTGAGTTTTTGGATGCCATCATTCCCTCCCCCAGATAGCAGCAGCTAACTTCTGGCTTTTCTCTTATCTTTATTCTAAATTGACACTCCCAGTCTATTCTATTTATAGCATTGCTGCTTGGACATTCTGCTTGACCAATTCATTGCGTGCCTCAAACAAAATACGAATAATTCCTACATGCGCTAGAGCGATACGGTTTCCAAACTGCGTAGTACCATGAAATCGGAGAAAAAAATCCAAGTATCATCGTTGCTTTCTGTAAAGTTCAAACAATATCTACAAGCTGATTAACTAATTCAGATGCTTGAGAAATTAATGTAGTGTCTAAATCAATTTGATAATTATTTTGTTGAGAGATAGCTTCAGCAATTTTAGCTAAATCTGCATTACCTTTTCTTGCACCTAACCCATTAACAGAACATTCAATTTGTCTTGCACCACTCTCTAAGGCAGCAATTGAATTATTTACTGCTAAACCCAAATCATTATGACAATGAACAGCAATTGTAGCGCGATCGATATTCGGAACCCGATGACTAATTGCTGAGATTAGATCATAAAATTCTTGAGTAGATAAAGAACCAAAACTATCAGGAATACAAACTATATTTGCTCCTTGGGCGATCGCTATTTCTACTGCTTTACATAAAAAATCTAATTCACAGCTAGCAGCATCAAAAGCAGACCACTCTATCTCATTAGTATATTGTTTTGCTGCTGTAATGCTGTCTTTAATTAGTGTTAATATATCTTGACTTGTTAACTTAGTTTGTGTTTTCGTGTTGACATTAGTATAAATATTTATTCTACTTCTAGAAGCTGATTTAAGACTTAGACCTAAAGTGTTAATTTCTTTAATTTTAGAACCAGCTAATCCACAAATAGTAGACTCTTTTATTTCCTGGGAAATAGCCTCTATTTCTGCTAAATCTTTTTGATAAAAACCAGGATAACCTACTTCCAAAACATCAACACCAATTTCTTCTAGCAATTTAGCTAATGCCATTTTTTGCTGAAGATTCATGTTGATCCCTGGAGTAAGTTCTCCATCCCGCATAGTAGTATCAAAAATAATAATTTTTTCCCTTAATTTTTGATTCATTGTTCTAAAATTGTCGGGATTAGCGATCGCGCAGTGCCTGCTTACGCTGATTGCACAGTGCCAGGCGTAGCCCAATTGAGCTAATCCCTACAATCTACTGAATTCAATTATTAGTTAGTAGTTTTGTCGATCAATTCTGGTGGTACAGTAGGCAAAGATACCTTGAAGGTAGAACCTTTTCCTACTTTGCTATTCACAGCAATAGAGCCACCACAGCGTCTTAACAACTGTTGTACTAGAGTTAGCCCTAAACCAGCACCAGCCACTTTATTATTAATAGCTTCCTTACCTCGGTAAAAGCTCTGAAAAACTTTGGTCAACTCTTTACCTTCTATGCCTACTCCTGTATCACTGATACTTATTTCTAAATACTCATCTTTGAGAGCAGCTTGAACAAAAACTCGACCTTTGGCTGGAGTAAATTGCAAGCTATTATGAAGTAAATTAATAATGATTTGTCTTAACCAAGAAGTGGGACAAGATACAGGGGGCAATTGGGCAGGTATAGTATATCCCAACTGAATTTCTTTTTCTTTAGCTAATGGTTGATAAGTACTAACAATACCAGGAACAAAATCATCTAATTTTAGATATTCTATTTCTGTTGTACTATCAATTTGCAATAATTCTAATAAGCCCGTAATTAGAGAATTTTGTCTTGTACACTCATAGTTCAACATTGTTAAATAGCGTTGACGTTGCTCTCCCTTAATTTGTTTTGACTCTAGTAAACTAAGAGCCGTCTTCATGTGAGTTATCGGAGAGCGTAATTCTCTGACTAAGTTATGTAAAAAGTCCTCTTGTAAAGTAGAAAGTTCGGCGAAGTCAACTATCTTAGTTTGAGATGGCAAGAAAGAATTTGTTGATTTTTGTAAATTCTCTGTATGGTTAATTTGTTGTGCTAAAAAATGAGTTATTAATTTAGGTTCACTAGGATTATTTGCAGCAAAAGCAAGATCTAGCTTAGACACTAATTGAGAAGCATTAGGAGCAGAGATTAGATTTTTTATCCCTCGTAAAACTGCTTGAATTTTTTGAGGCTCAAAACTCAAGAGCATATTAAGATATGGTTGTTGCAATCTTTTACCAGAAGCATCTGCTTGGACTTTTCCTTTTTGCCATTGGGCTATGATGACGACTGAAAATTGTGGAGATAAAACAACGAAAAAAAACTCTCGTTTAAGCCAAGAATTAGTTGTTAAGGAAAGAGGAATAATCGATGAGGGATTAACCTCTTGGTTGTTGAAAAATGTACCCGTATAATTTTTTAGATTGTTACACCAGTAGATAGCCTCGGCATTACCTTGTTGCTCATATCTGTCAATTTCATTTAACCAAGTTTTTGTTTGTGGTAATTTAACCCAAATTTTAGTTTTAAGTTTTTGCTTAATCAGGAAGTCAACTAGTATGGCTATATAAGATTTGAATGTACTTGCACTGACTACAACTGAAGCTGAAGAAGAATTAGATGATTGCGTGAGTTGATAAAGAGAAATTTCTGTGACAGAAGTAAGAGGGTTCATAAGTTTTAACAAGTATTGCTGTTTAAACAGGCTGATATATTGGCTGATACCGTTGATTTTTAGTTAAAAAGTGTAATTTAAGGTAAAAGTAGATTGAATATGAAAAGACATCTCGATCTCAACTAATAGACTTGTTGGGAAATAACCTTGGGAATTGCCTAAAACCTTTTATTTATAAGGTTTCTAGCTTTTGCAACAAATAAATAGCCAAAGTTGCCACTGTAAAAAGACTTCAGACAATATAGGTTCTTATTTCCAGACAACTCTAATTCTAACTGAGAAATTTTAAAGGCAACTTTTTAAAGTAGAAATAACTGACTTGGTTAAGGTTTGTAAATGATAACCACCCTCCAAGCCAAATAAAAGGCGACGAGTTATCTTTAAGAGATAATCAGTAAATAAACTATAGTCTTCTGGTTGCAGAGAAATATTAGCTATAGTATCTTGATGATTAGCATCGTAACCAGCACTGACAATAATTAAATCTGGTTGAAAATTAGTTAAAAAAGGAATCACTTCATCATCGAAAACAGATTGATAATCCACCAAAGTACTCCCAGGAGACATAGGTATATTCAGAATATTATTATGTTTACCTCGATCGCTCTTTTTTCCTGTACCAGGATAACAGGGATATTGATGAATTGAACAATAAATAATCTGCGGGTTATCTTCAACAATTACTTCTGTACCATTGCCATGATGAACATCCCAGTCAAGAATAGCTACCCGTTGAATTCCTGGCTGTTGTAAGGCATAATTAGCAGCGATCGCAGCATTAGAAAACAAACAAAATCCCATCCCCATATTTCTAGTTGCATGATGTCCAGGGGGACGGGCTAACACAAAAACAGGATTATTAGTGCTAATAACTTGGTCAACTCCATCTAACCATGCATTGACCGCAAGTAAAGCAATATCATAACTTTGAGGCGACACAGGAGTATCTTCATCTAAATATCCACCCCCACTATCAGCAATACTTTTGACTCGATTAATATATTCGCTGGTATGAATTTGCTCAATAAAAAATAATGTCTCTCTTTCCTGAATAGAAGTGGGTAATTGCCAATCAATTCGATCGGCCCAAGCAACCTGTTTTAATCCTTCAACTATAGCTGTTAAACGCTCAGGTTTTTCGGGATGAAAATGTCCTGTATCGTGTAACAGAAAATCTGGTGAGTAAATAACAGGCAACATAATAATTTTTATTCATTTTTATTCATATAATCAAAAATATAGCGGATGCTTTCTATTTCCGCACCCATTAACAAAAAATGTGAATTTTATTAATTAGTGGTTAAATTTTGTTTAAAAAAATTAATTTTTTAGTTTTTAGGAAATTTTACTATTTCTCACTAGCTAGCCAAATACATCAAAACTTTTTTATATAAAAAAAATAACAGACTATTGATAACAAAAAAAACAAGTAGCGATATAAACTAAAGATTTACTTTTTAGTTACAAGCATATTTTAATTTTAGTCTTTGCTCTGATTTGAACTAGTCAAAATATAACAAGGCAATGATTAATCAAAAAAAATTTAGGGATTGAGCTAAAGAAAAGATAAGCAACTCTAATTGAGAGTTATAATTTTCTCTTAATAAGTAAACTCAATCCCTAAATCTAATAGATTGCTATTCTGCTAGGCTTTCCATACTTAAAGGAACCAAATCTCCATAGATCGTAAAACCTAAAAGCATGGTCGATCCTTCTTGTATTAGTTTTCCAGTTAAAGCACAACTCTCGTCTTTACGGGCTATTGACTCTACCGTAGCACGGATATCTGAACGAGCAAACTGAGGTCGGTAGTCTCCAGATTTTTGATGGACATAATTCCAAAGAATATCCCTAATTAAAGCTTGGTAGCCTTGATTTCCAGATAATTCTTTGAGTTTATCTTTCAAGCTCCTCTCTAGACGAATGCTGGTTACTTCCATCTCGGTAGTTGATGTACGAGTTAGGGTGCGCATATTTTTTTTCCTCTAGGTACTAGACATCTCGGTAATATAAGTGTAATATTTAAATGGAGATTTGAACACTCCTACTAACAATTTATTAATGTTAATTTTGTTTACCTCAGTCCCTCTTATAAAATAATCTGCTTATATTTCCCGTCAAAAGCCTTGGTTGGAAATTGCGCTTTTGAGAAATAATTAGCTATAGCAAAGGGATTTAAACAGTTAGATAAAGACATTAATCTATAGAGAGTGTTCTTTTTTCCTTTAGAGTCATTACACAGCATTGCGATCGTGGTTTAGTAATAACGGTTTTTAGCAATAAGGCTTTTTAATTTTCCTGTAGTGTAAGTTTAGACAATAATATTAAATCACAACTAAGAAAAAAATGTGGGGGGTGTACAGACTAAAACAAACTGTACTAGCATAACTATGAAGCTTAACTAGAAAGTTTAATCCCCGCTTCTTGTCTAGAGAGACGGGGTTTTTTAAGCACTGTGATAACCCCAAAAAGATCTAATATTTACCAGGAAAAATAGAATTTTTTGAGTATACAAAACTTAACACAACTATCAAGAATGTTTTAATCAGAGTATTCTGTTTATTAGCAATCGTAATGAAACGGCAGAGATCACTTATCTTGTGGGCAAATACATAGGAGAAGGTGACGAATATCAGTGACAACGCTCCATAAATAAAGAAAATTTAACTATAGACTATACCCTTATTTTTTATTTATCCAGAGGAAAACATAATTGAAGCAATAGAGTAGGTGCATTTTCAAGTTATAACTGCCGTAAAGGAAATAAAGACTCCTGCATATTCTCATAAACACTAGCGTTGATTTGCAGAATAGTTTTGGTAGTAAATAATAGACATCTTCTGAAATTACAATTTAACTATTGTTTGGCAAGGTTTTCAGATTAATTCTCGGAGATGTCTACTGACTCATAAAGCCGTTAAGTTCTGAGATTATAGAGACAAAGCTGATGTTGAAACTCACTTATACAGATAATAATTTTTACATAGAACCCTTGAGTGAATCTTTAGAAGATTGGCTAAATATAAGAGTTTTATTGTGTTTACGTGCTGCTACTAGTATTTACATCGAACCTAGTACTGCTTCCTTCTTAATTCCGAACAATTTGCCTCAATGGGAAGATTTAAGGTCTTTAAAGCTAGAAAATGAGGAAACAATCAAATTTACGGTTGGTGATGCTGAATATTTAGAAATCAGCCTTCAAGGAACTTGGGTAACTTCTGAAGAGAATAGTAATGAAGGAGTATTTGTCTGTGCGTTAACCCACACAGCTGAAATACTTCTCAATCAACTTTGGCAAGAAGCACAAATAAGTGCCTCTGCCATTTAGTTTGCTTGAAGAGAAATTCTACCTCTTTCTCATGATTCAGTTATAAGTTAGTAGTCTTTTGTTTTTTTTACTACTTGCTGTTAACTGAATCTAGAGGTTAGAATTCCCTGATTATGAAAAAAAACGTGCAGCGTATATTGTCTCGTGTACTCACTTCTATTATCGGGGCAGTATGCTTAATGAGTATTATTCTAGTCATTGAAGCTATTTTTGGCGGTCAAAAAAATTGCCTAGACACAGAAACTTGGATTCTTTGTCAAATTAGAGAATCTACCCTGTTAAGTTTAGTAGAAGGCTTTAGCATTTTAGTTGCCGTCTTTCTTTTCTTTTTAGAAACTCCTGAAAGAAATAAAAAAGCGCATTATGAAGCTTGGAAAACTATTGATTCTGCTCATGGTTTGAGGACTAGTTATGCCAGATTTCAAGCATTACAAGACTTAAACGAAGATAGTGTTAGTCTTAGTGGCTTACATGTACCAGAAGCCGATCTTAGAGGAATTAATCTAGCTGGAGCCGATCTTAGTTATGCTTTTTTGAGTGGAGTAGATCTCAGTTTTGCCAATCTCAGTAATGCTAATCTGAGTCATGCCAACCTAGTGGAAAGTAATCTCAGCAATGCCAATCTTAGCAATGCTCATCTAACTACTGCGGATCTTAGTTTTGCTAATTTTGTGGAAGCAAATTTACATGATGTAGATTTTGTGGGAGCTAATCTACTCGGAACTAATTTTGTGCGCGCTAATCTTGCTAATGCCTATTTCGGTGATGTAAATTTTAGTCAGTCTACACTTAAAGATGCCAAACTGAAAAAAACTAAATTTTTTGGCGTAAAAAATTTGACAACCGAACAAATTAAAGAAGCAAAATATTGGCAAGAAGCTATTTATGATACAGCTTTACTGAGAAAATTAGATTTTTAGGTCATGATTCCCAAAATTAAGTGAATACCCAATAGAATAAAATAGTTGTTAATTTTACTTAATATTCGATCGATTTATGACTGCAATGGTAGAGATATACACCTGGAGTAGCTGTCCTTTCTGTATCCGTGCTAAAGCTTTATTGGACAACAAAAGGGTGGAATATAGCGAATATTGTATTGATGGGGATGAAGAAGCCAGAGAAAAAATGGCTCAAAGAGCTAATGGGAGAAGAAGTTTACCCCAAATCTTTATAGACGATATCCATATTGGAGGCTGCGACGATATTTATGCTTTAGAGCGTCAAGGAAAATTAGACCCCCTACTTGAAGGTAATGCTGCTTAGTTATACAGTTTTAGAGCAGCTATATTAATTCTTTGATAAGGAAAGAGCGCGTGAAACTAGCATTTATCATCGATCCCATCTTCAAACTCGATCCTGGACATGATACTAGTGTGGCAATAATGGAAGCTGCACAAATATTAGGTCATGAAGTTTGGATTACGCAAATAAATCAGTTAAGCGCGATCGAAGGTAAGGCTTGGGCTACTATTGAGCCAGTGCAACTAAAACCAGTACAGTTGGTGGATGGACATTGGCAGGTAGATCGAGATTGGTATCAAGTAGGCAAAAGTATTTTGACTTGTCTAGAGGAAATGGATGCAGTATTCATGCGTACAGATCCTCCTGTTACCATTCCTTACCTCTATGCTACTTATATTCTTGATTTAATTAACCCAGAAAAGACTTTAGTAGTTAATTCACCTAATGGGTTGAGGACTGCTAATGAGAAAATGTACGCCCTACAATTTCCTTCTGTTATTCCTGAAACTATTGTCAGTCAAGATAAAGCAGTAATTGCTGAATTTCTCGAAGCTAAACAAAGGGCTGTTCTCAAACCCTTGGGAGGTAAAGGAGGAGAGGGAATTTTATTTTTGGAAGCAGGCGATCGCAATTTTAATTCCTTAGTAGAAATTAGCACTAAACAGGGACAAGAACCAGTAATGGTACAAGAATACTTGCCCGCAGCTAAGGAAGGAGATAAAAGGATTATTCTGCTGGATGGTAAACCGATTGGGGCGGTTAATCGGATTCCTACTGGTAATGAGTTTCGTGGCAATATGGCAGTAGGGGGCAGAGTAGCACAGGTAGATATCACGGAAAGAGAAAGAGATATTTGCACTACCGTTGCTGATAAATTAAAAGCAGATGGTTTATATTTTGTGGGGCTTGATGTTATTGGTGGTTATCTAACCGAAGTGAATGTTACTAGCCCTACAGGAATTCGAGAGATCGATCGATTAAATAATGTCAGTTTGGGTAAGCAAGTGATTAAATGGCTGGAAGAAAATTCGTGATTAGTTAGTAGTTGGTAGTTAGTAGTTAGTAGTTGGTAGTTAGTAGTTAGTAGTTAGGGTTGGCTGAATAAGTAAGCCCAAAAAGTTGTTAAGAATCAGCTTGATTAAAAGATAAGTTTTTATTTTACTAACTAGTTTTAATATCAGCTTTAATAATATAAAAGTCAGAAATCAAGCCGAATGTACAATTGTGAAAAAATAAAGCCAAAAAAAGACAGTTAATCTGCCGAAGCAGAGTGGAAAGATTGATGACTAAAAAAGTAATGGCAATAGAAGTTTCTGCGGTTTCAGAGAGTTTTGCCATGATACAATTAAGCCCATAACGTCTTTTTGCCTGTCCCTTACGGGTTCGCCAGTTGCTTCAAGTCGGGGAACCCGCCCAACGCACTGGCTCACCAAATTTTCCTTCAATAGAATTCCGAAATCTCTCATCATCTAGAGCTTGGTTTTTTGTTTC
>JAAUYH010024750.1_pt1 | contig 55679 bp, 53 predicted proteins | sample 7278061 | NCBI WGS metagenome assembly JAAUYH01 (sample SAMN14350203, study PRJNA611818) | marine sediment metagenome | isolation source: surface marine sediment (0.6m) | place: French Polynesia: Moorea | collected 2018-08 | reverse complement strand
CTGCCGTGTCGAATATGATATGGGAGGTCCAGGAGTCTTACATATACGGAAGTCTCGTGTCCGACCCACTTTTCTGTCATTTGTGCGGCTTTGCGTCGTAGGTCCCGATGAATAACTGCTTCCGGATCGAATTGGAGTGCGGATCTGGTTGCATCCGCCACTGGAATCTGACGACATATGCGGGGCTAAGTTACGACTCCTGCTCCATTCGGATACCGACGACGTCATCTAAATAACCCGCTCACGAACGTAGTCGACCAGATCGAAAGCTGATTAATATTTCGGGGTCTGTAGCTCAATTGGTAGAGTGCTCGTTTCGCATACGAGAGGTACCGGGATCGAAGCCCGGCAGATCCATGTTTCATTTTGTTTCAGCTGATCCGTCGTATCATTTTACTGATAATGACGGACAATTGATAATTTTGCCACATCTACTTGAGCTCTTAGCACGCCTACTATCATTCTGCTAGTCTATACATCCAACCCGTTAACGGCCTTGTCTGTGAAATGTAATTATTTTGGCAGGTGATTCATACCCTCCGAATGAATCCAACAAAAGAAGTTTGGTATGAGACTGTACTGTACGTGGTGAGCACACCCGAACAGGAGCTCGTCAATTTCTAACAGAAATTGAACTGACTACCTAAAATTCCCTCGTTGACTCTGAAAAAGATGCAGTTTTCATTGAACCAGTACGGCGGCCATGGGTGTTGGAGTTTGCATTGTGTTTCGATATCCAATCTTTCTTAATCGATCACGAACAAGAAGATTAATAACGAGCATGCAAGCAGTATATATTACGGATTTGTTGGGTACTCACAGATCAACAGTCGGATCGGTCAACCCATGAAACGCGGGGACGAAAGAAAACGGGTCAGTTTGGACAGGCAACAGAATTGAGAAAACTCGGTCTTGACAGCGGCAATTGCCATACTGCACTGTACTACTAGGCCAGCACCACTATATGATCACTTGGTTGCTTTTTTCATCTCCTTCCCCGTTCCGTTCCCAGCAACACATCACAGGAGGTTGGTGTCGGAGGTAGCAATGTAACTAACTAGAGTAGGTATGGTGCGAGCGTGTAGCGAGACGTTATGGACAAAACGGAACGAGAGAGTTTGGCATTTGACGCGTCCACAGGAAGGTCAAGACAAAGAGTGAAATTCGTTTTACAATAAGAAAGCGAAATTTAAGTAAGTCGGCGACGCAGGCGTCTAGTTCCCAACACGCCTCACAGCGGCGTGCAACCGGCGTGGTACACATTGGGACATTCCTGACAACATAATGTCCTTCCGCCGCGAACCTTCTTCTGCATGGTGCACCCGAATTGCGGTTTGCCACATTGCCTTTGATCCGACTCTCCCTTGGAGTGGGGCAACAAGTGGGAATCGCCAGAGACGAGCCAATCAGCGTACCAATTCGGGTAGTATCGCGAAGTGACAGGGGCGGCGAGGGAGACGACGGCTAGAAGTGCTAGCGTGGTGAGGAATATGGACTTCATGGTGTTGGTACGATTTGTGGGATGGGTGGGGCGGTCGAGTATCAAGAGTAGATTTTATAAACAAGCAGTAAGCAGTGTGGAAAGTGGGCTGCTGATGGGCGCAGCAATGATTTTAAGGTCGACAGAGGTGTGAAGACAGTTGTGTCTTCCGTGTGTTATCAGCGTCCACTGATAGCCGGCGGAATTATTAATTATCTCACGTCGTGTTTCGTCATCAGCCGCATACGCTGCAGTTCCGGCAACAACAACCGCGAGATGGGTTCCGTAGCACGGCTTCGTAAGAGCCAACGGTGGGAGGTGCGCCTTAATCGCGATGGGGTGCCGCTGTATTCACGTGAGGTCAACAAATTGAGATTTCGTTTCACAATTTTTATAGCGCAGTTGCTTCTGGGCGGCGCATCTGTTGCCTACATCCTAGTGTCGTCAATCGACATGCAGTCGACAAACGCTTCCTTTACCTCTCCTAATTTGGCACTGCATGATTGTACTCTAAATTTACAACTTTCTGAACCAACAGCATTGTGCCGAACAAATTGTGTGCGCTGCACAGAACCTTCTCGTCCCCCGAACGATCCTGCAGTATGCAGATGAGACTCAACAGCGGTTCAAAGTAACTGGCGGCATGACTCTTACTGTAGAAGCCAGTTACAAAGATTATGCCGCATCTCGTGATTGTTCCTGCCACGAGTGAGAGCGCTGTGACAGTTTCGTATTAACGGCGCCGAGCGCATGTCGTAATACTGTATACACAGGTGTTGACTGCATATTAGAATGCGATACCGTAGCGGGTGAGTGAAACATTGAGTATCGCCCCAAGCACCATAACTGCTGCACGAATTATTTCAATCCGAGCGATAACCCCCGCATGCGTCGGCGGTTCGCAGTACGAGCACACCCCGAACCCGTGCACGCGCGCGACAGCAGCGTAAATCCCATAAATAACGAGCGCCATCACCGCGTAGCGATAGCGCAGACGAATCTTCGCATGCAGCACAAGCACATCCCCCAGGAAGAACAGCAGTGGCAGCGCTGCGAACAGCTCCAATGCGGGAAAGAATCCCAAGTATATCGCCGCCTGTACGATGAGAACGAGGGGCAACCAGAAGAACGACGACACAATGCCGTGAATTGCCACTATCGTGCTGGAGAATTTAACACGTTCCGTGCCCTGCACGGCGAGGGTGGTGCACGCGCCTAGGCTAGAGAACGACGTCCCGCCGACAAGGAAAATCGCCAATATTAGATACTGGTGGTCCAACGAGCGTAAGAACGGGAGGACGTTGGAGGCATGCAGGGACCCCAGAATCAACAGACTTAGCGAGGCTACGAAACGCGTGGCGTGCATAGCCTTCCATGTCCAACGCCTGCCCTCGCCGGCTTCCCGCGTGCTATGGCGCACTGCTAGATAACAGCAGCAATTCTCTACCGCCTCGTCGGCTTGCTCCGCGGCCTGGTCGACAACAGGTAGCGTGTCCGTGTTGTTGATGTCTTGAGTCATCAGAAGGTTGGTTGTGAAACCGTTGTGAGCGTTCGCAAATGACAGAGATGAGAGCTAGCCGAGAACTACGGTGATGTGCTATATGACCTTGAAATACAATGGTACTGTACCCTGACAAGGTTGGCAGTGTGTTTCTGTAGTGCTGCGACTTGACCTTGTGCGTGGCAAATTTCATTGCCCCGCCATATTTGATTGAACTCCATACATCACAGTCGGCCACCTTAGTAGAACTATCTCGTGTTCGAGCGTTTTCACCAATACGAATTGATCCCGTGCTAACGTCGTGTTGACCGCAATCATCTGGCTGGAAACAATATGATGCCACATAGTAAATACTTTATACAGTAGCATTGCCTGTGCTTCATTCCCTATTCGAAAGCATGTCCGCGCCGAGCACTATAGCTGAGACACTTCTCGTTCATGTCGAATGGAGGTGGCAAGGCAACACCGTTTCCCAACTTCCATCAGTACCATGATATGCTGTTTCTCATTGTTGTGGTCTTTCATGGATCGGCAAATGTGACAACTTCGAATCGATAACGTGTTATTGTACCTAACGCTGCTCTATGAAAGGAGCATGTGTTAGAATCATGCACACACATAATAACGAAGTAAATTTACGTTAGTACTACTGTAGGACAGAAGGTACAGTACGAAACAAATCCCAAGAAATACTGTAGCACAGTTCATTTTACAACAGGGCTTGACCACAGCAGCCGGCCCCGACTTCATTCACCCACCTTCTCCACCGCCCCAACCGATGTGCGCGCATTGTACATGAACAAATTGTTCAGAGGCGGATCTCTCCTCGACAGCACCTTGACTACCTCTCGTCCCCACACCCCACCCACAATTGCCGCGAACGCCGGCAAGCTATACGCTGCACATCGCCCCAGGTCGCGCACGAGGTCATCGGGTGCCGTTAGCGAAGCACCCTTACTCTTCGCCAACTCCGCATAAAAGCTGTCGAACTCGCCCTCTGCCAATCCGGGCAACCGTCCATGCGTCTGCTCAAACGCGAGCAACGCCGCCGCCATGTGCCACGCGAACGCGCTACGCTTTCGCTCACCACCCCATTTTGCGTCCAACGCGCTGTGCAGTCTGGGGAACAGCTCAGACTTCTCCTCCTTTCCCTCGGGGGTGTACGAGAAGTCCCCCAGCCCGAGGTGAAACCAACCCACAAAGCCCGCCATGCGGCCGCACAGTAACGGCACGCCCAGCTCGCCGCAGCGAATCGCCAGCGAACGATCCTTCTCCACGCCGCACCCCACGCTGCACACCACGTCAGCGTCGGCGGCCGCCGAGTGCGACTCGGTCGCGACCGTCACATCCACCAGCGGGTTCATCGCACGCAGGGCGTGGCCGAGCCCTTCCAAATCGGCCCCAAGGAACCCTGAGCTAACACTGCCATCCGGCACCAGGGTGACGCGCGCCACGCCAGCGAGAACCACGTTCTTCGCCACCTCCTGCGCCAGGGCGCACGTAACGTCCCCCACTATCACCAATCGCCCCGCCGACAGCCGACGTTGCGCCTCCGCACCCCATAGTCGAATTTGTCGATCGTACAGCGCGCGCTCCTCGCCCGTTAGTTCGCGCGGTGCCGCGCCCATCGTGATTTTCGCTCGTGTTGGGTGTACGTTGGGTCGACGTCGATTCGGATTATTGATAGGGAACAGGTGTGCGAGTTTATGTTGCGTGCCAAGTGCTTGCCTCTGGTTGGTGCGAAAAGATTAATTGTGTTCACAGTGCTAAGATTAATTGATGCTGCATTCCGCCGCACTATTAAATTTCTTTAATTTCGCGCGCTTTCGATACACCTGTATGTTTCGTAGAAAAACCAAGAGATTGCCAGTACAGGAACATCGAACATGCGACGGAAAACGTCTCTGTGGAGAGGCTGTCATGTGAATTGAATTCGCAGCACGAATGTCAAAACTAAGGAACTTGTTGACGGGGGCTCTCTGAACTCCCGCACCTTCGATTTCAAATGAAATAATGTCGTAGTAGGCGAGCGTGGGTGCACAGAGAACACCGGCACATCGCATAAAGTCTCCGTTTGCGCTTCATTGTTCATTCCTTTCCCAAGCCAAAGTAGACTCAATACTCTATAATCTTAGACTGTTCTAATTAGTCTATCGGTTGGTGTACTGTAATGTTTTAAGCTTAATATCAAGAATCTCCCGTTCACTAGGATGAAGTGAAGAACCGGTTGCGTCGTGTAGGTGGATGTGTGGTAAGTGATTGATTTCGGCACCGACCGGTATGGGCCACAGTCAACAAAGCTAATTACCGAAGAAATCAAACATTGATCTGGTCTTACAGTTGTGCTGAGCACTTCTTGACATGATCTTACCCAGTTCGGTCATCCCTCGCCAACTCATTGGAGCGCGACGGTTCGTCAAGCCCAGGTCAATAAATCGGTTCGCATTACCGGCACGTTCCCATATCTCCCGCGCAAGGACGTACGCAATGGCAGCCGCGGCCGCGACGACGACGCCGGCGCCCGAGTACGACAAGTTGACGAAACTGCTGCGTGAGATCAGCTCGCTCGCGGGGGCGCAAGGCGTGCTGGTATGGGACGAGATGGTGATGCTGCCGAAAGGGTCGGCGGCGGATCGAGCGGAGCAGAAGGCGGTACTCGCGGCGGTGATCCACGAGAAGTCGACGTCGGACGAGCTCGCCGCGGCCATCGCGGCGGCGGAGGGCGTGAGCTGCGGGCTGAACGAGTACGCCAAGGCAAACGTGCGTGACGCGCGCCGCTCCTACGACCAGACCGTGCGCGTGCCGCGCGAGCTGGTGATGGAGCGCGAGCGCGCGGAGAGCAACGGCTACGCGGCGTGGGTCGAGGCGAAGAAGGCGAGCGACTGGCAGAAGTTCGCGCCGGTGATGCGCGAGGGACTGCGCGTGTTCAAGCAGTATGTGAGCGCCAGCCGCCCCGACATGGAGCCGTACGACGCGGCGATCGACACGTTCGAACGTGGCATGACCGTGCGTCGGTTGCAGGAGCTATTCGACGAGCTGGCGCCCCCGTTGAAGCGTCTCCTCGACGACGTTGCTCGCGCACGAGCAAACATGCCGCCGGTGGCCGATGCGCTGCGCGGTGGGGCGGGCTGGGAGGTGGACAAGCAGACGAAATTCTCTCGCGTCGTAGCGGAGATGCTCACTTTCGACTTTGATAAGGGTCGTATCGACGTGTCGCAGCATCCATTCACAGGCGGGTCTGGTCCGGATGACACACGCATCACTACTCGGTACAGCACGAATAACCCGTTCGAGGGCATCATGGGCACGATACACGAAAGTGGGCATGCACTCTACGAGCAGGGACGCGGTGGAGAACAGAAGGGACTCCCGGTTGCCGAGCCGCTGAGTATGGGGGCGCACGAGAGTCAGAGCTTGTTCTGGGAACGCATGATCGGGCTGAGCACCCCATTTTGGTCGGCCGTGTTGCCGACGCTGCACGAGCAATTGCCCGTGACCAAAGATTGCACGGCAGAAGACGTCGCATACGCAGTGAACCAGGTTAACAAGGAGGGGCTGATTCGTGTGGATGCTGACGAACTGTCGTACCCATTTCACATCATCTTGCGGTTCGAGATCGAGCGTGGGTTGTTTGATGGCAGTATCGATGTGGACGACCTGCCGACGATATGGAACCAGAAGATGAAGCAGTACTTTGATGTGGACGTACCGGATGTGGCGCGAGGATGCCTGCAGGACGTGCACTGGCCATCCCTGGGCTACGGTTACTTCCCGTCGTACACGCTCGGCGCGATGGCCGCGGCGCAGTTGTACGCGCACATGGACGCAGTGGGGCTGCCCGGCATGGAGGAGCGCATCGCGCGCGGTGCGTTCGGAGAGATCAAGGAGTATCTGAATCGCGAGTTTCACAGGGTGGGCTCGTTGTACACCAGTCTGGATGACTTGTTGGTGTCGATCACTGGCGAGCCATTGAAGGTTCGGTACTTTATCGAGTATCTCACGAAGAAGTACTCGAAGATGTATGGGTTGGAGTAGGGTGCGGGGACGTGTGTATATTGCAATGCGTTTTTGGATATGTGAGCCTTACGGGTGTGTTGTATTTGTTGTGCGATTCGAACATGACGGTTGCAGTTCTTGACAGAAGGATGCGCCGGATGAGCCATGAACTTATTCGACGGAAACCTTATGTACCGTATGTGGAAAGCAACGAGTAATTGCTCCTCGAAACTTAGTAGAGTGAGGAAGATTCCGTGCTTTTTCGTGCCGCTACAGTGGTCCTGAACCGCAGTTTGTTACCTCCGAAGAAGTTTTCATGGTCTTCCACCTAGCTAACGGATCGAGAAGTAACTCGCACACCTAACACGTCGGTACTGACGATAACCAGTGAAAGCACCTGTCCTCCGTTAGACTCGTCCAGTTGGGACTGGAAGGTAGATGGGCAGTTGGCTATCGCGATTGCAATCTGTTAGTAAACTTGAGTGTACTCCAGAATTTTTAGATGTACCTACCGATTAACTACGATGTTGCGAGATCATTCTCGACTTCGCGAAGGAAACGCGAGTGGAAGCGGCGAAATTCGCTCCACGAAGCAAACCGAGTACTGTATATGCGGGAAGGGGTTGTCACACGAGTAACGAAAGTAGAATCAGAATTGGCCGACGCTTCGAACTCGTGCAATCTAGCCTTGCTTGTTCCCCTAGCAAAAGCCCTTGTTTACAACTTCGTCTCTTCCGCTATACGCTCCAAAACGTACACATCGGGGCCCGTGACGACTCTAAACCGGTCGATGTCGAGGCCTCTAAACGCGTGCTGCTCATGAATGACACGGAACCCGTCAAAATCACTTCTTCGCGATACGAGGTGTGTGAATCGTTCGCGCAGCTGATCGTCCTGCAACCCCTCCTCGCGCGAAATCGTCCACTCCGGGCAGCGTACCTGCTTTTCGATAAATTGCGATACGCCGTTACTAGCCGCGTGCGCGTCGACGTGGATCGCGGTTTTCCCGCCATCGCATCGGCGCAGTTCCTTCATCTTTAGCAGGGCGTGGGCGCCGGGATAATTCGCGTGCGATGCGGCGAGGGAGACGATTGTGACGCAGGCAGAGGCGGCGAGACACACAGCCACCGCGGACAGGGTTGAGAGGCGTTCGAGCACCGACGGCTCGCGTTTATCCTTTCCCAGTGGCGTGTAGGCGGCCGCCACCAGCGCGGCGGCGCCGTGCGCGGCCGCGACGTTGAGCGCAGGCACGGCGTAGAACACGAAGCGCAGCTCCTTGTGTGGTAGAGCGGAGTACATCGCTACAAAGCAGAGCGCGGGCACGGCGGTGCACGCTGCAGACCTGCGTGCACGGCCGCGGGACGCGAATGCGCCGAGCACAGCGAGTGGGGCGGCGCCGATGAGTGCGCGCGGTAGCGCATGCGTGAAATACCAGTGCCAGGGTGAGGTGCCCCACGCACTGGACCGGTTGAGAATCGTGTTGAAGTAGAACACCTCTAGTTCTGGGTAGCGGAAAGGGTGTCTGTGTACCTGCGGCCAGAAGTAGGAGTCGACGGCGATGCTCAGTGTGGCACCGATGAAGGCGGCCAGTAGACAGGATACGGCGGACACGAAGAATGAGGCGCGCTGGCAGTAGCAGTCGTACAGGATCATGGCGAATAGAAGTAGGCTCAGCTCGGACCGAAACACGGCGACTGCGAAGGCCAGAATGACGTGGGCGCGCAGCGTCGATTTCACCGTGTCGTGCAGCCGTTGGGAGATAACGATGTTTGTGAGTATCAATGCGAATATGTTCGGAAGTGTACGGCCGGCGTAGTAGGGGATGTGGAACTGCGAAGCGGTAATCAGTATGAACAGCTGCCCGACCGTGGCCGTGTGCCGCTGCGTCAGGGTATGCCGAATTTTCAGCAGTGAGCCGATGAGGATCCCCGCGAGTGCGAGCCGTACCGCGCATAGCAGCGCTACTGGTGTGAGCACATAACGCAGCGGAGACACCAAAGTGGCGAGAGTGACGGGAGCGAGGAACGTGCGCGGCACGACGCCCGGAAACTCGTAGTGGTCGAACGTCTCGGGGTGTCGGTAGTCCTTGAACAGTAGGTCATAGATGGCTTGGATATTGAAGCTCTCCTCCACTTTCGTGTATGGCGCGAGTAGCACGTGTGCCGCGCATACTAGGCATAGCAGGACGGCGTCGCCGTTGCGACGAAGCCACATGGCAATGGGATTCACTGTCAAGGCGAGATCCTTGGTGATGCGGTAATGCAATCAATTTATTACGTCATATTTTGGTACGTACATTTGTACTGCGCGGACTATTTACAGGACTGTTCTACTCTACTGAGCAAAACCGTTCTACCGTGCATCGCCTTCGATAATTGGTTTCAATACATCGATTTGCTTACGAGCCCCTGCTACAGATTTGATAACAGACTTGTCAACCGTTGTGAATGGGCGGTACAATGAGAGGCAATTGATTTATCTAACGTCTCATCCGGACCCTACGCACTGTCTTGACATTTTGTCTACCATATGCAGAAGGGCTAAGAACACTGGACTGGAGTGGACTGCGATTCGTATTTTAGATTATACGCTTGAAAACACCGATGATAAGATGTGGGTGAGAGCCAGACCCAATCTTGCACTCCGCAACAAGCATGCCTGGTGCATTCGCCCCACCGAATCCATCGCCCGCCTCGCTTCTTAAAAGGGCGAGTGTGATATTGAAATCGTCGAAGAAGTGTGGAACCTCCCGCGCTCTGCACATCATGGTTGAGGTGAAACCGCCAACATCTTACTATACACTCACCACGCTATTGCGCGAAATCGACACGCTCAGCGACGCACTGTTTTGTTTGAAGTGGGATGAGTGGGTGATGATGCCGTCCGGCTCCGCCGGGCATCGCGCCGAGCAGACCGCTACGCTGGCCGCAGTGATACACGAGAAGAGTACGAGTGATGCGATCGCCACAGCGATTGCTGAGGCGGAGCGCGACCTAGGCGGTAACGTGCGGTACGCACGGCGGATGTACGAACAGGAGGTGCACGTCCCGTGCTAGCTGGTGATGCAGAAGCAACGCGCTCAAAGCCCATGTTCTGAGGCGTGGGTAAGTGCACCGGAACACTCGTTCTTTACCGTAGTATCGAACGATGACGTACGAATCACTACTAGGTACTCTGTGGATAAACCGCTGCGGAGTAGTATGGCCGCGATACATGAGACGGGTCATGCAACCTAAGAGCGTGGACGGAATAGTGGACAGAAGGGACCGCCAGTGTCGAAGCCACTCAGCATGGGAGCGCACGAGAGCCAGAGTTTGTTCTGGGAAAGGATGGTGGGGCAGAGAAGGTTGTTTTGGGAGCAGTACGCTCACATGGACAGCGTTGGGTTGCCTGGTATGGACGAACGAATTGGGCGCGGCGTGTTTCGTGATGTCAAGGAATATCTGAACAATAACTTTCAGCGTTATAGTTCCCTGCATACCAGTCTTGATGACTTGTTCGTCTCAATCACAGGCGAGCCGCTCAAAGTGTCGTACTTCATCAATTACCTCACCGAGAAGTACCGTACACGTGGTCTGTAGATGCAATAGAAAATACTTTGAAGTCAGAGTGTAGGCTATCTATTTCAATCGTTTGTTTCAGCACTGCCTCCAATGTGAGTAGAATAGAAATGTTAGTACGGTATCCATACTGTACTCGATTCGAAAGTGATGGCTGTTCTATTGCTCTTTGCATGACTCGAAAAGCAGACACGTGGACTATCATGCCAATCTCAAACGAGTACCTAATGCCTAAGAGATGGCGCAGTTACTAAATTTAGTAGCTACAGTACTGTTCCACTACAGTACACAATTTATTGGTAGTTCCCCAGTGTGTTACTTGCGAACACGAGTTATTCCGATGGCAATTATCGCCGCGAGAAGCATTGCCCCGGCGAACCCGAAGGCGACAGCGATGGTAGTGCCAAGCTCGAAACTATGAACAGTGTGGATGTGCCAGAGTACATTGTACAAGACGTAGAGGAGAAAAGAATAGAATGCGTAGCGGAAACGAAGCCGCACCTTCGACTGCATCAAGAGCACGTCCACGCTGTACGCGAACAGCGGCAACAGCAGTCGTAACATCTCCCAACCGAAGACACCCCGAATGACGATGGCCTCGACAAACTCAGCTATCATGTACCACGAGAACGGCGCAGTGAGCCCCATCATGAAGACTGCGAAACTCGGATACAGCACGCCCTTCGCGGCACGTCTGCCGCAAGCTACTATCATCGTGCATCCTGCGAGCAGCGTGTAGGTCAGACCTGTGGCAAGGAATGTTAGGGCTCGGAAGAATTTCCTTGCCAAGCCGTAGTCGATGCTAGATGTAGGGAAGATCGAGGCCATGATGCCGGGGAAAAGGTCAAGACCACCGACCACTATCAGCACGAAGGCGAATGCTAGACGCGTGGCGAACAGAAGTCCCCAGGGTGCCCAGCGTGACTCGCCGGCTTCGCGCATGCTGTGTCGCACGGCAAGATGGAAACAACAAGTCTTAGTGTCATCATTTGCATTGGCTTGCTTTCTTCGCGTGGTTGGCAGAGCCTCGTTCGACATGTTTTGAACTACGCACAACGCACAAGGCTGATTGTAGTGACTGTGTGTTTTATTTGCTGTGCGATGCAATTCACAAGATGCTTCCGACAGTGGCTCACCAATTTACAATTCCGTTATGGTGACTTGACGTGGACGTATCCTTAGAGCAATGAGATCAGAAAACATATCAATCTCCGGAATTGCAACTGTTCCAATTCTTAATTCCCGGTTAGATTCTAACCCAAACGATTTACGAGTCGTTTGAAACGCTTCTCCGTCATAGAGATCCGCAAGGGGAATTATCGCTGCAGGATTTTTTGAAGTCGAGCCTGATAATTGTTGCTGATGTACCAGAGAATGATGCGATGTTGCACAATTGTCGGGTTTGAGTTGAAATGCTATACTACAATAACTCACTGCCGATTGAAGAATTCATGTGAATCCGATGGCGACGACTGTTGTCTCGACCATGGCACCAGCAAATGCGAATCCAACTCCAATACCCACTTGGTAATAGTATGCACACCATGGCAATATGTTCTGATGCAAACTACATACGATGTCTAGAGAACAGGTTGTTTGATATGAACGAAGTGGTGTTTAGGATAGGAAGATCAGATGAGGTAAAGTGCGAAGTGTTGCAAAAAGAACTCTAATTAGGCACGACGGGCTGCCGAATGTGCTACTTAATGAGGAAAAGTTAAAGAGCGACTGTTTCTCGTTGCTCAGCCCGTCAGGAAACGTATTCGTCATTTTGGTATTGCATTGTCAACTTGTGACGAGAACGTGTAAATGATCAACTACAACAATGCTTGAGACCAGTGTAAGCGATGAGCACGTGTACAATATTATACAAATCTACACGAAAGATTGTATATGAATACAAAAATACACGTCTCCAATTTGTTTTATAAACGCGGTCGGCGTACCCCAGCTGACAAATCGTGCTAATTCTGCACAGCGCCAGGGAGCGCGCTCCTTGTTAGCGCTCGCGCTTCGGCGTGACGGCATGTTGAGGGAAATGAGGAACTGTCTCAACGCTTAGCTCTCTTCGCTGTCCGCACGTAGCACCTTGTGCTGGACTGAAGACGACCGTGTGCGAAACCTACGAGACACGGCCCTTGTGGTCACACTAATCTGATCCCTCGACTTGCCTGCCTTCATCCGCTTAACATTCGTCCCAATGTAGCACTATGCAGTATACATATTAAGCCGGTCGATGGTAGACTCCTATGTGTGTGCGTACGACATTACTACGTCGTAACGACGGCTTCGTGCGACGCCCATCCAGCTTTTAACGTTCAACTTGTTTCCATTGGGACGTAAGAATACAAAGAAATGTTTCCTCTAGTACAGCTCAATTCCTTACGTCGTAGAAGCGCATACGCAGCTCTGCATCTTCAAGCAGGTGCGGGCCACGATGACAGAGAGAGGAAGCGCGTTATTGGTAAAATAAAGAAAAAATAGGATTCGTGTGCCACTGACACCTACATATACATAGAGCCGGGCGATCGAATCGCACCATTCATCAAAATGGCGAGGAAGAAGGTGCGCGAGTACGACGGCAAGCGATTGGTGCTGAAGCAGCTGAAATCGCGAGCGGTGAAGCTGGGCCGGCAGGCGGGGCTGAGCGCACAAGTGAGCGCGCCGCAGGTGGAGAAAGATTCGCGCCCGTTCTACGATGGGCTTGCGAAACAGCATCCGTGGCTTCTCACCGAGCGATTGGTGGTGAAGCCGGACATGCTGTTCGGGAAGCGTGGAAAGAACAATCTCGTGCTGCTCGATGGCGACTACGCGGCGGCGCAGCAGTTCATCGCAGAGAGGATGGGCAACGAAATCGAGGTCTCCGGCGTCTCCGGCGTGCTGAGCACGTTCATCATCGAATGCTTCGTGCCGCACGAGGAGGAGTTCTATCTCGCCATTCAGACCCGGCGTGACGGCGACTCGCTCTCGTTCGGTAATTGTGGTGGCGTTGACATCGAGGATAATTGGCACTTGGTGAAGGAAATCGTCATTCCCGTGGGCCGACCTGGGGATGAGGTGTGTATCACGAAGGAGCAGATCGAACTGTTGCTTGTCGATGTCGATAAGAAGCGTCATGATACATTGTTGCACTTTATCAAGGGATGTTTCGAGGCGTATGTAACTCTTGATGCCACCATGCTTGAAATGAATCCATTCTGCCTCGATTCCGACGGTTGTCCAGTGATATTGGATTCGCGCGTTGAATTGGACAGCTATGCGACTTTCCAGAATGCGCGTGTATGGGGCTCGGCGTTGGAATTCCCGGAACCTTGGGGCCGCGAGAAATGTGCAGAGGAACGAATTGTACAAGAAATGGATGACAGAAGCGGCGCATCGTTGAAATTGTCGGTATTGAATCCGAAGGGACGAATGTGGACGATGGTAGCGGGTGGTGGTGCGAGTGTGATTTATGCGGATCAAGTCGTCCAAATTGGGTATGGGCATGAATTAGGCAATTACGCCGAGTATTCGGGCAATCCGAAAGAGCAGGAAACCTACCTCTACGCAAGAACACTGCTTGGGCTTGTGACTGCCGACCCAGATGGACGACGTCGTGCTTTACTCGTGGGTGGTGGTGTGGCAAACTTCAGTGACATTGCGGCGACTCTTGGTGGGGTGCAGCAGGCGATTACGGACTTCCATGGTAAATTACAAGTGGCAAAAGTCAAGGTGTTCGTTCGCCGTGGGGGTCCCAACTATCGCGCGGGATTGCAGCTAATGCGAGATCTTGGTGATAACTTGGATATTCCAATCGATGTCTACGGCCCGGATACGAACATGACCCATATCGTTGGGCTTGCCAAACGTTGGATCGAGGAAGGTCATTAGGAATGTGGTCACTCCGAAAAACAGTGACGCTTCACAAGTTAGTTCTCGCTATTTCTCGCGTTATAGCCGAAGGAGGTAAAGTACAACGTCGATCAGCACGGCACTAACAAAATACCCACCCAGCGCTACGGTTAGGACGCTCACAGTGGCGTCGGAAAGCGTAGTGTCGAGAATCGCGTGGTTCCATATCTGACGCCGTGATTGCAGAAGCATGAAAACAATAAACACTCCTGCCTCGACGTTCAATGATAACGAGGTGACGCCGGCGAGGACTCTGATAAATGCCTTGGGATTCAGTAATGCAATGGCACCGATCGAACCGAAGTACAAAAGGTAATAAGCCATGATGCCAACCAGTTGTTTCAATGGCGAGGAACGTCGTGAGATGAGGGAACGTAATTGGTCATCCAAAACGTGCTTGAGCCCGGTGCCCATAACAAAGAATGAAACCGTTACTGAAATGGCAGTAAACAGGTTAACGAGAAATGCGGCAACAGTATTCACTTCCCCGCCGTGCTTTTTTAGCGCTTCGATAAGCGGATACGTGCTGTTTTCGCCGAGTGAATTGGCAACAGAAAGTTTGGACTGCGGCACGATAAGTAGAACCGCGACGCACCAAGAAACATTGAGCACGTAGCAGATGACAACACCCACCATTGTGGCGCGGCGATACAATGTGACAAATCTTTCTGATACGGCCGATGGGCGACGTGGTCCACAACTACGCAGACAGGATTCGAATGTTACAGGCATCAGGTTCACCACACCACTCAGGGCGAGCGAACCGACTAGGAAACATTCCACGCCAGCAACACCCCATTCCGTTGTTGGGACCAGCCCCACACGAGACCCAAGAAGCAGTGTCAGAGCAATGAGAAACGAGAGTAGCAAACCTTTGATGAACGTAGCCGCGGTGATCAATGGATACAAAACACGGGAGATTGTCATGATAAGAAGCGATGAGATGGCGGCAAACGAAGCTGTACACTTTGCTGCTCCCAAGCGACCATAGGCCGGTATCAGTTGCCCCAAAACTTGTGGTCCAGCCAATGCGTAGCTAACCATTATCGACACAAAATGAAGTAGCACAAATCCTTCGAATAGCCATTGCAAAATTCTATTGGAAAGGAACAGCTTCGATATCGTGTGCAGCGATGGTGCGGTAGGAGACGAAAAATCAGCACTGCTACTTGGGGACGGATTGTCCGAGTTATTATCAATCAATGCGTACTCGTCACCACGCATCGGTAAGACAGTAGCTTTCGGACCCCACGCATACGCTCGTTGTAACAATTCCGTCATCGCATACACCACGCCGAGTTGTGCAATCATTGTCACAGTGAATGAGATAAAAAATGGCGATAGCCCGGTCTTGTAAAGCGTGACTGGCAGCGCAAGTATGCCAGTGCCAAGAACGGTAGCCACTGAAATGGCCGTGGTTGCAACTAGTGCCGCCCATGAGGGCGCCATTGTAGACGTCTGCATTGTTCAAGGCCGTCGACAAGCTTCGGTGGCGACGAAAGCGTGTACTTGTGTGTGGTACTTGCTCGGTTTGGACGCAACCCGTGGCGCATTCTTACGCAAACAGGCAGTACACGCATTTGATACGCGTGGACTGCCGAATTGTCGCTGATGTGGAGCAATCTCCATTGAATCTGTAATTCTTGTTAATTAATTCCCACTTTCTGTTTAACCGTTTTACTCCAAACAGCTAGTTGGAACGGAAAACAGAAATTACCGTAGTAACGGACTAGCCATGCGCTGCGGTTTTATGGTAAACGAAATATGCAGCACTACTTGATTTTCTTGTTTTTCTCGGGTACTTGATACACAACGGTCCTCACCTAAACTCTAGCAATATTGAAATGACTCGTCTAAATCTTAGTGTAGTTCTTGAAAAAGTATAACGATCTCTGGACTTTATTCAGAATCTATCAGCTTACTGTACGGTTCTGAAATAGTTCCTCTTTCAAAGATTGTGCAGTGCTAAATTATTTCCGCCACCGCAACAATAGTTTTAGCAGTAAATGTTTACTGTATTATTCTGGTACGATTACCATGCTAATTTAATTCTACTCTATCAAGTCTTGTCGAATCGAAGGCAATTATTACTTCAGATTTAATTGTATAGGAGGAACTAGACAATATAACAATGTCAGAAGACTGAATAGAATTATCGACAATTATAATAATGTTACAAGGGCATATGCGCAATTTCCGAATAGGATTAAATATTTAATTGTATTTTTTTTCGAACTTTTCCTATGAGATAGAAGATATAGGATGCATGTCTTGGTAGAAGTAAAAATCAAACTGGACTAGCACATAAACGGATACCTTCCATTCAAAGAATTCTAGCTTCACAGTAATTGCCCACTGTGCAGCTCAATTTTAAATTAATAAGATTCGTTTCTGTTTTCTGTGAGAACGACGTCTGCTTCGGAATTAACTAAAAGGGTTCGTCCAAAATAATTCTGGATTGCACTTATTCCGAAGAAGGCCTGAAATTTAACCAGAAATGATAATTTAGTTCTTCCAATTTCCTGATACATCACCCAAATCAAACTACTGATTCGAATCAGTTTATTATGATTCAAATACGTCTATTACTGATTTTGTGTTCAGAGGCATAAGAGAAATATAGATAATTATTTAAATCAAAAATTTAACATTCAAAATTGCATGTATCATCCCCTGCTTGCTAGATTCCATTTCTGTAAATATTAAGCTTGAGGTTGCTAAATTACAATATTGTACAAGGTTCGAATGGATGCCAAACTGGTTTCCATAGCTACTCTAGTTGATATAGTAGAAGAAATATTCAAACTTGAGCTCGTCAAATTGAAACACAGAAAATCGACACTCTTTTTGGCCGTGTCTTATTGTCATAAAATTATCCACGACAACATGCTGAAAGGTCCTTGTTTTATGCACACCAGGGACAACTAACCGAAGGAAACCTTGTTGTTCGGAGACAGTATTCGAGTTCTTCTTGCTCGAAACATGAAGAAGACGGCTTGTACTTCACAGTAGAAGAATTTATCAGCAATACAAACAAGTTCGAATATTTTAACGAGAAGTAAGATAATTCCGTTTTCTATATCTACTGCTTTAATTTCGTATACTAAAAACTGAGAAATACCGACGTGAGCAGCGTGGATATCACATGGAAGTAAGTACTGCACATCCTGGAGGTATAGTACTGTTTGAAGCAATAATCTGTACAGAGGGATCACCAGCCATTCCGACTAGTTGTTAACGATTCTTTCGCAGGCTGGTGTGCATATAGCCATGAAATTACTAATTTTCGAATAATCAGGCCAGATGGAAAATATATTAGTTTGTTCGAATCCGTTCGGGACGAGCGGAACCACTTGATGGATCCGAATTGTGTAGTGTACGTTCGATATGGAATCAGAATTGGCCGATAAATGATCGGAACTGAACCGTGACGCAAGTTATACTCTGTGACCGAAACAGGGACCATTCTCCGACAAGGAATAGAATGCTCTATGCTCTTCATTTCTTTTTAATTAATGGTTTAGACTCATGGTCAATAGAAATCGGAAATCCGTTTTGAAAGAATGATTCAAGATAATGCAAGTATGCTTTTTAGGTGATCTTTGAGCATGTGACTATTGACATATGTGGAGAGGAATGTTTTTTCTGGTTTTTATGTGGTATTCAGGCCCTGGTGTAGGATTAGGGCTGAAAGACATACAATCCAGCATGATTCACGGTAGGAAGCATAAATGCTGCATAAATGCACCTTGTAGGTGTAGCAAAAAATTATATTGCTTGACATCAACAACATCGTCCAAGTTGTTGATTTTGCAGAGAATGCATCGTGTGCACTGCAAGCTTTGAATACGGCGACCTAGTGCTTAAAGGAGCATTTTGTGTCGATCAGGAGAATCAAGCACATCAAGCGGTGTTTTTTGTTTATAGGCTCATTCATTATGTACCGTATCTTGTTGTCATCCATACCAGGTGGTCCTGAAAATAATCCAGTGCTCGTTGTTCTTCGTTGTGTTGAATGGACCCCTTTTTTGAAACTATTGGAATCAGGAAACAATTATTGCTTGTTCGGATCGAACATGATCCGAACATCCCACCACTGATTCAAGACCTAATCAATGGCCCAAATGTTTTGTTTACATAAAGAGAGAAGGACAACGATTCCATTAACTAATCTCCTCCAGAGTCGAGCTCTCGTTGTATCTACAACAAATTTCAGGGTGGAAAAAGACATTCACTATGTGAATTATAACAAGAAGAGCATGAATTCTAGCCATTACAGTAAACAGGCTAGAAAAATGGTTTCCTTCTCATACGAGAATTTATTCAGTGGTTAAAATCGTTAGTTTGATACTCAAATGGTCCATATTTATCACATTCTAGAGAAGGCTCTTTATCTAATATTCTACTCTCTATCGCTTCGAGTTAATACATTTGAACAAATTGAACGAAATCTCTGCGGTATGGAATTTCGGGCTAGAATATAAGTTTTTTCTTTTAGATTCCATTTAAACATGTGCGGCTCATGAAGAACCAGGCCTCATTTCATAGGACTAGATAAATTCCTACGCTGTCCTATCTCGGTTCTACTTTACTGATCATTCCTGCCCATTCTTCGAAGGAATTATACTGCGTTGGACGATTTTGGCAACGCAACTGATCGATCCCACGGATTGGTGGGATCAAATAACATGAAAAGAGCAGTAGTTGAAGGTAAAGTGCTGTTCTCATTAATTTTCACGCACGACATGATAAATTTGTTGTGAATTAAGCCATTGACTTTTTATACACCACAGATCTCTTCCTTTGGCAACTTTGAAAATATTTCGCTGTGGTTGATGTGTGTAGGAAGTGCAAAATGAAGAGAGCTCATCGAAAATTTTCATTTTGTTCGATGCTATCGATAATTATTCCGAATCCGTCTAATTTCGCTTCGATTCCAGGGTATTCGAGAATGGTACCATCACTATTTAAAAAATTTTTAGAGTTGCATCCGATGTCCTCTCGACAATCAATCTGCAATGCTCCATTATTTGCACTATTTTTATAAGTTTATTTGATAAATCTATCTGCTACTTGATAGTGAGTCACAACCAGAGTCTCGTATTAATGTTTTAACTGGAATCAGTTTAGAATCAATCAGTTGTAGTCAGCTTGGGACGATTTAAGATTATTTTTATCAAGCTAAAGTCATTCAGCTCAACTTGACGGAATGGGTGACCTTTTTTCTGATTACAGGCTACTAAGCAACAAGCAAAACATATACGGAATCCAGATTTGACTTTGATAATTAAGAGCAGATGGACCATATGCTAGTAGCGAGCATGTGCAGACGTATATCGCTCAAGTATTGTAGAACCGTAAATGTTCTCCTCGAATCTAAAAAATATGCTACATCTTCTCTGACTTAATCACCTAACCGCAGGATCCTGCTTTCATTTCCGAAACAGAATTTCAGAGCAAGAAATCACATAGTTCTTTGAAAGAGATTGGAAACTCGTTTCATCACAGAAATCACAAATTAAGCCCAATTTGTCATTAGCGGAACCGTTTCGCTCACCTTGAATTAGTTTTCGTTAAAGAGATTATTCTACCATTTAAATAACAAAACAATAGTGGTCAAATTTACTTTAAAAACCTATCGAAATTGATAGAACTATTCAAGGAGTTCGGAAGCGAAAAATCAGCATGGAAAGCATTGACGAGTTGTAAGGTTTTATCGAGCTTCTTTTCTTCCTTGAACACTCACGAAGCAGTAGAGACTTTTCTATAAAGAACGGTTTCCATTTAAGGCGTCTCGGCAATGAGCCCAAACCACAGATCGGAATTTATTCATATGGGATAAAAGTTTATATGAGCTGCAGTGCGGTTTTGAAATTTTTCGTGAAAGTTGAACTTCAAATGCGACCATGATCGACATTTATTTCTTTTTTGTTCGTTTTTCTTCTACTTCATTTTTCATCCCTATTTTTTCACTGTCTCTGATTACCTTACGATAGTTACGACAAGCCTCTGTTACCTGTAGATGTTCCAAAAATCCAGGTTTCATGTGAGCACTTTTCGGTTTCCCAATATCAGGAACTCAACTTGTAATCAGAGTAGCAGTTGTCGTCTAGTAAGCCCACCAATCGAAGCGAAGGATATGAACGAAGATTTTGTAGATTGAACTGTCTTATTCAGACCTGAAACCACTTAGGTCGATTGTACTTCGGTCTAATTCGTATTAACTGAGCTATGATTTCGATCCGCTTCTAAATGCTCAAAATCGATCAACATGTGGCAAGTATCGAATAATTTGTAAAATTATCCGCCAAAATTTAAAAATTTAAATCGGCTGGATCGAATCTGAGTAAGATCCATCTGTTGGCTCCTCTAGAACCATGAAGTGGATTCTTTTGAAGCTGATGTCCTCAAGAACCAAGAAAACAACACATTCGTGAGAAAAAAACTATTTAATTAACATTCGAAGAACTTTGCACATCACTAAATGAAAATTATATTGATTGTTGATAAGATAAAAACTATAGGAAGAAATTGCTACAAAAAATTCAGTGCTTCAGCTTACGAGCCCAATCGAGAATGAGCCGTATTAATCAACCCTTCTGCACAGAACAGACGTGCATTCGAGAGCCCCAACAAAATACGTCTAAAGTTGTAGCAGTAGTGATATTGGCACTGGAGGAGGATATGAAAATAAAGAATCGAGACCGCAAAAGTACTTACTCACTCATCCTCTGCATTTTGGTTCATTTAAATTTGAATGCTGTGAATTTTCTGGAATTGTCTTGAACTAAAAGCAAATCTACTATAATTTCCTCTACCTTAACAGTTTCTTTGAAATCTACTTCAAGTTCGTTTCCTTTTTTCTCTCAAGTACCTATTACCGAATGGATAGAACAGCAGAAAGCACGTTCTGATCTACCCCGTATACAAGACGATTTCCTAACGAACCATATTTCTCTCTTCTGCCAAGCACGCCTAACATCTCTTATTAAAAAAACATTTGCGAGGGGAATCTGAATTATTTTAAGATGAATAAGCTTGAAAACAGAAAATCGTCGATCTCCCTGTTCGCATCGAGCACAATTTTGTAGAAGATCTGTAGTACGTCCCATACGCTGGTCATTTGCCCATCAGTTGCGCGGATAGCCACAATTCTGATTCTGGACTAGATCTACTTACCGCGTTAATCATTAATGGCCTGTCAATCAAACTTCGAAGATTACAAACGAGGTTCAACTTAAAAGAACATAAGCTTAATCTAAAATTAACTGTGGCTAACGATCCACTTCGGCACTTGAACTCTGTGATTTTAAAAATACCGATTGTCAGCCAAACTAAACGCATTTTAAATAATTAATGGGAATGCAAATGGTCAGCATACTCTTTATAAATATTTTAAAGCTATTTGTAACATAGACTCTCACGGCCTTGTCAATGATCCAGTTCGCTTTTTGGAAAAACTCAAAAAACTATCTTGTCCCTTTTGTCAAAATATAATTATTGCTTTACTGAAGCATTCACGAAGGACACAAAATTTGGAGCAATTCTTTTCCGAGCGCAGATATGGATACTACTACATGCATAAATTCAATTTTTTTCTTCACTTCTATATAAAAAATTTTAATTTTCAATCTGAAATTTGCATTGACTCAAGTCAGGCCGTCTTTTTTAGGACTTATATGACTATTCAATATTTAGTGCTAATGGGTAGCTTTATAATATCCAGTTTTAATGCGTCAAAAAAATCCGTTTTATATCCGAACTAATTCTATAGTTCGGAACAATCGAACTGGTTTCTTCTTGCACGAATATTAAAGACAACTCAAATATGGTTTTGAAGGATAGATCTGCAGTAATATGGTAGTTCTGATGTATTAGAGATGTCTAAATCAAAAACATTTAAATACACCTTTCGCAATACATTCAGAAAACAAATAAAGTTAATTAGAATAGGATTTGACGTAATTTTTCTCTTTTACCTCTAGATGGTTCGAGGGAAATATTTTATATGTTGAGCATTATCCTGGATCCCATCCCATTGATTTCGTAAGACATGTAATGAAGAGCAGAATAGCTTCTAGGACTTGCGTGCGATCCGGACAAAGAAGTTATAAACGCGCATTTCTGATTGTTAAACTTAGTCACTTGGTGAATTTAGCCAGAATATGTTGCCTTAAAGACTTCAGCCATGTTCGTTGAACGAAGTCATAGTACTGTTAAGAGACTGAACATGGCTTTTACCTGTGCTGAAATTAGATGCGAGAGGTTGCTATACTTAAATATCTTACGGCTGAAGATTTATTGTAAGAGTAGAGGGGCTCGTATGCTTTCCAGACAAGAATTGCATCGAAATTATTTTTCTATGGTATTTTTACTCAATATTGACACATAGAAATGATAACTTGTCTCCGAGGTTATTTAATGCATTGCTTTTCAAGTAACAAGTGCCACCGTAGTTAATTTCATAGTTTCATCTTGTCTATCCCATAATCCTAACTTTTACCGTATCAAGAATATTCCTAAATTCATCCTACATAGTAAAAAACCCTCTAAAATCACTGTTCAGTACAACCCTACATGACATTTGAATACTTGGGTCGCTGTTGCTTGCCGTAATCCTTAAGATTCAATGTTCTCTTCTGTAGATGACGTACTGTCTAGGTATTCAAGACAATTTCTATTATTTTGAATTCTTTACTATTATTCATGTCCAATCTCTATCTTCTAAGATCATAACGAGAAAAATGAATATATCTTGGTGACCGCGAAGCGTAAAGTAAGTTATTGGCAACTCAAGTTCTCATGTTTTCTGCAGGGTAGACAATTAGAATAGGAGAGCAGCCAACGCAGTGATGAATTAGCATTGGGAGATCGTTTGGCAGCAATGAAAGTTGACGCGATTCCAGGTATTTAATTATGGGTACTGTACTGCGCTGCTCGAGGCGTAATTTTTCTCAAAGGGTTCCACGACCCACACCCCACAACAATTCTCTTATTTCCATTTCACAAAATCATTCGTTTGGAATAATTACGAACTATAAGCTCAGATACTGTATGGTGTTCCTAAATTAACAGTATCCACCAGAATTATTTCCACAAAAGCAGAAATTCGATTTGGCGAAATTCCAAGACAAAGTAGTCAAGAACACAACAATGCAAAGAGATAGGGGAAGTTGATTGGTCGATGTTCTTTTCTTAATTTTTAAAAACACGTCGTTACGCGGATACTTACGTACGTGACAGTCATTTTCATGAGTTGCAGTTTCGAGTCAACAAAATCTTCCTAAATCTACCTGACCTCAACAATCGCAGCAACATTTTCGAGCGAATCTGACCTCACCTGGACACCATGCACCAAACAGCGTCTCCGACGCGGCGGTGTCTCTCGCGCGCCCGAATTGCTGCGCAATGGACAGCACACAAACTGTCCTTCGTGCTCAGCATGATGTATGCGACATTGATCGGCTTGCTTATCCCTATAGTTGGGTACTTGTACTTTTACTGGCTCCGGCCTCGCCTTGCTCACTATGTTACGCCTAGTGTATTAGCTGCTCACACGGCGGCATCCGTCCTCCTCCTCTTATCGGCCGTCATTAACTACGCAGGTGCGCTTTTTGTTCGTCCTGGCTCTCCTTCACGAGCCGACGACCCCGAGGGACATCCGCCACCGAATGATACGGAAATACGTACAAACTCACAACAATGGCGGTGGTGCAAAATCTGCAGTGCCCCCAAACCCCCGCGGTCACACCATTGTCGTCAATGCGCACGATGCTATCACCGGCACTGTCACCACTGCCCTGCTATTGGGCGTTGTATTGGCCAGGAGAACTACGCATACTACTGGCGTTTCATTGCAGGTGCATTTGTTGGGGCGTTAACTCTAGCGGGAACTGCTGGGTTCGTGTTGCGGCGCAGCGCCCGTTCCATCACACGTATGGATGCGGATATGCTTCTCTTCACTATCGCAATATCTGGTGCAGTCGCCGTTGCCGTTGTCACATTACTCGCATGGCATTGTTACCTACTATGTACTGGTCAAACAACAATCGAGTGCTACGAAAATTGGGCTGTTCGTAGGTCTGGTAATGCACCCAGTACTTGGACGAAATGGGGTGGTCCATTCGACCGCGGGCTACGTCTAAATGTTCGTGACGCGTTTGGTGACCCGCCCATGCGAGCTCTACCCTGGTGGTCCGTTTTAATTTTGCCTCTGCCGAGAAAATTTCTCGATTCCTCTCTTGCTTACTGTTAATTCTGAATCCTAGGACAATCGGTCCCTATCAAGCTTATCATTCTTAGCTACTCGTACTCTGCGCTGTTCAACCTTGCAACCTCTTCATTTCCATCGTTGTTCTCCTTTCCGTGAGAAACTCTCGGCGCTGTTGCTACCTCGTGACCTCCGAATACCAGTTCCACGGCGAACGGTGGCTGCACTGCCCGCACTATTTGTTGGCAATTGGTGTTTGCAAATGTGTTCCGCACTCTGTGCAATTGAACGTTGAGGTAAAAAATCTTTAACACTATTCTACTCTTGCGCTATGAAAATTTATGTATGTCTTCAGATGCAGCCACCTTAGACTCATGGTTCATGACTCATTACTGTAGTGTGATTCAGTGTGAAGTGCTTACTGGTTGGTATCTCCAGCACAATATCAAACACAAACATCATATAAGATAACAGGGTCGAAATCGACCAAGTTGTGATATTCCTGGGAGTATAGTACGGGGATAGTACCCAGCACGACTCTTGCAAGATCTCACACACCCTTAACGACGTGCTCGTTGGTTTTACATTTAAAGATCTGGGAATTCAATTGATCAAAGGTTTATCTCTCAGAATTTTATTCTATGGCTCTTTTTGCGCTCATGTTGAAGTTTTTAATCTAAGGAAAGCAAGCATGTTTCTAGCTGCTCATCTAAATTTTATAGTGCGAAGGAGAGCCAGTGCTGCTCAGTTCAGCGCGGGGATGGATTTGTTCAAGTCCACACGATCTCGATGATTTTAATACCGAACGAATTTGATTGGTCGATAATTAAAATAACAATACAATCTTCAATAAATAAAGAAATTTCAAGATATTGGATAGACTTGGATAAAACTAACAATTAGCTATTGCGGATTGTATTGAATACCCCGGATTATCTCCACGAGCTGCCTGACCAGGCGCATCTGCCCATCTGTGTTGGTACACAAGTACGAACTGACCAACCCAGATTAATCGAAGCTCAAACGCGGAAGTATCAAACAACCGAAATCAGCAACAACAACATGGCGTTTGTGCCGGCGGTACCCGTGACGACGCGCGCGCGAACGTTTGTTGGGAAACGCGCTAGCGCGGCGGCGACGGCGCCAAGCACTGCGGCGAATGGGGCGAGCGCGGCGCGTATGGGGGTGGAATTCCAGACGTATTCGGGCGGATTGGATCGTGTGTCAATGGACCCGTACTCGATTACGCGTTCATTGTTCAAAAATCGACCGGCGGTTCTGACCGAAGAGGAGAAGGACACGGTCGTAAACGCGGCGTTACGTCAAGTGTTCGGCAATGCGCATATCATCGACGTGGAACGCGACGAGTTGTATCCGGCGGAGAGTAAGTTCCGATGCGGTGAAATCACGGCGAAGGAATTCGTCCGCGCCATCGCGAAGAGCGCGACCTACAAAAGCCGATTCTTCGATTCCGTCACACAGTTCCGATTCATCGAATTGAACTTCAAGCATTTGTTGGGGCGTGCTCCCCTTAACCAAGTGGAATACTCGAAGCATTTCAAGATTTTTGCTGAGGGCGGGTACGAAGCGGAAATCGATTCGTATCTTGACGATGGGGAATATGATGACGTGTTTGGCGAGGACACATTCCCGTATACTCGCTTCCGTGGTACTTACGCGCCGATTAACCAATTCAATCGTATGTGCACACTCGAGGGTGGTTGGGCTGGATCCGACAAAAAGAAACCACAATTGTTGGTCACTTCTCTCGCCGCTAATGTACCAACCAAAGCTTTTACCGTTGCCGACGGACTACCGCCTATCCCGAATTCTGAACATCCGTCAGTTAAATATGTTTTGCCCGAGGCGTCATTGGAACGTTATCGCAATGAACTCGAGGTTGCGAAAGCGAAATTGATTCAGGTGGACCTGGCATTGCGCAAGGCATATTCTGATTTGGAGAGGACGCGTGCTACAATGAATCCGTTTGCAAGCATGGTTTCGGATATGCCGATTAGTCAGTTGTATGGAAAGAACTATGGCACGGGGGCGGTGAAGGTGTTCTCCGGACAATACGAAGGTGCGCCCGCCGGTTCGTATGGATTCTCGGGATACAAGAACATCAACGGACCCGTTCGAAAAGCTGCAGTCGTCGTCGGAAAGAAAGAGAAGCAATTGGAAGGACTGAAACAATTAATCCTCGACCTCGAGCGTAAGGTCGCAGTCAGCGAAGCTTCGCTTGACGCCCCTGCGCTAACACCCAAGCCAGTTGCGTATCCGTTCATGCAAGTGGAGGTTGCCAAGGAACCGGTGAAACCGGTGGTGATGGCAGAACCAGATGAGCCATACTTCGAAAATCCCGAAGCTGAGGACAGCGGCGTGGTGGTGCCGAAGAAGATTGTAATCAGCACATCAAGGAAGTTCGACGACGAGGTGCTGGGCAAGAATCCAGGCGAATTGATTGAGGAGCTGACTGAAGAGTACAAGGCGTCCGGCAAGGAATTCGGGGAAGGCATCGGCGGTAAGGTTTCGTTCCCTGGCGATGGATCGGAAATGGTCGTGGGTAGTTAGGTTAGCCGCGACGCTCGGTGTGGTGTACTACTCGGGTTGCTTTTTGGCGTTTATTAGTAATGTTGTCGGATTCGCAACGCCAATTCGCTCGGTTTTAATAGTCCCTACTACTACAAGTCTTTACGACACTCGCTCATTTGTGCTCTTCGCGATTTGTTTTTTCTTGCGTGCCGGAATCGTGTTTATGTTGATGTGACTGCGATAAGCATAGTAGAGGTTCTGTAACGGAACAAACGGCCTGGTCTCGGATAGGCTGATGCTCAATGAATCATTCTTATCCATCAGCGTTGCTCTTGACTCGATTATGGGAATCACCACGGCCAGGGAAGGGTTCGTTTGTACTGTAGCATTAGAATGAGTGCCCACCACCAGCCATAATCTCCATTTTTTGCGATATGTCTCGCGTTTCGTGTCCGAAAACTACGGTATTACCGTGCGCTGTTATTCAAACCATTGGTCATCTGGCATCAGTCGGTTGCGCCGTATGATAGAATACCGTAATCTGCTTATCTGGTCATCTGTCTCCAAGGCAATGAACACCTTGACGTTTGGCCTCACCACCAAACCACTTCTCCGGATTTGCGAACCCAGTACCACGCGAACCGTTTGTCCTAGTCACCTTACAGTGCGCATGAGCGAACCTAATAATGGTCGAAGCGTGCTTATCTGCGACGTGCTCGACACACTTGTCGCGGACCCATTCTCACGCGGAATGCATACACATTTTGGATTTTCCACGATGAAGGAATTTCTAGCAGCGAAAACTCCACATGCGTGGATAAAATTCGAGTTGGGTGAATACGACGAAGCAACGTTAGCCGCCGATTTCTTCAAGGACAAACGTCATGTTGACATTGATGCGTTCAAAAAATTTCTTCTCGACACATATCGATTGCTACCAGGTGTCGCCGAACTGCTCAAAGACTTGCGCGCCCATGATGTACCTGTACATTTATGTAGTAATTATGGACCGTGGCACATGCTTATCGAACAGGTCGTGGGACTGCAACGCGATTATGGAACACAATGGACTTTCGTCAGTTCACAACAAGGAGCTCGCAAACCACACCGCGATGCGTACGAGCGTGTTGCAAAAATTGCACAAGTGCCCCCATCGCAGTGTGTCCTGCTCGATGACCGAGGGCATAATTGTGACGGCGCATTAGTTGCTGGTTATCGAGGTGCGGTTCGTTTTGATAATGCTGCACAAGCGCGTATGGAACTGGCACCGTTCTTCGGCGATTGGTTACTGGACGGCATCTCAAAGTAAAGAGAACCCGGCTGGTTACAATTTTGTCATCTACTAACCGATATCAAACACATTGGACGCCTGACTCCGAATGTAGTATTGTACCGGTATTTGATAGCCATGTAACGTACATTCCTTCCCACCCCAATCAAGTATAATCTCGAGGTCTAGTGAAACTGTACTGGTACCAGTAGCGAGATCTCGGTACTTGCAAGTACTCAGCAAGACTATGCCCCAGATTTTCCAGGAATCGGAGGGCGTCTGAATGGATTGGGAAGCATGGACCAAACAATAGTATGTAACGATGTTGAAAGGCTTAGCCTTCTTTTTTGCGAATAGTCTACCGGATGGTTGTCGACACTGATGATGCAAGTCTATAGTTCACGTAATTCGATTATATGTGGCAGTAAAACCATTGAGGAGTTCCCACGTGAGAATCTTCCTTAGTCCCGAAGCAGTCCGTGCGCTTAAATGTGTTCTATTCGTTTCGAAGTTCAATACAAGGACGGAACTGCAATCGTCTTATTGTGCTTCGGTTTATCGCTTTGACGGAACAAAGCCCTACCACGACCGTGATGCTAACGGAAAAACTGAGACATGCATGTACCATCGATTTCCTCTTCCTCTATTGGTGAGCTTTCGTTACAATGGACAATCCAGAATCCAATTGTGGGGATTCGATAGCACTTGAATGATTCCTCCGAAATGCGGTCATGGTTTTGTACAATTAGCGAACGTCTTATACCAGAACCAGTCTACAACAGCTCATTTACAAGTAGTGTCCGCAGATGGCTCGAAACACCTTCGAAGTTTCATTAAGCTCTGAAGATAAGAAGAGAATACCACACCTATCCGGGTTTTTTTTCCAATTCGTTATCATGAAATCCACTTCGACTCTGTAGCTACATTGTGGGTCGGCGTACAGTACAGAGAAAAAATTGCATAAAAATTTACTCGCTTTCAAAACATTGGAGAAGATCCAGTAGGGAAGTATCGACGACAGATAGAAAGAATTGTTTGTTGACCAACTAAGAGTAGAAAGCTGTTTACAAGCGACTAGTTCGGTACGCACTGGATCAATTCCATTCAAACTGAATTGCACAGTCCGTGTCATTGCATGAGTGCCGAGCATCTGCTTTAGAAGTTCGACCTGTTTGTCTTAAAGGGTTAGTCACGCACAACGTTCGTTGTTTCAAGGATAGATCATTTTCTTCTTACGCCCGGCTTCCGTTCCTTTCTTCACTTTAGATTTGTGTTCAGCCGCAGAGATTGGAAGTCTTATCATAGGTATAACAATATTAGGAGCTTCGATGTAGACTAGCCTGAGTTTCCGAGGTTTGCGCCCGCGTAAATTGTTTCCAGATGCACGACCAGTGTTGTGAGAATTCGACGACTTCTTTAACATTGGCAGCTTACGAATAAAATCATTAGCTTTGAGAGTTTCTTTCTTTTCACTTCCGCGAGAACTCAATCCCGGTCCCGGAACCTCACGTTTCATAGTCTTTGTCGGTGTTTGAGATTTGAGCTGGTGTGAATTGGGTTCAAGTGCCAAACATTGCTCAGGCATTTCATCTTTGCCAGGTTCATTAGTCGCGCAAGAGGGCGTTTTTTGACCACTTTCTTCGTTCGTGCTTCTCGAGTCGGCCGTTTCAGACTTGACTAATGATGGCTCACCAACCTCATGCTCTCTGCTAGCATCATCATCGGAGTCTCCAGAAGAAGAACGGTCAGTTGTAGCCGTCCCTAAATTCAATTTGGCGAAGTTTTCTACATCAATATCGGATTCTTCAGAAGATGAACTTTCGTACGATGAAGTGACATAATGGTTTTCAAATGTGCCCATTGGTAACTGAGCGTTTGCCATACTTCCGGTTGGTACATTTGAAGATGAATTGGCGCCAGGCGCAGGACCACCAGAAGAACTGGGCAAACCCGATCCGGGCCCACCCGAGTTTGAATCATCTGGCGCAGGATCGTCCTGCCCAAAATCTCCTGGTGGTGAATCTCCTGACGGTGGATCATCAGGCGGCTGTCCAGTTGATGATGAGCCACTAGGTCGATGTCTGAGTCCAGGATTTTCTGAGTACAGTTTCTTGAGCCTTTTGATTAGCAAATCAACAACGTTCCTAAGGAGTGGTACGAGAGCAAGTTTTCTTTCTTTCGACAAGACTGCATTCAGATTGTTTTGCATTTTTCTCTTTCCTTTCGTCCGTTCAAGTTCTGCTCCTTTTTCATACTCCTTTACAATCTTGGCCTGTTGTGCGCAACATTCAGCGCATACGTATACTGGGAACAATATTTCTTGGAGGTTCACATCATCATTCAGACCAACTTCGTTGATGAGAGACTCTATTTTCTGCTGCTCCTTGCCTTTTAGTTCTTCCAGACGGGCCATATCTTCTTCGAGCTCCTGTTGTCGTTCAGCAGCTTCATTTGACGACGGAACAATAATGGAGCTCTGTCCTGGAAGTGTTACACTTCTTGCTTGACCATCGACTTCGCGTTGGCGCTTTTTAGAATGTTGAGTGGGGTTTGCAGTAGCAAGCAACGATTGCGATGGATTACCCAGAATGGATGCATCAAAAAGGAGACCAGAATTGTTAGCTCCAACAACATTTGCACTGTTTGGCATTCCTTGATTAACATTCGATGTGTCGGCCTCCGTAATGTTTCCCAATATGTCTCCAATCTCGAGATAGAACAGACCACTCGGTGCAGGATTCATAGCAGAAGAATTTCTGATCAGATGAATGCGTGTTACCTGCGGGCAAGAAGGCAGCGGTTCGGAGGTCAATGAACTGGGGATTGGTTTTGCACCGTACGGGAGGTTGCCAACGAAAAAGGATCCGTTAAAAGCGTCTTCATCTCTCTCGTCTTCAGGCGAATACAAGAACGATACGTGGGTGAACAATTGTTTAAGTACAGTACTGTGGTACTGTACATTGTTGGCAAGATGACCAGCCCTATTATACCTCTGAATGTGCAGTTTTACACAAGTATGTAGGGTAGGTTCTGAATCTCTGTTACAGAGAGGTTTCTGATTACTGTGTCATTGCAAAACTCACTGTCCCTCTACTGCCTAAGAGGCGAAGCCGTACACCTCCGACAATACTTGACACTTGGTCTACCATAATTCGTAAACAATTTTGTATCTCGTAGCGACGTGTCGTAATCTCTGCAAACTAGTTGCGGTACACAAAGTCCAGCAATTGAAGTGGGTCAAGAACTCGCATTGAGTTTTAAATTCGCTGCAATTTAATGAAAAGCTTTATTTTTCGATCATTTTTCTAAGTTTTTGTGGTGCAATTTGTTAGTCCTACTCTTGGAATCCCTCACGTACCCCCTACTAGACAATCAACAACGTCGCAAATTGCACAACTTCGTCGATGTCTTTGGAGACACTACCCCACGGCGCGGGTTAAAGATGTTTGGGTTGGGATTGGATCGGTTTCTGTAGTGGCCCTGATTTATTATTTGTCACAGGAAACAGAGTTGGTTGTGTACTCACGAACTGGACGAGATGAGAATATCTGTACCGGTGTACTGACATGAGATTTTTTACAATTTCCGCTACCGTTCTTCTACCGCTATTTATCCACAAGCTTGCTACTACGTAGTGCTGCATTAATTGTGATTGTGGTTTTCCTGTCAAAGCCTCCAATCTGCCCTGAACGCTCGAACTGCTTATTCACGACACTCAGTCGATAAGCCTCTGTGCAACAATATTCGGATCTACTATCGCAATATAAGACACTATTCCAAGAGCAGGGACCTGTACACTTCAGCCTCACTGGTGTCTTCATAATTCGCAAACAACGAATGAACGGTTTTGAATGGTGAACTTATCTTACTCGGGCAAATAGTTGGGGCAATATCACAACATTTCTTTTCTTCTCAGCATTTGTTGTTTGTCACCACAGTTGGATGATGTTTTGTAACGACCCATCGCTAATTGTTTCTTGTCACCTACAGTAAGTACGAAATTGCTGAACACGCAATGTAATGAAGTCAGTGGTCAAAATTGTGCATGGCGTCGATTTTCAGCAACCGAAGAACTTTGAAGTTGTATGATGCACAACCTTAAGCGCCACTGTGCGGTTCAACATTCAACTGGACCGAAACCTCTGATTTGAACCACGTCAATACAAACTGCGAATACACGTGAATGTAGTGGTGCGTTGATTCCAACTTTCCTTGGCGAGACCTGTGACAGCACGAAATTACGCGAGTGTTGTTTGTTCCATTGAGAGAGTTCAATGGTCGAAGGGATTACTATCAAGCTGAGACGATTCTGGCGTGTGCTACTGAAGAATTGAGAACAGCAGTTATAACTGAGCCAAACTAGCATGGTAACATGAAAGGGTATTTACAACATGTCGTGTTGCTCCGAACTACTCCACGTACTCATGCGTCACTATTGCTGGAGGGAGACGAAGGAGTGGAATATTATCTATCCACAAAGGGTGGCAGCTTTCCTTTTGCCAGTTTTCGTTGAAAAAGAGTTGGTCCAACTTCTCTCGAATTGTTCGATGCAACATCCGTGTCTAGATTCGACACACACGAACTGCAATGCGGTTCATTGTTTTCTGATACTTCCCTGGGTTTTGTATCATGGCTTGGTCTTGTAGACGCAAAACTATTGGTATCTGAGTCGGAAACTTCTGGCACTAATTCCGGGGGTGTCTGGGTACTAGATATCGATGGAACACTGAGAGACCACGAACGGTACTTAGTGTTGGTTCCACCACTAGAAGATGGGTTTGGGCCAAAGGCGCGCTGAGAGTTTAATTTCTTGTTTTATCGATTCTTTTGACGTGTCACTGGAGCTCCGGCTGGAGCAGATTGAAATTGATACTGAACTGCACTGAAAGTCTACTGTTCGTTTTAGTGCAGTTTCGATAAATACTGTACCGGTGCAGCCCATTCCCATGCAGTTGAGAACCCCAAATTCGGTGTATCTCCTGAGCGGTCATGATGAGCTCAATAGAAGCATCGAATGGCTTTCCAATGATGGATTAGCTAGCGAGGTTCTGCAGCTGATTGATTAATGGTTGTAGAAGGGGCAGCAGAAGTCGAATGGAAAGCAATCTCGGATGACAGAGCGTCAGTACCGGCCCTGATGACGCCTAAAAATGGTGGTTTAACCAACATTACTTGCGGGTTGAGAACCATACTGTTGAAATTGTTGAATCACTTATCTAGCCATTGTTGGATTGGACTTCGGAATGGTTTCCAAGTCGGGGCACATTTCTTGTATGCGCGCTGATTTCGTCGATATTATTGCTGGAGTTTGAGATGAAGAGTTATGTACCGTGCGTATCTGTCGGCATTTATCAACATCTGCAAGGATCCACGAATCCGCGATTTTATAGACGACTTGCCCTAAACAGATGTACCGTACAATTATGCATGCCACCACCCACGAAGTTGAGTTGCAGTGCACTGTACCGGTATTAGATAGCCATGTAACGAACATTTCATCTCACATCAATCAAAAATGTGGAACATGCAGGGAACATGTATCTCGAGATTTATTCGGTGAAACGGCCGCGAGATAAGGTCGGCATCAATCTCGCGCTGATCACCAAACTACTTGCTCGGCAAAGTTATTACAAGTACAGCATTCCGTGATGTTTCATGGTTCGCGCAGACCATACTCGGTACTTCTTCGTTAACTTGTCCGGAAAGTGGTGTTGCTATTCTTTTCGAGGGTCTATATTGACAGAATGCGCACTAGAATTGTTGGGCTTAACAGCAGAACAAAGGGACTATCGCCAGTGTCGGAGGCATGATTCTCGTTATTGTTTTTATGCAGGGTGTCGATGAGGATTGATGAAATCGTATTGGAAAATTTGGTGTGGGCATTACTTTATCATCCATCATGGTCTGTTATTGACGTATTCTCATAGCGATTGGCAATGCCGTACAGTATCCAAGTTTGGGCAAATGATAGGTCTGCCCTCTCGCGAGAGAGTTCAGTCATGGAATGTGTGGATTTATCAACCGTTGGATATTGACTGTTGAACTGAGTAATCGCGTCGTGGAAAACTATTAGGAGTGAGTCATTGTAAGTCTTACATGCGGAAAGCTCGGTGCATCAGTACAGTACAGTACAGTACACCGGGCGCCTAAGATTAAACTCTACCATCCGTGTCAGTGAGTGACTTTCGCTCTCTACTGCGATTGCGTGGTCTTGGAATAAGATCCTTTTCCGTTACTCCGTTAAACGGAAATGCCAGGGACGGCGATTGGCCTACTGAGATGGGAAGCAAGAGCGGCAGCATATGTCTGGCTCGATTGGTTGACAGCGAATCTTCTGTGGCCTTTCGCCTCGCCGGACGATTATCAGGCATCGGTGTCCTGTCAACAGGTGTCGAGCAGTTATTAAGCTTTCCGTCGCGCGATGATGAACCCGCGTGAAATGCTGGACCGCCAGATGAACTCGGGACACTAGATCCTGGCCCACCCGAGGTACTAGGTCGAAGTCTGAGTTTGCGATTTTCTGAGTGAAGATTCTTGTTCTCCGTGATTAGCAAGTCAATAACGTTGATGAGAGGTTGTATGAGAGCAGCTTTTCTTTCTTTCGATGCGACTGCATTCAGGTTGTTTTGCATTGCTCTTTTTCCTTTCTCACGTTCAAGTTCTGCTCCCTTCTCATGAGCCTTTTCCATCTTAGCCTGTTCTGCGCAACATTCAGCGTACACGTGCACTGGGAACATTACTTCCGCAAGGCCCATATTCTCATTCACACCAACTTCTTTGACGACAGACTCCATATCCTGGAGCAACACGTTTTTCTGTTCTTCCATATTGGCCATTTCCATTTCGTGCAGCTGTTCTCGAGAATACGCTTGACGGGTGTCATGTGACAACGGAACAATCATGGAGGTCTGTCTTGGAAGTGTTACGTTCCCAGCTTGACCACCGACTTGGCGTTGGCGCTTTTTAGAATGTCGAGTACCGTTCGTGGGAGCAAGCGACGCTTGCGATGGATTTGTTCGACTAGACGCATCGGAAAGGAGGTCAGAGTTGTTAGCTGCAACAGCATTTGCAGTGTTCGGGGCAGAGCTCCGTTGAGTCGGCTGCTTTCTTTGACGAGCATTCGAAGTGTGGACCCCTGCAATGTTTCCTGGTAAGTGTCCATCTTCGAGATTGAACTGACGCCATGGTGCAGGATTCATAGTAGAAAAAACTTCACGTGATGAACGCGGATTACCTGTAGGCAAAAAAGCTACAGCGCAGTCTAGGGGTAAGTGAGCCGGTGATTGGTTGAGCACTGTGCCCGAGGTTGCCACTGAAAACAAAGAATCGTTAAATACGAGTTCATCTCTCTTTTTGACCCGATCAGACTCGTGGGAGAACAGTTGTCCAAAGTAGCTTACACAGTGGAGAGCAGATGACCAGCACTATTGTACCCCTGTATGTGCAGTTTTGTACAAATATGTGCGGTAGTTCCCTAATCTCAGTTTTGGAGAGGTTTCTGACTACCGTCTCATTGCATTACTAACTGTCCCTCAACTGTCTAAATGACGAAGCAGTTTACCTCATGTCAATAAATTTACTTGACACGTCGTCAACCGTAATTCGTAAACAATTTGTGCCTCGTAGCGACGTGTCGTAATCTCGGCAAACTAGTTTCAGTACACGAAGTCCTGCAATTGAAGAGGATCTAAGATCTCGCATTGAGTATTAAACTAGCTGTAATGTAATGAAAAGCCTTATTTTCCCAATATTATTCTGAATTTTTGCAGTGAAATTTGGTAGTCCTACTCTCGGAATCCCTCACATACCCCTAATCTACATTCAACATCCCCGCAAATTGCGGGACTTGTCGATGTCGCTGAAGACACTCCGCGGTGGCGCGGGGTGAAGATGTTTGGGCTGGGACTAGATTGGTTTCTGTGGTGGCCCTGGATTACTTATTTGTCGCAGAGAACAGAGTTGATTATGTACTCACGAACTCGACGAGATGAGAATATCTGCTCTATCATGAGATTTCTGACAATCTCCGCTATCGTTGTGCTACCGCTTTTTATCCACAAGCTTGCTACTATGCAGGACTGCATTACGTGTGATTGTGTTTCTCCTGTCAAAGCCTCCAATCTGCCCTGAACGCACGAACTGCTTATTCACGACGCTCAATCGATGTATCTCTGTGCACCAATATTCGGATCCACTATCTCAACACAACACATTATTTCAAGGAGAGGGTCTCGTATACCTCAGCCTCGCTGGTGTCCTCGTAAATCGCTAACAACGAATGAAAGTTTTTGAACGGCGAACTTATCGTACTCGGGCAACACTGTTGAAAAAGATTTAAGAAGGCATGAGCGCCATTCTCTTTTGAGTAAATCCATTGTTCTGGATTCGCGTTTGCGATTGTGAAACAAGTTGCACAACATTTCTTGTCTTTTCGACATTTGTTGATGGCACTACAGTTGGATGATGTTTTGTAACAACTCATTGCTGATTGTTTCTTGTCAACTACAGTGAGTACAAAATTACTGAACGTGCAAGGTAATGAAGCGAATGGTCAAAATTGTGCATGGCGTCGATTTGTGAGCAACCGAAGAACGCTGAAGTTGTATAATGCACAACTTATTCCTTTTGCGCTTGCAGCAGATTTCAAGCTGGTGACGAGAACGAATGATGTGTCTTCGTGCTACGTTCCGCGCATATTGGGTTACGCACGTAGGAGCCACGAGAATGTAGCGGTATGTTGATTCCAACTTTCCTTGGCGAGAACGTTGACAGTAGGGAATTATGCGAATGTTGTTTGTTACATTGAGAGAGTTAAATGGTCGGAGGTATTATTATCTAGCTGAGACAATTCTGGGTGTGTCATTGAAGAATTATGAGCAGCACTTTATAACCGAGCCAAAGTAGCGTGTTATCGCGAAAAGCTATTTACAAGATGTCGAGTCGTGTGTTGCTCCGAACTAGTTCATGGTCTCATGCGTCACTATCGCTGGAGGGAGACGAAGAACTGGAATGCTGTCTATTAGCACAGGGTCAGATAAACGTTTCGATAGCTTTCCCTTTGCCAGTTTTCGCCGAAAAAGAGTTGGCTCCACTTCTCCCGAATTGTTCGATGCAATATCTGTGTCTAGATTCGACGCACACGAACTGCAGTACGATTCATTCTTTTCCGATGCTTCCTTGGGTTCTGTATCGTGACTTGGTCTTGTATACGCCAAATTATTGGTATCTCCTCGTGTAACTGATTCGGGAACTTCTGAATTGCTCACGATGGAAAGTTCATGCACTAATTCCGGGTTCGTCTGGTCAATACATGGTGATTCTGTTGATATCGATGGCACACTGAGAGACCACGAGCGATACGTAGTGTTGGTTCCACCACTAGAAGATTGCCCGCCTGATCCGAAAACAGTCGAAGAATTATTGCCACGTTTCGAACTACCAGAAGATGAGTAATCTGGGGAAAACATCCGTGGTGATCGATTACTATCTTGTGATTCATCCGGATCTCCGCGTCGTCTCTTACTCGAAAGGTCCGTTTGTGCTGGTTCATGTATGAATTTCTGAAACATCATCAAGACGATTTGCCTCGCAGCGTACTCCGATGATTGCAATCTCTCCGATGATGCCTTAGCACTAATAAGGTTCAGGATACGTCTCCTTCCTTGTGTTGTGAGACTCTCCGCGTTCAATTTTGTCGCCTTGTTCTCCGTTTCTTCAATCTTCACTTTTTCTTTCCTTTCGTTTGCAAATTTGTCGATTGCTTCAAGTACACAGTTCGGGCTCCTTTTCGATTGATGGACATCTCCGATGAGCGCGTCCAGCCAACTCAAATCCTTGTTGAATTTTATTTCGAAATCGGTTTTCCTTTCCTCTTCAAGTCTCTCCTTTCGACTCAATGTCTTGGGATTCGTCAGAGTTTCTCTCTCGCACGAGGGCCGTGCTGGGGTGGTTCCCCTTTCGGATACCTCATGATTAGCTGTGACTTCGCCTGATGATAACACAGGAGTTCCAGAAGAAATGCAAGGAACAGATGACATCATTGGTGGTGTGTTGATACGAGGTGAAGTTTCCCGTGGCATCGCTAAATTGGATTGCAATGTTTCATAATCGAAAAAGCTCAGGTCGGTAGCAGGCTCAAACAGATGGTTCAAAACTTCGTCACATAATATGTCTGAATCTTGTTGTGATTCAACTGGAATCTTGTCTCCATCTGTGTGCGACTTTTCCATCTCACACGGAAGTGAAGAATGAACAAGGGTGCGGCATGTTGCGCTTCGATGTGTCTCCGTTTTGAGGGTGAGTGTGAATAGGTGCAGCTGATGTTTTGAACCGTGGTAGGCCAATTGGACTTTTTCGTTATGAACGCCCAGCGTTCAATCTACGGTAGGAACTGTGGGGGTTTGTTCGAATTCAATTCAACTATTCAACATTCCGTTTCTGCGACGAATTAATTCGAGATTAGCCTTCGGTGATCTCAATCTCAGCTCTAAAAGTATTGCCTTAAAGTCCCAAATGCTTCTTGCTTACTCTCTGAGAAAGCGTTTCGGATTTGTCGAAAACATGAAATTGGGACGCGGAAACCCTTGAACAAGTATCTTCCTTGCTCGTCACTATGTTGTACTGTAGACCCTGATGAGAGCAAATCGTGGACTTTCTGTAGAATCTCGGACGACAGAGCTTCAGTACAGAGAAGACCTGAAAAATTTTGATGGTTTAGTCAACATATCTTATGAGTTAAACATCATAATGTTGAAAACGTTAATCACTTATCTAGATATTGTTGGATTGGTCTTTGATATTGTTTCCAATGCGGACGACGTTCCTCGTATGTGGGCGTAAGTTGCCGTCATTATTACTAGAATTGAAGAATTATGTGCCGAACGTATCTATCGACATCTATCGACACCTAGAAGCATTCATTAATCCGTGATTTCTTGTACAACTTGTCTTGAACATATGTGCAATAATCTATGCTACCACCCACAAAGTTGAACTGCAGTGTACTGTACCGGTATAGCCACGTAATAACATTCTTTCCCATATCAATCAAATAGTACAGTACAGTATGTGGAACATATCTCGAGATTGATTAGGTGAAACGGCAGTGAGACTTTGTTGACATCAATCTTGTCGGTTCGCCGAATTACTGTGCAGGTACTTTCTCCGTGGATTTGTGCGTTTCCTAGTTGAATGGGGAAACCCGAACCGGACAACGGTATTGCTGTTCATTTCAAGGGTCTATGTTGAAAGGATGCGCACTAGAATTGTTGGGCTTGATAGTAAAACAAAGGGCTATCGTCGGTGTCGTAGGTATGATTGTTGTTATTGTAATCATCCAGAATGTTGATGAGTAATGATGAAAGTCGCCTTGGGAACTTGCAGCGGGCATATCACCGTGTCATCAATCTCAAGTGCCTTTATTAATTAGTACTGTATGTATTCTCGTTGCAATGGGTAATCCATCATCGAAGTTTGGGCAAATGGCGATGCCTAATCAATTGCAGGAAAGGTCAGTTGTGGATTGTGGATTTATCCTTTTCAATCGTTATATCTTGGCTATGAATGTGAGTGATGCACCGAACTGAGTAATCAACCTCCTGAGATACTTTAATGACGGCGTTATCATATGTTATGTGAGCTCTGCTTACCGTGGAAAGCGTACTTTATGTATTGGAACAGATCTTGAACAATCAATTGACTTTGATGTGAAACAGCCGCAAGATGTCATTACCTAATTTACTTGTCAATTAATTGACGTCACTACCAACACATATCGGAAGGCCCTATCACCTTTCATTGCAAGTAATGAATACTATCGTAGCTATTTCGCATAATGAACAGTGAATGACCACTTACCTTGAGCCCACAACAAGATAAGAATACCAGCTTCTGAGAGCGGGTTCGGGAGCTCCAACTCAGGTATATTACCACAAGAATTCGTTCTCAAGAAGCCGTGTGATTTGGCCTTTCGGGCTGTTTGACATTTGCAGGGCAGTGCATCGTTAACAGTTGTTGAACAATTACTAACTTTTCCACTTCCACAGATTCCTGAGCACTCAACTTGACTGGTACTTGAGCATTTGCACGCTTTCAGATGAAGGGTTTCCCGCAACAAGATGGATCTCAGTGAAAATTCGGCCAGCAAACGAACAGAAACTCGATAATAGCCTACCCGAATTGGAGTTATCTGATGCATAATCAAAGTGTCCTACCCCCAGAAGGAGGATCATCGTGTAGTGGTCCTGTAGATGACGCGCCACTTAGTTGACTTCTCAGTCTTTGAGTTTCAACCTCAAGCAACCTTACTTTTTGCATGAGACTCTGCTTTTCGGTCTCAAGCGTCACATTTTTGTGCATAAGACTCTGCTTTTCGGCATGGTTGTTCTGCTTTTCATCAAAGAACAACTCCAGAGCTACAGAAAAAGCATGTATTAATAGCTTCTGCTTTTTCTTCAATACACGATTGATGACACAGCGGGTACTCTTCCTGATCCGTGAATCGGATTTCAACTTTTCTTTGTTCTCGAGGGTCAACTTGTCTACAAGTGTTTTAGAACACAAATCAACGTAACGGTTCACCTCCAGATGTAGGTCGTCGCCTCCCTGTCCAGCTTCCTTGATGATTGTTTCCAGTTTCAATAGTAGCTCTGTGTCCAGAATTTGTTGTTCAGTTTCCATTTCGTTGCCGGCTGCGGCTGGATGCCCGTTCTCCATGAAGTTGCAGAAGAACGAAACTGGCGGATTACATGACTCCTCTTTGAACTTAAAAGTACTTTTTGCTGCACTGTTGTGAAGGGTAAACTACTCGGACAATTGTCGCCGGATTTTACTGGACTTCGGCAATTGTCGCGAATCAGGCTAGAAACATCATACTGTAAATTATAGTAAATGTGCTCAACATTTTATTTAAGTCTTCAATTTTCGTTGCTTTTGGATTACACGTGTTGATAGGTTATGATCACGACTTCGAGCAAGGTGTGGTTACATATCTCCAAGTACCATACATTTGGTGAAAATCGCAGGAAAAAATGAGGGGTTAGACAGGCAAATAAATTAGCAAAAAACAAGCATGTGCCAATCTAACCATATGGGTACCACTGATGGTTGACGACCGCGAAGAAAGCGATGCTCGGCGATTGGATGCGTACATGACTGGAGCGATGCGAATTGGGAGTTTGCATAAAAAGTTGATGTCATTGACGTCATTGACTCCTTGTGTGAACCCATGGACAATGCAAGGCAGAAATGTAACAATTAATAAGCGCAATATGCACCACGATATTGAAGATGCAGTTCCTGTTGTCTATCCTGATCATCGAACTCGGAAACGAGATCAGTTGCTAGGCCAAGTGTGATTGATCGATGAATTGATTTGCGGATTGGAAGAGCAATGTCTGAGCGATGTTGCATATGACCAAGACATTGTCGCATGCATGCTGCGTAACAAGCGTCAAGCATCAAGCATATGTTTTGCTTTGCCTGCTAAGGCATGACTACCCGAATCCGAGCATATCCATGATGCTTGGACTTCGAAAGTGGTTCCGTGGCGTTTCTGTCATCACTATATCATCCATTGCTTGTACGAATGATTATGCTGCGTACAACGTTCATGAGATGCATTTTGAATGGTTTGCTTTGGATAGAGTTAGGAAAGCAATTGCGAGCACATTTCTATGCTGAAATCAAACCGCAACATGAAAATAAAGATAAGAGGCGTGTTGCATCGTTCACTACCAAATGCTAGAGAAAACGAGCGTCGTATTGACTGGTTTGTGCAAAATGTTTTCCCATGTGAGGGTGATGATCATGCGGCATGGTATGTTTACAAGCCTGGATTTTTAGATCGTACATCCACTGCGATTGCAGTCGTGACGTTGGATTGCAGAAGTAAGCGGATGTATAAAGAGTTTCAGTCGAGATTGCAATGATAGAATTGCCCATGTCTGTCTACAAATGTTGGGATGTGCTCACATGTTGACTTTATATACAGCAACATTCTCTGCAATACACATACAGCAACAGATGAAGACATGAACGCGATTGGCATGTTGGCCGATGGTGAAGTTGCTATTATTTCTGACGTCAATTATGAGCACGTGAACACAAGCATGACTGAAAAAGAAGGGAACAACTACTCATCACGTATGAAGCGTAGCATATTTGCGTGCAGGATGGACAAAGCTGTGCTTATTCGCTCGATTAGTTCGTTGAAGAGTGCAAAAAATGCCGGTCAAGTTTGTTCAGGTGGCCATTTTTCATTGGAAGAGACAGTTTGGGATAGTGCTCTTGCTGCAACGATGTTCGGATTTTACATCCTTCAAATGCCATCAACATACGTCCCATGCAGCTACACACACAGCATCACGGTCGGATTCGTATTTCAGTAGGAGCAAATGAGTGCAATTGTGGTAATCTTGTACGCTACGACGGCTTATCAAATTGGATAGTATAATTGTTGTATTCCTGGTTGTTTGATGTTTGCGGTTCTGGCATGACGTTTCGAGAATCGTTTTCATCGTGGAAGCGTAAAGCAAGTGCATTCAGAAATGAAGAAGTTATAATTTATGATCTACTTTTGTTGCAGCGGAGAATGGCTAGTAATGCCTTTGAATTGTACCTAAGATTGGTACAGTTTCCATCATCCGACATTTTGCAGAAGCTATTCTCATGTGGAACATGCCAAATGAAGACATCAGACGGGCATCAACGGTGGGAAGCGGTAGTGATGGACGGAACAGCAACAGGCATACTGAAAAAATTCCTTAGTTTTGAGCGTCCCACGCATATTATGTCACCGATGAAGGATGTGTCATTTATGCAATTAATCCTTCGTACGGAAGTCCAACGATACTTCTTGGACGCGATATTCATATCAGCGAAGAGGCATGAGGAGAAAAATGAATTCATTGCAGACTACCCGAAATCCGTGCTTCGCCATGCGAATGAACTAATTCGCTAATTAATGGAGTCATGCGTAGATCACCAAAATGAACGTGAAATGATTGTGAGCAATTTCCTGACCACGTGTTTCAACAAAAATGCAGGAACGTTTATGCACGTTATTACGGACATGGACGTACTTCGTAACACCTTGGAATTTTCAAGATGCTTTCTAAGTGGATCCATGGCGTGCGGCGTTCTTCGCAACCAACAATCCGAACGTGCGGCCATGAAATTCGTTGACGGTATCATCAAATTCATTCGTTGTTCTCATGGTCGGAATGAATGGGTGTGTTCACCATGTGCGCGAACGTATCTTCGATATTTGCAAGACGTACACGATGAAATACCTGCTGCATCACGACTCGGCATTGCCGGCGCGATAATGGTTCAGAATGAGTAGTTGGATGAGTTTTACTCAAATATGAACGAAAGTGTTGAGACGTACAAAACCAAGCCCCAGTTTGGTACCAATGTACGGGTCGAATCTCCTGCAAGATGGCTCGATGAAGCAGTAAGAACGGATCAATATTTTCCATCGAACCCAATGATACGTCCTTGCATTGACTTTGGTCGAACCAAGTGTACTGAAAATAGCAAAAAGTACCGAAAACATTACCGTGCATCCGATTCCCATTCACCTGGGATTTTCACGGCTCAATGGGCATGCCACTATCCCAAGCTCATTGGATTATCGGTCATGGATGTCTGCGAGGGCATATCAACAGCTTTAAGTGTCCTTTTGTCTAGATTTCGGATACTACCAAAAGGATGTTACTATGACAATGGGTGCAATATTTTGAAATCATTAGCAATAAAACACCATGGGTCAATGAATAATACCTTATTGTTTCCGATAGATTCTACTATAGGATGGATAAATGTGACCTCGTCACCGACCCCGATAGCTACCGCTGGTGCAACCATCATAGCACACCAAGTGCAGAATCCATCAATCAACAATGGAAGCTTAGTAAGCCGCATGTGCGATCCCTAGATCCTTGTAATTTTATGCCTTATATTGCCTTAGGTGCCATTTTTATCAACATTGGTGCATGGATGAGGCAAGGGCATCAAACACAAGATACCAAAGATTGGCATTACCATGACTTTATGGACAACTTCTATGAATGCCCTTGTGTTCTTTATGAGCATCGAAACATCTTGTTTGGTGGCAATGACGAAATTCATAGCCTCACTTAGCCGTTCATAAATCCACATCATCAAGATTTGGAACCTTAATATTTATTCAATAAACTTGCTACTTTCGATTGCATGACTTTTCACCGCACGTTGAAACTTGTCTTCTATTCAACAATATCACGCATTTGACGAAGGGACATCCAACTCGACATGTCAGGATCCTCTCAACAAGCTGTCGATGATGCTCAGAACATTCCAACAAGAAATGGGCGGTATGACCACGACGCAATCGAATCTGAACATGATGCGAGAAACCTCTGCGTTCCTATCTTGAGTCCAATCGAGTACGAAAAAGCGGTGGCTTTGTTGACGAACAAGCTAGCCGAATGACTATCCTTGCATCGGCCAGAGAGGTGTATGATGGATAGAATTATATCCGAAGCGTGCGCACTTGATGATTCTCTGAATGAACGTGGGGAAGTTCACATACTCATGACAGCAAAGAATGGCAGCAGCGACGCTTCTAAGCTAATGGTGGCTCCAATTGTTTCCAAGCTATTGTTAAAGGCGTTAGATAGACGCCGTATAACCTCAACAGTCACGAGTTAAGCAATATCGGACGCGTTCTCTGTAGCACACAGGAGTTTGGATGTGACCAACGCGTATTCCAATCGGTCAGAATCACCTTGTCCAAGCATGCGTGCGCCAGAATGGATAAATGTGGACTATGAGCATTGCACCCACAATGTGTTTCGGTTGCTTCAACTTGAACTCAACGACATTATTTTGCATGCTACTGAGAAGATGAACCTTGAGCAGTTTGTCTCCGTGTACGGCGACTTCTTCCACCATGCATGGGGGGGGGGGGCATGCAAACAAGACAACGGATGGAAAGGCAACATTGTCTACGAACGGCTAATGCCTCAATGGCTCCGCGGCGACGTCGTCTTCTTGTACGGACATAACAGTTGATCATCCATCACATGCGGGCATGGTGTTCTACTCAGAAAAGGGATGCGCAAAGAACGTGGGAAAAAATTGACGGCTCAGCCATTCTCACATATTGGCTTCAGCATGAGCATTCTTCAACACAATGTCTTCGATGGTTGCTTTCTCGAATTCTTTCTTCAATGAGTATCACACTTCCAACAAAATCTGACAGCGTTCCAAGCAATTCTCAACACCATGATGACGTTGACATTGACTTAAGTTTGCCCCAAAATACCAACACCCATCGTTCTTGAATTTATTATAGACCCGACATCATTACCGCGACGACAAATACCTAAAATGAAACCGTAAACTGTTCATCAACGATTACTTCTGCAATGGTCACAACTTGTCATGACGCTCAACTAAAATTGACTTGCGCAATATGTATTCCCTACATTGATATTTCACTCGTCATGTCACTTTGTCGAGGTCATCAACATATTCACAACATCAACCATCTACCGAAAATCCAAAACGCTACCAACATCATTCCGTCAATTGCTTTCATTGCTAGTGTTCGCGGCAAGATCAATGCTACATTGAGTTATGCAGTCATCGACCAGGCACCGAACCGTCTCCGCCCTATTTTGACAGATGTCCACGAAGAAATCCCTACACGCGCCGACATTATCGGCGCTAGATATTGGGTTCGTTCACTATGCACCTTGGATAAATGGAATAATTTTCTAAGCGTTCTTGGTGGCATTATTGACGAGGATGATGTTTACAAATGGACGTCTGGTGAAAACAATAATCGCCAAGTCCGCGCTTTTCCCGATGCTAACGTTGTCGCTAAGGTGCTAGTTGCACCATGGCTAACTAGCTACATTGACCGTGCCATAAATATTGATCGCCATGACAAATTTGTCGACTTCCGGTCGATCCCGAAGACGAGCTCGATTACTGAAGCCAGGCATGCTGGTGCGCCATTCCGGGAATGGGACCATAAACAACAATAACGAGAACAACAACAACAATATGGATGAAATTAATGATGATGACGACAACAATATTATTCCTGTTGTGCGCGTCTTGTTCGACGGCCTGCGTCATAGTGCTGTTCCGTGCAAAAATTTCGACGTGATCAAAACGGCAGGCGAACCCAAAAATTTTATGTCCGATGTCGTATACTTTGAGTGGAAGAGGACTGGAGGGGGCGGGAGAGGGCGGCCGGTTAAATCTATCGATACCATGCACCGTTTTCGGTGCTCGCTACAATGCGAGCGAGATCGAAGCAATAATTCAACTCTGGGGCGCGGTGGCGCCTGTCGTGCCAGACAGCGACAGGAGCATTCACATTAGTTCGCCGGGTTTTGGCGTGGGCCGCGCTGTGAGAGCGAGCTCGTCTGGAAATTCATCGGCACCGGGCGCTGCCGCGATTGACGAATCGGCCGAAGAAGCCGCAGTAGCTCGTATTGCTAAATCGGTTGCTCGCATCTTTCTACGCATGCTTCGTGAGGCCAACGCGAACGAACTAACCCTACTGGTGGCGGTTCAGCGACTTTCAGTAGCGAATAAAATGCTAGCTTCTGTTTGATCAATATCTCCACGCTACTTCTATTCCGTCGAAAAAATCATGGATTTTGACCAAATGTATGGCATATGGATAATTGAGAATATCCCGGATCGTAAATTTAGATGCGTCATCGGGGAATGATGAATGGAAGCTAATGAGATAGGGAGTCTATTTTTTCTTTTTTCGATAATTCCAATTATAGAAAACAGCATCCTGGCCATATTCCATGAGAGTGCAGCTGTAGATTCGAGATATCCAGTACAGGGGGCAGGCGAAAGCCATGATTTAGAACTAGATTATCATTTAAAATTATCAAAGTTTTCTCTTGATTCCAACATAGGATTTCAGACCCTATTGAGTAGTTCTACTCCATTTCTACTATTCCAAAAAGTTTCAAAATAAGCGTAGTCGAAAGAAACGAAATGTGGGCGCGATGCCATTACAGGATCATTTTTTTGGTTGAAATTCAGGACTGCGCATTTAGATAGGACAGGCATTACTGCCAATTCAGCTCTCAGGACCCCAGATCCTATTAATGGAGCCTTCCATTCGAAGCTGCAGCGCCGTTATTCGGGCAGCAGGCAGCGGTTCGGCTATCGAATATCTAATGTGGCGAGTTGAACTGTGGATGAATCCACACTCCCTACCATGAGCAACGAAGCGGCAAGAGATGATTATTTCTGGCTTCCTGCATTCGCATCAGGTCAATTATCAGTGTTGGAGTACTGCAATGATATGCTGCCGTGTTCTGTGGAAAAAAGAGAGGTACAGATGAGAATCAAGAGATGGATTATATATCAGATGTGCCTACAATCTGTAATGAGGCTACATTGACACTGCAAACAGGCGCAGTACTCAAGAACAGAGGCAGTAAGAACAACCAAAGCCCCAAAAACGTTCTGCTTTCTGCGTTTGAATAGCTGGTGATGATGATAGAAGAAAATAACTTGGGAGTCATACAAAATACAAGCGACGCATCTGTTTCTGTGGTTGTTTCTAAACTTCACGCACGAGTAGTATTTCTCCGCCCAAGCATATTGCATGGAGTTATGCAGCTTAGCTTTTTGTGGAGTGAAGGGAAGTTGTGGAAGCGAAATGGGCTATCTGCCGTGTCGTTGCAGCTCTGCATTAGCAGTAGCCAAACAGAAGTTTCTCGAGCAATTGGGACGCGTTGCAATTGCATTGAATTTCGATCAAAGCAGGAATGCATGCTCATTCATACGATCTGGAGCGAACCTGCGTACAGAGGAAGGCTAATAAGCTTTGGAAAAAGATCGGAAAAAGACTTATAATGCCGACCTGCGCTGAAGAAGATAGAAACGAATGGCGCTGTATGGAATACGAAAATAGCTCCAGCGAACGTATTCGAGCTTGGCAAGTGTTTGAAGGAGAAAACTTCCTGCTGCATAAGCGCACGTCTACTGCTGTATTTTTAGACAACAGATAAAATCGACTGCACTTACCAGAAAAAATGAGGACCAGATGTACATGGTGTACTAACGTTGCCGAGAAATGAGGTTATGTGTTCATAAAATGCAATTGCTAGCTGAAATAAATAGTCGCCAACGTTATATTGATTTGACCAGCGTCAAAGAAGAAGAAGGAGCGGATTGTGATGAACGCTCCGATATTGAAGGATAGCAGGATAGGAAATCAACAGCTATCTATGCTTCTCATCACACGAGGAGGTTTTCTGCGTATGAATCAGAAGAAAAAACAGTATTGCGAATTATAACTGCGGCGACTGAGAAATAGTTTAACAGGTGCAAGGTGAGCGGAAAAAGAGCTGTACGGTTAAAGGATTCATTTATTTACTGCTCTTCCTGCTAATTCGAGCATGTGCCAGAACACAGCTCATCTTCTCTAGCAAGAGTTGTAACGCTTCACGCGCTACATCAGGGAAGCTTTAAAGTTTCTGTTCTGGGTAATATATGCACTGAATGCCCTTCGCTCGCTTCATTCAAAGTAAAGGACTAGGGGGTATTCTGTCTAAGTAAGAAGCTCTTACTAGCGAGAAAACTTTTGGATAGCTGGTTGATGGACAATCGTGAATCAGACGGAACTTTTAGAGGCACCATCCTTGAACATATGAACAGCTAACGAGGCGTTCCGCAAGTTTTTAATGTTGCTGCGATTCCCAAACACTGGCGATTCTAATGATTTGTTTTCATGCGAGAAGTGCACCACAAGAAATGGAAGGGGTGAACCACGAATGGATGCGGTGATAATTGATAGAACAGCACTCGGTATTCTTGGGAAGCTTCCACCATTTGAACGGGTGTCATGTATTGTACCAACAGTTCCTAGAATCCCCAGGAAGCGGTCCATCATGAAGAAACCGAAGAGCCGTGCCTTCGTAGACGGAATATTCGCTTCATCTAGGCAAATTTAAAGAATGCTGAATTCATACCGATGCCTCCCAATAATTTGAAATCATGCAGAGAGGCGGTGTATGCCAAAATTTTCCCTCCCTACTAGTGGAGGAAGAAGAAGAATATGTTGCAGGATGCCTTTTGAGGCTGTGCTTCTCAGTTAGATCCAGCAATGCTGTCGGGACCATCGATTCTGATAACGAAGAAGAATTTTTGGAAGAGAACGGCCATGGTTCAATTGTTTATGACTTACGGCATAAATTCCAAGAAACAGATTTAAGGAGATCAGTGACAAACGTCGGAAGGTGCTTCTTATCAGGTTCCATCGCTGCAGCGATTATTCGGAATGCTGCACCTGCAAGTCATGCTGCACTACTTCATGAAAGGCTGCTATTATTCTACATGTGCTCGCATGCAGCTCAAAATTTGGTCTGCGCTTCTTGTTTTTCTGAGCTGCTTGCAGCAGCTCAAATTTGCAGCGAGCCTGTTCATTCTGCAGCGCAATCGGCAGGTTATTTTTCTGAATATGCGTTGAATTTGAAGAATGAAACGCTGCAGAAATTGGGAAAAGAGTCAGCGCGTGTGTTTCACTACTCATTGGAAGTACGGGATAAATTCTTGAAGAGCTGCGAAAGTCAATAATGTGCGAGTGCAGCGAGTTACGAAGAAGAGCATCTGTACGGCTTATCGATTGTTAGTACACCTCATGATCATGTGCTACTCGAAGCGCAGCGAACAGGTGAAATTTTCCCGGCAAGACCAGAAGTAAGACCACGCATTGATTTTGGAAGTACCTCCAAGAATGAAAACACGCGCTCCTGCCATAAGCATTAAGTTTCATCAAACGCACATACGCCCGGAATATCTACTTTCCAGTGCGCCTGTTCTCATCCTAAACTACTTGGACTGTCAGTGATGCTCAAATGTGAGGGCATAAGCATAGCACTATTTGTGTTACTTGCAAGATTTAAGGTGCTTCCTCGGGCGTGCTACTATGACAATGCCTGCAATACGAGTAAGTCAGTAGTCTTGCGGGTACTATGGGTGTGCGATGACTGTCTAATATTATGCGACAGATTTCATTACAGGGCACATGCCTGCAGTAGCAACTGGGACCCAGATAGTTATGTTTCGTGCCGAGGTGATTCAAATTCGGGAGCTGAGTCCCTTAATCACCTTTCGAGTTTTTCGAAATGACATATTCGATGCTTGAAACCAGAGAATCAAATGCCATTCTTAACTACTAGAGCAGTATTCATAAACCTTAGAGCTATCATTAGAAGGAGGGAAGGGAAATCAGATATAACTGCTTCACTCTTCCGCCGTACTATAAAAGAATCATGTTCCAGTAAATCTTATGGGTGCACGAAATAAATCCATCATCTTGTGCTATTTCTCCTGGAGAACTTGATCTACTTACATTTGCTAGCCGTAAATTCGAAATTGAAATAGTTGTAGTAGCCTTGCATACGGACGTAATACTTCTTACAATGTCATTATCGCACCCACCCACACCAAAATTTATAAGTATTCATGAACTGTAGAGCTGTTGCTTGAAGGAGGTAAGGCAAATCAGATGTAACTGTCTCACGCTTCCGCCATACTTTCAAAGGATTATGGGCCTTTCTATGTTATAAAAGTACGAAATAAATCCATCATCTTGTAGTGTTTCTCCTGGAGAACTTGATTTACTTAGATTTGCTAGCCGTAAATTCAAAGTTGAAATATATGTAGGACCCCTACAAATAGACGCACAACTTCTTACAATGCTATTATCACACCCACCACCACAATTTATAGCGCCCGCTCCTTCTTCGTCTACAATGCCTTCCTCTACATCTGAGTATGAGGGTATTACAGACATATTGTGCATCAATGCGATAGAGATGAAGGTTTATAAGACGCACTGGTACGACTACAGCAAGGGACAAGGAACGTGTCTTCAATAAAGATTGAAGGGAACGATATTCACTGTATGGTCTCTGCCGCTGCTAATCAGTGCGAGAACCAGGTGTTGTATCCCATATATTCACCTGCTCTCATGGCTGCTGTGCGAAGATCGAATTGGGGGAGCTCTATTGCCTGCACTTTCATATCTGATGCACTTTGTGTAGTTCGAAAAATTTCTACACGAAGCGCCCTGCCATCAACACTCCCTCCAAAAATCTTACCTTTGTAATAAATCTTGGTTCAATTATTCTCCCACCATGGTTAGATGGGGATGAAATAGTTCGAAGCAGATGTACAACAGCGCTTCTTCCAACAGACCATCCGACTTATGTTTTTTGCAGTGATGAAATAACGGGGCGGCTGAACAAGGTTGAGTCGTACGTGCTCTCCAAAATTTACGGGGCGTTCTTGAACAACCTATTCGCGGAAGCGAAGAGACAAAAATTGTAAGCAGTCTTATGAGTTACAAGATACTCACCCGGCCTTGGATGAAACGAACAGTCAATTCTATGTACGGCCCCTGGTGTAACAAGGCGATACCATTTACAACTTCCGAACTGCCAAGAAAAGATATACTACGAGGTGCTGGCAAGAAGCCCCTTCTCTGCGTAATACTAGGAGCTTGGATAAATAAAGAGACAAGATCTACTTCGCATTTAGTAGAACTTCTGCGTGCCCGAAACATTGTTTTCATTTGTACCACCTCCCCGCAAGAATCCGAATCATACGGAAGAATTAACATCACCACCGAGTCTTCAAACACCACTGAACCCTCTCAGAGCTCCACACGTTATGAAGCAAACCCCCGTTTGCAGCATCCCGTATACAACATGCTTCAAGCAATAATCTTTCGCACAATTTAAGGAAACTTTACCCAGCTCTCTCCCAAATGCGGTTCCGATGTGTGTAGAAACTTCTGGACTTCACATTACCTTCTCTATAAAAGTGAACGGCTTGCAGGATCTTGAAGCAATAAAATTTACTGCAGTCCTTGATTGAAAGTGATTTTCATCGTCTTCGCATCGTTTCTACCACAACAGAACCTACACAACCTATTTTTCAACTCCCGCAGCACCCCGATCACTGCAATATGATGTTTCTCTTCTGCGAAAGCGCAGAAATACTTACATCGAAGCCGCCAAATAAGCCTCGCGTCATTGACACCGCGGTGTTGCGTGAATTAAAGTCCGCCGGTGTGCGCCCTGCATTGTTTTCGGTGCAAGCCGATATCAATTTGGAAGACTGGCGCACCAAACGTGATGCAATCATGAATGAAACCATTTGGAACAGTGGACGAATGAAACCGTTTTGCTTCCCGATGACAGCTGGATTTAATTCTCAAACCATTGTGCTCCCTACTGCTACTTCCTTACTAGACCTCAAAACTTTAACCGGATTGGAAAAGGAGTCATACCTGCACGAAGTAGAATTCGCCAATGCCACTGTGATTGTATCGCTAGGTACAATTCTGTTCAAGAAAGGAAGGTGCTGTAGTCCTACTGTACTATTTGCGCGCAGCTGACACCAAGAAAATCTCGTGCAGCCGCACTTGGGAGTAGCTGCAATGGATAGTCAAACGTACAGCGCATTAAAAGTACCACCTGACCTTCAGCTCCGCCATGAACCGGCAGCATGGGGCAAATTTCATTTCGATGGGTAAATTTACGTACTCCGAAGAAATACATCTCGATTTGCTACAGTCTTACCTACAAAAAAACTGGAGGCATGACTACTGGCAAAGTATTTGCTACTCTCCCCGTTCTGATATTCAATTGCAGCATTTTTAACTGGAATAACGTCCGCTCGGAGATTAATTCGGGCTACGTTAATCATTCATTCACCTGAGTTAGTTATATCATTAGTGTCAATAAGTAAATTTGAACGTATCACTTGATTCTTAATAGACGAACACACGCACCTGGAACACAAAAACGACAAGAGACGCAATTAATATAGAGGCTACAAACGAAAAGTTGCAGCACGACAGTAAGTAGCAAAGCTAATGGTGCAAGCACCCGCAATAGAAAAATATAATGTTGCTGCACGACAGTTAGTAGCCGCGCTAGTGTAGCGAGCACCCGCAATAGATAATCAATGTTTCAGCACGACAGTTAGTAGTATCGCATATATTGCGAGCACCCGCGATAGATAAATGAAGTGTTGGAGCACCTCAGTTAGTGGCAGCGCTAGTGTTGTGAGCACCCTGCGGCATCGAGGATGGCTAAGAGGAGCTCATTAGGAAAGCGAACTGTTGTAAGCAAGAATCAATTTATCTTCGGCCGCTGCACTGAATTAAACTTCTGAGATTATTCAGTGTAGTGGTCCAGAGTCAATCTGATTTGAACCGAGGTGCAACATGCTGGCCCGTAGAATTGGAATAGAACCCCACCTATGAACCGATAAAATTCGCGATTAGCGTTGCCTAATTTGATGTGCAATTGCTGTTCAAGATTTGTTTTGAAGTTCTAAGTTGATTGCTGCTCAAGTACATATCTCTTTAATCGGAATACGCCCACCACTTACCCTTTTCCTATTATATTAGTTCGAAATTGCGCTTTTTTTGTTTCCACGTTAATCGCGAGCCCTGGCGAGGCGCCATCAAGGGCTGCGCTCAACTGTGGCTTCATCTCAATCTTGATGTGTAGTCCCGAGTTTGTGAATATTACACTGTTCCACTGCATTCATCAGAATTTACAGAACTCTTCCACTGAAAGTAAGAACGAATGCAGTGTGACTTATATAAAGAGAGACCTGTACAGGGGTTCTTAATTTCAAAACTGATTCGTCTCGTGTCCCGATTCACTTTGAGTCCATGTTGCAAATTATTTATCATAAGTTGAAATAAGAAATCCGATCGTTAAATAATGCAGTCAAGGTCAACTTTTCTATAAAATATGGAATTCCATAATTAATAATGTGAACTTAGCATAAAACGTGGATGAAAGATTATCTGTACAGACGGAATAGAAAATTATCCTCTTCAACATGCCTCAACCCATCAACACGGGTCAAGGAAGAGCTGTGACGCTTGCGAGAAAAGCGAAGGTCTTGTGGTTTGTTGCCGACAGCTACAGTAACGAAGAAGCGACGTCACTCTTCAATCTTAACTCATAATGAATTAAACGAATCAGTGACATATGAATCAGTCTGGAGGAAATCACAGTCTTCTCCATGCTATGACGAAATTTGAGGTTGGGTGAAAAACTAAATAACCACATTTCTTCGATTGCAGGCATAATATCCATCAAGCTATAGCAAAGTATCAAGTCGATGTGCGAACCGTGCGGCATACTACAGAATGCAAGGCAGAACTGAAAGCCTGGAAAGAGCTCGGTTTTCCTGTCTATGTTGCGCATCTCCGAAAGCGAGACATTTTGCTATCGAGAACGATCTATCGACATTACTATGATTTATACGTTCTGAAAGAGAACCAATGAATCTAAAAATTATTCGGCCATGTGCGCTTACGTCTTCTGCTATCAATAGCGAATTTATTTTTAAAGTATATCAACAAAGCTTATTACGCTATTTAGGACGGAACGCATTCAACCTTTATTTTAATGGTATGGAAAAAGAAGGAACAAAAATTCCGATCTGTCATGATGGACGTATAGAAAGATTAGCAAAGTTGTTTCTCGGTGCTCACTGGATAGAATACAAGACGAGAATGAATCAAGATTGTTGTATCCAATGGAAATAAGTCGTACGTATCGTGTACTAAAGGAAATTTAGGCTTCGATACATGCAACGAGTATTCTGAAACAGCACACATAATCTATGTTGTATTTTCCACAAATGCAAGAGGGTCACAGAGATTGCTTGTTCGATATTTTGATTCAATCGTTGCGTTACTCTGCTTACAAAATAATTCATCAGCTAAAGTCTCTTATTATTTCAGAAGTCTGCGCGAATGGATTCGACTGATCTCAAAAATGGCTACAATAACGATACTATAAGGACAGAAATATTACGCAGATCCATGGCCAGTTTTATCCGATAATTTTGGAAGTTACGAGCTCAAAACTGCACTTTCAGATCCAAGAATCGAGATTCAATACCCTGAAAACGCATCCAGGTATTAACGGTTGGGTGGGGCAGTGATTTCTCTGTTGAAGAACGAATTCGTGAGAATGCTGAAAGAGGCGCAGAGGAAACAATAAATTCAAAGAAAGCAGTGGAAGAGGAGGATAGAGGGGGACAGCGGCTTTATGTTGAACATGCTATCCATTCTTTCGATGAAGCGTTAAGAGTTTCTCTATAGGCATGCTTCGCAGCATCTGCAGTTGATCAAAAACATCATTCCAATAGAGTTCACTTGGTACACT
>JAAUYH010111148.1_pt1 | contig 55930 bp, 49 predicted proteins | sample 7278061 | NCBI WGS metagenome assembly JAAUYH01 (sample SAMN14350203, study PRJNA611818) | marine sediment metagenome | isolation source: surface marine sediment (0.6m) | place: French Polynesia: Moorea | collected 2018-08 | reverse complement strand
ATCCACCAGGTGGCGTAGGTCGAGAACTTGTAGCCGCGGCGGTATTCGAACTTGTCGACGGCTTTCATCAGGCCGATGTTGCCTTCCTGGATCAGGTCCAGGAACTGCAGGCCGCGATTGGTGTACTTCTTGGCGATGGAGATCACCAGGCGCAGGTTAGCCTCCACCATCTCCTTCTTGGCGCGGCGGGCCTTGGCCTCGCCAATGGACATCTCGCGATTGATTTCCTTCAGCTCGATGATGCGAACCTTGACCGCATTCTCCAGCCGGGCCAGCTTGTCCTGCAGCATCCGGATATCGTCAGCGCGCGCTTTCAGCGCAGCCGAGTACCTCTGCTTGGACTTGATGTGCTGGTCTACCCACTTGGGATCGGTCTCGTTTTCCACGAAGCTTTTGATGAAATCCTTGCGGGGCATCCTGGCTTCAACCACGCAGATTTCCATGATGGCCCGCTCCAGCGTGCGCAGGGTGGCCACATCACGGCGCAGTCGAAAGACAAAACGCTCGACGATCCGCGGTGACAGCTTCAGGGTCATGAAGGCTTCACCCATCTCGTCCCTGATCTGGGGCGGCTTGGCGTGGGCCAGGCCATTGCGGGCTGCCGAACGCAGGAATTTCTGGAAGATCTTGGCCAGACCGCCGAAGCGCTTGATCACCTCTTCGGGATCCGGACCGGTATCCACTTCTTCCTCATCGTCGTCCGAAGCCTTGGGGGGCGCCGGGGTGGGAATATCCACCGGGTCCAGGTCACCGGGCTCGATGAACCCCACCAGGATCTCGTTCAGGCGCTTGCCGCCCTGGACGTACGATGCGTACTCGTTCAGCAGCAGGTCAATGGTGGCGGGGTAGCGGCCCAGGGAAGTCAGCACCTGCTGCAGGCCTTCCTCGATGCGCTTGGCGATGGCAATCTCGCCTTCCCGGGTCAGCAGCTCCACGGTGCCCATCTCGCGCATGTACATGCGCACCGGGTCGGTGGTGCGGCCGATTTCGGCATCGACGGCGGCCAGAGCAGCGGCGGCCTCTTCAGCCACTTCCTCGTCGGTGGAAGTGGAATCGTTCAGCAGCAGCTGGTCGGTATCGGGGGCAACTTCATGAACCTGGATGCCCATGTCGTTGATCATGTTGATGATATCTTCGATCTGTTCCGGATCGACGATGTCATCGGGCAGGTGGTCGTTGACCTCGGAATAGGTCAGATATCCCTGCTCCTTGCCCCGGGTGATCAGCAGCTTCAGCTGGGACTGCTGATTCATCTGGGCCGGCTGGGCCGGCTGATTTTCTTGTACGGCTTTACTCACGTCACTCTGGCCTCGTATCGGCTGACGGCAAACTACGAGCGCGGCTTCCGCAACACTCGACTGTCGTAGTTGTCCCTAGGTTGGTCGCTGGGCGTGGAGTGACGCTTTGGCGTCTCAAAGAGATCGTCGACTGTTACGCGATCGGTCTGTTCAGTGGGGCCGCGACTTGTTTAAATGCACCCGTCTCCGGGCGCTTTTTTCTTATGCCCTCTCAATGTAGGGCAATATTTTTGAATTTCAACGGTTTTTATTGACTTTTTTCAATTTATTGACGTCGGCTCTGCAACGCCCGCCATTCACTTTTTTCGTCTTCGCTCAAGCCTGTCATGCCTACCTGGGCCACTCGCGACTCCAGTTCGGCCATGCGCTGGCGGTCAGCCTGGCGCCGCAGACGGCTGATGGCGTCGATGAATTCATCGTGGACCTCGTCACTGGGCGTGTTCTCCTCACCGGGCTCGAGATCATCCCGGGGGTCACGATCGCCCAGCAGGCCCGGCGCTGCCAGCTTTTCCAGGTACACCTGCTCGGGGCGGTCCCGCCAGTGCTCCAGCAGCCGGGCAAAACTGGCTCCGGGGTTGAGCTGGCACCACTGCACCAGTTCCACCAGCAGCGGAACGCCCCGACGCTCCAGGGCCAGCAGGGGCGAGACGTCCCCCAGGTCCATGGCCAGCCTTGGATAGTGCAGCAGGATGGTGACGGCACGTCGCACCAGAGAAGGCTGTGAACGCTGGCCTGCGGCACGCGGCATCGGGACGGACACGGCTCCGTGAGGTCCGAGGACGGCCTGGCTCTGGGCGCGGTGCGACAGTTCCTCGAACATCATGTCGCGGAACGCACCGTCGGGGACCTGGGACAGCTTCGGGCGGCACATCTCCACCAGGCGGGCGCGGCCATCCAGGCTTTGCATGTCCACCTGGGCCTGGTAATGGGCAAAAAAGAACTCGGACAGCGGCGTGGCCCGCTCCAGCTGGTTGATAAACTCCTCGGCCCCCTGGCTCCTGACCAGGCTGTCGGGGTCCTCGCCCTCGGGAAGGAACTGGAAGCGCACCTGGCGGCCATCGCGCAACCGTGGCATGACCGATTCCATGGCCCGCAGCGCAGCCTTGCGCCCGGCCCGGTCGCCGTCGAAGCAGAACACCACCTCGGGAGCGGAGCGGAACAGGATTTCGGCGTGTTCGGTAGTTGTTGCGGTACCCAGGGTGGCCACGGTTTCTGTGATACCCGCCTGGGCCAGGGCAATCACGTCCATGTAACCCTCTACCACGATGAGGCGCTCCAGGCGGGAATTGGCCTGGCGGGCCTGGTAAAGGCCATACAGCTGGCGGCCCTTGTGAAACAGCACGGTTTCCGGCGAGTTCATGTACTTGGGGCCGTCGTCGCCGCGAAACACCCGTCCACCGAAGGCCACCGGCCGCCCCCGACCGTCATGGATCGGAAACATGATGCGGTTGCGGAACTTGTCGTAGTAGCCCCCGCTCTGGCGCTCGGTCACCAGGCCGGCCTTGTCCAGTGCTTCCATACCGGCGCGGTCGCCGCCGATGCTGGCGGCCAGGGTGTCCCAGGCATCGGGAGCGAAGCCCAGGGCGTAGGTTTTGGCCACGTCACCACTGATTCCCCGTTGTTTCAGGTAGGCCACGGCCTCGGGGGAGTCTTTCAGCTGCCGCTGGTACAGCTTCTGGACCCGCTTCAGCACGTCGTACACCAGGCCCAGGCCGTCCTGCCGCTCCGACGCCTCCCGGGGCACCGTCATGCCGGCGGCCTTGGCCAGCTCCTCCACCGCATCCAGGAATTCCAGCCGGTCGTACTCCATCAGGAATCCGATGGCGTTGCCGTGAGCGCCGCAGCCAAAGCAGTGGTAGAAATTCTTGACCGGGCTAACGGTAAAGGAAGGGGATTTTTCGTCGTGGAAGGGGCAGCGCGCCTGGTAATCCCGGCCCGCCCGCTTCAGGGTCACCCGGGAGTTGATCAGCTCATAGATGTCGGTACGATCCAGTAGCTGGTCGATGAATTCTTGGGGGATTCGGCCGGCCATTCTGGCGTTAGTTTAACCAGAAAGCACCGCAGCAAAAGACGGGTTGGCGAAGCCGCGCTCTCAGCCCAGGCGTGCCCGCACCAGGCCACTGACCTGCTTCATATCGGCCCGGCCTTTGAGCTTGGGGTTGAGGGCTCCCATCACCCGGCCCATGTCTTTCATGGACTCAGCGCCGGTCTCGGCAATGACCGCATCCACCATGGCCTCGACCTCGCCCGCGTCCAGCTGCGCCGGCAGGTACTCGGTGAGGACCTCGATCTCGTAGGCTTCCTGGGCCGCCAGGTCTTCCCGGCCGGCATCGGTGTACTGGGCGTGGGAATCCCGCCGCTGCTTGACCATCTTGTCCAGCACACCCAGCACCTGGGTGTCGTCCAGCTCGACCCGATCGTCCACTTCCCGCTGCTTGATGGCAGCAAGAGCCAGTCGGATGGTTCCCAGACGGGGTTTGTCGCCGGCTTTGAGCGCGGACTTCATGTCCGCCTGCAGGCGGGACTTCAGCTCACTCATGGCAACAACTGGATAAAGAGGCGGGTGTCAGTACAGGCGGGTACGGCGGTTGATATCCCGGGACAGGCGGCGCAGGTGACGCTTCACCGCGGCGGCTTTTTTGCGCTTGCGCTCCTGGGTGGGCTTTTCGTAGTACTCACGGCGACGCATTTCCGACAGCACACCGGCTTTTTCGCAGGAGCGCTTGAAGCGGCGCAGGGCGTATTCAAACGGCTCGTTTTCTCTGACTCGTACGCTTGGCATTACTTTTCAAATTCCAGTTGCAAAACAGATCCCCCGAGGGGAATCGCCCATTATAAATGGCTTTGATTGCTGCACGCAAAGCTTTTGTGGGCCCATTTCAGCCGGCCCAGCGGTAGCCAATCGCCGTTGCAGCGGGCAAAATTCAGCTTCTTTTGGCACCGGGATCGCTGGGTGGCTCTGGTACTGGGTATAGAAACGTCCTGTGACGAAACCGGCGTGGCGGTGTTTGACACCGACCGCGGCCTGTTGGGCCACCGGCTCTACAGCCAGGTGGCCATGCATGCGGACTATGGCGGCGTGGTGCCGGAACTGGCCGCCCGGGACCATGTGACCAGGCTGACGCCGCTGATCGCGGACCTGTGCGGCGAGCTGGAACTGGAGCTGACCCGGCTGGACGCCATCGCCTACACCGCCGGCCCGGGGCTGGTCGGCGCCCTGCTGGTGGGCGCCTGCACCGCCCAGGCCATGGCCATGGCCCTGGGCGTCCCTGCCCTGCCGATACACCACATGGAAGGGCATCTGCTGGCCCCGCTGCTGGAAGAGGACCCGCCGGAATTCCCGTTCGTGGCCCTGCTGGTGTCCGGTGGCCACAGCATGCTGGTAGACGTGGCCGACGTCGGCCGCTACCAGCTGCTGGGAGACACCCTGGACGATGCCGCCGGGGAGGCCTTCGACAAAACCGCCACCCTGCTTGGGCTGGGCTATCCGGGCGGGCCGGCGGTGTCCCGGGTGGCCGAAAGCGGTGACCCCAAAGCCATCCGGTTTCCCCGGCCCATGACCAACCGACCCGGCCTCGATTTCAGCTTCAGCGGCCTGAAAACCCATGTGCTCACCACCTGGCGCGCGTCGGACCAGAGTGACCGCACCCGGGCCAACGTTGCGGCCGGTTTCCAGGAGGCTGTGGCCGACACGCTGGCCATCAAGTGTCGGCGGGCCATGACACAAACCGGCCGCAAACGTTTGATCGTGGCCGGCGGCGTTGGCGCCAACCACCGGCTGCGGCAGGTGCTCAAGGCCGATGGCGAAAAGCACGGCTACCAGGTGTTTTATCCTCGTCTGGAGTTCTGCACCGATAACGGCGCCATGATTGCTTTTGCCGGTGCAATCCGGGTCGAGCGGGCCGGCAAAGCTGACGGCGCCGTGGAGGTGTTTCCCCGCTGGCCACTGGAAAAACTAACCTACCGGACAGGACACTAGCCATGGACATCGTTTACATCGACCAGCTCCACATCCAGACCGTGATCGGCATCTATGACTGGGAAAAGGAGATCAAGCAGGAGGTCTGCCTCGACCTGCAGATGGCCAATGACAACCGCCGGGGCGCCGCCACCAACGACGTCAACGACACCCTGGACTACATGGCCGTATCCAAGCGCCTGATTGCTTTTGTCGGCGACAACCAGTTTGAGCTGATGGAAAACCTGGCCGAGTGCTGCGCTGAAATCGTCATCCAGGAGTTCGGCGTATCCTGGCTGCGGCTCAAGGCCGCAAAACCCGGCGCCGTCGCGGGCGCCGCGGCCGTAGGCGTGATCATTGAACGCGGCGGACCCCGGCCGGATTGCCTGTGACCGAGGCCCACAGCGCCGAGATCGCCTGGGCCGGGCTGGGCAGCAACCTCAATCCGGAGCGCAACCTCCCACAGGCGTTGGCATTGCTCCAGGACCGGTTCGGGGACATGCGCATTTCACCGGCCTACCGCAGTGCTGCGGTGGGCGGAGCCGCGCCGGACTTCGTCAACCTGGTGGTAGCCTTCCAGACCAACCTGGATCCGGAGTCCGTTAACGAGGAATTCAAACGCATCGAGCATGCCCTGGGCCGCGAGCGCGGCACCGGCACCGAAGCCGGCCACACCATCGATATCGACCTTTTGCTGCTGGGCAACCGCGTGGGCACCTTCGGCGCCGTCACCCTTCCCCGCCGGGATGTGACGAAGTACGCCTATGTGCTCAGGCCGCTGGCAGAGCTTGAGCCGGAGGGGGTGCATCCGGTGTTGGGCAAGAGTTTTTCTGAGCTTTGGGGGGAGTGGGACCAGGCGGGGGAGCTGGTTGCGGTGGTGCTGGAGTTGGTGGGGTCAGAGTAAAGGGACAGAGTAAAGCTGGCTTTACTCTGTCCCTTTACTCTGACCCCGGACTAGATGTTGAGGGACCGCCCACCATCCACGGCCAGCACGTGACCGGTGACGTAGGGGGCCTCGAGCAGATAGGCCACGGCGCCGGCGATGTCTTCGGGTTCGCCCATGCGGCCCAGGGCGGTCTTGTCGATCTTGGCCTGGTTCTCGGCGCTGGAAACTTCGTGATCAGCCCACAGGATGGCGCCAGGCGCCACGCCGTTGACCCGGACCTCCGGCGCCAGGTCCCGGGCCAGGGCCAGGGTCAGGGTGTGCAGGGCTGCCTTGGCCATGCTGTAGACCGCGTGGTTTCTGGTCGGTCGCTGGGCGTGCACGTCGATAATGTTGACCACGCACCCATGGTTCTGCTTCAGCGCAGGTGCGCAGGCCTGGGTCAAAAACAGCGGCATTCGGGCGTTGGTGAGCATCAGGTCATCCCAGTGCTCCGCGGTGATCTCGCCCACCGGGGTGGGATAGAAGGTGGACGCATTGTTGACCAGCACATCCAGCCGTCCCCAGGCCTCCACTGCCTTGGCGGCCAGGGCATTGGCCGCGTTCTCTTCGGCAAAATCCCGGGATACCAGCACCACGCTGTCGGGCCGCTGCAGCTCCAGTTCTGCGGCCAGGTCGTCGGCTGACGAGGCGCGATGGTGCAATACGATGCGGTAGCCCCGGCTGTGCAGGGTCCGGACAACGGCTGCCCCGACCCGGCGGGCGCCTCCGGTGATCAGCGCCACGGGCGAATGCTGTTGAGTTTCCATAAGCTCGACTCTAAGCTCTGCTTCCCGAATTCTAAGTGAAAACGACCTGCGTTCTGCCATGGAGCTCCCAGCCCCCACCGATGATGCCGCGAACCTGTCCCGACAGCTGCAGCAGCTGATATCGGAGGAAATCAGCAACCGGGGGCCGGTGTCCCTGGAGCAATTCTGGCAGCGCGCCATGTACGAGCCCGGACTGGGCTATTACAGCGGGCCCCAGCACAAGTTCGGTTCGGCCGGCGATTTTGTCACCGCGCCGGAGCTGGGTTCGGTGTTTGGCCACTGCGTTGCCAGTTTCCTCAACCAGTCCCTGCCCGACCTGGCCGAAGCCACCATCCTGGAGCCCGGCGCCGGCAGCGGGGCCATGGCGGCCACCCTGCTGCAGTCGCTGGAGTCCATGGACCGACTGCCCGCCCGCTACCAGATCCTGGAGGTGTCTGCGGAGCTGCGGCAGCGTCAGCGCGAGACCCTGGGACAGCGCTGCCCCGAGCTGCTGGAGCGGATATCGTGGCTGGACCAGCCGCCGGAAGACCCCTGGAGCGGTGTGCTGCTGGCCAACGAAGTGGTGGATGCCCTGCCGGCGCGGCGCTTCGTGCGACGGGACGAAGGCTGGGATGAAACCCGGGTTGGGCTGGGTGCAGAAGGGCTGCAGTGGGTGGCGACCCCGGCCGACCAGCAAGACGCTGCCGCTCTGGACCGGCGGGCGGGCATACCCGATCCGGGCTACCACACCGAGTACCAACCCATGATGGCGCCCTGGGTGCAGGCGCTGACCGCCGGGCTGACCCGGGGACTTGTGCTGTTCTGCGACTATGGCTATCCGCGCCACGAGTACTACCACCCCCAGCGGGACCGCGGCACCCTGGTAGCCCACTATCGCCACCGGGCCCACGATGACGTGCTGCGCTGGCCGGGGCTGCAGGATCTCAGCGTCAGCGTCGATTTCACCGCCCTGGCCGAAGCCTGCGACGGCGCCGGCCTGGAAGTCTGGGGTTACACCACCCAGGCCCAGTTCCTGCTGCAAAACGGACTGGCGGAGATCCTGTCAGGCATCCTGGATCTGCCACTGGAGCAGCAGATGGCCATGCACCACGAAATCAAAGTCCTCACCCTGCCCGCGGAAATGGGTGACCGGTTCCAGTGGCTGATGGCGGGGCGCGGCCTGGATCCGGCGCCGTTGTTTGCCTTGGATCAGCGGGGCCGGCTGTGACCCGGGACTGGATGCGGCCGTCGGCGGTGGCGCTGGGGTGGCTGATGGTGGCCGGCATCGTGGTGTTGTCCCTGGGCCCGCCTCCGGAGACCGGACTGGAGGTACCCCACGAAGACAAGTGGGGACACCTGCTGGCCTACGGCAGCATCATGGGCTGGTTCTCCCTGCTGTACCGGTCCTGGACGGCGCGCTGGGCCTACCTGGCCGGGTTCCTGCTGCTGGGTATCAGCCTGGAGCTGATCCAGTCTCAGATGGCCATGCGTGAAGGCAGCTCCGCCGACGTCCTGGCCAATCTCAGCGGTCTGCTGCTGGGTCTGGCTGTCGCGGTGCCGCTGGGCCACCGTTTTCCGGGCTGTGGATGGCCCAGGCGGTCCTGATCCGGGCGATAGCCGAGATGCGGCGACGGCGGATCTGGTCGGCCAGGACCTGGCCTTTAGCCTTTTGCGTCAGGTCGCTGACGTCCACCTCCGCCGCGGCATCCCGGGCTGCCCGCAGGTAGGCCGCCTGGGAATAATCGCGCTGCTCCAACCCGGTGCGACCCCGGGCGTCGGCTTCACAGGCCTGCAGATAGCGCTGGAAATCTTCCGGCTGGCGCAGTCCGTCGACCCCCTCGATGACCTTGAGCACGGTCCGCGGCTTCAGCTCGTATGCCAGGTGCGCCATCAGGTGATAGCGGCACACCCGTTCGGCCAGGCGCCGGTAGCGGTTGGGGACGTTGAGACGGTCGCACAGATCCGCCAGGGGAGGCAGGCCCCGGGATTCGTGGCCGCGATGCCCCGGCAGGACCTCGGGCGGGGTCAGGGCCTTGCCCAGGTCATGGGTGAGGCAGGCAAAACGGGTTTCACTATCGGCCTGCAGCAGGGCCGCCTGTTCCAGCACCTTGATGGTGTGGATGCCGGTATCGATCTCCGGATGATAGACCTGGGTCTGGGGTACGCCGAACAGGGCGTCCACTTCCGGCATGACCCGCGCCAGTGCGCCGCAGTCCCGCAGGGTCTGGACGAACACCCCCGGGCTGGTCTCCATCAGGGCCCGCCGGCATTCCTGCCAGGTCCGCTCAGGTACCAGAGCGTCGGCTTCGCCCCGACCCACCATGTCGCTCATCAGGGCCAGGGTTTCCGGAGCCACCTGGAATCCGCGATGGGCATAGCGCGCGGCGAACCGGGCCACCCGCAGGATGCGTACCGGGTCTTCGACAAAAGCCTCGGACACGTGGCGCAGCAGTCGCCGCTCAAGATCCTGCCGGCCGCCGAATGGATCAACCAGGGTGCCGTCTTCGCCCTGGGCCATGGCGTTGATGGTCAGATCCCGCCGCACCAGGTCCTGCTCCAGGGTCACGTCGGGATCAGCATTGACCACGAAACCACGATAGCCCGGGGCCGTCTTGCGCTCGGTGCGGGCCAGGGCATATTCCTCGTGGGTGTGCGGATGCAGGAACACCGGGAATTCCCGGCCCACGGCACGGAACCCTTCTGCTTCCATCTCCGCCTGGGTTGCGCCCACCACCACCCAGTCCCGGTCGGATACCGGGTCACCCAGCAGGGCGTCGCGCACCGCGCCGCCCACCAGGTAGGTTTTCACCGGCCGGCGTGCCGGCGCATGGACTGGTAGCGGGCCGCCCGGCTGCCCTGGCCCAGGTAGCGCGGCGCAATGGCCTCCAGCGGGGTCGGCGAAATACCCAGCCCCGGCAGGGCATTGTTGCTGGAAACGCTGTCGATCTGCAGGGATTTGAAGTTGTCGCTGGAAAACGGCTTGCCGGGAACGAAGTCGAACACCGCCGCCTGCAGCCGTGCGGCCCAGCGGGGCAGCCCGATGATCCACCGGCGCAGCCCCAGGCTGTCGCGGACATAGCTCACCAGCTCACGCAGCGTGTAGGTATTGGGGCCCACCAGTTCCAGCGACCGGCCGACGGTGTCCCGCTGCTCCAGCGCCAGGGCGAAGGCATCCGCCACATCACCCACGTAAACCGGCTGGAAGCGGGCGTTGGGGCAGGCCAGTGGCAGCACCGGGGCCAGTTTCAGAAGGTCGGCAAAGCGGTTCAGAAAACTGTCGTCGGGGCCAAAAATCACCGACGGCTGAAAAATGGTCCAGTCCAGGTCCGACTGCTTGAGCCGTGCCTCCGCATCCCCCTTGCTCTTCTGGTAGAAGCTGTCGCCCTTGCCGGCGTTGAGGGCGCTCATCTGCAGGAACCGCTCGACCCCGGCCTGGTTGCAGGCTTCGATGACGGACTCCAGCAGGGTCACGTGGGCGCGGTGGAATCCGGCGCCGTTGTTGCCCGACTCGTTGAGGATGCCCACCAGGTTGATCACGGCATCGGCGCCTTCGAAGCTGCGCGCCAGAGCCTGGCTGTCGTACACGTCCAGGGCCTGCACCCGCACCCCGGGGACCGCCGACACGTCCCGGCGCGCGCCGGGATTGCGGCACAGCACGCGAAGCTCGCGCTTGGGAGCGGACAACCGGCTGGCCAGGTGACCACCGACATATCCGGTACCCCCCACCAGGCAAATCTTTCTCATGACCTATTCTCCTGCTTCGGCGCAGCGCGGTACCACGCCACCCACGTCCCAACCTCCCGTGGACCGGGAGTCCATGGGCGGCATGCGCTGGTGGATGGGAATCATCCTGCCACCGCGCCGCCAGTCGTAGATTGTAGCGAATGCCAGCACCCGGGCGAGATAGTCCCGGGTTTCATAATACGGCACGGTTTCGATCCAGCGGTCGGCATCGTTGGGCAATCCCAGGGATTCCCAGCGGACCACCGCTTCCGGCCCTGCGTTGTAGGCCGCCAGCGCCTTCAGCGGATGGCCAAACCGCAGAACCAGTTCGGACAGGTAGGCGCTGCCCATGGGGACGTTGACCTCGGGCTTGAGCAGGCTGCGTCGGCTGGGTGTCGACAGTGCGAGCCCCCGTGCAACCCGCTGGGCGGTGTCCGGGGTCAGCTGCATCAGGCCATAGGCACCGGCACCGGATACAGCGTCGGTGACCATGGCGCTCTCGGACCGCATCACGCTCCAGATCAGGCTCGGGCTGAGGCCGAAACGGCTGGCTTCACGGTTCACCAGCTCCGGCCACGCCAGGGGAAACCGCAGCTGGTATCGCTGGCGGTGGCCGGTGTCGGCCAGGGTCAGCACGGCGCGACCGTGCCAGCCCTCAGCGCTGGCCAGCAGCGCCGCCTGGCGCCGCTGCTCACCGTCCAGGCCTCGCATTGCGGTATTCCACTCCCGGCGGGCGTCGGTCAGTTCGCCCACGTGATACAGCTCGATGGATCGACGCAGGGCCGGAATCCGGGCCAGTTCCATCATGATGTCGGAATCCGGGTCGCGCATACGCGGGCACAGGGGATAGGCCAGGTTTTCGCGGGAGGCGCTGAGGTAGCCGTAATAGTTGGCGTCCCGGGCCAGCTCACCGAACTGGGCCGTGGTGTCCTGGCCGAGTGCCTGCAGCGCCCGGGCCTGCCAGTAGCGCCAGCGGGGGCGGACCGACTCGTTGGACGAGAGGCCGTCGAATGCGTTCAGCACTTCGTCCCAGTCGCCGTTGCGCACCCCCACCCGGATACGCCAGTGCAGGATCTGGTCATCCACCCCGGCCGCGGGTATCGCCGCCAGTTCCGCCGCGGCATCTGTCGGATAATCGGTGGCGTAGTACAGGGCCAGGTCCCGTTCCAGTGTCACCGCTTGACCCTCGGTCCAGCTGAACCGGTCCGTCAGTCGGCGCCAGTGCACCCGTGCCCGATCGTTGCTGCGACTGGCCATGGATTTCAGGGTCTGGAACAACATTTTCCGGTTGACTTCGGAATCCGCCCAGTGCTCCGCCTGCTTGAGCTGGCGGTCCGGGTTCTGCCGCAGCCTGACCCAGCGATCGATGGCGCCGCGCTGTTCCGGGACCAGCCGGCGGGCCAGGTAGCGGGCCAGCCGGCCGTTGCCGGCGGCGGCAGCCAGCTGCGCGCGCTGCCAGTACAGCTCGGGGGTCAGCAGCTCCTGGTCTTTCCAGTGGGCGAACACCGGGTCGCAGGCATCAGGCTGGGATTCTCCCGCCAGCCACAGGTCCTGTTCCAGAGGCGCTGGCGGGCCGGTCTGGATGGCTGCGTTGACCCGGTGACAGCGCAGCTCGACGTCCCGCTGGGGCCGGTAGTCCGCCAGGTAATCCGACCACCGGCGCTGGTCGGCGAGACGGCGCAGCCACGCACGGCGCAGACGCCAGGCCGGGGGCAGTGCCCCGTGCCTCTCCAGGGCTTCACGCACCGCAACAGCAGGAAGGTCGCCACCGGCCCGGGCCAGCTGCCGGCTCGCCTGGGCCACATCAAGGTACGGGGCCAGGGGGTAGCCGCGAAGCTCCCGGCGCAGGTCCTGGTAGGCGGCGGCGTCATCCCGCTGCAGGGCGAGTATCGCCAGACCGTAGGCCTCGCGCTGCCGCTCCCGGTCCTGGCCCCAGGCGGGAGCCAGGGTCATCAGTAGCAGCGCTGTAATCAGTGGCCGCTGCGACGGCCGGACAAACGAACGGCTCAAGGGACTGGGTTCACCACCGGGTAGTGGGCACCGGACTCCACCAGCCACTGGCCCGGCAGCCGAACGTTCATGGTCACGGGAAGGTGGTCGGACAGGGATAGCCCTGCCACTTCGAAGGACTCCACTTTCAGGCTGCCGGAGACCAGGATGTGATCCAGGGCTCGGCGGGGGCGCCAGCTGGGAAAGGTATGGCTGTCAGCCTCGGGGACATGCAGGTCTCGGGCTTCCAGAAAATTCTGCATCTCCTTGGCTCCCAGCGAGGTATTGAGGTCACCCATGACGATGGCGTTCTGGTAGGGCGCGATCAGCTCTTCGATGAACGCCAGCTGGGATCGCCGCGAGCGCCGGCCCAGGGCCAGGTGCACAATCACCACCACCAGCGCGGCTGCACCTTCACCGTAGATGGCCACCAGGGCGCCGCGCCCGGGAATCCGGCCCGGCAGCTTGTGATCGTGAACTTCGGTCGGCCGCAGGCGACTCAACAGGCCGTTGCAGGTGCGGGCAATCTTGGAGACCCGGCGGTTGGACTGGTGAGACCAGAACGGGAATCCCGCGCGTTCGGCGAGGAACTGTGTCTGGTTGAGAAATCCGGTCCGCAGGCTGCCGTCATCAACCTCCTGCAGGCCCACGATGTCGAAGGAGGCGATGAAGCGGGCAATAGTTTCCAGGTTGGCCACCCGCTGGTTGTGGGGCAGCACGTGTTTCCATCCCTGGGTGAGATAGTCCTGGTACTTTTCGGTGGAGGTGCCGGCCTGGATGTTGTAGGTCAAAAGGCGCAGGGACGCGCCTTTTGAACCCTGGTTTTCACCGGCCTCGTTCATCCCTGAACTTTAGCACACCCCCTCGGCTTATCCGGGCAATCAGCCCTCCGGAGAAACGGCCTGGGCAGACTCCATCGCCGCGCTGGTCTGGCTGGCCATCATTGCCTTTTCCTTGGTGACCAGGTAGTCAATGATGTTCATCAGGCCCTCGTAGCTGCCGGCCATGGTGCCATTGGCCAGGTACTTGCCATTGATCACCACACTGGGGGTACCGGTCACGCCCCAGCGGCTTGCCATGGTCACGCCCCGGCGCAGCTTGGTCTCGACGGTGAATGACTTGGCGGCTGAGGTGTAGTCGGCGGACGGCACGCCAGCGCTTTCAAACAGCGCCGCGATGTCTTCGTTGCCGCGGATACGACGCCGCTCCTTGTGGATGGCGTCGAACAATGCGTGGTGGGTCTTGTCCAGGACGCCGAGGGACTCGGCGGCATAGTAGGCCCGGGCCAGGGGTTCCCAGCTGCGCTGGAATACCACCGGCACCCGCGAGAAGCTGACGGATTCCGACTGCTCCTCGGCCCAGGGCTCGATGTAGGGCTGGAAGTTGGCGCAATGAACGCAGCCGTAGCTGAACACTTCAACCACTTCCACCATGTCCTTGCTGTCGGTGGGCTGAGCCGGCTCAATCAGCTTGTAATGGACCCCGGGAGTAAACGGATCTGCCTGCCCCCAGGACAATGATGCCCACGCCAGCATAGCCAGCGTCAGAATAATTTTCTTCATGAATACACTCCGTCCTTACGAAAGGATCGACCGCGGCCTGGGTGAAAGGTTCCCGCTGCAGCGGTCTCCATGCAGCTGTATGCGGACCAGCGAAGCCACCTGCCCGACAGCCGGTGTTGGCACGTTCCTGTGCCAGCAGAGATAGCTTAGTGCAGGCCCTGGATGTAGCTGGATACTGCTTCGATTTCTTCTTCGGTCAGGTTCTTGGCCACCATGGCCATGACCGCGTTGGCATTGTCACCTTTGCCCCACACAGCGCCATTCTTGAAAGCTGCCAGCACGGTGGCCGTGTAGCGGTCCTTCTGACCCGCCAGGGCGGGATAACCCGACGCAGGATTGCCCTTGCCGGAGGGCCCATGGCAGGCCATGCAGGCCGGAACGCCATTGGCGGCGTTGCCGCCCTGGTAGATCTGCTGGCCAAGGCCAATGAGGGCATCGTCAGCAACGCCCGGCTTGACTTCCTTGGCCGCGTAAAAAGCGGCCAGGTCGAGAATGTCCTGGTCCGACAGGGCGGCAACCATGCCCAGCATGATGGCGTTCTGGCGCTCGCCGGAACGATACAGGGTGAGCTGCCGGGCCAGGTAGCTGGCGTGCTGTCCGGCCAGGTTGGGCCACTCGGCGCTGATGCTGTTGCCGTCCTGGCCGTGGCAGGCGACACAGGTCACTGCTTTGGTCTGTCCGGCTTCGGGGTCCCCTCCCTGGGCGAAAACCTGGCTGACGGCCAGAATAAGGATGGCGGTCAGTCCCAGACGTGGCTTATTCATTATGAACTCCGTGCTACTATTCGAGCTGATTTTTCAGCGCTGTTGGGGCGCAGGGCTTTATACCAAGCACACCCATAGTGGTCAACGAGAACCCCTTGTACCGCCAGGCCAGCTACGTGCTGAGCGCCCACCGCCTGCAGCAGCTGCCCGCCGACCAGGGACGGGAAGTCGCCTTCGCCGGCCGCTCCAACGCCGGCAAGTCCAGCGCCATCAACGCCATCACCGGCCAGAAATCCCTGGCCCGCACCAGCAAAACCCCCGGACGCACCCAGCAAATCGTGGTATTCGACCTGGACGGCGACCGCCGCCTGATGGACCTGCCGGGCTACGGCTATGCCAAGGTGGGCAAATCCATGCGCGCCCACTGGGATCAGATGCTGGACCAGTACTTCCGGAGCCGAAAGTCCCTGCGGGGCCTGATGCTGATCATGGACATCCGCCACCCCCTCAAGGATTTCGATCTGCAGATGCTCAACTGGTGCCGCGCCGCCAACCTGCCCTGCCACCTGCTGCTGACCAAGGCCGACAAGCTGAAGCGGGGGCCGGCGGGAAACGTGCGGTTGAAAGTGGAGAGGACTCTTCGGGACCGGGGGCTTGACGCCACCGTGCAGACGTTTTCGGCGCTGCGGCGGAGCGGGGTAGCGGAGGCGCATGGGGTTTTGGATGGGTGGTTGCTTGGGGAAAACTGAGCGTTCAGGGAACGCGCCCTGCGGGCGCTGGGGAACGCTCGCCTAGCGAGCTGGGGAACGGCCGCTGGCGCGGCCTGGGGAACGCGCGCTCCGCGCGCTGGGAAAATACTCTCCCTCCTGGTGAATACTCTCAAATTAATGTGAATTCGAAGTCGCCGAGGTGGCCGTATCGGTGACATTGCCGTATGGACCCCAGCGCGAAGCGCGTTCCCCAGGCCGCGTCAGCGGCCGTTTCCCAGCGAGCAGCGCGAGCGTTCCCCTGCACCCGAAGGGTGCGTTCCCCGGCTCGCGCAGCGAGCCTCACGGATGCTGCCCGAACATCCCATCAATATCCAAATTATCGATGAGCGCCGGCTCCCCAAAGAAATTTCCCTGCAGATAATCCACCCCCGCCTCCTTCACCGCGGTCAGGGTGGCGGCGGAGTCCACGTGTTCGGCGATGGTGCCCAGGCCCAGGGCGTGGGCCATGGAGGTGATGGAGTTGACCATGGTGCGGTCCACGTCGTCGTTGACCATGGCCTGCACAAACATGCCGTCAATCTTGATGAAATCCACTGGCAGGTGCTTGAGGTGGGAAAAGGAGCTGAAGCCGGTGCCGAAATCGTCCAGGGCAAAACGGCAGCCCAGCTTCTTCAGCTCCGTCATGAACTTGCGGGCGCTGTGCAGCCGGGCAATCTCGGCGGTTTCCGTGACCTCGAACACCAGCCGGTTCGGATTGATGCGGCGGGATTCGATCACGTCCTTGATCAGGTTCAGTGAATCCGGGTCCTGCAGCGTCACGTTGGAAATGTTGACGGTCAGACAGACGTTGTAGGGCGAGTCCTGGAATTCCTCCAGCCGGGTCAGGGCATTGCGAATCACCCAGAGATCCACCTCCTGGACCATGTTGACCCGCTCGGCCAGTGGCACGAACACGGTGGGCGACACCCACTGACCGTCCTGGGACACCATGCGCAGCAGCAGCTCGAAGATCAGCTCCGGCGCCTCACCGGCGGCCAGCTGCATGGCCGGCGGCTCCTTGCCGTTCTGCTCCAGCAGCTCTGCCCCGGGCATGGCCGAGGCAGGAATGATGGGCTGGGCCAGGAAAACGAACCGGTCGTGGCGGACCGCGTCGCGAAAACGTTCCTCCCAGCCCGACTCCAGCTCACGGGCGGTCCGGGTATCGTCCTCGGACACGTAGATATAGGTTTCGCTGCGGCCTTTCTTCTTGGCGTTTTCGCTGGCCACCCGGGCGCGCTCCAGGGCGTACTCGGCCGACGGCGTCATCCGGCTCAGGATGACCACGCCGATGGCGCCGGCCACGGCGCGTTCGACCCCGTAAAAATCGTAGGTGCTCTCTCGCAGCACGCTTTGAAACGCATCGGCAATGGTAAACAGGTTGGGCAGCTGGATGCCGCAGAGCAGCAGTGCAAACTTGTCTGCCTCCAGCCGGGCCAGCCGGTCGTTGTCCCGCAGCCTTGTTCCCAGCCGGCCAGCCACCTCGGCCAGCACGCGCTCACCCTGGGCTTCACCACCGGAGTCGATAATGTCGTCGAAGCGGTCGATATCCACCTGCAGCAGGGCGTCATATCCGCCGCGCTCCCGCAGCTGCTCCAGGGCCCGCTCCAGGGACTGGGTGAAGGAGCGGCGGTTGGACAGGCCGGTCAGCGGATCGTGGGACACCTCCCACTTCAGCTGCTCCACGGTTTTCCGCTCGGAGATGTCCCGGAACACCACCACCGACCCCTTGCGCTCGGACTCGATGGACAGCGGGAACACCGTGCACTCCACCGGCAGCGGCTTGCCATTCTGGTGCCGGAAAACGGTTTCGTGGCCGGACAGCGACTCTCCGCTCTGGTAACAATGCTCCAGGGCATTGTCCTGTTCCGTCTCTTCGTTGCCCTGGTACTGCAGGGCCGTGGCCGCCGGCGCGGCCACCAGGTCGGACTCGTCCCGGTAACCCAGCAGCCTGATTCCGGTAGGATTGATAAAGGTGATATTGCCGCCCCGGTCCACCCCGTAGACGCCGTCGCCCACGGACCCCAGAATGCCGTTGAGCCGCTGCCGCTCGGCTTCTGCTGATTTGTGGCTCTCGATGCTGCGGGCGATGGACGTCACCCGGGTGACAAACAGCTCCTTGGCCTCGTTCTTGAACATGCATTCGATCGCGCCGGCGTCCAGGCAACGTTTGATGATGGATTCGCGGTAGCTGCCGGTGATGATGGCCAGGGTGGCGTCGGCGCAGTTGGGCAGGGCCCGGATCTTCTCACACAGCTGGGCGCCGGTGCCGTCCGGCAGGTAGTAGTCCAGGATCATCAGGTCGAACTGGCCTTCCGCCGCCATGGCTTCCGCCTCGCCAACGCTGCTGGCGACCTGGACCGGAAAGCCGTTGGCCTCCAGCAACTGACGATAGGCGTAGCGGGCGCTGCGGGAGTCGTCCACGAACAGTACGCTCACCTGCCGGGATTCCGGCGCCACCCGTGGCTCCGGCTCGCTGATCGGCTCGGGCAGCATGCCTCCCAGCATCCCGGGAATCTGGGAAAACCGCTGCCACGGCAGCAGTCCGGTGCTGACACGGCCGGCCGCCCATTTTTCCAGTATGGGGTGTTTGTCGTGGATCACCAGCAGGAAAGGGATGCGCCGCTGCTCTTCGCCGGTCTGCAGGAACTTGAGAATGGGCTTGATGGGGTTGGCGACCTTGGGCGGCACCCCCAGCACTACGGCGTCATAGGGTTTGTTGCGCTTGCGGGCGTCTTTCAGCAGGTCCAGCGCGTCCTGAAAATCGTGGCATACCGACGTCATGCCGTAGCCACCGGCACTCAGCGTACGCACCAGTAGATTCGACAGCGTCGACGACTGCTCGATGACCAGTAAACCCTGCAAGACAGCTCCCCAGGAAAAGCTCCTGCCCGCATCCTACCGGGCGTTTGACAGACCGGCAAGCAATGGTAAAGTCCGCCGAATGCCCTTCCCCGCGACACGAATGCGGCGTATGCGCCGTGACCCGTTCAGCCGTCGTCTCATGCGCGAAACACGCCTCAGCACGGACGACCTGATCTACCCGATTTTTGTTCGAGAAGGCGAGAATCAGCGCGAGCCGGTTCCGTCCATGCCCGGAGTGTTCCGGCTCAGTGTGGACCTGCTGCAACAGGAAGCGGAAGAACTGGTGGCCCTTGGCATCCCTGCGGTGGCCATATTCCCGGTGACCCCCGCGGACGTAAAAACAGACGGCGCGGAAGAAGCCTACAATCCTGACGGGCTGGCACAGCGGGCGGTGCGGGCGCTGAAGGCGGCGCAGCCGGAGCTGGGGGTCATCACCGACGTGGCCCTGGACCCGTTCACCAGCCATGGACAGGACGGCCTGGTGGACGACCAGGGCTACGTGGTCAACGATGAGACCGTGGACGTGCTGGTGCGTCAGGCCCTGTCCCATGCCGGGGCCGGTGCCGACGTGGTGGCGCCCTCGGACATGATGGACGGACGCATCGGTGCCATCCGCGATGCACTGGAGCAGGGCGGCTTCCGCAACGTCCGGATCCTGGCCTACTCGGCCAAGTATGCATCCAGCTTCTACGGACCATTTCGTGACGCCGTAGGCTCCGCCGGCAACCTGGCCGGAGGCGACAAGTACAGCTACCAGATGGACCCGGCCAACGCCGACGAAGCCTTGCGGGAAATCGAGCTGGACCTGGAAGAAGGCGCGGACATGATCATGGTCAAACCCGGCATGCCCTACCTGGATATCGTGCGCCTGGCCAAAGATACCTTTGGCGCCCCCACCTTTGTCTACCAGGTCAGCGGGGAATACGCCATGCTGGCCGCCGCGGCCGACAAGGGCTGGCTCAACGGCAAGGCAGTGATCATGGAATCACTGAGCTGCATCAAGCGCGCCGGGGCCGACGGCATACTCAGCTACTACGCCAAGCAAGCCGCTCAGTGGCTGGCGGAGGATTGAGCCCGGGCCCCGATCGCTACGCGGTGCTGGGGCATCCCATCGCCCACAGTCTGTCACCGGAGATCCACCACGCTTTCGCCCGCGCCACCGGCGAGTCCATTTCCTACCAGACTATCGACGTCAGTCCAGAACAGTTCGACGATTTCTGGCGTCATGGCGAGGGCCGCGAGCTGCGCGGCGCCAACATCACCCTGCCCCTCAAGGTCCTGGCCCGTGATCTGGCGGACAGGCTCAGCCCGGCAGCCCGGGAAACCGGCTCGGTCAACACGCTGATTCCGATCCGCAACGGCTGGTACGGCGATACCACCGACGGCATTGGGTTAATCCGGGACCTGGACCGCCTGGGCTGGTCTCTGGCCGGACGCCGGATTCTGATCATCGGGGCTGGCGGCGCCGGCCGCGGCATTGCTTTTCCGGTGGCCCGGTCTGGTCCCCGGGAGCTGGTCATCGCCAACCGGACCGCGGACCGGGCACAGCAACTCGCTGACGACCTGGGGCGCACCGGGCTGACGGCCCGTGGCTGCGGGCTGGATGAGCTGCAGAACCTGGAGCCGGTTGACGGCCTGCTGCACGCCAGCGCCGCCGGGCACGGCGGTCAGCTGCAGCTGCCCGTATCACTGCTGCAGGTCCGGACCTGGTGCTACGACCTGAGCTATGGCGAGGCCGCCCATCCCTTCATGCGCTGGGCGCGCGAAGCCGGCGCGACCCGTGTCAGCGACGGCCTGGGCATGCTGGTGGAACAGGCGGCCGAGTCGTTTTTCCTGTGGCGGGGGGTCCGTCCCGAGACGGCCCCCGTACTGGCCATGCTTCTGGCCATGCTGCGGGACCGCTCAGGCTGACAGACAGCTTCCAAGGGCATCCAGCACCCGGTCCACTTTTTCCGGCCGCGAGCTTTCACCCATCAGGCCGATGCGCCAGATACGCCCGGCCAGGGCACCCAGGCCGGCACCAATCTCGATATCAAACTCGTTCAGCAGGCGCGAACGCACCCGGGCTTCATCCACCCCCTCGGGCACCGTGATGGCATTGAGCTGGGGCAGGCGCGCGGATGGCTCCACCAGCAGCTTCAGTCCCATCTTGTCCAGTCCCGCCGCCAGCCGCAGGTGATTGGCCTGATGGCGCTCCCAGGAATCTGGCAGGCCCTCTTCGCACAGGATGGTCAGCGCCTCATGCAGGCCGTAAAGGGCGTTGATTGGCGCGGTGTGGTGATAGGACCGGCCGCCCTCACCGTCCCAGTACCCCATGACCAGGTTGAGGTCCATAAACCAGCTCTGCACCGGGTGGGTGCGATTGCGGATGGTCTCGGTGGCCCGCTCGCTGAAGGTGACCGGCGAGATACCAGGGGGGCAGGACAGACACTTCTGGGAACCGGAATAGACCGCATCGGCCTGCCACCGGTCCACCTCCAGGGGAATACCGCCCAGGGCAGTCACCGCATCGACAATGCTCAAGACTTCGTGTTCCCGGGCCAGGGCGCACAGCGCCTGGGCGTCAGATTTCACCCCGGTGGAGGTTTCGGCATGCACGAACGCCAGTACCTTGGCCTCGGGATGGGCTTGCAGCGCCGCCCGGGCCTGGTCGAGGTCAACTGCCGTGCCCCATTCGTTTTCCACCATGACCGGCCTGGCGCCGCAGCGCTCGACGTTTTCCCGCATGCGCCCACCGAACACGCCGTTCTGGCAGACCACCACGGTGTCGCCAGGCTCCACCAGGTTGACGAAGCAGGTTTCCATGCCAACGGAGCCGGGACCCGACAGCGGGATGGTGAGAGCGTTTTGGGTGCGAAACGCCTGGCGCAGCAGCTCCTTCAGCTCGTCCATCATGGCGGTGAACTGGGGATCCAGGTGGCCAATGGTGGGCCGGCCCATGGCCTCCAGCACCCGGGGATGCACGTCCGAGGGACCGGGGCCCAGCAGCAGGCGCGGACGCGGTTTGAAAGTTGGCATGGCTTACCTCATGTAATCATTCTTGACAGCTATATAGTGTCGCGCCGAGTAGTGCAGGTTTTCGATTTCGGATTGTCCCAATTCCCGGGCCTCGGTGGCCGGATTTCCGCGCCACAGGGTGCGCGGCGGGAGCTGTTTCCCCGGTGCCAGCAGAGCGCCCGCGCCGACCAGGCACTCCTCGCCAATCACAACGTCATCCATGACCACCGCACCCATCCCCACCAGGCAATGATTGCCCACGGTACAGGCGTGCAGCACGGCGCGGTGGCCAACGGTGACGCCCTGGCCGATAATCAGCGCGCGGCCACCGGGGGTAAACGGGCCATCGTGGGTGACATGCAGGACCGCGCCATCCTGGATGTTACTGCCGGCACCGATAATGATCTGCTCCACGTCACCACGGACCACGGCGCCGGGCCAGATCGATGCATCCGGGCCCACGGTGACCCGTCCGATGACACAGGCGTCCGGATCGATGTAGGCGGTTGGGTCAATGGTCGGGTGATGCCCGAGATAGGATCGAATAGTCAAAACAGGGTCGCGCCAAAAAGGATGCGAGTTTAGCAATGGACATGAGAACCGAGAAGATCAACCCTCTGCTGGTATACCACCAGCTGCCACCGTTCAGCGAGATCCAGCCGAGCCACGTGGTTCCGGCCGTGGAGGCGCTGATTCAGCACTGCCGTGAAGGTCTGGCGCAAACGGAAACCTCGGACGGCGCCATCGACTGGGACAGCCTGGTGGGGCGCGAGGAACAGCTGCTGGACGAACTGTCCCGGGCCTGGCAGCCGGTCAGCCACCTGCACAACGTCAACGCCACAGAGGCCTGGCGGGAAGCCTACGCCGAAGCCGTGGTGATGCTGACCGACTTCTACACGGAGCTGTCCCAGGACACCGATCGCTACCGGGCCTACCAGGCGCTGCGGCAGTCCGATCAGTTCGATCGGCTCGGCCCGGTGCGCCAGCGACTGATTGAGAACACCCTGCGGGATTTTCACCTGGCGGGCGTCGACCTGCCGGCTGATGAGAAACAGCAGTATCGCGAGCTCATGCGGGAGCTGACCGAACTCGGCACCCGGTTCCAGCAAAACCTGCAGGACGCCACCGAGGCCTGGGACCTGACCTTCGAAGACCCATCGGCGCTGGCTGGCCTGCCGGATAACGAGCTGGAGCAGTGCCGGGACCGCGCGCGCCAGGTGGAATCTGAGGGATACCGGATCACGCTGGATTTTCCCAGCTACCACGCGGTGCTGACCTACGCCGACGACCGTGACCTGCGCGAACAGGTTTACCGGGCGTACAACACCCGGGCGTCGGACCAGGGACCCCACGCTGGCCAGTGGGACAACCGGCAGATCCTCGGTCAGATCCTTGAGCTGCGCCAGCGCCTGGCCCGGGTGGTGGGTTTCGACAATTATGCCCACTACTCCCTGGCCACCAAGATGGCGCCGGACCCGGCTGCCGCCGAGGGTTTTCTACGCCGGCTGGCGGACATGGCGAGGCCCCGGGCCCGGGATGAGATGCAGGCCCTGGCAGCCTATGCCGGGCAACAGGGGGCCCCACTGCCGCTGCAGGCCTGGGACCTGCCCTACTGGTCCGAAAAACTGCGCAAAGCGGAATTTGACGTCAGCGAGGACGAGCTGCGGCCTTACTTTCCCCTGCCCCGAGCCATTGAAGGCCTGATGGCAGTGAGCGGTGAGCTGTTTGGTATCACATTCAGACGGCGCGACGACGTCGACGTGTGGCATCCCGATGTCTCGTTTTTCGAGCTGCTCAACGCTGACGGCCAGGTGCAGGCCGGCTTGTACCTGGACCTGTACGCGCGCAGCGGCAAACGCGGCGGTGCCTGGATGGCGGACTGCCGCTGCTACCTGTCCCTGGCCGACGGCGGCGTGCAGAAACCCATTGCCTTCCTGAACTGCAATTTTGGCCCGGCCACCCCGGAGCGCCCTTCCCTGCTGTCTCACCGGGACCTGACTACCCTGTTTCACGAATTCGGCCACGGACTGCACCACATGCTGACTAGGATCGAACACCCTGCCATCGGGGGGATTTCCGGGGTTGAGTGGGACGCGGTGGAGCTGCCCAGCCAGTTCCTTGAGAACTGGTGCTGGGAACGGGCGGCGCTGGACCGGTTCGCCCACCATATCGACAGCGGTGATGCCCTGCCCGATGCCCTGCTGGAGCGGATGCTGGCGGCACGGCATTTCCAGAGCGGCATGTTCCTGTGCCGCCAGCTGGAGTTCGGCCTCACCGACCTGCGGCTGCACGTGGAGGTCGATGGCGGAGATCCAGCCGGCGTGGAGCGTGTCGAGCAACAGGTGCGGGACCAGGTGGCGGTCGTGCCCTACCCCCCCGAAAACCGTTTCCTCAATGGGTTTGCCCACCTGTTTTCGGGCGGCTATGCGGCCGGATACTACAGCTACCTGTGGGCCGAGCAGCTGGCAGCGGATGCCTTCAGCCGGTTCCAGGATGAGGGCGTGATGAATCCCGAAACCGGCGCAGCCTTTCGTCGCGAGGTCCTGGAAGCCGGCGGGTCCCGCCCGGCCCTGGATTCTTTTGTTGCCTTCCGCGGCCACGAGCCCCGGATCGAACCCCTGTTGAGAAGCTACGGCATATGAAGATCGCAAGCTGGAACGTCAATTCCCTCAAGGTGCGCCTGCCCCAGGTGCTGGAGTGGTGCGAGCAGGAACAGCCCGATGTGCTGGCCCTGCAGGAAACCAAGCTCACGGACGAAAACTTCCCGGTGTCCGAGATTGAAGAAGCCGGTTACCAGGTCGCCTTTTCCGGCCAGAAGACCTACAACGGCGTGGCGGTGCTGGCCCGGGATTCCATCAGCGATGTGATCACCGACATTCCCGGACTGGAAGACGAACAGCGCCGCATCCTGGCGGTGACCGTGGGAGACCTGCGCATCGTCAACCTCTACGTGGTCAACGGCAAGGAAGTGGGCAGCGACAAGTACGACTACAAGCTGCACTGGTTGGACAAGGTGACGGAATACCTGGCCGACCAGGTCGCCGGCAACCCGCTCACGGTGGTGCTGGGAGACTTCAACATCGCGCCGGACGACCGGGACGTCTATGACCCCAAGCGCTGGCACGAGAAGATCCTGTGCTCAACCCCGGAGCGGGACGCCCTGTTCCGCATCATGGACTTGGGCTTCGACGACAGTTTCCGCATCCACCACGAGGACGGCGGCATCTTCTCCTGGTGGGACTACCGCATGGGCGGCTTCCAGCGCGGGCTGGGCCTGCGCATCGACCTGATCCTGACCAGCCACGAGCTGTCCCCCCAGTGCACCTCGGCCTACGTGGACCCGGTGCCGCGCCAGTGGGAGCGGCCGTCTGACCACACGCCCGTGGTGGCGGAGCTGGACGTCTAGCCTGGATTATCCGGCCTGGCGGCCGGTTCGTTCTTCCACCCGCCGGATCAGACCACGCAGCATGGACACCTCGTCGGACTGCAGCCCGGCCCGGTTGGCGATGGCCAGGAAGCGCAGCATCAGGTGATCCGGGTCGCGCTTGGGAAAATCCAGCCCCACCAGCATGTCCCGGCAGTGTGCCATCAGTGCGTCGATTTCCTTGCGGGTGGCCCCGCCCTCGTCCTGGGATAACTCTTGGGTGTCGGCCTCGATGTCACGCCGGGCCTGGAAAATCTCCCAGGCATAGACCTGCACCGCGTGGGACAGGTTGAGGCTGCGGTAGTCAGCGTGGGTGGGTATGTAGCTGCGGTACTGGCAGCGGTAAAGCTCGTCGCTGGTCAGCCCGCTGGGCTCCGGCCCGAACACCAGTGCGGCCGGGCCGGAATGACCGGCCAGTTTTGTGGCCGTCTCCTCGCAATCCAGCTCGGGCCAGCTGACTGAGCGGCTGCGGGCCGAGGTGCCGATCACCAGCGAACAGTCGGCGATAGCGCTGTCCAGGTCTGGCACCACCTTGACCTGTTCCAGCAGCGGTGCAGTGTCCGCCGCCATGGCCCGGGCCTTGCCGTCGGGAAACTGCTCCGGAGCCACCAGCCAGAGGTCTTCGAAGCCCAGTGTCACCAGGGCCCTCAGTGACGCCCCGATGTTGCCGGGGTGATGGGTGCGGACCAGGACAAATCGGATATTCACGGAGTCAGCTGGACCGGGGGCTGGGAAGCCGACTTGGTGCCGGGCAGGGGTCGGGTGCCTCCACCGTAATAGGAAAACACCAGGGACAGCTTGACCCGGTCACTGGAGTTGCGGGACGCCGCGTGGAAAACCCGGGCGTTGAAGAACAGCACGTCACCGGGATCCAGGTCCGCCTGGACCGCCGCCTCCAGCGCCGCCGCGTTGGCCGGGTGGTCCATGCGCAGGAACTGGGCCTGGTCCACCTGGTCCGGCTGCAGGTCCCAGCGATGAGAACCCGGGATGATCGTCATGCCGCCGTTTTCCGGGACTTCCCGGCCCAGGGCCAGCCAGGCGTTGACCAGGAATGGCGGTTCGAACGACCAGTAGCGGGTATCCCGGTGCCACAGGGTGTCCGAAGAGTAGCGCGGAAACTTGGTCATCAGGCAGTTGTGGTGGCTTTGGCACAGCATTACCCGGGGGGATTCCAACAGTTCTGCGACCCGGCCGACCACCGCCGGGCTGCGTGCCCACGCCTGAAAAGCGCCACCCCGGGCAAATGCCTGCAGCAGCCGGCGGGGCGTGTTGCCGCCCTCGTCCTGCTGATCCTGGGGCGCCCCGGGATAGCCCACGTCAGACTCCAGCTCCAGGGGGCGCGGCTCCAGGCCCAGGGCCTGCTCTGCCTGGGCCCGAATGGCGCCCAGCTGGTCCGCAGTGGCCAGCCCCGGAACCACCAGGTAGCCGCTCTGGCGAAAGGTGTCTAGCTGTTCGCTGGAAAAATGCATGAAATTGATTGTACTATGCAACTATATATATGCTGTTTACAACTAAATGAACGAACGCACTACAGCCCTGGTGGACCGGCTGCGTGCCGCCGCCCGCCAGATGGTCCGTGAGTTTCAGGCCATCGACGGCAGCGGCATTGTACCGGGGATCAGCCTGTCCGAGTGTCACTTCCTGATGGAGCTGGACGCCCGGGGCGTATCCACCACGTCGCAGCTGGCCGACGTGATGCTGCTGGAGAAGTCTACCGTCAGCCGGCTGGCCTCCCGACTCTCATCCAGCGGACTGCTGGAGTCCGCCGGCGCCAGCAGCGATCGGCGCCAGCGCCCCCTCAGATTGACCGAAGCCGGGCACCGGAGAGTCAGTGAGATCCACGGCAAGGCCGAGAGCCAGGTGCGCCGGGCCCTGGACTTCGTCCCCGACGCCGAGCGTGAATCATTGTTATCGGGCCTGGAGCGATACGCCAAGGCCCTGGGTTACGCCCGCCAGAGCGGTCAGTTCCGCATGCGGCCCATCCGCCCCGAAGATGACGCCGCGGTATCGCGGATCATCATCGACGTGATGACCGAGTTTGGCGCCGTGGGCAGTGGCTACTCCATCGAAGACAAGGAGGTCCGCGCCATGTCCGCCGCCTATGCCACCCCAGGCTCGGCCTACTACGTGGTGGAACGCGACGGCGAAATCCTGGGTGGCGGCGGCATTGGGCCCCTGGCCAACGGCGAGCCCGGCACCTGCGAGCTGAAAAAGATGTACTTCCGCGAGGCCCTGCGGGGTACCGGCATGGGCCTGCAGCTGCTGCGGCACTGCCTGCATTCCGCCAGGCTGCTGGGCTACCGCCAGGTCTACCTGGAAACCCTGGACGCCATGCACGCGGCGCGCCGGCTGTATCGCAAGCTGGGATTCACGGACCTGGAACAGCCCATGGGCGATACCGGGCACTTTGGCTGCAACCGGTGGATGATCCTGGATCTGGAATGAATCTGACCGCGACATTGCGCCACCGACTGGCGCAGACCGAAGACATCCCGGCTATCGAAGAATTGATGCGGCTGGCCATCGCCGAAAACATGAAGCCTTTTCTTGGTCCGGAGGAGATTGAGGCTGCCAAAGAAACCATGGGCGTGGACCAGACGCTGATCGAAGACCAGACCTATTTCGTGATCGAAGCCAGAACCGATGCCGGCACGGTGATGGTGGGTTGTGGGGGGTGGGGCAAGCGAAAAACCCTTTACGGCGGCAACCACACGGTGGGCCGGGACGACAGCCTGTCTGATCCCACCGTGGATGCAGCTCGAATCCGAGCCATGTATACCCACCCGGACTGGAGCCGCCGGGGCATTGGCACGTTGCTGCTGGAACTCGGCGAGGCCGCTGCACGGGAGGCAGGTTTCAAAACCATCGAACTGGGCTCAACCATTCCCGGTGAGCCGTTTTACCTGGCCCGGGGCTTTGTTGAGCTCAGCCGCGTGACCCATACGGGGCGGAACGGCGCGCCCAACGTGGTCATCAAGATGACCAAGGGCCTTTAGACAGGCCAGAGCTGGATGACATCAGTTGTTGAATGAACTGGGCAGCAGGTTCAGCTCCCCGCTGGCTTCCTTGCGCCTCAATTCATCGAGCTGGCCGGCCATATCCGCCTTGATTTCGTCCACCAGTGCCCGGAATTCAGGCTCGTTACGGATCGGCTCCATGGACAGGTCTTTTTCGAGGAAATACCACCAGTACACCCGATGCGGGAGATGTAGGTCAGCAGGTCGTCGTGCACCCCGTCCACGAAAAACGCGTCTTCCTGGCGGGCGCTGCGGTGGGCGAAGGGCAGCACCGCGATGGAAGGGTCACCCGACGGACGCGTTACCGCGGTAACGTCGTCCTTCCCGGCGAACCGGTCCAGCCCAAGATAGCCCAGCACCAGGACCGGCGCCCCGGCAAACAGGTAGACCAGGCCTCTGTTTGAGCCGGCTTCGCGTGGCTCATCGGCGGGCTCCCTTTCTGCTGCCTCGCCGACCGCCACCAGCAGCCGATAGCCGTGTCCGCGCACCAGTGCGATGTACCGCGGCTCCTGGGGATCGTCCCCCAGGGCAGCCCGCACCATTTCCACCCGCTTGGTCACCGTTTCCTTGTTGACCACCTTGCCGGACCAGACCTCGTCCATAAGCTGATCGATGGACATCACATCCGGCGCGTGGCGGGTCAGGGCCAGCAGCAGGTCGAAGGACAGCAGTCGAACGTCGAACTAGCGGATGCCGCCGAACCCAGCGCGGCGTGAGCGGAGGGGCCATACCTTAACCCGCTGATTATTCGAGGTCTTCGCGAAAGTTTCGTGCTTTTTTCGCCCAGTCTTCAGGCACTTCCCGCTGCAGTTCTCCAGTCTGTAATCCGTGGCTCGGGAACGACCACAACACAACTGGAAATCTACGGAGAAGGTTATGAACAAACGACAAACAGCACTATCAGCACTCCTCGTCGCCTCAATGTTCGCCGGGCCGGCTTTCGCGGGCAAAGCCTGCAAGACCAGGGACATCGCCGGCAAGTGGATTTTCGCCACGGGCATTGGGGAGCTGTTGCCGCCTGATACGGGCATCACCGCGCTGGGTACCATGAATATCACGCGCGGCGGTGAGGTTTCGGGGAAGTTCGACGCCACCATTGCGGGCTTCGAATTTATCCCGGAGGTGCTGTATGAAGGCACCGTCACGGTCAATCCGGACTGCACCGGCACGCTGACCTTTATCACCTCAGCGCCCTCGGAACGAACCGACAGTATCGCCATCGTCAACCGGCGCCAGATGCTGGGCATGTCCCAGGATCCGACTAACCCGTGGACCTACCAGGTACTGCGGCTGACCGGTGGTGCGGTTGGGGTCCGGGATGACGATTGATCGTTGACGGGAGAGTGTGATCGAAGCTTTTTGGCACAGGGATGTGCCAACGGCCGGAGGTCGTAAGCGAAGCAAAACCACGCTTTTGCGCAGCGCCCGCGAGCCGGGCAGGAAGCCCGGTCTCGCGGATCAACTAACGATAAATCACCCCCGGCAACCACGTCACCAATCCCGGCACCAACGCCACCAGCAGCAGCACCATCAACTGCACCACGATGAATGGAATGACGCCCCGGTAGATGTCCCGGGTCGCCACCGAGTCTTTGGCCACGCCGCGCAGGTAGAACAGCGCAAAACCAAATGGCGGGGTCAGGAAAGAGGTCTGCAGGTTCAGGGCGATGAGGATGCCCAGCCAGATGGGATCGATACCCATGGCCAGAAGGACGGGGCCGATGATGGGCACCACCACGAAGGTAATCTCGATGAAGTCCAGCACGAAGCCCAGCAGGAACATCAGCAGCATCACCGCCACCAGTGCGCCGATGGTGCCGCCGGGCAGGTTGTTGAGCAGCTCGTGCACCGCCTCGTCGCCGCCGAAGCCCCGGAATACCAGGGAAAACACCGCTGCACCGATCAGGATCAGGAATACCATGGAGCTGACCTGGACGGTGCTGCGCATGGTGTCCAGCAGTTTCTCGTAGGAAAACTGGCCCTGGACCAGTGCCAGCACCAGGGCGCCAACCGCGCCAACGCCCGCCGCCTCGGTGGGGGTTGCGATGCCGCCCAGGATGGATCCCAGCACCAGCACGATCAGCAGCAGGGGCGGCAGCATGGCCAGCAGCAGCCGGGACACCGACACATGCTCATCATGATCTACGCGGCGCGGCACCCGCTCGGGTTGCAGCATGGCCACGCCCAGGATGTAAATCACGTAACCCAGCACCAGGATCAGGCCGGGCACGATGGCGCCGGCAAACAGGTCACCCACCGACACCGTGTCCGGAGAAAAAATCCCCAGGTCCCGCTGGGCCTGCTGGTAGGCGTTGGATATCACGTCGCCCAGCAGCACCAGCACGATGGACGGCGGAATGATCTGCCCCAGGGTGCCGGCGGCGCAGATTGTCCCGCAGGCGATGCGCGGGTCGTACTGGTTGCGCAGCATGGTGGGCAGAGACATCAGCCCCATGGTGACCACCGTGGCACCGACAATCCCGGTACTGGCAGCCATCAGCATGCCCACCAGCAGCACCGACACGCCCAGGCCGCCGCTGAGCCTGGAGAACACCACAGCCATGGATTCCAGCAGGTTCTCCGCCAGCCGCGACCGCTCCAGGGTCACCCCCATGAACACGAACAATGGCACCGCGATCAGGGTCTCGTTGGTCATGATGCCGTAGATGCGGTTGGGCACGGCTTCCAGGAAGGCCGGATCGAACACGCCCGCCAGGGCGCCGACTGCGGCGAACAGCAGTGAGACCCCCGCCAGGGTGAATGCCACCGGAAATCCCAGCATCAGCGCGGCGCATACCGCCGCGAACAACGCCAGCGCCAGCCACGCCCCCATCCCTCAACCCTCTCGCAGCCGGCGCAGACTGGACAGCGCCAGGGCAACGCCCTGGAGGATCAGGGAAACACAGAACAGCGGGATCAGGGTTTTCAGCAGGTAAACCCAGGGCAGGCCACCGGCTTCCCGGGATGCCTCTCCGTGGCCGTCGTTGGCAGTCCAGGATGCAACCACGTAATCCAGGGAGGTCCACAGGATAAAGCCGCAGGTGGGCAACAGCAGCAGCAGGACCCCCAGGAGGTTGACCCAGGCCTGGCGGCGCGGCGGAAAGCGATGATAGAAAATATCCACCCGCACGTGCTGGTCCAGCTTCAGGGTGTAGCCCGCGCCCAGCAGGAACACGATGGCGTGCATGTAGGTGACCGACTCCTGCACCGCCACGGAGCCGGCATTAAAACCGTAGCGGGCCAGCACGATGCCGAAGGTCACCAGCACCATGGCCAGGGTCAGCCAGGCGACCAGTCGCCCGGTGGTCTCGCTGATGGTTTCTAGGGTGCGAATCAAGCTGAGTCTTGTCTCCCTGCCTCCTGCCGGGATGCTCTCACGTTTCCCGGGCGATGAACACCGGGCGAACGTTCCATGGCCAGCAGCGCTGGCCGCGGCTATTATCTCGTCACCAGACAGGGGCTCGGAGAGTCAAGCATGCCTATTGCCGGGGTTGTCAGCAGAGTTGCGGCCGCCATGCTGCTGGCTGTCGCATGGGTGGTCCCCTGCGCGCTGGCCGAAGACGACCTGCAGCGCCTCCGGTACATTGGCTACGCCTACGACGTCAAAAGCGGTGAGCTGCTGTACCAGGAACAGCATACCCAGCAGCTGCGCGGCGAGCTGCCCGTTTCACTGGACACGGTTTACCGGGGCCCTGACGGTGAACCCTTTGCCCAGCGCCAGGTGACCTACGGTGACACCCCGTCCCAGCCGGTATTCGAGTTTGTCGACGACCGCCGCAGTTATGCCGAAGGCTCCTACCTGGATTCCGGCGAGCGCGTGGTGTTCAAGCGCAAGCAGCGTGACGTTGAACAGGCCAAGGTCAAGTTCGGCCGTCGGCCCATGGTGATCGACGCCGGGTTCGACCGCTTCATCCTGGAACGATGGGAGCAGCTGCAGAAAGGCAAGACGGTCAAGTTCGATTTCCTCAACGCCGCCCGCCTGGGGTCCATCGCGTTTCGCATTCGCAAGACTGGTGATCGCCAGACCGAGTACGGAGACGCCACGGATTTCGAGATGGACATCAGCAATTTCCTCCTGCGGATGCTGCTGGACCCGATCAAGATCTGCTATCTCAACCAGGACAAGTCCCTGTACCAGTACAAGGGCATTTCCAACATCAAGGGGCCCGACAACAAGAACTACGTGGTGCGCATCGAGTACCCGCGGGACCAGCGCAGTCTCGGCACCGTCGAAGAGGCCCCGGCGGAGTTAGCTGAATAGATCAACGTAGCGTCGCCCGATGTTGCGCCAGTCCAGGGTCTCCACAAACCGGTTGGCCTGTTCCACCAGCGCCGTCCGCCGCGCCGGGTTTTCCAGTAGCTCCGCCACCACCTCGGCCATGCGGCCCAGATCATCCTCGATGATCAGCTCCTGCCCGCTGTGTACCGGGATGCCCTCCACCCCCTTGGTGGTGATGACCACCGGCACCCCGGCGGCAAAGTAGTCCAGCACCTTCATACGGGTGCCACCACCCTCCTGCAAGGGCACCACCGCCAGGTCACAGTCCTTGAGATAGGGCGCCACGCTGGCAACCGGACCGGTGAAGTGAAGCCGGGGATGCAGCTTGCGCCGGGGCGGCTCCGGGCCGATGGCCAGCACCTGGCAATCCAGTCCGCGCTGTTGCCAGGCGGGCAGCAGCTGGCTGGCCACCAGGGAGATGGCCTCCAGGTTGGGCCGGTAGCCGTACTGGCCGTGGAACACCACCACGAAATCGCAGTCGCCCAGGCCGAACTCGGCCCGCACGTTCACGGCCTCCACCGAGCGGGACTGGTCCAGTTCAACGCCGTGGGGAATCACGGTCAGCAGGTGCGGCGCCACACCGTCCCGCTCCAGGGTATCCGCATCGGGCTGGGATACAGTCACCACCGCGTCACACTGGTTGGCCAGGCCGATCTCCACGCCGCGCAGAAAGCCGGACGCAGGGCTGCCGGCAACCCCCGGGTACTGCTGTTCGATGCGCTGATACTCCACGTTGTGTTCCACCATCATGGCGCTGCCGCCCAGCAGGTTGCGGGCCAGGATGCAGGGCCGGGCGTAGGCGGGGAACTCGGCGTGAAATACCTCCACGGATTCAGCCAGGGACAGGTACAGGCTGCGCAGTACGAATCCCCGGTCCACCATGGGACGGTACATACCCAGTTCGTTGACGGGCAGGCCCAGGGCGCGCAGCCGGGCGTTGCCGAGGAAGGCCGGCAAGCGCAGCAGGCGCAGCCAGGCAGGGTAGGGCAGTTCCCGGTGCTGGCCGTTTTCGAACAGGTGAAACCGGCGCGGGTCATCGGTTACTACCGCCACGGTGCCCACTTCCCGGGACACGGCCTCGGCGCTGCGCACGATTTTCACCGCCGCGCCGTGGTTGGCAGGGAACAGGTCGCTGCGGGTCACCATGACCCAGCGCACGCCCCGGCGTTGGCACAGCGGCCGCATGATCCGACAGATGCCGCGCCAGAATGCGTCCCCACCCCGGCGTTTGAGACTGTCCCAAAGCACGCCACCCGTGGCCCGGGGCGGGGCAGCGGCGCCCGGCGACGGGACGGGGCTGGTGCCGACCACCGCCGGCCGCAGCTTCACCCGGGTCGGGTTGTCCAGGTAGCGGCCCAGGGGCGCAAAATTTTGCGCCCGGTCATAGTGGCAGCGGGCCAGCTGCAGGGCATTGTCCGACAGGCCCCGGTAGCGGCCCGGCGATTCCATCAGCATGGGCACGATGCGGCGGATGGTGTCAGCCAGTTCGCCGGGGCTGGAGACCACCCAGCCAGCATCGGCCTCGCGAATGGCCGGCGCCAGGTCAATGTAGTCGTTGACGATGACCGGCAGGCCATGACGCAGGTATTCCATCAGCCGGAAGCTGCGGCTGAACTGGCGCTCCACGTTAGGCTGGGCCAGCTCCAGTCCAACGTGGCTGCGGCCCAGCACGGCTTCGAATTCGGAATAGGGCAGCAGCTCGTCTACCCGATCAGGATCCCGGGAAAGCCGGGTCAGCCGGGCGGCACCGGACTGGTGGTCCAGCACCCCGTTGACCGCATCCAGGTAAGCCTGATCCTGGCGCCAGGGCCAGTTGACGCCGCCGGCAATCAGCTCCACCGTCTCGCCCGGGTCCAGCCGGGGCCCGACGTCGGCCACCTCACCTGTCAGCGGTACTACGTCCACCGGCAGCCGTTCCGACAGGTCGAAGCCGGCCATCATCAGGAACCCAACCTGCAGGTCGCGCTGGCGCTGGTTGCCCACCAGGAAGTGGTCGGCCCGCCGCAACAGCTGCGTCATGCGGGCCAGGGCCTCATGCAGGCTGCGGGGCTCGTACACCGACTCCAGGATCCGGGGCGCTACCAGGTCCGCAATCACCGGCAGCTGGAGGCGATCGGGCAGGTCGGCCAGGAGGTCCCACAGGCCCACCAGCAGTGCGTCCGGAGACAGCCTGCTGAGCAGTTGCTCCAGTTCGGCTGGATCCCGGTAAACCGAGCAGTCGGCCGACTCATCGGCAGCACTGGCCGGAGCCACCAGATGCAGCTCATCGCCCCTCCCGCCCAGCCAGGTTTTCAGCTCAGCCGCCCGCTGGTCGCTGCCGCTGATGGGGCCGCTGCGGTCCAGCGGCCGGGCATGGCCCAGGTAGACCAGCTTCACCGGTTGTCCTCCGCCATACGTTTCGCCAGGCGCTTGAGAAACACCTCCAGCTCCCGGGTCAGCTGGGCGTCACCCTGCTGCCGGGCGGCCGACAGTCCCGATTGGTAGGCCTCCCGGGCCGCCTGCAGCATCCCCGCGCCCTCCCGGGCCTTGCCCAGGAATTTCCACGCAGCCGAGTAGCCCGGATTCTGCTGCACGCTGCGCTCCAGGTGTTCCACGGCCTGGGCGTAGTCCTCGCGCTCCAGCCAGGCCTGGCCCAGGGTCAGGCGCAGCAGGGCATTGTCCTGGCCGCCGTCCAGAAGCGCCTGGAATCGGTTCAGCGTGGAATCATCCATGGCCTGAATATTCGAAACTCATGGATTATTCAGGCCAGTCTCAATCCCGCCAGAAGGCCGGCGAAAACAGCACCAGCAGGGTGAACAGCTCCAGCCGGCCCATCACCATGGCCAGGCTGAGAAACCACTTGGCCGGGTCAGCCAGGTCCGCGTAGTGGGGTCCTGCCTGGCCCAGTGCGGGGCCCAGGTTGTTCATGCACGACAGCACTGCCGACACCGCGGTGACCAGGTCCAGGCCGAAAGCCGCCAGGATCATGGACAGCACGATGAAACACAGCACGTATACCGAAAAGAAGCCCCACACCGACTGGATGACCTTTTCCGAAGCGCTGCGGTTGCCCAGCTTGATGGGGGTCATGGCATTGGGGTGGACCAGGCGGGTGATTTCCCGCACGCCCTGCTTGTACAGCAGGATGATGCGGATTACCTTCATGCCGCCGCCGGTGGAGCCGGCGCACGCGCCCACGCAGCTGAGCAGCAGCAGCAGCAGCGGCAGGGTACCCGGCCACAGGTAGTAGCTGTCGGTGCCAAAACCGGTGGTGGTGCCGATGGAGATCACCTGGAACATGCCGTAGCGCACGGCCTCCGGCACGCTGTCGTAGGTACCGCTGGTCCACAGCATCCAGCTGCAGACCACCACGGCGGCGATCAGGATGCTGATGAACGCCTTTAACTCCGGGTCGCCCTTATAGCCGGACATACTGGCCTGGCGCCAGGCCAGGAAGTGCAGGGCATAGTTGATGCCGGAGATAAACATGAACAGCATGCAGATTGCTTCGATCACGGGGCTGTTGAAATAGCCGATGCTCAGGTCGTGAGTGGAGAAGCCGCCGATGGCCACCGTGGAAAAGGCGTGGCCCACCGCGTCGAACACGTCCATGCCGGCCATCCAATAGGCGCTGGCGCAGATGATGGTGATCCAGAAATACAGGTACCAGAGCGCCTTGGCGGTTTCGGCGATGCGCGGAGTCAGCTTGTTGTCTTTCATGGGACCCGGGGTCTCCGCCCGGTACAGCTGCATACCACCGATGCGCAGCATGGGCAGAACCGCCACCGCCAGCACGATAATCCCCATGCCGCCCAGCCATTGCAGCTGCTGGCGGTAGAACAGGATACCCTTGGGCAGATCGTCGATGCCGGTCAGCACGGTAGCGCCGGTGGTGGTCAGCCCGGACATGGCCTCGAACACGGCATCGGTCAGGCTCATCACCGGCACATCGGACAGCACCAGGGGCACGGCGCCGGACAGTCCCAGTACAAACCAGCAGGCCACCACCACCACGAAGCCGTCGCGGATGCGCAGCTCCCGTCGGACGTGGCGAACCGGGAACCAGCAGACAAAACCCAGCAGGGCCACCGCGGCCGCCCCTTCCAGGAATGGGAACCAGCTGCCGTCATCGTACAGCAGCCCCACGGCCGCCGGCGGCAGAAAGGTCAGGCTGGACAGGATCAGCAGGATGCCGACGATGCGCTGGATGGAGGTGATTCGCGTGTTCATCAATCGCGACCGGCTGCCTGCTACAGGAACGTCACGCCCACCTGGAACAGGCTTTCCACTTCGGGAATCCTGCTCTTGTCCAGCACCAGCAGAATGACGTGGTCCTCGGGCTCAAACACCGCGTCGTGGTGGGCGATGATCAGGTCATCCCCGCGCACGATTCCGACAATGGTGACGTCCGGCGGCAGCGGGATTTCCTCCACCGCCCGGCCCACCACCCGGGACGAACGGGAGTCGCCGTGGGCCACGGCCTCGATGGCCTCAGCGGCGCCCTGGCGCAGGGAGTGCACCCGCACCATGTGACCACGCCGGACGTGGGTGAGCAGGGCACCAATGGTGACCTGCTGAGGTGACACCGCAATGTCGATGGCACCGGCTTCCATCATTTCCACGTAGGCCGCCCGGTTGACCAGGGAAATCACTTTCCTGGCCCCCATGCGCTTGGCCAGCATGGCCGACAGAACGTTGGCCTCGTCCTCGTTGGTCAGCGCGCAGAACACATCGGTCTGATCGATGTTCTCCTCCCGCAGCAGGTCTTCGTCGGAGCAATCCCCCACCAGCACGATGGACTTTTCCAGCCGCTCGGCAATCCATTCAGCCCGTTCCGGCGAGCGTTCCACCAGCTTGACGTTGTAGCGGTCCTCCAGCACCGCCGCCAGGTTGGCACCGATGTTGCCGCCACCGGCCAGGATCACCCGCCGGGCCGGTTTCTCCAGCTTGCGGATTTCGGTCATAACGGCGGGGATATCGCCCCGGGCAGCCAGGAAGAACACCACGTCTCCGCTCAGCATCACCGTGGTGCTGTCAGGCACCAGGGCTTTTTCTTCGCGGAAGATGGCGGCCACCCGAATGTCGATCTCCCCCGGCAGCATGCGGCGAAAATCCGATACGGCATGCCCTTCCAGGGCGCCGCCGTCCACCACCGCCACGGCCACCACCTGGGCCCGGCCCTGGGCAAAATCCAGCACCTGCAGGGCGCCGGGATACTCGATCAGCCGCTGCACGTGCTCGGTGACCAGTTTCTCCGGGCTGATCAGCACGTCCACCGGACAGTGCTCGCCGGAAAACAGCTCGGGATAATTCAGGTACTCCGCCGCCCGCACCCGGGCGATCTTGGTGGGGGTGTGAAAAATGGTGTAACACACCTGGCAGGCCACCATGTTGATCTCGTCGCTGTTGGTCAGCGCCACCACCATATCGGCGTCCTCGGCGCCGGCCCGGGTCAACACCGTGGGATGGGACGCGTTGCCCAGCACCCCGCGGATATCGAGCTTGTCCTGCAGTTCCGACAGCCGCTCGGCGTTGGTGTCCACCACGGTGATGTCGTTTTCTTCCCGGGACAGGCTGCTGGCGACGGACGAGCCGACCTGACCGGCACCGAGGATCATGATTTTCATGGGTAGCCCCAGTTCATGTTAGTGGCCTGGCAGACTGTTGAAGAATGCTGTTTCTCGTCGCGAGTTCATGAAAAATGCAGGCTAATTGGTCGCCCTGTTCAGTCCTGCTCAGCAACGCGTTTGGGGTCGATGTCCAGCGCCCGCAGTTTCCGGTACAGGTGGGTTCGCTCCATGCCGGCAGCCTTGGCCAGTCGGCCCACGCTGCCCTGGACCTCTTTCAGGCGCCGGACCAGGTAGGCGCGCTCGAACTGTTCCCGTGCTTCCCGCAGCGGCAGTTCAAAGTCGACGCCAGCCAGGGCAACACCGTCCTGAGCGCGCGGTACCGGGGCTCCCAGGGCCTGCTCGACCTCACCCAGTTCGATCTCGTCCGCGCCACCGCGGATCAGCAGCCGCTGCACGAGGTTTTTCAGCTCCCACAGGTTGCCGGGCCAGCTGTGATTGCGCAGCCGGTTCTGGGCGGCGACGGAAAAGTGCCGGTAGGGCATGCTTTCCTGGGCCGGGAAATAGTCGGTGTAAAAACGCAGCAGGTCCGGCACGTCTTCAGGCCGTTCCCGCAGTGGCGGCAGCCGCAGCGGCACCACGTTGATCTGGTAGAACAGCTCCTCGCTGAAGCCGCCGCGACGGACCTCAGCCTCCAGGTCCTGCTGGGTGGACGCCACCACCCGGACATCAATCTCCAGCGGATCGCCACCGCCCTGGCGGGTCACCAGCTGATTTTCCAGGGCGCTGGCCAGTCTCGACTGAGTGTCCGCGTCCAGCTTGGCCACTTCGTCCAGGTAGATGGTGCCGCCGGTGGCCTGCTCCAGCCGGCCGGCTACGACCTGGTCCCCGGTCTGACAGCCGAAAATCTCCCGGGCAAAGTCGTCCGGCGCGATGGAATTGAAGTTCAACTCAACGAAAGGCCCTGCGGAGCGGCTGCTGATGGAATGCAGGAAGCGAGCCGTGGCCGATTTGCCAACCCCGGCCTCGCCGGTGATCAGCACGCTGGTGTCATGCCGGGCCAGCCGCTGGATCTGCTCCCGCAGCTCCCGCATGGTTTCGCTGGACCCTATGGGCTCCAGCACCGGGCTCAGCTGCTGGCGCAAACCCTCATTTTCACGCTTCAGCTTGCTGGCCTCCAGGGCCCGCTCCACGGTCAGCAGGAGCTTGGGCAGGGACACCGGCTTTTCGATGAAGTCGTAGGCGCCGAGCTTGGTGGCCTCCACCGCGGTTTCCACCGTGCCGTGGCCCGACATCATGATGACCGGGAATGGCAGGGCGCCGCCCTTGGCCCATTCCCGCAGCAGGGTGATGCCGTCGGTCCGCGGCATCCAGATGTCCAGCAGCGCCAGGTCCGGGTTGCCGCCGCGGCGGGCCTCCCGGGCGCTGTCAGCATCTTCAGCAATGGACACCTCGTAGCCCTCGTCCTGGAGGATCTCCCGGACCAGCTCACGAATGTCCGGCTCGTCGTCGACCACCAGTATGCTGCCGCTTGCCATGGCGCGATTATAGCCCTTTATCCACCCGTCTTAACCCGCATACCTCAACAGTTGCCGGATGTGCCGGTTGATTTCGGCCGGCAGCGGGACAGACTGTATTTTCAGGAGCGAAGCCAGCTCCTTTCCCAATCATTGAATTTGCGAAATCAGCCGCTCTCCCACAGCGAAACTGGTGAGATATGCGGGTTAACCGACGCCGCCGGCACTCAGCTCGCTGGGTTCGGAATTCAGTTCACCCGCGTCCACCGGCAGGTGCAGCTCGAAAACCGCGCCCCCGGTCTCGTCGTTGCGTGCCTGGATCTGGCCGCCGTGCTCCTCGGCGATCTGCTTGACGATGGCCAGGCCGATCCCGGTGCCGCCGGACTTGGTGGTGGCATACGGCTCAAACAGCTTGTCGATGATCTCGAAGGGCAGGCCGGGGCCATTGTCCCGCATGCTCAAACTCAGCCAGGCGTGGCCATCACTCCAGATCACCTCGGTGGCAAACTCCAGCTCCAGGTCTCTGGATTCGCTGGCTTCCTGGGCGTTTTTCACCAGGTTGTGCAGCAGCTGGCGAATGCGGCCCGGGTCGACAAACACCAGGGGCTCCGAGGCCATCCAGCGGGTTTCCACCTGCAGCTTCTTCTCGCCGCTGCGGTACAGCTCCAGCACCTCGTTGACCAGGTCACTGACACGCAGTGCCTCAAGCTGCAGGGCCGGCGCCCGGGAATACTCGCTGAAGGCGTTGACCATGGTCTTCAGAGCCTCCACCTGGGCCACGATAGTGCGGGTGGCACGGTCCAGCACTTCGGCATCGGCTTCGGGCATCTGCTTCAGGTACTTGTGGCGCAGACGTTCGGCGGACAGCTGGATGGGCGTGAGCGGGTTTTTCACTTCATGGGCCAGGCGCCGGGCTACTTCGCCCCAGGCCGCCTCGCGCTGGGCCCGGACCAGGTCGGTCATATCGTCGAACACCAGAACCACGCCCTCGCCGGCGGTGGGAAGCTGGGCGCCCCGACACATCAGCACCTGCTGCTGACCGGTCCGCTCCAGCAGCAGCTCCTCGCGCCAGTCCCGGGAGTCGCCGAAATGCCGATCCACCAGCTCGGCCAGCGGTTCCAGCCCCGGCTCGCGTTCGACCGCCACCGACAGTGGCTGCTCAAGGAACTCCGTCAGGGCCAGCCCGAGGATCTGGGTGGCCGCGGGATTGGCAGTCCGCAGCTGGCCCTGGCCGTCGAAGGTCATCACGCCCGAGGACAGGCGGCCCAGCACCGCTTCCAGGTAGTCGCGCCGCTCCTCAGCCTGGCGCCGGCTCCGGGTGGCCTCGTCGCTGGATCGGGACAGTTCCCGGGTCATGGTGTTGAAGGAACTGACCAGGAAGCTCAGCTCGTCGTTGCTGCCCGGCACCGGCAGCTGGCGCTGGTAGTCACCGCCGGCAATGGCGTTGGTCGCATCGGCCAGCCGGCCAATGGGGTGCACCAGCTTGCGCGCCGTGGTAAACGCCAGCAGCACCGCCACCAGCACGCTGAACAGCAGCACCAGGGACAGGATCAGCACGAAAGAGCGCTTCATCAGGTTGCGCTGAAACGCCAGGTTCTGATACTGCTCATACTCCCGCTCGACTTTGTCTGCCTGTTCGTCGAAACCCTGGGCCACGGGGTAGATCACCTGCAGGATCCGCTCCGGGCCGATGCCCCGGTCCGGGATGGATTCCAACGCCCGGATCTGGATCAGGCCTTCTCCCAGCGCCTCGTGATCCACGTAGCTGCCGCCGCGGCTGGCGCGGATCAGCTCGAAATCCTCGGGCAGGTCCGGCGAAAAATCCGCACCCCGGCTGGTCCAGCGGATGACCTGGCCGCCCCGGGACAGCACGGCGATTTCGATGGCGTCGGACTCCAGCAGCATACCGCGCAGTTGCCGGCTCAGCCGCTCTTCGGGCTCATCGGCCAGGCGTGCCGCCAGACGCCCGGTCAGGCTCTGCTTCTCGATCTTCTGGACTTCCAGGAAGCGCTGGCCGATCTCCAGGGCGTCGTTGAACGCCGCTTCCACGTCCACGTCGAACCAGCTGTCGATGCTGCGATTAAGGAAATCCACCGAGAACCAGTACACGACGCTGGCCGGCGGCACCGCCAGCACCACGAACAGGATCACCATGCGCAGTGTCAGTCGGGCACCCGGCGAGGCCGAGCGCAGCTGGGTCACCAGGCGCCAGACGCGATTGCCGATGGCTACGGTCAGTACCAGCAGGGCCACGCCCGCCAGCACGAACACCCAGGGGTAGTACTTGCTGAAGGCGCCGAGCCCGCGGGTGGCATCACCGGCCAGATACAGGGCGGCGAACAACACCATCAGCGCCGCCACCACCGGCAGGGTCCGCTGAAAGAATTTCCGGACTCGGTTGCTCACGATGACCGCCGTTGACCCATCATGGTGCGCCGTGGGTCCATGGCATCAGGGTCCGTTGTCCACGGCGGCGGCGGGATCGCCCCGATGCCAGCCGCTGTCCAGCCGCCAGTCCGCGGAAAGATAGCTGGGCAGGCGCAGGGGCGGCGGCAGCTCCGCCGTCACCAGCCGCGTGCGGAAACGGGCATAAGGCGGATCAGATTGCGGCCAGGGCTGATCCAGGTCCACGGTCAACACGGACAGCGCCTCCATGACCCGGTCCAGTTCAGCATAGCTGCTGGTCTGGCCGGTCACCTCGTCTACCACGGTATAGCGCTGACTCAGCGGGCGAAAATGAATGCGCCGGGCGCCGCGCTGGCTCCAGACGCGCTGATCGAGCCAGTTGTCCCGCTCCTGCAGCAGCTCGACCCGCCATTCCAGGGTGAGGGACACGCCATGATGCAGGGCTTCCAGGATCGGCGCGCCGAACTGGTGGGCCAGACTGGCCTCAATACGGGGCTCACCCTCGGGACCCTGAGCCAGGCGAATGTCGGTGACCTGAGCTGACGCACGCGTGGAATCATCACCGCCGCATGACACCACCAGCCCCGCCAGCAGCAGTAGCTTAAGCCTTCTCCAAAACGCCATAGAAAAACCCATCCGCGTCACCTTCCCCGGGGAAAATCTGGCGGCCGTGCCCGGTCCAACGCCCCCAGGGTGCCTGGATGTGTCGGCAGCGGGCGTCCGGGTGTTCCGCCAGGAATCCCGCCAGGATCTCCTCGTTCTCAGAGGGAAGGATAGAACATGTGGCGTACAGCAGGGTACCGCCCGGCGCCAGGCACGGCCACAGACCTTGCAGCAGCCGGGCCTGCTGGCGGGAGAGCGCTTCCAGGTCCCGAGGCTGACGCAGCCACTTGATATCCGGGTGGCGACGGATCACCCCGGTGGCGCTGCAGGGGGCATCCAGCAGGATTCGCTGGAAGTCGGGGTCACCCGCAGACAGCCGTTTGGCTGCCCAATTGGCCGCGTCAGCGCACACCACTTCGGCGGTCTGGCCCAGGCGCCCGAGGTTCTGATGAATTCTCTCGATGCGGTCTGCATCGCTGTCGATAGCCGTGAGCCGGAGCCCGGGGGCCAGCTCCAGCAGGTGGGTGGTTTTGCCGCCGGGCGCGGCGCAGGCGTCCAGCACCCGGTCGCCGGGCCGTGGATTCAGCAACGACGCCGCCAGCTGGGCGGCCAGGTCCTGAACCGACACATCGCCGCTGGAAAACCCCGGCAGGGCTGTCACGTCCGTGGCCTGACCCAGGCGCAGGGCACTGGAGCACCAGTCCGAGGTCTCGGCCTGCAGACCGGTTGCCAGCAGCCGGGAGTGGTAGTCCGCGGTGCTGACACGGGACTGGTTAACCCGCAGCCACATGGGCGCCTGGCGGTTCGCCGCCGCCATGATTCCAGGGGACTTGTCTCCCCAGGCCTCGTCCAGCGCCAGGTACAGCCACCGCGGATGGCCGCTGGCCAGCAGCGCGTCGGGCTGTTCCACCTGGCGCGGCGCACCGGCTCGCTGGTGGGCACGCAGGACGGCATTGACCAGGCCCCGGGCGCGACTGAAACCCAACGCCCCGGTGGCCGCAACGGTTTCATGGACTGCCGCGTGGGAAGCGGTATTCAGCCAGCTCAATTCAAACAGACCACCCAGCAGCAGCGCCTTCAGCTGCCGGTCGCGACCACGAATGGGGCGATCCAGGTACCCGGACGCCAGGGCCTCCAGCATGGGCAGATGGCGCAGCACCCCGTAGCACAGGGCCCGGCCCAGGGACTGATCTGGCTGCACGTCAGCAAGGGACCGACCCTGGTGCAGGACCTGGCTTACCGCCAGGGCAGCGGCCGCCCGGGGGTTAGCGCCCCGTTCGGACACGGGATCAGCTTTTCGGCGGTGGTTCAAACCGATCACCGGTCTGCAGCGGCCGGGCGTTGAGGAAGTCTCCAACGGCCACGGGGCGACCACCGGGTCGCTGCACCTGCAGCAGGCGCAGCACCCCGTCACCACAGGCCACGTCCACACCGTCGGCGCCGGCGGCGATCACCGTCCCGGGGTCGGCCACGCCGGAACGGACGGGCTGGGCCTGCCAGACCCGCAGGTCCTCTCCTGCCAGCCGCGTCCGGGATACGGGCCAGGGATTAAAGGCGCGCACTTCGCGAGACAGCTGAACGGCCCTGGCATTCCAGTCCAGCCAGGCCTCCGCCTTTTCCAGCTTGGACGCGTAAGTGGCGCCGGCGTCGTCCTGGGGACGGGCAGAGAGCTCCGATCGCCGGGACAGGGTGTCCAGCAGCAGTTCACCACCCATGATGGCCAGCCGGTCATGCAGGTCGCCCGCCGTCTCGGTGTCGGCAATGGGGGTGGCCCTGGACGAAAACACCGGGCCGGTGTCCAGGCCGGCTTCCATCTGCATGATGCACACCCCGGTCTCCCGGTCACCGGCCAGGATGGCACGCTGGATCGGGGCCGCCCCGCGCCAGCGGGGCAACAGCGAGCCGTGAATGTTCCAGCAGCCCAGCCGGGGCAGGTCCAGGATGGCCTGGGGCAGGATGAGGCCGTATGCGGCCACCACCATCAGGTCGGCGTCAACAGCGGCCAGTCCGGCTTCGGCTTCGGGATTGCGCAGGCTGGCCGGCTGCATGACCGGAATATTGCTGGCCAGGGCGACCTGCTTGACCGGGCTGGGTGTGAGCTTGCGGCCGCGGCCCGCCGGCCGGTCCGGCTGGGTGTAGACGGCCACGACCTCGTGTCCGCTCCCCAACAGCCCCTCCAGGGACGGCACGGCAAAGTCCGGTGTTCCGGCAAAGACGATGCGCAGCGTGGACACGGGTTTAAACCGGGCCGAAAGATTCTTCAGATGACCGGCGCGCCTTCCAGGCGACGCTGCTTCTGCAGCTTCTTGCGCAGGCGCGACTGTTTCAGGGGAGACAGGTAGTCGACGAACAGCTTTCCGTCCAGGTGGTCCATTTCGTGCTGGATGCAGACCGCCAGCAGCCCGTCCGCAGTGGCTTCAAACGGTTCCCCCGACCGATCCAGGGCCCGCACCCGGATCTGTTCGGCCCGCTCCACCTTGGCGTAATACCCCGGCACCGACAGGCAGCCTTCTTCGCAGACCTGGCGACCGTCGGACTCGATGATCTCGGGATTGATCAGGCACATGGGCTGGTCGCGGTCTTCGGACACGTCCACCACCAGTACCCGGCGATGCACATCAACCTGAGTAGCGGCCAGCCCGATGCCCGGCGCTTCGTACATGGTTTCGAGCATGTCACTGACCAGCTGACGTACCTCGTCATCCACCCGCTCCACAGGTTCAGCCCGGGTGCGCAAACGCGGATCGGGAAACTCGAGTATGTTCAACTGGGCCATTACTTATATGTCTTGGGTAGTGTTTGCAGCAATCAGCGAGGTGCCGGAATCCCGCCGGCGGATGTTCAAAACCTTGAACCAGCTCTCATATTGGTGCCGTCAAAGACGATTTAAAGTATAACCCGGTGGGGGACTGCGATCCGGCGCGCCTGGAATGCCCCCCAAAACATAATGATTTGCCGCGGTAGATTTTTCCGCTAAACTAAAGTCCCTTGGGGAATCAACAAATTGGCCGTCATGTTTAAACCAATACTTGCACTCTTGGCCGGAATTCTCTGTTTCAGTGCCGCCACTGCACAGGTTGAACTGCGTCAGGATCACCCGGATCGCTACGTTGTGGTCAAGGGTGACACCCTGTGGGACATTGCCGAAATGTTCCTGAACCGGCCGTGGCTGTGGCCCGAGATCTGGCACGTCAATCCCCAGGTGGAGAACCCTCATTTGATCTACCCCGGCGACGTGCTGAACCTGGTCTACATCGACGGACAGCCGCGCCTGATGCGCAGCCGAACGGTGAAACTCTCCCCCACGCCCCGGGCCACGCCCCTGGCAGAGGCCATTGAGCCCATCAATCTCAACGATATCCGGCACTACCTGGACAAGCGCACGGTGCTGAGCGGAGAAGAAATCAGCAACCTGCCCTACGTGGTGGCCATCGAGGAAGGTTACCTGGCCGGCAGCGAGGGACACCGGGTATACGTTCGCGGCATGGAACAGGCCCAGCCGGGCGAGAGCTATTCCATCGTGCGGCCCACGGTGATCTTCCGGGAGCTGCCCGCCCGAGGCGACAGCTACCGTCCCGAGGCCGAGGAGTGGGAGTTCCCCGCCGAACGCTCCATCACCGATTACATGGTGCAGTTCTGGGACGAGGTGATTCGCAAGGGCTACAACTCGAAAGTCCGGACCCTGGGCTACGAGGTTATCCAGACCGCCGTGGCCGAAGTGTCCGTGGTAGGCGACCCCACCACCCTGCTGATCACGGCCAGCGACCTGGAGGTCAACCCGGGCGACATGCTGATTCCCATGTTCACCTCGGATTACGACCTGGAGTACTACCCCCACAGCCCCGAGTCGGTACCGTCCGACGCCCAGGTCATTGCCCTGAGCAAGGTGCTTTTCGGCGCCGGCCCCAACCAGGTGGTAGCCATCAACAAAGGATTGAACGACGGCATCGCCCATGGGGACGTGTTCTCTACCTACCGTCCCGGCAAGGAGATTCGGGACGAGGTGAAATACCCCCGGGACGACGTCAAGACCTACTTTTCCACCCAGCGTCGCCGTGACGCCCAGGTGCAATTGCCAGACGAGTACACCTCCCACATCATGATCTTCAAGTCCCATGAGCACATCAGCTATGGATTGATCATGCGGGGGCAGCGGGCTGTCCGAGTACTGGACGTTCTGAAAATGCCTTAACGGCATGCGCAAGATCCGCCATTCCTGGCGGTCTTGCGGGGGAACACTCGCTTTGCGAGCTGGGGAACGGCTGCTTCGCAGCCTCGGGAACGACCGCTGATGCGGTCTGGGGAACGCGCTTCGCGCTGGGACCCATCTCGGACCACCGATAGGCACCGCCGCGCAGCGTTCCCGCATCGCATTCTCCCTACATAACTCTCTGCCCAAATCCGACACATCCCATTGGACGAAACCGCTCCCCCTCGGCTACGATGCATCAACCAATCTAGGAACGAGTCCGTTTGATCCATTCAATCGGCTCAGGGACGGTATGAACGAGCTGAAGGAATGGCTCATCCTGATCCGGACGCCCGGCCTGGGCGCGACCCGACTCCGCTCTTTGCTGCAGGAATTTGAGTGTCCGCGCGGAATTCTCAGCGCCGGTCGAGGTGTTCTGCGTCACCGTGGCTTGTCCGACGAGGCGCTGGCGTTTCTGGAAAAGCCGGACGCCGGCATCCTCGATCAGGATCTGGCCTGGCTGGAGCAGCCGGATCATCATCTGGTCAGCTGCCTGGACGCGGATTACCCCCCGCAGCTGGCGGAAACGGCTGCGGGTCCGGCGGCGTTGTTTGTGGTGGGCGATCCCAGTCGACTCTGGCTGCCACAGCTGGCGGTGGTGGGCTCGCGCAGCCCCACGTCCGGTGGCCGCAGCCATGCGCGAGCCTTTACCCGGGCTATGGCCGAGACCGGCCTGACCATCACCAGCGGGCTGGCTCTGGGCATCGATGGCGCAGCGCACCAGGCGGCACTGGACGCCGGCGCGTCCACCATTGCGGTTTGCGCCACCGGCCTGGATCGGGTGTATCCAGCGCGACACGCCGAGCTGGCCGCCGCAGTGGCCGCCAACGGCGCCCTGGTATCGGAATTTCCGCCTGGGACGCCGCCAAGGCAGCACCACTTTCCCCAGCGCAACCGCATCATCAGCGGTCTCAGCCTGGCTGTGCTGGTGGTCGAAGCCAGCGTCAAATCCGGCAGCCTGATCACCGCCCGTTTTTCGGCGGAGCAGGGCCGTGACGTTTTTGCCATTCCCGGGTCCATCGACAACCCCCTGTCCCGGGGCTGTCATCGCCTTATCAAACAGGGCGCCAAGCTGGTGGAAGACGTACAGGACCTGGTCAGCGAACTGGCGCCCCGGGTTTCTCATTTCACGCGCCAGCGGCGCGCTGATATCAGCGAGGTGCCGGCAGAACCGACCCCCTTTGAAGGAGAGCCCAATGACCCCCATGTAAGCCTGGATGGTGATTACCGGCGGCTGCTCGAGGCCATCGGTTACGACCCCACGACTGTGGATGCCCTGGTCAAACATACCGGATTGACGGCTGAAGCGGTTTCCTCCATGCTGCTGATTCTGGAGTTGAGCGGTCTCGTTGAGACCGGCCCGGGCGGCAGCTACAGCCGAACCGGCGAGGAATGCAAATGAAAGAGAACGTCCTGGACGTCCTGATGTACCTGTTCGAAAACTATATGTATGACGAGCCCGAGGAGGATCCCGATCGCGAGATTCTCCAGAGCAGCCTGCTGGAGGCGGGATTCAGCGATCAGGAAATCGGCAAGGCATTCGACTGGCTGGACGGCCTGGCCAACCAACGGCACCTGCCGGCCCTGCACGGCCGATCCGAAGGCCCGGTCCGTATCTACTCGGACCACGAGCAGCAGCGCCTGGACATCGAGTGCCGCGGGTTCCTCACGTTCCTTGAGAATGCCGGGGTGCTGGATTCGGCCCGGCGTGAGCTGGTCATCGAGCGGGTAATGGCTCTGGAGGTAGACGAGGTCGATCTGGATGACCTGAAGTGGATTGTCCTTATGGTGTTGTTCAACCAGCCGGGCCAGGAGGCCAATTATGCCTGGATGGAGAACTACATTTTTGACGAGTCTGCCGAACTGAAACACTGACACTCAATCGCGGCAGGAAGCATGGCGTCAAACCTACTCATCGTTGAATCCCCGGCGAAAGCCAAGACCATCAACAAGTACCTGGGTGATGATTTCATCGTGCTGGCCTCCTATGGCCACGTGCGGGATCTCAAGCCCAAGGAAGGCGCGGTCGACCCCGAGCACGACTTCCAGATGACTTATGAAGTCATCGACAAGAGTTCCAAGCACATCGACGCCATCGTCAAGGCCATGCGCAAGGCTGACGCCATTTACCTGGCCACTGACCTTGACCGGGAGGGTGAAGCCATTTCCTGGCACGTGCAGGAAATTCTGCGAGAGCGCGGTGTACTCAACGGCAAACCGGCCTACCGGGTGGTTTTCAGCGAGATTACGCCCCGCGCCATCCAGGAGGCGGTTGATCATCCCCGGGAAATCTCCATGGATATGGTCAATGCCCAGCAGGCCCGGCGCGCGCTGGACTACCTGGTGGGATTCAACCTGTCGCCGCTGCTGTGGAAGAAGATACGCCGGGGCCTGTCCGCCGGCCGGGTGCAGAGCCCGGCCCTGCGCATGATCGTCGAGCGCGAAGAGGAAATCGAGAAATTCAATCCCCGCGAGTACTGGACCATCGAGGCGGACCTGGCCAAGGAAGGGAAACCCTTCGTGGCCAAGCTGGTGCAGTACAACGGCGACAAGCTGGACCAGTTCGATATCGGCTCGGAACAGGGCGCCGACGATGTCCTGACGGTCCTGCGCGGCCACGCCCAGGACGGCAAACTGCAGATCAGCGACCTGACCAGCCGCCAGCGACGGCGCCGTCCGGCGCCGCCGTTCATCACGTCGACCCTGCAGGTGGACGCCTCGCGCAAGCTGCGCTTCTCGGCCCAGAAGACCATGCGCGTGGCCCAGCAGCTGTACGAGGGGATTGATATCGGCGGATCCACCCAGGGCCTGATCACCTACATGCGGACCGACTCGGTGACCCTGTCCCAGGATTCCCTGGACGAGCTGCGCACGGTCATTGTCGACCAGTTTGGCAAGGACAAGCTGCCGGAGTCACCCAACGTCTACAAGACCAAGTCGAAGAATGCCCAGGAGGCCCACGAGGCCATTCGCCCGACCCTGGCCGCCAACCTGCCCAAGGACCTGAAAGCCCACCTGAGCGAAGACCAGTTCAAGCTGTACGAGCTGATCTGGAAACGCACGGTCGCCTGCCAGATGAACCCGGCCATCATGAACGTGGTGTCGGTCACCCTGGATTGCGGCGAGGGCAATAATTTCCGAGCCAGCGGCTCCACCGTGGTGGAACCGGGGTTCCTGGCGGTGTACGAAGAATCTCACGCCAGCAGCAAGGCAGACGAGAAGGAAGCCAAGCTGCCGCCACTGACCAAGGGCGAGTGGGTGGACTTGAGCGAGATCCGCGGCGAGCAGCACTTCACCGAGCCGCCGCCTCGCTACTCCGAAGCCAGCCTGGTCAAGGCCATGGAGGAGTACGGTATCGGCCGCCCGTCCACCTACGCCAATATCATTTCCACCCTGGTCAACCGCGAGTACGTAGAGCTGGAAAGCCGACGGTTTTTCCCCACCGACGTGGGGCGCATCGTGGCGCGTTTTCTGTCCCAGCATTTCACCCAGTACGTGGATTATGACTTCACGGCACGGCTGGAAGACGACCTGGACGCGGTTTCCCGGGGCGAACGCGAGTGGGTGCCGCTGATGCGCCAGTTCTGGGAGCCGTTCTCCGAACTGGTTCAGGACAAGGAAGAATCCGTCAGCCGTGACGACGCCCTGCAGAAGCGGGACATCGGCACCGACCCCAAGAGCGGCCGCCCGGTGTCCGTGCGCATGGGTCGCTATGGGCCTTACGTGCAGATCGGAACCCGTGAGGACGAAGACAAGCCGTTGTTCGCGGGCCTGCGCCCAGGTCAGAAGATGGACAAGATCGAGCTTGAAGAAGCCCTGGAGCTGTTCAAGCTGCCGCGCCAGCTTGGCGAAACCGCCGAAGGCGAAGCGGTCTCGACCAACATCGGCCGCTTTGGCCCCTACGTGCGCTACGGCAACAAGTTTGTTTCCATCAAGGAGCCCGATGACCCCCACACCATCGAGCTGCCCCGGGCGCTGGAACTGATCGCCGAGAAAAAGGAAGCCGACGCCAACCGCATCATCAAGGCTTTTGACGACAGTGAGGTGCAGATCCTGCGCGGGCGTTACGGGCCCTACATCACCGACGGCAAGAAAAACGGCCGCATCCCCAAGGACCGCGAGCCCGAAAGCCTGACCCTGGCGGAGTGTGAGGAAATCCTGGCGGCGGCGCCGGCGCGCAAAAAACGCGGCAAGCGCGCAGCCAAGAAGAAAACGACCCGCAAGAAATCCACCGCCTGAACCCGGGGCCCGGACAGGTGGTGCGAGAAAAAGGGTGATGCAACTCAACCACGTCGAGAACTACCTGAGCGGACTGCAGGACCGGATCTGTGCCGAGCTGGCCGAAATCGACGGTGGCGCGTTCCGGGAAGACAGCTGGACGCGGGAAGCCGGCGGCGGCGGCCGCAGCCGAGTGCTGGAAGGCGGCCAGGTGCTGGAAAAAGCCGGCGTCAACTTTTCCCACGTGGCGGGTCCCGGACTGCCGGCCAGCGCCACCGCCCACCGCCCGGAACTGGCAGGCCGATCGTTCACCGCCATGGGCGTGTCCCTGGTGATCCATCCGCACAACCCTTACATTCCCACCTCTCACGCCAACGTTCGGGTGTTCGTCGCCGAAAAGCCCGGCGAGGATCCCGTGTGGTGGTTCGGCGGCGGTTTCGACCTGACGCCCTACTACCCCTTCGACGAGGACGTACTGCACTGGCACCAAACCGCGCGCGCGGCCTGCGAGCCCTTTGGCGAAGACGTGTATCCACGCTACAAGAAGTGGTGTGACGAATACTTTTACCTGAAACACCGGGGCGAGACCCGGGGCGTGGGCGGCCTGTTTTTTGACGACCTCAACGAATGGGATTTTGACCGCTGCTTTGAGTTCCTGCAAAGCGTGGGCAATCACTATATGGCGGCTTATGGCCCCATCGTTCGCAGGCGCCTGGATACCCCATGGGGCGAGCGGGAAAAACGTTTCCAACAGCTGCGCCGGGGACGTTACGTGGAGTTCAACCTGGTTTACGACCGTGGCACATTATTCGGACTGCAGACCGGTGGGCGCACCGAGTCCATCCTGATGTCCCTGCCGCCGGAGGTGGCCTGGGCCTATGACTGGAAACCCGATCCAGGCAGCGACGAGGCCCGGCTGTACGACTACCTCAAGCCGCGGGATTGGTTGTCCGAGCTGGCAACCTGAATCCAAACCGCCAGTCCCGGGTTGTGAATGACATCACAGCCGGGGCTGGGGGCGCCGTGATGGAATCGTCCACTGATACGGCTGGTAGCGGGACGTCGTGATGGTGGAATTTAGCCGCAGTCGCAGATTGATCTTAACCTTTGCCCTGCTGGGCGCCATGGCCATGCTCGGTCCCGTGGGCGGGCTCATGGCCGGACCTCTGACCCCGGAGGTTCTGGTGTTCAGCAAGACCGCCGGATTTCGCCACAACGCCATCGATGCCGCTGTCACCGCGGTTCAGGACCTGGGTCAACAACAGGGCTTTGCCGTGACGGCCACGGAAGATGCCGGGGTGTTTACCGACACGGGGCTTGCGCGATTCTCGGCCGTGATCTTCCTGTTGACCAGCGGCGATGTACTTAATGCCGGTCAGCAACAGGCCTTTGAACGGTATATTCAGGCCGGCGGCGGCTACGCCGGTGTGCATTCGGCGAGCGACACCGAATATGACTGGCCCTGGTACGGCGGGCTGGTCGGGGCGTACTTTGCCCGGCACCCCGCCCAACAGCAGGCCAGCTTGCATGTGGAAGATCCGTCCCACGCTTCCACCCATCGCCTGCCGCCCAGGCTGACGCGTTTCGATGAATGGTACGACTTTCAGAGCAACCCGCGTGACACGGTCAATGTCCTGATCAGTATCGATGAGTCCAGCTACAGTGGCGGTGGTATGGGCCAGGATCACCCGCTGGCCTGGTACCACCGCTATGATGGCGGCCGGTCCTGGTATACGGCGCTGGGGCACACCGTCGCCAGCTACTCGGAGCCGGAATTCCTGGCCCACCTGCTGGGCGGGATCCAGTATGCCGCGGGATTGGAGGGACCGCTCACCGTTGACGCCAGCGGTCAGTGGTTTGAGCGCGCCAGCTCCGGCCGACCATTGTTCATGGCCGGCGCTGGGGGGCCGGAAGGATTCCTCTACGAAAACGACGCCCGCAAACAGGCCATTGTTGATCAGCTGATCGTCTCCGGGGCCAATGCTCTGTACATGCACTCCATCCGCTCTTTCGAAGGCGACGGCTACGACTTTGAGGATCCATTCAACATCAACAACGATCCAAACAGCGGCATCGCACCGGGCGTCTTCGACAACTGGCTGAGCTTCCTGACCCAGCTTGACCAGGCCGAGATTGTTACCTGGTTTCACGTGATTGACGATACCGCCCGCCCCTGGGGCTGTGAGGTGCCGCTCAGCCAGGCGGCAGTGGACTATATCGAGAGCCTGGTCAACACCTTCAAACATCTGGATCATCTGGTCTGGCTGGCCGGCGAAGAGTACCTGATGGGCAGCTGCAGCACCGCCCAGGACAACGCGCTGATGTCCGCCATTGCGGCCGAAATCCGCCGCCACGACCCGGTGCACCCTATTGGTGTGCACCACAACAACGGCCAGGCCATGGCGTTTGGCGGCGACCCCGTGGTCAACGTATTCGCTCAGCAGATTTGCGGCAACAGCGCCTCCCGCAGCCCGGACGGGGTGCACAACGAGGGTGAACAGGGATCCTGGGTTTACGTCATGGCCGAATGCCACCCCTGGCACCTGAACCTGCTGCACGATAACGACCGGCAGAGTCTGCGCCAATCCAACTGGGGCAGCGCCATGGCCGGCGGCTACGTGCTGCTGTACAACGCCTATGAATGCGCCCATGCAGGGCGCCTTTGCAGCGTAAACAGCGCCGGCAACAGCATTCAGCCACCATACAACGATCCCCACGATCCCGGTGCGCAGGTTCTGGGTGACCTCCACCGACTGCGCAGATTCATGGAGGCCTCGGATTTCCGAGCGCTCACGCCCCGGGATGACCTGGCCTCGTCTGATACCCGCTGGGTCCTCGCCAACCCGGCGTCCCAGCAGTACCTGCTGTACGCGTTCGGCAGCCCCGCCGCGCTGGGCGTGTCCGGATTGGCTGCCGGCCTGTTTGATCTGACCTGGATCGATCCCGTGTCCGGGAATATGATTCGCGAGACCCGCGACAGCGCCCTGGCGCCATTTCCCGTGCCGGCCGCGTTCGGCAGCGAGGCGGCGGTCTACCTGGTTCCCACTGGTGGCATCGTCAACCGCCCGCCCAACGCCGCAGCCGACAATTACACAACCGACACCGACCAGATCCTGACGGTGGCAGCGCCGGGCGTGCTGATCAACGACAGCGATCTCGACGATGACGATCTCAACGCCATCGAGGTAACGCCGCCAGGCAATGGCCAGCTCATTCTAGACAGCGATGGCGGCTTCAGTTATGCACCGGTCGGGGGATTCAGCGGCTTTGATAGTTTTGTATACCGGGCAACGGACGGCCAGCTGTCGTCGGCGGACACCCTGGTTTTCATCCAGGTAGGCGACGCCGGATTGTCCCTGCTACTGGTGGACGCGGATTCAGACCAGGACTGGGGGCCCCTCAGTGATGGGCAGCAACTGGTGATCCCTGATCTGGGTTTCAGCAGCTTCTCCATCCGCACGGCCCAAGTGCCGGTGGGAACAGCCAGCGTCAGCTTTGTACTGACCGGCCCGGTAGCTGAGGCCCGCACCGAAAACGCCGCTCCTTATGCGGTGTTTGGCGACACCAACGGGGATTTCAACGGCCAGCCCGCCGCAGTGGGTGATTACAGCCTGTCCGTGACCGCCTATTCCGGTTCCGGTGGTGGCGGTACGGTCCTGGGGGAGGTCAGCCTGTCATTCGCGATGGTCAATAACACCAGCCTGGTGTTCGCCGATGGATTTGAGTAGTCAGGCGATCTTTTGCAGACGCTTGATCGCTTTATCGATGGCGTCACGGCTGTCTGAATAACGGGCAGGAGCAGCCGACGCACGTTCCAGCGCCGGCAGCGCCGCCACGTGCTTGAGGCGGCCCAGGCACTTCGCCGCTTCGGCACGCTCGTACTCGTGCGGGGTGTTCAACATCTCAACCAGCAGGCCGGGAACTTCCGGCAGCGCCAGCCGGCTGATGCCGTCGATGGCCGCGCAATAAATGTCGCGCTGAACCGGAAGATCGGCCCAGCCCCGGCCATGATTGTGTTCACTGACCACCCGCTGCAGCTTCGCCAGAATGCCCGGGTCAGCGATTTTTCCCAGTGAGATGCAGGCCGCCGTGGTCACCAGGATGTCCTCCTCCGGATCGAACAGGCATTGCTCCAGGACGGGTATGGCCTCGGTATTGCCGATCTTGCCCAGGGCGAATGCCGCGGTCATGCGCAGGTCCCGGGCACTTGCGGTTCGACAAGTCTCACACAGTGCTCGCAGGGCGAGCTTCTCCCGGCGATAACCCAACAGCTTGGCCGCCAGTTTCTTCGCCGGCGCCCGTCCCTCGGTCAACAGGGTGATAAGGGCCGGTGCGATGCGGTCGTCCGGTCGTTCGGCCAGCGCCTTGAAAGCCAGGTCGGCGGTCCGCCGGTCCTTGTCCTGCAGCGCTTCCAGCAGCAAGTCGGTGGCGTCGTAGCTGGTGATTTTGCCCAGGGCCTCCACCGCGGTGAAGCGACCGGACGGGTCAGCGAAGCCTTTGCGCACCCGCGCTGGAATAATCGGGTAACTGAACTGGGCCAGGGCCTCGTCAATGGTTTTCCGGGTGTCGCGGTCCGTGGCCCGACGCTGCGCGGCCTCCAGGGTCGACCGGGCCTGGTTACCGCCCATGGCCGCCAGCGCCGAGGCAGCCCGGAGCTGGGCCAGGTAAGGACCGGTATTCAGGCAGCGGCCGAGAAAATCCAGCGCCTCTGCCGGGGGCTCGGACCCCATCCACTCCAGTGCCAGCATGCGACGGCCCGGTCCGGTGCATTGGGCCAGGAAATCGGTCACCGCGCATTCCTCCAGTGCCGGAACCTTGCCGGCCAGCTTGCGGAGTTCCTTCACCGCGTGGAACCCTTCGATCACCGGGCTTTGATCGGCCAGCGCCTGGTCCAGCGCATCAGCCGATGCCAGGATTTTGTCGAGTCGGTTGGCCATCCGGAACCCTCGCATACGGATGTCGTACAACATACCCAAACCAGGCAACGGGTCAAAGCTCAGGGCCTGACGCCGTCACCCTGAACGTTATTCGGCAGACTTCTCCGTCGTCCTGAACTCGATTCAGGATCCATCTGAGATCGGGGTCTGGATCCGCTTCGATAAAACCCTTGGTTTGATCAGGGGCGCTGTTTCCTGGCCGGGACTCGGAAAAGAAAGTT
>JAAUYH010003754.1_pt1 | contig 55995 bp, 28 predicted proteins | sample 7278061 | NCBI WGS metagenome assembly JAAUYH01 (sample SAMN14350203, study PRJNA611818) | marine sediment metagenome | isolation source: surface marine sediment (0.6m) | place: French Polynesia: Moorea | collected 2018-08 | reverse complement strand
TCTAAAATTCTGATGCAGTGATTACTTCGCTGTTAAACCGAAAATTTTCGATAAGACGCCTGAGTTTTTTCCTGAGAAGAAATAGATGAGATAATTCTGAAAATAGACCCATATTCACATTATAATTCTAATTTATTCCAGATGAACAAAATAGGCAGCAACCAAGGATTTGAATTCGAAGATAGTTTTACAAATATTATTTGATCTTGAAACATTCGTAAGTTCACTAGATTGAAAAATGATAGCCAAATCAATGTGTTTGTGATGGTGGATGATTGTAAAAGAAGGATGACTTTTGAAAATATCTTCGTCACGGTGTTCGATCATTTCAGCAATAAAGAGGATCAGCCTGGGGTGAGAACAATTTCCAGGCTATTCGATCAATCACTTCAAGACTTGGGAAAATCGGCGATCTAATTCTGGCTAAGTGATGGTTTTGCTTCATAACAGTACCTAAACAAAATTGATAGTAGATAACTGGATGCTTTTCGCCATACACAAGAATTCGGCAGCTTCATGCATTAGGAGAACCCAGAATCATTTTTTCTTTCCAAGATATTTTAGTTATCATATTTAGTCGATATGCGTCTCTCAGACACCTTGACATTGCGAAATGCATTTTTCGTTATCAAATATTGACAAGACCCTGTGAAATATAATGATTGGATGGTTACGTAGGGTAGACTGAAAATTGCAGTATGCAATTGAATTTTTAAGTGAACTTGTTGTAGGAATCACTTGTGCGGATTTTCGTGAAGAAGTCGCTTCATTTCCGAACTTAAAATAAATGACCATTGACTTAGGCTTAATCTAATTTCGTGAAACCCATGTATTTATTCGAAAACGAGTGAGTTGGCTCATGATTAACGAAGAAGATTACGAAACCTATGTTCAGCAGTTCGTTCACCGGCCCAAAGTCGACTTTGTAATTTTTCTCCTGTTAAATATGCGTTTCACCTCGTCAGACAGAAAAGAGATTCTGCTGTAGTAGTGTGCATGAACGTGTAAAAATATCGTTGGCAAACCCTCCAAATCTCACTACCCAATCACAAATGGAAAGTTCATTCTGAAACAACAAAAAGGCAGAATGTGCAGCACTAGTTGGAGTCTTTCCACAGGAACGCCTGCTATTATTTCTGAGCTGCGTGGTATGAAGATTCCGGGGCATCTGGCGGCTAACATAATCGGCATTCATGCACTTTGGCGGTACCATTTTGCCTGCTTGACACGGCGTGTCGCAATTATCATTGCACATTAGTGCGGGGTGTCGACCAATCGTACCCGCCTGCCTAACCGGCCTATCGCAAAACAGCATTCTCATACAGCGGATATATGCGCCGCTTCGCCGCATTCCTCTCGGCTGTACCTCACGATGCGCTCGGATCCCGGCGCACAACAGCGCCTGCTCTACTTCGTCCCGGCGATAGTAGTGGCGCTGCTCTCGAACACACTACTCACAGTCAACACACGGCCGCTGCGCGAGCGAATCCTAAGATGGGGCGTGCTGCCCGAGCTCTGCGCGCGCGTCGACGCCGCGTTCGCCTCGGTCGTCGCCGCGCTCACGCTGCCCGAGTGGGTGGGGTGGCCCGTGCGCATCAGCCTCCTGTTCATCACGCTGGTCCTCGCCTCGCTCTACACGCGCCTCCTCGTGCACCGCGTCCCGTTCCGACGCCGCCGCGTGCTGTACTTTATGCCCGTGGTGTTGTTCCTCACACTCTTGCCCAACACCCTCTTTTTGCGTGAGTCCCACATCATGACCATCGGCTTCGCAACCTGTGTCGCGTCCTGGTGGTCCGCCCACAAGGCGCTTTCGTTCTTGCTCGACTACCGCAAAATGCCCGAAGGTGACTCCATATTTTCCTTCTGCATGATGATTATGCTGCCTGTTCGATTGGCGCGCACCGAGGAGAGCCGCCAAGGTGTTGTAGTACCTCTCACGCGTGCGCTATGCTATTTGGGCGCTCTTTCCGCGGTTAGCGCGTGGTTGTTGCCTGCCGTCGCTGCCGCTTGGTGGCCACTACAGTCGTTCTACCGCGGACTTATCATGTTTGCCACCGCCGCATTCGTGTCCGATATGTGCGCCGCGTTCGCCGAGTGCCTGGGTGTGGGAACAGAAGAAGCGTTCCGACAACCATGGCTCGCCGCATCGCTGTCTGAGTTTTGGTCGCAACGTTGGAATCTGCCGGCGTCCGACGTCCTGCGCGACAGTGTATACTATCCCGCCGTGGACCTGTTGGTGGTGTTCGGCGCATTCGGCGCATCGCATGGGCAGAAGATTGTGAGTGCGCGAGACCGGCGGGCGGCGATAAAACAAGTGCCCGAGGCCGCGCGTTTGTTGGCCACCCTGTTGACGTTCCTGGTGAGCGGGATCATGCACGAGCTGATTATATTCTGCGTGCTGGGCGAAATCACGGGCGAGACCACGACATTCTTCGCGCTGCACGGCGTGCTGGTGGCGTTGGAGGGCGTGGCGGCGCACTTCATCGAGCGCGCCGCGGGCGGGCCGATATGGCGGCGGGTTCCGCTATCGATCCGGCGCTTGGTCACAGCGTGCATCCTGCTCGTGACCGGGCAGACGTTGTTCTTCGAGCCAATGGCGCGCGGCGAGATGGATGTGAAGGCGAGCCGCAACGTTTTGGCGGTTTATAACATGATGTTGCATGCACCCGAGACTTTTCACTTGTTCCACGCAGTGTGAATAGCGCACTGCTGGCGTTCGTGCTTTTTGTAAAATATCTCCCTGACTCCGACGAACAGCCGGCTTTCTTGTGGACTTCGCATGTGTGCGGCGTGTGGTCAAACAAACGAACTACACCCTTTTATCGTCAACTTAATGTATCAAGGCATCCGTCTTCTTTAACTTGGCCAAGTTGCGGCTCGCGCCCGGTACTAGGATAGCGCCAACTCGGCTTCTCTTGTAGTAAAATTCAGTGACACTAAATCTTTCTCGTGCATCCCGTAGTTAATAGGTCGTCCACACCGCGCTCGGCGTTAGGCGTGTGGACAATCGGGTCGAGGCACCGGATGACGGTCGGCCATGTGGTGGATGGCCAGTTCGGCGTCAAGGAACCAACGATGAAATTCCGCGGCGATGACGGCGAGCACGAAGTAGCCGGGACCCAACACAATCACGCCGGAAGTGGAATGTGCGATGACGTCAAGCAAATTGTCGAAAGACAGCGAGCCGTTCAGCATTGGCTTAGTCAAGACCTTGGGTATTTGCAGGCCGGAATACTTCCACAGGTGCATTGATCCGGCGAGCCAGTGGTCGATTCGATACGGTGTTGCGAACGCCATTCCAAAATGAACCCATACGTCGGCGATGCGATGATGGTTAAACGACCAGATGGCGCCCATGAGGCCGTAGTCTTGTTGTTGCTCTTCTTTCAGCATGCAGCCCACACCCGCTAGTTCTCGGGTGACATTCACGCCTTCTCTGCGTAGCGACACGATTCGGCGCATTCTTGTGCGGCTCGCAACTTGCGCCAATTCGCCCTCGCATACTTCTTGCACGCGTCTCAGCGCCGCGTGGCTATCGGGCTTCACGCCACGCCCCAGAAAGTTGTGCAGCCCAAAAAGAAAGTGGTTGGATGACACATACGCCACGGTGCAGCGCCACGGCAGCGAGGTGAAGTACTGTTGATGCCAGAATCGCAGGTACAGCTCGACGGAAATCGCCATCGCTGTCAGGAACGCGAAGGGATCAAGTTTCTGTGCACGTATCCGCGCGGGTGCCATAATGCCTAGCGCGGTGCACAGCGCACTCGACGACACATACAGCAAAATCGCCACTTCGATGGGACCCGCGGCCGTCAACTCGGTGAGCAGGTTCACGTTGCGGATGTGCTCGGTCCATTTCTCGCCGTCCAGCCCGCATCGCTGAGCGACTTTCCACAGCCAGCGCGACCAGCCTAGAATCAGAGGAATCATTCGTTTAGTCAAAGATTAGCAGCAACAAGCATTGCATCATCTACGTCCTACCTAAATTTAACAGTTTCACACCCGGTGACGCGTCACTAGCCGCGCTTACAGTGCTAACACCCGCGGAGATTCCGCCAATCGATTGGCCCTTCCTAATTCCTACGTAAAATTATTTGAATTTCGCTCACCCCATGTTCAATACCTACACGTCGTTTTCTCTAATACGGCGCAACGATTACGAGAGAGAGGATTGCGCTATGCATTTGCTTATTTTTTGTTATGATCATAGAATAAACACAACCGTAATCTTTTGCTTGCCATGAATGACGAAACGAAACTGGTTGGTTATTTTGTACGACTTTGTTTTTTACAGGCCACCGGTGGAAACAAATGTAGGGCATATACTGTTCTATTAGTTTATCCGATGAGATTCCAACGGCGTCAGCAAGCACTTTTTCCGCACTTATGTTTTCGACCACTCTTTAACATTCACAACTAACCGAACTGTTTATGTAAAAACCCTACGTCGGAAAGATATGTATTATTCTTAGCAATACTGTATATCGCACGGCATCTATTTGGATTTACGCCGAGTATTTAGTACTGGTTGTGAAGACTTGGCACTATATTTTGCTTTTACGGGATCACATCGAGTATTTCTAACACTCGATGAAATTAAATCGATTGGTACCTATCTTCAACCATTGCAGAAGAAACGACGCTGATTTCTGACTGCATTGATTTCAATTATAACCACTGATAACATGTTGATTGGAATTAGTACTATGAACAAATAGTACAGAAATTGTTTAGAAGCATAAACATCAATGATAGTGCATTCAATTATAATGGACTGGGATATGAACAATTTTAATCGCAGATGAATTCCTTGGCTTATTAGGAATCAAATATTTAAGGTAATCGCTAGTTGAAACAAAACGTTAACTGTTAGTGAGTAAGAATGTTTGCGGCTTACCAATGCATGCATCCTACTCCTCTTGTTGCCTTATCTAAGTAAATAAACTGATGCAAAAATACTAATTGTGATAAATTTGTTCGCTCTTAGTGATATATTCCATGAAAGCCTCTTGCTTTTTGTGTGCTAGCACCCGTCATCTATTCATTACATAGAAAGAGCCAAAAAACACCATGGCAATAAGGCAAATAAGAATAAAGCATACATTTATGCTGAGTTCGTCACTGATACCCTAATATAAACATTCCTTCTATCCCAAATAGTAGGTAATTTGTTACTTTTAGCTAAAAACTTTGAAATCCATGGATCGTTTCTAATTGGACGAATCCTACTGGCCGATTTTCAGAAATTTCTATTATTCTGATAGGTATCGTTTAAGCATAATTGTATGAATGATCTGTTAAATGATAAAATCTAGTGAACTTCAGGAATGCTGGATTGTCTACTATTTCCGAACCGAAGTGAAAGACCAAAGGCTTAGAGACCTGTTGCACGTTCTTTACCACATTTTATGGTTCGCTATTTCGATCAATCGGAATTCCTTGCTTCCATTTCAATTCTGAAATCTGCATGATTCATTAAAATCAAGGTAATAGCTATCACTGCTCGAGTCTTATCTAAATTCTAGTACATGTGGGTATTTTTCTGGATTGTGTCTGGCTCCTAGATTGCAGTTCGCGATTCCTAGATCCTGTTCGTTGCACTAACTTTTAAAATTTTTAAAATATGAGTGACAAATGCTACGCATCCTGGAAAATCTTTCAGGTATGGTCAAACTTTGTGAAGCTAATACCTATCTTTTTGTCCGATAAATATCTCTCAACTTGATTTCTGGAATGGGATCGAAAATGATGACTGCTGAAGTAGAAATCTGCATTTTCTCTCCTACAAAAATAGATTTTTGTTGTAAAATCCTAGTTAATGCACTAGCTTAACTCGTTGCCTGCGGCTCCTGTAGCTTATTCTCCTTTTCTCTGTAAGAAGACTATAAAAATAAGTAAATCTCTCCGGTGAGCTATTTGTATTTGGAATTCTCTACGAATACATAAGCTAGTAACAGGTATCTCTGAAGTATTTACCGTCACCTTCGCACTGCTTCTTATGAAGGTCAATTTTTTGTAATCAAGTTTAAATCATTTACTTTTGTATAAATTGCGTAACCTATCTCATCTCGTTGATTGATTGGAGCTTTTATCGAGATCAGTCACGACATTCAGCCGAATATGCTCCTGTTTCATTGCATAACTTGTATGTTTTCTCCCTGTTTGTGCCATTTCTATACATGCGATGTTTCATCTTCACGATTTCGTTTTTCTTCCCTTCTGATTATATAGTTCGCCAACTCTTCAGAGCATTTCGTTAATTTCGGTCGTTTCAATGTTAGGTACTGCTTCAATTAGTGGCTTTGAAATCCTAAGGCCTAAGTAAATGGATTCAGAATAGTAAAATATGTTTCGAAGATTTCTGACAAAACAGTTAATCATCCCCCTCTTATTCTGGAAGATTGATTCCACTAACTCTAAGAACTTACTCTTCTATTCCTTTCTATTCTGCTTGAAAATATAGTAATCGAACAAATATAAGCTAGTTAGAACACAGCTAGTATTAATATGTATGTTACGCTACCGATATAAAAAATACATGCTCAGAGAAATCAATATTTAGTATTATGTTGTATCTTATCTCGTCTAGCTCGAGAATAGCGAAGATTGGGAGGAATCAAGGAAGCGAATTTACTACTCTCTTCTGAAAATTAAATCTCTGCCATTTTATTACACTTATCAATACATCTAGAACAACCGTGGCATCGGCCAAATCATTTATTACCTCTAGTCGGGCATGAGATCTTTAGAATGTAGATCGATCGAGAGAAAGGAACATTGTCGGTAGAATAATGATTAGGCCGAGTCGGTGAGCTCACATTGCCTGCAACTGTAAACGAATAGAAAAACAAAAACTAAATGTTATAATGGAAAAAGATTTGTGCAATCATTTATAGAGTTGTATATTTTTTGGAAAATGAAGCCATAAGAACTGAAACAGAACATTCAATAAAAGGAAATACAAAAATGTGACCACAAACTCGACAAATTAAACAAAATTCGTTTCTGTTTCATACTCTTTTTATTGTTTCTTTATTCTCGAACATTCTTCTCATCTGCACTCTATTGATTGATAGTACAGTTAGCTTTCTATGGCATCATCTTGTCACAAGCTGTAAGTTATTTGACAAACCATCAATTATCTATTCTATATTAGCTTTGCTTGGAATTTATGAGCTTACTCGGACATCAACTTTTCGGGTTCCGATATAGATAGCCTCAGCCCTCCTGCATTTCCCATCAACATGGCATTTTTCGCCTTTAAAACGATGACGAGAAAGTCACGTAATTTCATCAACACATGTACTTTGCTTCGAATATCTTAGAACGAATCCTAGATAAGGGGTTGAAATCATCCATTTTGAGTATCGATCATGAACAAAACTCTGGATATATTCGGTTGGGTGCTTTGTACGAATTTATGTATGAAAACAGTGATATTGAGCGCACGAGCAAAAACGATCTATAATTTGGACAAAAGATAATACAACCGAGTTTTCTTCTTCAATCGAACGCGAGCTCAAACTAGCTTCGTCTCACCTACGCAAAGCACGTTTGAATTTTCTGCAGTCGAAGCACAATAGATGATCTCGTGTCGTCTAAAAAGGGATTGAATTTCTATTTTCAGCTAAACAAATGGGGAGGACTTTGTAGCTCTGGAATTGAGTAGGTTAAGATTACGATCTATTCATCACAGTTTTGCACCGCAAAAATCAATACCAAAGGATTTTTTGTTGAATTCAAGAAATTCCAATGTAGTTCGCAATATTTCGACACTTTGTGAAAATCTTCAGCTTGCTGAATTCAGATTTTCGCGGTGGTTGAGAACTGTTCGTATGTTGAGAGAGTAAGAAGCGATACTCTATGATTCTGAGTAATTCTCCGTTTGCTCAAGATGATATAGCGATTAGGGTTTGATTTCCTCTTAAACTCTATACTTTTACCTAAGCCTTCAGATAATAGAGAGTAAAAAAGCAAGTGATTATGGCTATGCCGACAGGGTATTTTCTATATGGCAACGAACATCGCAAGAAGGAATTATTCGATAAGGCAAGTTATCTTGGATAATCGACAATAGCGCTTTTTTTCCTGTTCTTCGAATATGACGCCGTGCTATTTGCAGTTTAAGCATGACTCTCATTTCATCGGTAATGGTTGAGAGAACAAAAATAAAATGTTTGGAGCTCCGAATTCGCTCCAACGCTTTTGGAAGTGTTCTGCAAGGCTCGATCAGTAGTAGGTTTCTTTTAAATAAAATAATTTATGTGGTATTTGTAATGAATTCGTACTCCACTCCTGATCACGTAAAAGAATATGGACCGAAAAGGGCTGGATACCCTAAAATATATATTCTCTGTTTTGGAAAATGAAATATACAGCAGCCCTTAGCAACTGCTAGTTTCGATATTCAGTTTCTTATGTTTAGATTTCTTGAAAGTATTAGCGCATATCAGGGCATTTTGTGGATTTTATTTTGCGAAGAAGTTCAATACGGGATAGCCGAGAACTCGCTTTCCGTTAGATTTCATATTCCATTGATGAGAAATCGAGCCTATAATAAATTACTGAGAAGTGGAGTGCGATATTCTTCAAAATTTAAGCACGCTTTTATGATTTCAAAAAGCAGTATATGAAATCATTTCAGAACTAATTACAAATAAAAATATGCTATTTTACCGGTTTCACAGATTCACCCAAAATGATTTTGAAGTAGCTGGACAAATCAAATGACTAGGGGTACTATGATACATAAATTAATATAGTATTGTTACATATTACGAAATGACGAGGTACTGCAAAAAGTGAGCTAAGCGGCAAAACGACACAGCATTCTTTGAAGCTACGACGCTTAGGAACGCAAGATGAACACTATCGAAAAGCGCTCTACTTTTTACCTAAGGCTACGACACGGCAAATTCGCTTTGCAATGATGCATCAATTAAGGGAAATATCTTCCGAACTAAACCTGCAATTGATACGTACATCAGAAATTTTACACTCTGCTTTCAAGATCAAAACACATAGTGACTCAGAAAAATTTTCTCAGTTTCAATTATTCAAAAAAATGTAAACATCATTTCTACGATCATCGATTGATCACGCCGAACTATGCCCAACGAATATCTTCGCTCCCATATGACTCCATTTCGCAATGTCCTATAAAGTTTAATATATCCTTGCAGATATATGGACCTTTGATTGCAGTTTGATTTCAGCACTCCCCACTGAGTGAAATCACTTGCGGTTTTATTCTGCTGATTCATCAACGTAGAAGTGATGTGACTATTCCGTCACTGTTTGATGACTGAATGAGCTCATACTTGCATCAACGCCGTCGATTAAAACAGTATGCCGCTTAAAAACGGTGTAGGGCTCATAAAAGCTATCAAATTACGCATAGCCTGTCCAGATGACTCAAATTATTATCAACTAAGTGTTCAATCTGGGAAAAAATTGTCCTATTCCTACATATAAGACCGTAACAACGCCGTATGGCTTGATGTATCATCTGTTTCGGCCAGTTTAAGGACCATGTCCTGTTTTGTTCATGCTGCCAATCTGAGACTGATGAACAATCTAAACGTACCTACAAATCGATGGAAATCAATGCTCCATTTTAGCAGATCAGGCGTATCTTTAAAGGCCATGGGTATAAGCCGCCTACTCTAAGTTTTCAGCAACTTAGAATGAATCGACGCAAAAAAATCGATGAAGCTCGCGCGTGCCAACGTAGAATGGAGCTACAAAGACATCAAACATGAGTTTGTGCCGAAAAATTTTCATATAAAATCTAAAGTACCAAAACCGCGAGTAGCCATACTGTACTTCGCCGCTGTTCTTCCTCGAAATATATAGAAATGCCTGAGTTTCGGTGCGCGGCATAGATTTTACTACGAATTCCACCACTTACCCTAAAAGAATATTATTTATCGTCGAATAGTCTTACTTACGCAATGCCTTGAGAATAGCCTTTATGATTTCCAAAGTCAACTGCCGTGCCTTTTTGTCTTGTAGGAGCCTTTCATTATGCAGTATGACACTATGCTATTTGACTCGGAGAATTTCGTATCGATGACATTAAGTGTAGCCAAGTGCTATATGCTCATAGGAACTCCGATTTGTATCCTGTGGATGCAAATAGTGGGCCGCAAGGATGTAAGGATAATTGCCTGTCAAGACCACACACCTTCAAATAGATTTCCTTCTGTCAGATGGAGTGTATCCAACCTGAAATAACAACCTCTCGCAAATATTCGACAACGGTAATTTCAGTAACGGCATCGAAAGAGCTCGCGCGTCGCTCACCGTGGTTTTGAGTCTAAGTGACGGACTCTAAAGGTTCTAGTTTTTTCAAAAGATTGTCGACACGCCTATTCTCTGGGCTCGATAGGGAAAAATTATTCAATTCAGTTGATTCAAGAGATGATGGATGTTCGCGAATGCGAACATACCTCTTAAGCATTTCATAAACTGAACTTTGACTCGTACTGTTGCTTAGCTTCGGTTGTAGTCTTGTAAACTTCTTCAGTCTTGCATTAAGGAGCAAAACCCTCAACTTAATCAGTATAGTTCTTGCCTTGTCGATTATGTCTTATTCCGTATCAAGAATATCCTGTACAGCTAGATTAAAAAGATGAGAGGAACAACCGATTAACGGTAGGTAGGTAATATTCGAAAACTCTTTGTTAGTACTCACATTGTCGCTTGTAAGACAGGCAACATTAGCCCAATTCAAACTGTATAGTTCGATAACAAATGTGAGAAACTCATGGTGCTTGTTCGCTCTCAGTGAACACTCACCACCAATCTGTGACAAGGCTAAAAGCCGTGTTTCGTATCCTTTGCTACTGAGAGATGAAAACAAAGCAAACAAGGCGAAATAGTGAGTATTATCTTGACTCCTGCCATCGAGTACAAGCGCAATATGTTTTGGCAACAGCTTCGCGATCTTATTCTCGACTAACTCAGTAAGCCGCAACATGTAGCTCACCAATGTGTAGGTTGAAATTGTTTTCTGATTAATATGTCTTCGAAGAAAAGGTCTCTCCACATACGAGAACGGCAACAAGCTGTTGATGATTAAATCACGCCATCCAAAGAATTTTTGACACTTTGATGTGGTAAAGTACTGATCCAGTTGTGCCTGACTAGGTGATTCTCCAGTATTCAGTGTCTTAAAGTAGTCTGCGTGCGCAGTGTGCACATGTGAGATCAGTTTTTGATACCTAGATCCTGATTTCTTTCGCTTCGTGCCGCTCTTGCATGTCCAAATGTTAGCCCTGCTCGAATAGCGCGCGTGAAGAAAATCTCGGAGACCCGCTTTACCGTGATACGTTCGGTGCACATGGTTGCCGGGTGTGGCGTAGATTGTATGTGTGTGCTCGGTATCCTGTATTGTGCTATTAAATTTGAAACGAAATGCACGTAACAGTATGTTGACGACCGTTGGCTATCTCAGATTATTGTTGATAAATATAACGGTCAGAATGCCGTTAGATTGTGGCAGGAGTGATAAAGGTAAAAGGAAATATCTATGTTAAAAACGGATATATCTAAGACACTCTGTATCGCGAGATAAAAACATCATGGATCCCAACTTTCAGATGTATCTGTATCCGGATTATTTATTCGGAGAGTCTGAGTAAGATATACGGGAGCCGGACTTTCATCGCAGGCAATGGATAAATGGTTTTTTTCGTCCATCTATACTGCCCCATTGAATTCAGACGATACAGTCCACGATCCGCATGCTAATTAGTTCGTCACGTTGTGAACTGGAGGTACAGGGCATAAACTTCGAATCTTCTGCAGTCCACCGCAATCGGCTTTCGGAACCATGAACTTGACCGAAACTGCCGACGCCCGCTTCTACAAATAGAGACATTGCAACGTTGCGAATCCACAGGTTGACGAACTTTATCCTTGCCAAATGGGACTACGCAGTTCGTGCGGAAGGGAAAGGCCAAGGGAATATCAACAATACATGTGCACATAAGATGTACGGCAGTGCGACATCCACACAGAACGAAACCGCGTTCTCCGACCAGAAACTTGTCAAAATGAGATAAATATCTTTCACGGCTGCTTCCGGGGGCAGCAAGCACCTACCTCTGATTTAAAACCCGTGCACGAACACGCGATAGGCATAAGTAAGTAATTTTCCAAGTGATTACCTTAAATAGTGTCAACAACAATAACTGCAGTCTGGTTTACTTAGAAGATTCCATTATCGACCTTCTCGATCCATATTTACTCTGTTGATTGCGTCAATAGGTTCGCCGCGCACCTGTCCTATGTGAAAGCCGAGATGCCTTTCTCTCGCTCGTTCTGCTCTGTGGTGGGCTGCCGGTCGTCTACCTGCAACTACGCTACTGTGTAGGAGGCACTTGGTCAGTCGATCCGCTGCTACACGCAACATCCCGGTCTTACGACAGCACTGTTTATTTACGTTCTATTTCTTGTCGGGCATTAATTCGTAGCAACTTATTTAACTTTCATTTCCGCATGTGACGGTTTAGAGTTTGCCCTACGACTGAAAATAACGGCGAAAAGCTTTCGGTTTCCGATTTCTCGGTATGTTGATGTTACAACGAAAGTGGTTCAGGTCAAATAGCGTGTGCGTGAAACATGTTATGTTCACGCCGGCGGCAACACAGCCTATTGAATTATTAATTGTGAGTGACAGACTGTACTAACTGTGTACTGTGATTGATACACTTAACTATCTAATGCGTGAATTATACCGGTATAGTGCATCAACTAAAGCACTTCATACACTGAACCTGCGAGACCACAAACAGTGATATCGCCTGCCGCAACTTTGATCTATTGACGATGCAGCATGGAGCGTGAAGCTCCACGCCGGGTTCATTCGCTGAACTGTAAAGTCGTCCCATATTCAACAGTCGAGAAAGTGTAATCCTGGCTAGATAGGTCAAGTGTTCGACACTCGACCAACATTACGAACACTAGTGAACATCAGCATCACCCTAGGAGGTAAAGAGGCTTTTTAGACGCCTCGTACTGCTCTGAATGACTAATTTATTCAGATTAATGTGTTGCGTATAGACAGAATTATGGATCGCGAAATATTCCCTGAGCATTTTCGTTACTATGTCATATAAATCAGACTTTTTCTCGTAAATTCCTCTATTTGGGTTCTCCGACTTTCTTTAATCGGCCTCCCCTGCCTTCATTGCAGAGTCATTTCGCTAAAAAATGTATGGATAGGTTCTAGCAAGAATTTTAAAGTGGTGAAGAACTATGATCTCGTAAATGTTAGCATACATTGTGCAGATTTTTCCGATTTCGTTTTACATAGATTTTCAATAATTGATTACGTTAAAACAGTTGATTTCATTATTTGAGTTCGCTGTGAAATTATCTGGCCTATCGTTATTTCTTCAGGTCTTACAGCCTTTGATACCCATTTTATGTAAAGTTTGATATGAGAAATTTGAATATGATGTTCAAATCTATTCTCAACCACAGGATGATTCTAAGAGTACTCTGAATTGTATCATTGTATATTCTATGAAATTCTGCCATTACTGAGGGTTTTACGAAAAACTTTACGGAAATGTTTAGGTGCTTCCTGCGTGCAGTTTAGACAAAAGTAGAAAATGGAGCTCCATTAACTGGGTATAAAGATTTTTATGTTGCAGAATATTGAAGGCATGTGCAGTACGCTAATAAGTGTACATAGCGAATAAGCATACTTCGGAATACACGCAAATGAAAATATGTATGCTTCATACAGGTTGAATAACTTCCAATTTGGTAATCGACTATTTTATGAATGAATAGTAATGCGAAAGTTTCCAGTCATCGCACTTAATTGTCTCCGAAAATTTGGTGAGTCTGCGGAGGAAAGAAAAGTTGAATGAGGCAAATAAGAGCTCATTGTAGTAACCGAGCATCACTTTGATCGATCCAGTTTCATCAATTCATGAATACTGAAATTGATAGGCGCATGTAAATAGATCCAGTTGGCTCAGTAGCGAAATCGGAACAAGGCCAAATAGGCGCAAAAAATAAAAATAAGCTAACCGGAAGCATATAGAGAGAACTGTACTTGCCAAATTGTATGTGTTAAGTATCGAAAAATTTAGTGAGTTCTACCTTCCTGTCAATCAATTATTTGCCGAGAGTGACAAAGTTATGAAGGGCAATGTCAAGTAGATTATGTGAAGTATTTTTGAAATACATTGCAACCTCGCCATTTTAAGGTCCCTACGAATTAGCCATGATATCATTCAAAGCAATAGGCAGTATTCTCATCCTGGGCGTCGTCAAGCTAGTCTTATTGCATATTTCATGCGAATCCAAGTTCGTTCAACACAAACACAGGCCATCAGCAATAGAATTCAATATCACTTATCTCCTTCGACGTCTGGCAATCATTGATTCAAAACATTTATTCGATCATCTGCTTGTACTGAAACCATTCTCTTCATTCCATCTATGGTTCTAAGCTAAACAACAGATCTTATCAATCCATTGCTAGCGACAGTCCAAGCCCAAATATTTTGTTGTCGTTCAAGTAGTGGCATATTACATAGCCGGAAGGCAGGTGCAATACAAAATGTCAATGATTGAGATGCAATTTCTCAGCAATTTATCGAGCACACGACTCAAACATAAGATGACCGCCAGTTTAGATTAGATTAAAGTGCAATAGTTCAAACCCAGCACCATTGATTTATGACTACACGCAGTTTATATATAAAGAATGTCATAAACTTGTCTGAAAGTTGTCCTACTTCACCTTCGGCATCTTTGCACTTATTGAAGTTGTACTCAGTATGCATCCAATGAAATCGAGCATAGCTTTTTGTTTACCCTACCTCGATATGAAGTATTTCTTTATTCTATGCATAGAAGATGTAACCTGTTTTCCGAGAAAAGGGCCTTGTTACTTGAAGTTCTCTAATATTAGTACTCTGCGTTCATTTCGCACGTACAGATCGTATTACATTGTTATATTAGATTGTTTTATGAAATAAAATGGATCAATATCCAGCCAATTATGTCTTATTCTGGTAATTGATACACGAATTTATGCTCTGCTGAAATTTTAATGAATTTTTACCTGTACTTTTATATCCCTTCGCGTTTCATTTCAGAGCTCAATGTTAAAAGAATTTATGTAATCTTGAAGTAACATTACACTATAACTTTATGATCGCCGAAAAAGTGGCAGTATAATCGAGCGAACTTATTCAAATGTGTTGAAGACCATCGCACTTGCTGCTGACTCACTTCAATCGAGTTTTCCAGTCTTGATGCTCGTTTGGCTCACTATCCCATCGAAAATTTCAAATTTATGTTCACATTAGTCAACGAATTTTCTTGAAGTCTGTCATGCTCAATTCTTCACTTACTTCAAATGTTGCTTCGAAAATTAATTTATCGAAAAATCGACTTCGAGCGCTGTGCAGAATATACCGCTGAATTGACTTCTGTACAATATTAGTAAATTATACACAGCAAAGTTAGGAGTGGCTGAGACGAATATTACATTTTATGGCGTTTTCCATAGCTATTTCAATGCGAGCTTAATTCCTTTTTAAATTTTATCTGTTGATACTGGGAAGATTTCGGTTCGGACCTAGCATTTTGATACGAGAAGATTCTAATAATTGCTATACTAGATGTTCTGTGAATATACTGTATATTCTCCCAATTATGCACCAGCGCTCTGATTCTTAAACTCAGTCCCGCTTGCAACAATTCATGTATTAATTATTTCATTATTCATGTCTATCCCTTTAAAATACTTAAAAATTCTCCAAATACGTTATTCGTGTTCGGATAGAACGCAGAGATTATCATCGGTGTATTTCGTTTTTTGGATAGAGCTACTCTACCGTGCTCCACAAATTCACCCAGCTCTCTTGTGGATGTGCGCGTTATGTTGTCAAATTAGCTGCTAATAATCTCCCAAGCGAAACAGTGTTGTAGATTCGGCTAATATTATATTGATTTCGCCGTTACTATAGCTTGTTCCTGTTACCGCATCAACCTCTTGAAGTCATTGTGGTGCAGCGGATCTCAGTATGCGCTTATGTCCGACTTCTTCCATTTAGAACTCTACTTAAACGAGATCGAGTACTGAACATACGCCTATTGAGGTATAACTTCCTGAGCTCATACATAGCACATATCAGCTCTGCGAGGGAATTGAGTTTTGTGGGAGTCGTACCCTGTACCCTTAAATAACTGCGCAGCAAAGAATTTCGCATAGTTCATTAACTTGGCGGAGCGCATGGATACTCCCGAAAGGTTTGCTGTCGTCTGAATGTTGTGAAGTCCGAGCTACTAATATCTGACTTGGTTGGAGCTGTCTCGTATTGGAATTGAAATGTTTCCTGACGCAGTTCACTTTCTAGTCGAAAGGCATCTTTAAAGAGCAGTTGACATAGGTAATTTTGCAAGAAAGGCATTATGTACATCCGCCGGATAGATTTAGAGTTAATCACATCGTGCAAATGTCTCGCGCTCTAAAAGAAAGAACAATTTCTTCGGCAACGGCGAACTTTGAGTATTACAGAACGTAACACAGATTAAATGTTTCATTCAGCTTGAAAAAAAAGTACCATAAAATGAGATGTGGACGTGTTGATCCCATAAACCATTGGTCCATATTTATACGAGAAACACAAGCTAAGAAAGAATACCAAAAATATTACGGCAATTCAGTACCGCGTTTATTGTTGTTGAGCTTGAAAAACTTCGTTGCGTGCTTTAGGGTTCATATATATTAGGCTAAGGGCAACGCCGGTGGCAAAGAGATTTAATGGGGCATTTTGAATGAGCATTTAGTTGATTCATTCTAAATTTAAATAATTTTCCCAAAAGCAGTGTCAATTCCTGAGTTCAACCACGGGGTGGAGCTCAGGCTATGTATAGCGGTGACCGAGAAGTCGGTAGCGGATTTAGTTTGCATAGGCTAAATAAAGCTATCATAGAGGAAATAATTAATGACCTGGCAGGGAGCTTACTGCTGCTGTCAGCAATAGTTAATTGCATTGTAAGCAAATAGTACTTGGAATATTGCAATGTTGTATCAACGAATGATGCTGGGATTAGTTCTTTGAGATGTCAACAAATGAATGTTAGAACTATCTACTGACAGTTATGCTCTGTAGACTATAATAAAAGCTAATTAAAATATGCTAATTAAAAGTGATAGAAACATGAAATCAGAAGGGAGTTAATAAAGAAGGGAACAGTAAAGAATGGCGTATCAGTGTCATTGCATATCGCTATGCCAGACACCTCATGTATCTCTTATTCATTTATGATAGCTCTCTGTAAGACACGCTAGCTTTCGTTCAGTAAGTTTGAAGCTTTTTTCGTATGTTGATTGCGTGCACTCGCTTCCGAGTGCGACGCCCTATTCGTTTTGATTCCGTGTCATAGAACACAGAAAGTGAGTAGTTGACCCATCTTCCGGTGATAGTTCGTAACTTAGCGGAAAAGAAACCAAATTTTGTCATCAGCTGTTCTACTACTGAACCACGATTCATGCAGGATTGAAAGTAGCACGGGACACAAGCTGCACTGCTTACGACAGTTCACAGGTTTTTCTTGAATTGCATTAGTTTCTGAAGCATCCAATTCCCTTTTATAACAAACCCTTTCAATTGATTACGGAAAGGCAGATCACACATTTCCAGGCGTGCTTTCACAGAGGCGGACAGAACGCGCATTTTATCTTCAACCGAAAATACCGACATCCTAGAATCAGTTTCATATCGCGCGCTCGTGGAGCAAGACAAATTCACCGAATTACAACCCTTGACGTTCTCTTGAATTCGAGCCGACAGTCTTTTAGAGCAATTTTTCTCGGGAATAATCCATTTCAGATAACTTTTTCGAAACTGTGTCAACTTTTATGGCGTTAATTACAGCAGTAATTTCTAAAATACGTATGCTTACTGTAACACACCGGTTCTCAGTTCTTTCATTTGATGAAAGCAACATTTACTCAATATTACAGTTCTCATTCTATACTGTGGGTCTCTGCCTTACTACTCTGCGCTGGTCAAGAACTGACATCGTACATTACATCTTTGATTTTGAAACCAGTGCACTATCTGGGTAGTGCTAAGGCTCCTCGATCTCATGTGCTTATCGTAAAGTCGTGACGGTAAAAATGAATTCTCCATATCTCGTTCTGCAATTCAAAAAAAAGCAGAATTACAGTAAGTCGATGACACGACTAAAATGAAGCATGAATTTCGATTGAAATTGACTTGCTAAGCGAGAAAAGCTTGTAGGAAGTAGTTGGAAATTCTTCTTCATATCATTGAGATTTTAGCAGCAAAACTCATATTAATTCAAGCAAAGACGTAATTTTTAGCCAATGTTTTCGCGGGTGTTTTCCGTGAAGCGTTTGAAATCTTTCCGAAATTCGACAACCCTCTTTATCTCTGGCTGCGTGTATAAAACCTGTTCAAATCTTGATTGAGTCGGCATACTGCTTTTTCGCACAGTTTAAATAATGATAATGCTGCCTTTTGATTCAGTGCTAAGTGGAACAGAGATCTTTCATCCTTTGCAATATAGCTACCACGAAGTGTTAGTCGTGGGTAGTGTACGAACCTCGAAGGAATGAAAGCGTATTAGCAGTACGCTTCGGAATGCTATCCACTGCAAGATTTACTGGAAATTACCCTCGCGAAATGGAATCTTCAGCATATTATCTCAATGCAACTGTCTGTCGCAAGGTTGTATTCGAATAAGTGGAATATGTTTCGCGAAACGACGGAGAGAATAGAGAACGTTTTTCCAATAAGAATCGGAAATTCTCCAAATGAGCCCGGCGATTGTCTATGCGCTCAAAAGTTCGAAACTGAATGCGTTGTTTATAATGAGACGTGCAGAAGTCCGTTTCAGTTACGTTCAAGGCCATTTCAGATAGTCAATGGATCAAACATACCGATTAGTAGCTATGGGAAGTGACAATTGAGCCTAAATTCAGTTCACCGAGTGTAAAACGGGATGCGTCAAGTACTCATGTGCCCGAATAACTGCATGCGGCTGCAGAAGCACTGAAGAACGTGGTAGTAAACTGATTCTTTACGCGCATTTGTCGTTTTTCGAACATCAGCAAATCGCAATACATGGTCTGCATTCTGGACTGTGGCTCAAGTGTAGGACTAAATTATACGTGCTCATCCAGCAAATTGCGTTTTGAAGGGCAAAACAGCGAAGAAATATCGTGAAATTAGCTACGTGGATGTGAAGACAGAGATCACAAGATCGACGTCCTCAACTCAGTTCTACCAATTATTGCTGCTGCTTACCCCTCATTTTTGTAATTGGTAGTGTGAATGAAGCGACTCCAACTTTGTCAGAGAAACAAACTTCATCACGAACAACTTATCTTTTTACTACCGTCATGTTCACTTCTTTTTTCTTTTCCTTTACCTTTTTATCCATTACAAAATCTGTGAAGGTTGTTTCATCTCATTCGCGTATACTATTTCATTATTCTCATGTACCTTCCTTTACCGTCCCAAAGGTTATCTTATCACATTCGCGAATACAGTTTGAAACAACCCATGAATACTATGGAGACTGACAAAGGCCAAGGCGATCTGATCGGTACATGGTATCAGGAAAAGCCAAAGAACTCAGACGAATTTTGTATTATGTCTGCAATGACAGCAGAAATGACGTTAAATACTGAAAGACATCTCTGATATCTGAATACAGAAGACAGTCGACAAATTATCTAATGAAGCTTTAATCATACACCCTAATCTCTTTCGTATGACATATGAAGCGTCGAAACACCACGGATTCGATAGGTCTTTTCATCCGCCTCTGAATTCCCGCTACCCTTGCAAGGCCGCTTCGATAATCTATCCTGTAAATGAATTCGAAACAGAAAGTGACTCTTCCATTGTTCTAATATCTCTCCATAACTCGAATAATCCTGGCGCACCATCTACTGCTACTGCTCCAATTGCGTCAGCTAGACCATCCCAAGTCGGTATTACTTCGCTAGGACCTCTAAGTTATGATCGATTATTCATTCCTCACCCGCTCATCCCATCGCAACCGCTCAAGCTCAAGCACCAGGCTACCCGACTACATTTATATTGGCAATTTTCTCTCAAAATCTGTTCCAGAATCACGCTTTGAACCAGTACACAGCAGCAATTCGTCAGCTAATGCACCCATATTCTTAATTGCAGCTGACGAATCCTACAATGTCTGGAGCCCTATCTGGGCCTCTTATGTTCTCCGCTCCTCCTGCGCCGCCCATCAGCCGCTCGTGACCTGCTAATCAGTCCGGTATCCCTACCATGCCTTAATCTCACTCTGTACCTCCGATAGTTACATCAAGTATCATGATGTATGTTCCATCACAGCATAGTACGCATCATCCCAATGTTGTTCTGCAATTCGAAACTCTTCATTCATTCTCTGATCTTCATCGCACGAGTGTGCTAGTTAACTCGAACAAAACCAGATCGCATCGTGACAACAACGGATCGCTTAACGCTATGAATATCGAAAATCGCTTTCAGAATAAGTATTTGCAATACATTGGAGCCGATAAGAAGAACATCATGGATTTCAGCATGCAATATGACGTAATGTCACGGGATTTCCACCTATCACACCACGAGGAGCGCCAGAATGTACACTATTTGTTTCATGGAGAAGCATTCCGTTACATCTGTGCTGAAGTTCTGATGTTCTCCCCTCATAATAAAGTCATAGTTTGTTCGATCAGCAAACAGCAGTGCATTAAGGCTAATTTGTCTTGGCTTTCGTTCGAGGACATGGTCGACAAATCAGATGGCAACAGAAGAATGGCATTGAGCGATAAAGTTGCTTATGTTAAATTGCGGATCACGGTGTGCCCTCGAGACTGGCTGTTATGTAATACATTAGACATGCCTTGCTGGCGAGTCCTATTCTTAATTTTGAAATAGTGCATATGTACTTTTTAGTGCACGTGTAATTTTAGTGCACTGATATGTTTATTGAACTTTCCGTTGCGCACCGCTCGCTGAGCCATTCTACTTCAATAAAAACCGTCCGACGTACTGTCAGATGGGACAGGCCACGTCACAACCCACGTTAGCAGTCAAATAGTTACCACTTCAATCGTCGTTTTGAAAGCGACTTGCGTCGACGCGTTACAACCGAGTGCGACACGTGCGACACGTGATATCACAACCTATCGATCGTCCGGGAGGTTCTTGGAACTGCCGAGTGTCGCGATTTGCGCTACCTTCTTTCCCATCGAGGACTACAGAACATCCGGGAGGTTCCTCGAGAGGACCGACATCTGAATTCGGTCACTTACTGGGTATTCACAAGCTTACCGGACATCCAGGAGGTTCTCTGAAATGGGCCGACATTTAAGGTTGGTCAATTATCTGGAATCGGAAAACTTACCGAACATCCGAGAGGTTTCTCGAAAATGCCAACATCTAAGTTCGGGCATCTTTCTAGAATTGGGGAAACTGCCGAACATCCGAGAAGTTTTGCTGTCGGTACTTTTGTCACAGGTACTGCTTTGTGTACTCATTAACTTCATCGTTTTGCTAAACTTCGTGGATCGACACGCAACACTGGCGGAACGAATCAATCAAGGTTGACTTCCTCTGTAACGCGCTACTGACAAAAGACTGGGTTAGAAAACATCTGTACGACATTGGGAAGGATACCCTGTTTCGTCAGCCACAAACTCAACTTGCGTGTTCTCTTCAGATACACGAAGGAGTGATGGCAAAAAGGGGAAAAAATAGCAAAGCTTGTCCTTTAGTCTCGGCCGGATCGAAGCCCTACAATATTCTTCACAGCGCCGAAGTATGCTAAGAGAATAATGAAGAAAATGTTCTCTGGATCAGATCAAGATCGCTCTTGATGGAACTGCGGACGAACTGGACATCCACACCTTGGCTTCCGGAAGATACTAAATCCTGTCTTCATTGCCGCAAGCAAAGCCGAACTATTGGGAAAGAAGAAGAACAGCCGTAAATGCACCTAGCCTGTACTCTCCGAATTGATGCAAGGGCTTGAAGACCTCCTCAACATCGAGTCAAACGACGCTGAAGCTATTGCTTCCACTTACTTTAGCAGTGCATCTGTTGGGAGCTTTGATACTGACTCTGAATCTCAGTACTTCGAACCTTTCAAGGAAGTAGACCTCATGATGAAGGTCGAACATTCATTCGTACTTGATAGAGATTGAGGATTAGATTTCTAGATCGGGACGGCACTGGTCGAAGAGCCCGGAATATTAGGCCTGCACATGCAGCTGCGATGATGGAATCATCAAAATCGCCCTATGAAGTTTATAAAACCATCAACATATGTACCGATGAAACATGAGCAGAGTCGATGATGAGTTGTCGGGTGCGATATTACTGAAGTCACACAGTGTATCTTCTTCTCTGAATCTTATCAATGCTCACGGCAGTACACGCACTGATCATGCTCAGCTCAGTGTTCCAAATCTAAACGTCGTCCAACATGTGTGTTGTCCGACGCTCGGAATATTGCGCTCGATTTCGTACAACTTAATCAGACAGAAAAAGTTACTTTTGTAAGGTCCGCGCTATACGGTACTGTTGCACCTCCTAGTAAGCCTTGTAATTTCTGTTCTTAACGAAGGACAACTAAAGGGATTCGATCATACCCCATGTATTGTATTCAAGGGAAAAAACTTCGTCGGTCTGTTTTTTCTGAGACTGTCCTGCTCTCTGAATCGAGTATCCAAAAACACGGAAAGCAAGTCAGCAACGACAAATTAATCGAATCGTATAGTTCAGTAAAAATATGAATCAAAAAGAAAAATGGAGAGTGGAAAGAATTGTCGTGAATGCTTTCCTGTAGCACATTGCCGCCGTTGAAAGTTTGGCATGCTCAAAAAGAGCTAGATCAAGCAAAAAAATCTATTCTACGTCTTTTCCCCTCAGGTAGTACAATTTCGGCTTATCATGAGCGGTGCAAAGCAAATTGGCAAACATTATCGGATAGATTCTTTAGTGTCAGGAATGATTCTATGAAGCCTAGTAGTCCTATGCTATATTATCAGTTTGATTCTTATTTAAAAATAATGATCAGCCTAACCTTCGGATATTAACCAAAGAAAGCGATTTTCGTGACTTTTGTACTGCCACCAAGTCTGATTTAAATTTGTTCCACAATTCGATTTACTTCATCAAACATTGCGGTAAGCTCTTGAATATCATGTGCTTCAGCGGAAGATTGAATTTTTGAACTACAAACGGATGCAATATTAGACCAAAGAATTAAAATGCGTGAATAAAAGATCTTCTCCCATGTTTACAAAAACAGCCAGGACATTTACGTTTCATAGTTAATCTGAAATTTGACGTCAACGGTGTTCATTGTAGCAGCGACCAACACACGTATGTCTTCGGTTTGCCTGAAGAACACTGGTGGCACGGCAATTCTGCTCACAGTGTTGTTTCGATGCTCCAACTCACCATCGAAAATTGCGTATCTAATGAAACTGATTCATCTTTTGTCCTAAAATTGACCTGCGACAACTGGGTAGGTCAAAATAAGAACCGCTACGTATTGTGGTATTTAATGTATCCTGTGATGATGAAATACAAGGGCAGAATCGAGTTGTACCTTTTACTAGATGGTCATACCAAAATTTGTTGCGATGGGGTATTTAGAAGCGTGGAGAGCTACAGCAATTGATATAAGTGTGAACTCCAAGGGATATGATGCAGGCAATTGATGAATGTTCGAAAAAGTAAATCTTGCATTCCTGCTTGAAGCTTGCAGTGGAACAATTGGAAGAATTTCCTTTCTCAATGTTACAATATGCTGTCTAGCCTAAAAATGACTATTTATCAAGTTTTTGTGTTTTAATCAGAACAAATTGAAAAGTTCAGAACCAAAATTGCTTCCGACTCTAAGCAATCTGATAAATACGATCTTTTGAAAATCGGCAATAATAGATTCTCAAGATAAATATGCAGAGCGAGCTTACCGTATTGCAAAAACGAATGAACTTCTTTGCACGAAACCAAGTCGAAGAAAGATGGCAATCGAGCAAACTATTTACGAAAAATCTTCTGGATAAAATACATCAAGGTAGATGAAATTATACAGTAAATGTACTTCAAAGACAGGTCTGACTTTAAATCCGATGTATAGATACTTTAAACGATGTAAGTAACAGAAGAAAACGTTCCAAAGTTGGAAGTAAGTATTAATATCTCACATCGTATAGTCTAAGTTTTATTCCTACGTGTGCCAGTTAGATACTTTTGTTCTTTAACTCTGCCCATATGGCGATCTTCGAATGGAAAAATGTTTCTTAGTCGCGATCCCTAAGCCTTCCGTGGGGCATACTTTTATGCTGCCGAACAGCAAAGCGCATTTAGCAAGCGAAAAGCGCTAACCTTCAGCACGAAAAACAATATTCAGTACAGACTGAAGCCATCACCAACCAAATTCGAATTTGGCAAAGACTTATTCCCTTGACTCGGTGTGATGAAAATCAGAATTCCTACCCAGAATTACTCGTTCTTAAAACTGCCAGCGCAACAGCAAAAAATTGACGCCATGCGAGCGGCTCGAAGCTAGATGGCTATTACCACTGCAGAACTTGGAATTCCACAGTCTCTCTCATCACGCGTTTCGAGATACGCAGATCTCTCGGTTGAAGTCGGTGACTTAGTTCGAGTATTCCGCGAAACCGAAAAACGATACGGGGGACCCTATACCGTCCTTCGCGTTGATTGAACTCACATGTTGATCTTTGACAACCATTGTGAAGTCAAGTTCAAAAGTGCTAAGCACTTCCAGCCACCACATATCACAACATAATTGCAGGAGAGCACCTTGCGACTACTCTGCATTCTTCGCTGCCGAAATAATCTTCCATTCTTCATGCAAATCTTCCACAGTTAACCGCAAATAGATCCCAAGCGTCCTCATCACTGAATTTCTGCATTAAGATGATCCTCGAATACGAATTGAGCGAGGTGATTGAGTAAGAATGCGAGAAATAGAAAATTTGGTACGATGTGGCACATGGGATTTCGTTCTCGAAGAATATATACCATCTGGATCAATTATTATTTTTGCCTCGTTCGTAATTCCCATCAAAGCATGGAAACAAGCAAGCGAATTTACAAGGAACGAGTTTTGCTCATGGTCATTATGATGCGGAAAAGCACAATCTCGTTCACGATTCAGCCAACAGCTGCCGAAGTTCTGTACGTATGTTGATCGCAATTGCTGCAATTGTGGTATTCGAAGACTGGACCAAAGACATTTCTCAAGCGCACCTCCAATCAGCAATCTAGCCACTCCACGAAGTTCATCTTCGACTCAATAAACATCTCCAGGCTCCTGTCGGATACATGTTGAAGTTGCTTCGACCGTTGACGGGCTAGCAGATAGCGGCGACTATTGTCATTCGACCTTCGCGACACAGAGAAGTCGTTCAACTTATCGTATGTGCAGCAATGCAATACCACCGCCTGATGCCTGCATGATACTGGCCACCTTTCTTTTCTTATGTGCAGAAATGACCTCGAAAGTCATCACGTACGCATCTACAATGACGCATCATTTTCCAACAACTTTGATAACTCTTCACAGCTCAGATACATCGTTTTGCTGTCTGACAAACAAGAAAATGCATGTATCCTGCACTATGCAGGCTACAAGAGTCGCAGAGTTGCGAAATCCGTACTTGGTGTAGAAACGTACGCATTCGCTGATGCTTTCGACTTCGATTACTGCGCTAAACAGACCTCGAAAAACTATTAGATCGTCCTGTATCACATTCCGTATTCACAGATTCGTAGAGCCTCTTCGACGTCATAACGAAGAGCTCTCAGACAGAAGAAAGATGTTTGATGATTGACCTATAAGTCGTTCGTTACGAGTTTGCAGTGCATGAGATAAGCAACGGCGATTTCATTCGTGGCTCAAACAATCCTGGTGACGTTCTAACGAAAATCGGCAAGCTTCATGCCTTATATCACTTACTGCAGACTGGCAAGTGTGATTTCTTCGTGGAACAATGAGTTGTAAGAAGCTGAAATGCTGCAACACGTATTATCAGTCTACTGCATCCATTTTCTATGTACATTATGTATCACAGACGTTATACACCCATATCGAGATACAACATCTTCATACACGAACACAAATCAACATACAAGTATACGAACTGTTCTGGTGGAATTAATGGGAAACGTTTCCGTCCCATTCACGGAATTCATGTGTACAGATTTTATTTTCTACTCAAATTGCACAGCACTATGACTCAACACCATTATTAATCACCCTCAAAAGGTCATGGCCATACATTCAACGTAAACAGGTTATCTCATCTGGAATAACTCTTAAAACACCCACACATCCTATTGTACCGCTCACACTCTATGGTCATTTATTACATCAGATTGACTATTTAAGGCTAACTCAGAGTATTGTTGACATATTCTACAGTACCTCTAACCCAATTACGGCATTATTTCTACCCCGCATGCCAGAAGTTCCTGTGTTGATCTCATCTGGGCGGAGCTCCTGATGATGTACCACATGCATCCGATTTCTGCAGATTAGCGCAGGGGACTGGAATATGGCATGGACTATGAAGACTGCCCCGCGTCAGAGAGTATATACCCTTCCGTTGGTACCAAGACAAGAAATGTTACACTTGCCGTCTCGTCTACTATAACCCCGGAAATGATTACACTAAATTGATATAAGGTACGCGCGAAGAATACGCAGTCGAGTACGTAGGCATGCGTACCAGGTATTGGCATTACATCGTAGATGCACACAAGACCAAGCGCGGCGAAGATCTCTACGACTCTCCAACTTATGTCGGCCACACCATGTTCTTCAAAGATATTCCGCTCGGGCAAATATCTGACTCGACTACACCAACTGCGTACGTACGCGAATATTCAGCTCCAATTAACGACATTTGCCTACATTGAAATGGCCCATGCAAGCAAAATTCTTCTATTTGGCTCTACAAAGCCATTTTTGTAACGGACTAGAGGTAGTTCTGATAGGTAGTTGTCATAGAATCTACTTTCCTATGTTTACATTAAACCTTAACGGGAATCAAGTGTGTGTGATATGATTAAACTAGCTTTTGAATTAGACTACTTTAAACCTAACGAACTCTAGCCTCAACAGCTCTGCTGCACGAAATCTGTGGAAAGTTAACCGCCACGAATTCGGACAGCAGGACTGAATGCGGTACTTTTATGCCGCAAAATTCTATCTTCAAAGCAGATAATCTTGGCTATAAAGGCGAGTTCCACACCGATCAAGAAACCTATAAGAAACACAAATCCGATAATAAAAAACGACACTTTTATTGGATGTATGTTCTATGATAAGATGACACTACATCCCTAATTAATAACCTAAGGTTTTTCAGTGACTTTACAGCCATTCAAGTCAGTGCTCACAGTGTGATCGTTCAAGTTTTATTTAGAATTGACGATTTGTAGTTAACCTAGGTAGTTTAGCAACTAGTATGAGAGTTGAGGGACTCCTCCGCCTGACTATTTCGGCAGACACAACCGGATTAATCCACTCCAGCCTTAATAAACGCTGCAGCGTCTAAAATCTTTTAAGATAAGTACCTCAGAGGTGTCCTACCATCCATCCTCCAACCATCAACAGTAATTCCTCGCGTTCTTGTCTATCCTCAGCACCATCGTAGACTGTTCACAGTCGTTTTAATTGTTCAATCAGGATAGCTGCTTAATAGAATCATCAATCACCATCAAAGTCGTAAGTGAGACAGCTATCGCGAGAAAAGTATATTGATCGCGAATTTCAATCATGAAAATATGGCAAAAAACGTCGTCATAACAAATTCGGTTGTAAATAATCTGACTATACGAAAGAGGGCCTATTTGTATTGATGTTATAAAGTAGCACTAATAAATTGCAAAATTCGTGACCTTCTGATTGATTTACGAAGTATTAGAAATAGTATATTATTGATTGTCTAAATACGAATCGGTCCTGTGGCGTGTGATGAATTCAATTGACAAAAGCCTTATTTTTCACTTTTAATCGGAGGGAGTGCTTTCATTCAGGAATCCACGGAAAGGCCCTAGAATTTGTAAAATCCAAAATAATACCATCGCTTTTAGAAAATTCAACACAGCCGTACATTTTTTGATAATAGGTTAGAAGAAAGAAATATCTATAACCTCGACTTCTGGCACTTCATCCATACTTATGCAAAATAGTTAATGCTTACAAATTAATACGAACTATTTAATAAGTTGAACTGTATTTAAAATTCTTCTGTGTTCGCAGAAGTATTGACTTCATATGGGAATAATAAGTGTACAATGTTTCGATGCCTATTATACAATATCCTGAATATTTCTTGTAAGATTTCATTCTCTTCCGACTAGTACTGTTCAGATATTTGATCGTTACAGTACAAGATTAAGACATTAAACTACTTCAGTCAGCCTATCGTCTTCATAAGTCACATAAAGCAAGCAACAGACTACTTTCACCAAAACAATTCCAATGGTTCCACCGTCATTTTTTCTCCACAATCCCTGCTCATTTTCTGTGTTTTTTTATTGAATTCCAGTCTTATCGAGCGCGTTCACGTTCTCGTGAGTACGCTGAATTTCATGACAGTATAGGGCAAAGATATAATTTAAAAATTACAGCGTATACGCTTATTGTTCTCGTCGGTTCCTGGTGGCGAGCACGCGTATATGTGCGTTATTGTGTTCTAGCTGATTTCAGAATTATCAAACGCAATAATTAATACTTAGTTACAAATCATCGATTTTTTTAAATGAATCACGTTGTTTGTAGTGTATACCGACGGTTCTTGATCCATTTAAGGCGAACCTGTTTAGGTGCTTATTATCCTATAATATTTTTGAGGAGTGAAGCAACGCAATGTTCTATAGGCTCCCAACAAGATTCATAAGTTCCTTCTCACGGCTTGAAGACCCTGAATTGATTTGATTCTTATGATGGCATTCAAGCAATGTTCATTGCTTTGATCGATGTACCAAAAGAACAATATCGAGGTATATTGCAAATCACATACATACATTCATTTTGAACTGTGTCCCACGATTCTCAACGAGAAAATATTCCCATGAGAGTAGCCTGAAAGACTCTTGCGTTCGTAAAAGACAGTTGCTGGATAATTAGATGATAAGATACTTGCCAATGGTTAAAAATATTTTTAATTTCGAAAAAGTAGCTAAAAACATATCGTTTTTAATCTGCAAGCCTAATTTATCGAAGACAAAAGGAATTCATCAAGCAGTATTTCCAAAAAATCATAAATGGAGAGCGGCCTACAAACGACAGCAATATAACAGATAGGAGGTGATATAGTCAGAACATTGTTTTCAAATTTCAACGCATTGTTTGTACTATCCGTATAACATGTAACAGAAATATGGGTCCCACTTTCCAATTTTACTTGAGGTTTCTGAAACACCAGGCCATTTCTCGATAATCCGCAATGAAATCGAATACTACATTGTCACGTCTTCGTTGATGCTCTCCCATACATAAAATTTTTAGTATGTTCTATGCTTTCTCTTCTTTGAGAAATCGTATTACTATAGGTTTCAAGTCGCCAATGCAGCAGTCAAGAACTGAGATTAATGTTGTTTTTTAGATATACAATATTTATGACTCGAAGGTTTGCCGGAACCTGTTTTCTGATTGATTACTTTTTTAGCTATTGTCATGAAGCATGCATTTTGTATCAGGGTAGACAAATTTAATGTGAAATCATCCTAGATTGTTCACGCATTTTTCAGTGGCGTTGATGAGTTTCGATCCTCGCATACTGAAAGTTTTTAAAAAAATCTAGTTTTGAAATGCTGAAGACCATCAAAGGAAATTCTCGACAAACGAATTTTATTGGAATAGATCAAGCATTCGAAATTAAAATTAAAGCAGCTGTCGACTTGATAGGTTCGATTTCAGAATCTTGAACCACAACTCATTTTATGAAATTGTCAATAAATCTAATTTCCCATCTAAGACAGCATTGAATATCCCGTTCGGAGATAATAAAATAGTTTTTCGAAAAAAACAAGTGAAAGTAAGTCTAAATCGAATACATACAGGAACTGGTCCAAAAATGTAGGACTGGTCCATGTGCTACTAAATATTGATTTTTCCAATAAACTTTTATTCGTCGTTTGAACAGTTCTATTTCCCTACATTACGACGTGTCTCATTGTGTATGTCGTTGTTTTCTAATGGTAGAACTCTACAATCTAATAAAGGTGAATGACCATAGCCAATCGAACGTCAGAATGTTTAGGTAGTGTACCATAGATCCGTAGCAGTGAAGAATATTTGCGACAAATACATGAGACTTTGAGCTTCGTCATCAATAGTCGGTTGCCGCAAAAAATAAGAACCGTAAACGCTGAAATAAAAGGAAGAGGCTTTTCTTAGACGAAACTGTGAATTCGCTTACTCAGCTTGACTGATGCATTTGGCAACGGTCTAACGATATTCGTACAGTAGGTCGTGGCGTGCTATCGTGAACTAGGTAAGCGACAACATTCGACGTAGGCATTGCAGAATTTCATGTGTCGGAATTCAGTTGCAGTCTCAAGAGAACATGAAGAGCTAAAAGAGGTACCAATTAAAACGTTATGACTGGGATATTCGGTATCCGAGTTTTACGATCGTACAATAAAACGGTATGAATTTTGAGTCCACCAACTACAGTACAGTACGGACTGTACGACAATGAGTCATCACTGTACAGTACAACAGACTCAAGTACTGTACAGATAAGACTGTATCAACCGTGACCAAGTTGTAAAGTCGTTCATTGAGAAGGCTACAACAAAGAGCCGCCAAACCTTAATAGAATAGATAACACAGAGTGGATGGGGTAGCGGTAGTGTAAACGTGTATACTGTACTGTTCTGTACAGTACTTGATGACGCCGCTATGCAAAATTACTGGTCTACGTGTTCATGGAGTTGTCAGTCATGTTGGAAGTACAGAACAGGTTAGTTTGCTTTAGTGTTTGTGAGGTTGTCCACATGTATTGTACGGCTATGATCATGAGTTCGAGTACAGTGTTTTAGTGTCTCGCGATGCGTTCAGTGCTGCCTAGCTATCGATAGACGAAGTGGTCGGCATAGGATGTGGAAGAGACCCTCGGATCCTGGAAGAAACACATTTTGTCAAAAAGTGTAGACTCACTCACACCGCAAGTCTATGGCTTACGACACAATGCGCAAGACCACAGTAACCGTTTTTACAGTGCCCAGTATTTCTTCTACACGCCTCTTCATTCTCAGTATTGTACTGTACTGTAGATGTTCTTGTCACTCGATAGACGTGACAGAGAGACGTGTCATTGTGAGGGAGAGTTGGACTTGTCGAAATGACTCAGTGTTGTATTCCACTTTGATGCAGTTTCTCCATACCAGCTGAGGCTCGTTAATCGACCGAGCTTCCCATGAAAAGTGAAACGCATCAGAATGAAAAAATAGATAGGTCACGCGGCGAAAATCAGATTGATAGTTATAAGAGTGCTCTGCAAGAGTTGTAATTTAGCCCCTATAAAATAGGACATCACTTTAACCGGTCTGACTGCCATTTCTTCCTTCTATACTGCATGTGCATACTGTACCCCTTGGTGGTGCTGATGATCTGGCCGTCGTTTTCTACCAATCCGAGGAATACAGATGCATTTCATGTATAGTTGCATCAGGAACTTCCCCCAACAGTAAAAGTAGAAATCGAGGAAGGGCAAGGAAATGTCATCATTTCTATTTCGCAAAATTGAATTCAACAACACCTTCCTCATCTTCCACAGCTCAACTTCCGAAATGAAAGGATAACAAAGTACTGTACTGCACACTACAGTGCGTATGCAACAAATTGTTGAAACCCTCCATCGAAAGCACTCTAGGAGAATGCGGATCTCGAGGAGATAATCGAGGAAACGCCTCCAGTTGGTTTAATTTTAACTCAGCATCACACAGTACGGTACAAGATACTGTACTGTACTTGACGGTACAGTACTGTAGTGTCTAGTACATGTACTGTACCGGTGCAGAACAGTAGCGGTACAGTACAGTACAATACCATACTACACTGGACTGCACATATATATAATATTATATGAAGTATTTTACTGCACAGACTTTATGACACGAATCACACAATGGTCCACACGATGATAACACTTTTTTTACTTGGTCGGATAGTCCACTCTTAGGGTCTACGACTGACGCGGCCTCTTTACCGGAGCGTGAATCTCGGGATGTAGTTGTTTTTCGTGCCGGATCAAGTTGAACCGTTTCGCGAAGGCAGTCCGACAAATTGCACATACATGAGGTCGTTCGTTAAGATGCACAGCATTCATATGACTCTCTCGGTCGAATCGTTTCGCAAACCTACGTGGACACTTTTCACAGCGGAATGGCTTTACGTTTTGGTGCACCGTTCGGATGTGCGCGTTGAGATGCGGCTTCTGGTTAAACTCTTGCGCACAAAATTCGCACTTAAACGGTCGAGCCGCCAAATTTCGAGCATCTCGAGAAGAACTACCTTCGTCTCGATTCAGTACCGTATCCCAATATCTGGAACGACCGTCTCTAGATGAGGAGCCGGCACTTGAGCCTGGCATTTCTGATTTAATGCGTCGATCTCGTCCTTTACCCACCATTCTTGCGAATGGCAGTGCAGCAAGCGTGATTCGGATAAGGGAGCAGACGTAGAGTTGACCCAAAACAATTGTGGTTGGAGACAGAAAGTGGTTGGTGACACAAGGTGATTGTCGAACGCAGTCCGTCGTGGTTAGTCGCAAACGTTGTTCGAGCGGAAGTGAACCTATATACGATGGAGCGTCAATGTACCGAGAGTCGATTGGTTGTTTGATGGAGTGACGCGATAGAGAGTTAGTCGGTTGTACTAGTGGTGTCCACATTTATAGGAATGTCGTGTCTAATGAGCTTTCTCTCAATTGGTGGACGCAGTGGATGCCCGGAACAAGGTTCGAAGACGTTGTCAAAGCCACCTAGATTATTTGCTTACTGCCATAGATCGAGATCCCTACATCTAACCGTAAAGTGCGGCTCATTGCCCCACTATACTGCCTGTTTCCTCGTCTTCAAATAGATTTCCCCAGTATGCTGTACAAACCATTGGCTAACATGGTTCTTTCACATTTGGTTAGGTATTCGAGGCGCAATGGCTCTGTACTGTGCTTCACTGAGTACAGTGCCTTATCTTCCGAATGTGTCTAAATCCGAACAAATTCGTGATAAGCGCCGGGGCCGGTTTGAATTTCTCAAGTTATATTCTTCAGATTTCTGTGAGAAAATCCAACTTGTTGGGCGTGTAAGAGTCTCTCATTTCAATATTCGTTGGACTATACTGTACCGGTACTGCACCGGTACTGTATCAGAACTGTACTGCTCGAGCAGATGTTGTGTCACAGAAAGAATAGAAATTACGTTGGCGGTGATCAGTCCACATTCTAATGTAAGACTGTTCGGTGGTTTTGAAAACCGCAATGAGTTCTAGCCACAGGTATTTCTTGCGACATTTGCCAACCAGCCAGTGTTCACCCTTGTAGCTTGGTTTTGTATTTCTGCTGTGGATCGCATTAAGCAGCTGATACAACTTTTCGCTTACAAGCGCTCTCATCGAAACCGTTTCAGTAGAGCCTGAAATTTGTTCTGTCTCCGAGATTCTTTTTTTACAGTCCTACAACGCAAACAAATACCGAGTCAAGATCGCTGGTAGGCCGTTTTCGTTGTCGGTTTTTACTTCCTCTAGTGACGATGAAGAATCAGTTTCTTTCTTGTATAGAACGCAGGTACAGTACAATAGCAACGGTACTGTAACGCTTACTGCTGTGTGCCATTGTACAAGAACCGCGTAATCTGGAGGAATTCACAGAGTTCAGGTTTAGGGTTTGACTGTCCCAAATTGTATACGTGTCATTTTCAACTGCTGCTAGCCTCTAATTCGCTCCGTACAGTACAGTACCAGTGTGACACTTAGGATAGTGACATATTCATACTGTAGCTGAGTGTTGTACCGTACAGTACTGTTACAGTAGTTTGTTGCACTACACCTAAGCAATGAGAATTTTTGCCCATTTTACTTACGTTCCGACACTGTATTTATCCTCGAGCAAGCGTTCTCGTGAGAGATTCAATACCTTTTTATAGTCTCCTCTTGAAGCACTTAAGCATTTCCTGGAATCGGTCGACAGTGACTTGTTTTTTTGTTCCTGTGTAGGAAATCAATCGCGCAGGCGTAATGTTCTTTTCTTTATTTACGTTCCGCCAATAGCATCGCTATGGCGCACTGAAACATAACCGACTTAAGATCACTTCGCATGGTGCGGTACAGTACTATATGCCGGACAGCCTAGGATCACAGCTGCTTTCCATGGGATAACGCCAACAAGTCGACTCTGAAAACTGTATCCAGAACAGTTATTCGTGATTGAGGCAGTTACACCACGAGCACATGATTAGGTTCCACTGAGCTTCGAAATTTACCTAGCGTTCGCACAAACGGGTTTATTAGAACTTGCTTCTGAAAAATAATCTTAAGGTATTGGAAATGTCAAATTTCTACTATGCGGCTTTAAATTCGATTAGTTCTTATTCTAGAAATCAAAATTGTGATTGCAACTCCCTGTCAATTATTTTGTATAGAACGGCTCAGTTGGGTTGTCGTCTAAAATCTATACATAATTTTTTTCAACTTTCTAAGCTTGGGGAATAATTGAGAAAGTACTGAGCAGTGGGTAGGGAGCAGTGAGCAGTGAGCAGAATTTTCAAAATTATTGACGCAAATCCTAGATACGGTACCTCCTTGATACTCGCAGGGATCAAAATTTTGTGATCCAGACGTCACTGAGCCCATATCGTATTAAACGGTGATCGTACGATCGAAACATAAGTTGGAAAATATGATAAATTGACTTCCTTCAAGAAGCAAGACACATAAAAATAAAACGAAAAGAGAAGAAATGCTGATCTCGTGTTTCTCCTTGACCTATTTAGGGACCTCCGATCTGTTTACCGCTGAAATTGAGTTCCGAATTTCTCTTCTTGTCCCTAGCGACCCAGGGTTGTAGATTAATAGTTTTAAAGACTACGCTGAAGAATCGTTACCTCATGATATTGCCCTATGTACTGTACGGTACTTCCAGTCAAATCAGTTTCTACTTCTCTCAAAACATCTCGAAAACAAATAATGAACCGTTCGTTTAGGTGGAAACTATAAACTATTAAGTAAAGTTCTCTTACTATACATGCTGTTTGTTGATCTCGGTATTTGTTCAGTGAGGTATTTTCAAAGTACACTAGTTACATACTGTTTGCAAAAAACGCTACGTTTCATTCAGTGTTGTACAGATTTCTATACGTACGTGCTGAGGAAGATTAGTTAGAGAAATGTATTTCGCAAGTTTGCTGCAAGCGTTTCACTATACTTCTTGTGGTTAACTTCGCAAGTATGGAAATATACTATCGAAGCATCATCATACTTTGTCTTGATACAAGTTTCGACGCAGCAATGATTGATTCGAAAAATATTTTTCTCAATATGTCGATTCACTAGAAATTGAATATGATCCATCTTTGATTTGCAATGAATGAGTACTTGCTCGATCTTGCTCAGGTAGACTGAGAGCGACAACTAAACTAGAAAGAAGTGCATCAGTGCTAGATCTGTGATGTTACTCGAATGCTATTCATCATTTCGATCAAAAATGAAAACGCCGAAATCGAAAAATCATTTGATGACTCCTACTTCATTCTTTAATGTTAATATTGAAATCTCGCTTACAATTCAGATGATTGAAAAGGTTCTACAGACTTAAAGCCAATACACATAATTCAGAATATAGTACATTTTGAAGCAAGAATTTGCTGTTTCCCTGTCTTTCGCGTATGATTCGATTTCGACGGCGATGGGAACTATTTCATTGACTAATCGGCATCCAAGATTAAAAAGTGAACATTCGGCATCTAACGGAGTCTTCTGAATGTTTCGAGGAAATGAAAGCCTAGAACTGTAGTCGCGATCAATGAAATAGTTTCTTTATCTACACTAGTAGATCAAGGTTATTTCCGTTAACCAAAACAGAACTTATTCTCTTTTTCCATCATGCCTACCACTGTTGGAGATACAAGCATCATAATTGGGGTAATGAGTTACAATACTATGGAATTTGAGTTGTTTTGTGCATATACCTGTTCTACTTGGATCTGGCATGGGAGTCGGAGAGTTTATGGGATTCAAATTCTACTTGCAATGGATCTAAGATCAGATCATCTTTATACTAACCGAGATATGTCATACGGTATTTAAGTAGCAATAACTGGAGCACAAACGGCCTGTAATTCAGAGCGTATTAATCGAAGAAACAGACGAATATTTACATTTACCCAGCATGAGCACTTCAATGTACGAATCAGTTTTCACCGGTACCGTAACCCTAGTGTATTACAATGAAAATGGAAATTTGAAAAATAAATTAAATGATTATCGAGGTGATCAAGGACCGAAGAAAATGTCTGTTTGAAAACTAAGCAGAAACTAATGAATTATTCGAGGACTAATATATCAGAAGCAGTCCAAGACAGTGAATTACCTAATATACCTAATTTTGTCTAGTATATGGTATATGGATACCATTAGTTCAAAAATATTGTTCGTACTTATGATTGATTATCCGTTCATGATTCTGCGGGAAAACATTGACAAAATCTTCACCTATACAAGCAATCGCTTGAATTACTAGCACTACGACAAATATAATAAGCCACTAATCAATTCGACATCCCCAGTTCTTAAAATTATCCTGCACATACAAAGAAACCAACAGTTCATGAATTACACAGTGATCCACAGAAACGGAGAGGGGTATGTGCTCGCGTGGGAGTTTATTAGCAGTGGATTAAAACTCAATTAAATACAGAGAATTTAATTTTAATCCATAGAACCTGTCACATATACAGAAAAAGCTAAATGTATCATGTAACAAACTGAATCTCTACGAGAGCAAATTCAGAGAAAGTTAAAGTCCGGCCCAAGCACATTACCTACACAGGCAGCTACGGAACGATTTCCTCTCACAATTTAAAAACGGCAGTGTATCTGTGGATAAAACATCGATGTCTCCGTCTTCTTTCTTAGGTCTCACATTCCTAAATGCCTCTGCCTCATCTTCTTAATATATTTGATAGCCATAATCTCAGTATTTCGTATGTTTTCCTTACAGATCAATCCTATAGGGATTCTATGTATAAGACCAAGTAGATCTCGAATGTTTTCATATGAAAATGATCACTGCTTTTATTTCAACACGGCTGGGCAAATTCAGATCATGAATGTCATAGACAATCGTTTGTTTGCCTGATTAAGTGGATAAACTCTAAATCAATTTATTTCTTCTTATTTAAGTTTCGAGAAATTTCGCATAGAGCTCTATTAAAGTGTTATACGCTTACTGTCATAATTCATAGAAAGCTGTAGAAAGAGGGTTCTTCAGCATGTACCCGTCTGCTGTTGTAAGTATTTTAACATTTTTACGGGAAACTGTTGCTAGCTAATATCAGTTAAGTGTGCTACCGAAAATAACTGAGAAATAGCACGATGAAATGTCGCGCTCAGACAATTGATTTTGTGTAAAAATATAGTAGAATAGATAATACTCAGACGAGATGTTCTTTATGTCGGTGAACCCGGAGCACGTGAGAGGCACAGTGGAATAAAGAATAATGTAGGTTTTGGACTTTTTATGTATGTTTCTCAAACAGCTATTCATCGTTTCCTGTTCAGTCGAGGCAGGAGATAATATGAAGGGTAAAATTGGCCGCTCTGCTTTAGCTCTTCCATTTCATTATGATTTCGTTTCTTGTTACCTATAGGAATTCTTAGTTGAATAGAATAGCCGGTTTTCTGACTTTTTATTCTCATTGGAAGGCTTGAAAATAGAATCAAGAATCAAAACGTAATTCGTTTATCCTGGTATTGCAGTTTTTTCCGTTTGAAATTGGGTAAGTGCGCATTCATTTAAATATGGCAGTTCGGTTTTTATGTACTCTGCACTCATTACAAATTGCTGCTTCGTTCAAGGCCTTTTTGATTCCTCGCAATATTCTACTACATGATGCACTTCTAGTTTATAGAAAGCAGTGTTTTCCGTTAACATATTGATTGCAAACACCCAATGTTCGGCTTCGAAATAAAATCTGGTTTTCGACGTAGGCCAATACGTACGTACTTTCCGCCAAAAGATCTAATGCTTTTTAGATCGTTAACGGAGAGCATGTTGTTCTGGCATTTGATGTCTCTTAAACCAATTCGCGGTAGCTTTTAGAACCGATGGTAACAGTCTTTGCTAGTGAATCTCGGAAAACTGTTGCGGGCTCAATATCGATTGAAACATTATCACCCTGGCTCTTTTCCTCTTCATCATCTCTATCATTGTCATATCCTGCGTTCACTGGAAATTTGACGGCACATGCTTGCTCCCACTTTTCCACTTCAGTAATTGAAACAGGAAATGGCTACAATGGAATACCATGATCTGGGCGATGATACAGATGTGTGAAGGAGTGGAAGCAGAGCAAATAAGAAGATTTCTTATGGAAAGAAACGCTAGCTCCTTCTCGAGACCACAAGGAATATTCAAGTGAGTCGGGATCGAGTAGCAGTCTTCCCGAGGTAGTGAACGTTACACTCTTGCCAACGTGGCGGTAACCTCCGAACTTGGACAGCATACTCACCAAGTCTGGCGCCACAGATACACGCCAACGATTAGTGATACTTCTACCATAAACTATGCACCACGCCCAGTTGCCACGCTTTGGAGAACCGAATGTGTACACATGAATGCCATAAGAGAGAAATCAAGACTGCACAGCTTAGCGAGAGCTCTATCCAAACTGTGGCCTGTTAGGTATCCAGGACGTTTCTTCTCTGTTAACAGTCTTGATATAATTTCCAGCACTCAAGTAGACACAGTTAAGTAGGCGTCAGCAAATCCGCTGTGGATTTAAACTCTACTCATGTTGAATGATGAGAAGGATGTTGCCCTTGCAAATATATGGCCATCTCTGAACGATGGAATAACAGTATTCAGCTTGGTGTAACGAACCTTAAAATCAGTTTTCATATTTTCCTTTGACGCTATTCCTCGAAATGAGATTAGAACACGGTTCGACAGTGAACAAGCGATTGCATAAGTGTCTGAACTCTCGTCCGTAATATGCTCGATGCAATCTTCCGTGAGCATCGTTTCCGAGCCAGCACGCTTCATGATACTACTAACTAGATCATGCTTCTTAGTATTCCAATAGTAAACTAGCCATGACAGATCAAACAGGAACGCGTTCGAGTCCATGACGAAGCAGTTCGAATCTGGGATAGCAGGTTCAGTCATGGAATAAGAAACTGAAGTCATAGTCGATCTGTTGCCACCCTCTTGTTCTTCATTACCTCGAAGCCAACCGCAAAGACCTAACGAATCAGGTGGAAAGTAAATATAGGCAGTTGTGATGCAGTAGAGCAACACGACCAAATACTTCCCAGCTTGGGAATTGTTCATTACACAATAGAAAGAACGAGGCTCTCGAACCACTTCAGGAGTCAGTTGTCCCAAAAGGCGAGTCCACGGCGGGTAAAAGAAGGTCGTTAGAAGTCGGTGAAAGATATTCCAAATGATGAAGAGAAGGTTTTGGATCACGAAAAATCGGAATCCAACAATTTTCGTTCGATACTTGACGTAGTCTGCGTTTTGTAGAATTCTGTGGGTTTGGAAGAATGTAAAAGCCATTGCAATAACGATCACGGCTTCTATGGCAGTTAGCTCGAACACAGAAAGTGCGATTTTGAGTGGTAAGTAGTGCGAGCTTGCCCAGTCGAACGTCATGTTCGTTATTGTGAGAAAGAGAACGTATGCTGAGAAAATCCTCAGACTACTAGCACTTATCATCACCTCTCGATAAACCATGTACACCAAGAAAAGACCGGTTCTCGGAGGATAGAAGCGCGCTGTAGTCGTGTGGTTCACAGCAGACAGCACGGAAAACGACTGTAACATAACCCAAACATAGATCAAAGTGGTGCCAACGAAGCCTAGATAATGGACAGAGTAGATCATGCTGATGAATTTGGACCGCGCTGGGTTGAGCAATAACGCAGATCGACTAATAACAGTAACAGAAATAATCGGGTTCATGTACAGAACGCCGCACCAAAGCAGGATTGCTACCCAAACTCGTTCGGAGGTCACTCCATGTTTCTTTCGGCACAGGATGATTCGCTGCGTATAAAGGGTAGCGCATAAAAGCAGGACTGAGGACATCATTAGGGAAACACTTGGTCGATAATCTGAATCGGATGACTGGCTGGATGTAATGTGTTTACACCCCGGACCATCAATGTCAATCTATTTGGGGTTGGAATTGTTTTTCGCTCGAAGAACATCGTATTCAGTAGCACAAGAAACAGTACGCTGCAGAGTGTGGTGCAGATGATAGCGACAAGATTTACAAATAGAATACGATTCACTTGCCTTGCAGTCAGAAATTCGAGCTTCAAGCGAGGAATAACATGTTCTTCGCCTTCATCCTTCGTCTGGAAAAGGTATGGTGCACAAGCAGTCACTTAACGCTAATAAATTCTGGATATAGTACCATGGAATTTTAAATGGTACTCAGCATTAGATCATCTGTTAGACACAGACTTATCTTGAGACAAAAAAGAAATTGTACATAATGCATCGATTGTGTTTTTACAAATCTTGTACTAATCGTGGAAGGCTCAAGGGGCGTGAAGAGGAGCAGGAAAAATCAGAAGTCGAGTAACTGGTGATATATGTTTTATGTCTTTCACAGGGTTACCTGGGGAGGACTACTCCTATAAATTGTTACTGAACACAGATTAGGAAGAGCTGACAATACTTGAAATTCAGAGCCATCCAGATGCTCGCCATTTTTAGATGATGATTCTGCCTGCCTGAAATTGTTGAACACTATGACTTTTCACTAACTTAAAATTCATCTAGAAACAAGATCTAGAATTTACTTCAAGTGAAGTGAGCATAATTCGGCACTCTTACCGAGAAAAAGAAGGATTCTAAGTCTAATACCAGTTTCTCCTTACCTGTATAATTCCCGACTGTAACTCACATTGTTTACGTCCGCTTTTCAAAGCACTTCTCGTGGAATATGAAATAGAACAGTAGAAATTTAGTACAAAAGATTTTCCTGACTGTAAAATCTCAAGCAAGCAAAACTTTATTCGTATTTAACAAAACTCTGTGTTTCAAATTCATGATAAACAAATTTAAGTAAGCGTGAAAGCTCAAAAAAACGTGAAAACTATTCAAGCGATTGAATAGAAATATTTAGAAGTAAATATGCTAAATGCTTCTACGTAGAGAGATAGATTTTGGAAGTTCGAGGCGAAGAAAACTCCTCGAGAGCAATTCCAAAAACTTGATGCAATCAAGTGCGTAAAGTTGCCGTAGATTTTCTTGCCAGAATTTAAATTTGAAATTCGATGACATCTTTGAATACGAGTAATACCGAATATGACCTTTGAATATTTCTATCTATTAAATTATCTTCATTGTTTGTCACTTGAATTTTTCTTTCAGTAAATAATTGCGTCTGTTTGGATCTTTTCCAGCCTTAATATTATATAATAATGTTGCAGTGCTAATGCACACACCAGTCATGGGTTTGGACAGATCATACGCGAATTCATTGCATAGAACAGTGCTCATAGATTTACTTTCCAAGTTGGATTCATCACAGTTTGCCCTCTTCAAATCCTTTCGACAAAATAATGTTCCAGTTAGCTTGAATGATTCATCATGCGCAACTGAACTAAATGAAAACTGACAGCATTTGTTGCTTTCCAACCTTTTCGGGATAGTAGGAAGTAGTTAAGAATTACTTCAGAGAAATCCCTTCGCAATGGGGTGTGCTCACTCTCTCTAACCTTTTCCAACGTTCACACGCGCTGGGACATCGGATCCGTTCACGTTGTTCGCTCCGCGCGCTCTTCCGTCGTATACCTACCGCCGTCGCCTCCTGCGCTCACCATCGCGGTTGCGCGCGGCGCAACGCACAAATATTTACAATTTGACCACAACTGCTGACAGTACAATTGCAGTTTGGGAACCGCTTTTTATTATCAGAAGCATGCCTTCAGAGAAGGCTAGAATATTGTTTCCATTGTGTTTATCAGAGCCATAAGCTCATTAAAATTCATTCTATAGGTGTCCAGGAATTAGAAATTTGAGATTCAGTTTATCGTATCTTGATCTTCCCAAGATTAAATTCCAAAACAAAGAAGCCTAGATTTGAATTGATCGTCTCATTTTTGTCTGTAAAGTGCATGATGACTTATTTATTTACTCTAATATATTTATTTGCGATTCTTGATTGAATTTTAACTGAAAAATTCATCTGCTGTTTACTTCCTGGAACGTGATCAGCGAGGCTGGTCCTCGATTTCGTGCAAATATTCCTACAGGATAGACTAAACGTATCATTCATCGAGACTGATATGAACAGCACCTGACCGGCTGTCACAAAAAATGCAGTAAAGTAAAATATTAGCAGATTCCAAAATCAAAAGCACATCCCGGCCTTTGCCTTTTCGCGGATTTTCCAGAAAGACTTCGAACACCGTAGATCTCGATTCTTTTCAAGTAAATGCCGTTCTAGCTTCGAAACTATCAGAATCTCTGCGTGTCGAATTTGTATCTCTAAAATCTGATACTTGCTGTGAAATTTTGAAGTGAAGGAGCATTACGTTTCAAATTTGTAGAAATTCCGGATTTGATAATGATTTTGTGAGTCCTTACATGGCATAGGAGATTTTTCGAAGCTGCAAGAATGAAACTTTTCCCACATTTTATTGTACATGGACACATCTTCTTTGTAGTGTCCTATGGAAGGCTACAACTATACTATATCCGAAAATTCGCCAATTAAACAGACTCACGAGATCATTCTGTTCTGGATAACCAGTTAAAGATTCCTTTGATGCAATAATATCCTATCAACGGTTCCATTTGCGAATCTTGTTCTCGATTACAAAAGAAGTGTATTTGCTTACATCTCTGTCCTGTTTCGAGAGAGTAGCAGGACTAACAGAGATATCGCTATAAATGGGGAAGATTACTATGGCGATGAACGAGGAATTAATTCACAAACACTTAAATGTAAGCTGTAATTCATCGACTTGGACTGAATTACAGTAATCTACGAAGACTGAAAGTTCAAATATGTATATCGTGAACATGAACCTTACAAAAACAAAGTATAGATATTAAAACAAAATATATAATATGCAACCAAGCTTGGTGTATAATTAGCGTACTAGTTTACTGCATCGAACAAAGACAAGATCATTTAAAGAAATGAAAGTGCTGAACCCCGGACAAATCAATAAATCAAGTACAATATTGGGTTAATTTTACGCTCACTAGGAATATCGCATTCTCGTTGAATTCCCTTATTTTCTAAAGCATTGCGTAGCTGTTTTCGGAGGTATTGAAATTTTAGATTATTCAGTTTAGACAGCATTATATTCTATTCTTACCTAAATATTTCTCTGTAAAAATATTTGAAAATCGCTTTGTACCGAGCAGGTCATCGAGAAATCTTTGCTTATAATACAAGTAGAAGCAAAGGACGAAATAATTTTCTTATATTTAAGGCTCTTATAATTTCTGCTCACAGTTTATCTTTTTTCACTAATCTGTCATCAGGCGATTAAAGAGCTATTCTAAAAAGAATTCGAAAATCGAAAATTAAAATCATAGATTGCTATACCCTGTATTAATCTTTCGGCTTACTAAAGTATCTAACAATATTTTTTGGAACTAGAGACTGTGACAAAGTATAAATACTGGACGGTGAACAAGTTCAAAATATCCTAAATTTATGCCACTGAAAGTATAGCGAAACTATTTCTATTATTTTCATTCTGAATAGTACGTTCCTTTAGCTAACCACCTTCAGGTTTCAAAGATCAAGGCGGCGATGCTCTGAGTACATCGATCTCTAAGCTGAATAGTCGTTGCCGAACGGCAGTGCTTTCTGTACATCTTTCTCGCTACTAGATTGTTCATGTGAAAATATTACTTTGAGTTGCGGCACATCACATGAATTTGTGCCTAACATATTCTGTACGTCGTGCACGTTAACTGTTCGAACTTCTAACCCAACCGTTCTGTAAGCTTAGCACTACACGTTTCAGGTAATATTGGCTAGGTAAGTTCCACAGGCTAAGAGAAGGGATCCTGCAGTTCCAGCTTTGATACAGAAAGAATGACTTCCCAAAAGAGGGACTGAAAACTTGGAAGAGTAGAACTGTAAAAATATCTTGTTCCAATCAGTGACTATCTTGGACAGTGTTCTGAATACCATTTTCACTATGATTTTTTGTGGCATAATTGACTGCTTAGTGCCGCTGAAACTTTCAGATTCAAGCTACGATAATAGATGTTCATCTCGTTCATATTTTCTACAGAATATTGAAAAGATTCACACATGGAGTTGATAGTTAAACTAATACTGACTGGCTCCGGAGATGTACTATTTAAAAGCATGTATTGCAAGAGAAGCACCAATTTTTCAATGCTCAAAATTCTGTAGGTTTCTTCACGAAGTGAACGAGCCAATGTAAAACAACTAAATTTAGAGAATCTCAATTAGTAAATTCTACTATAGCAAGTATATATGATACTTAGATCGCTTTAATGATTGCTCTTCCGTTCAAATTTTCATATATAATTCAAACATCTGTATTTTAAGTCAAATAATATTTCCCCTTCAATTTCATGCGTCTGTTTTTCTGGACTTGGCGCAAGTTATAGGTGGAATTAATTTAATTAAATTGCAGTAATTTGAAGGACAAATTCTGCCTGTACTCGATTGCTTGTTGCAGTTTTACTCCATGCATCATCGTTACTGTTTCTTCTTGAACCGTTCAGTACAATTTGCTTGATTATTACATTTCCATGATGGTTCCTATTCAGGTTTCTAGCATTAATATTGGTTGCATGAATTACATTAGAGTTAGTATTTAGACCAAACTTAATGTGAGGGTCGTAACTTGGCAACGCTTTTGCGGTTCAACATGTTACATTAGATACAATATACAAAACATTTTTGTTTCAAGTTACCGAATTTCAACCACATGACAGATGATATGAGATCGGAAGTCCTGTAGATTTTTTATTTAATGAATATTCCTCTATTTTTATTAAGCATTGGGTAGAGAAAATAAAGAAAATCAAACAGGCCACTCTGCTTTAATTCTTGACTTCGTTATAGTTTCCTTTACTAATGATTCTCATTTTCCTTCAAAATTCAGTTTGTGTATAGAAAAGAGCAATATTTCATCTGAGGTTGAGAATAACTTATTCCTGAAGAGTGGTTGGTCGGAGTTCTCTTTGGGTTGGAAAATAGATGAGAATCGTGGATAGTCGGTACATTCGGCAGAATATTCTGAAGGCTATCGATATGAAAGCATGCACTGTTCTGCCACGCGCCCTACAAGGCTTGCGAAATTATTCCTGAAAAATATGCATAAAGTCCCGATCTCGATAGAGAAGAGGCAGTATCAACTTACTAATTATCAGGATTTCATTCTTGCCATATCATAAGGAATAATAATTGCGTTTGTTTTAAGCGACAGAATGCGTATGAAAAATTCTGAAAACAATAATCTTACGCCTTCGGTTCTGATAACGCCAGAAATTTCTCGAGTAGTTTCATCATTCGAAGTTGGAACACAATTCTAGCTCTGAAGCAGATTAAATTACTCACTGAATGTCTTCCTATTTTTACAGAAAAAATTGGCACTTGTGTCGGCGAAGAGTAGATTATTCTTACTAGGCTACTCTTTAGAATAAATAGCTCTTGAAAATCATCAATATATTTGAATACAATATTTTTTTAAACTCTGGATTGCAATGCAAGAATTTAAGAAATGTTTTTTTATCTCATCACAAAATGACGAAGGTATTCTACATCTTTTTTGAATATGAAACTTTGGTTTTACATAGTCTACAATCATTAATGATGAACACTTCTTATGTAGCACAAGTCGGATATACGCAGCGCATGTCCGGCATGAAATCTTCCAATGATTTCCTTTCACTCAGCACATGCTTTACGTTTGTTGCCTAAGGGAAGCTAATCTACTTTTTTACTTGCTAATTAGCTGGCAAAGGACGAGATCGAAGAATCAAATCTCTAAAGATCCCTCATTCATCAAGGATTGCTCGGGATTCTGCCCAGCTGTTTTATTATTCCAGGCCATTTCGCGAAATCAATTCTTCTCATAAATTTTCCTTTCCCAGAATTAAATCTAGTATGATAGATTTTCCTCTAGTTTCTCCATATTAAGGCCTTCATTTAGAATATCGATTGCAAATACACAGTGTGCAGCTTCGTGATGAAATCAGGTTTCAGCATTAGGTCCATTAGTAGGTGCTTTCAACCGAGGTTCTAGTGCTTCGTAGGTTGTTGACGAAGAGCATGTTGTTCTGGCATTTGATGTCACTTAAACCAATTCGCGGCACCTTTTGGAACCGATTGTGACGGTTTTCGCTGATGAATCGCGGAAAACTGTTGCGGGTTCAATATCGATATCGAGCGAGACATTATCACCCTGGCTTTCTTCCATTTCTTCACCTCTGTCCTTCTCATATCCTGCATTCACTGGAAATTTTACAGAACATGCTTGCTCCCACTTTTCTACTTCAGTAATTGAAACAGGAAACGGCCACAATGGAATACCATGATCTGGGCCGTGATACAAATGTGTGAAAGAGTGAAAGCAGAGTAAATAAGAAGATTTCTTATGAAAAGAAACGCTAGCTCCTTCCCGAGACCACAAGGAATACTCAAGTGAGTCTGGATCCAAGAGCAGTCTTCCGGAGGTAGTGAAAGTTACACTCTTGCCAACGTGGCGGTAACCTCCGAACTTGGGCAGCATACTCACCAAGTCTGGTGCTACTGAAACTCGCCAATGATTGGTGACATGTCCATCATAAACTATGCGCCACGCCCAATTGCCACACTTAGGAGAACCGAATGTGTACACATGAATGTCATATGATAGAATAAGGTGAGGCAGACTCAAAGAGATATCAAGACTGCACAGCGTAGCGAGAGCTCCACCCAAACTGTGGCCTGTTAGGTATACAGGACGTTTCTTCTCTTGTAACAGCCTGGAAATGACTTCCATCACTCGAACAGACACAGTTAAGTAGGCGTCTGCAAATCCACTGTGGATTTTAGCTCTACTCATGTTGAATGATGATAAAGACGTTGCCTCAGCGAATATGTGGCCATCTCCGAACGATGGAATCACAGTGTTCAGCTTGGTGTAACGAACCCTAACATCAGTTTTCATATTTTCCTTCGACGCCGTTCCTCGAAATGAGATTAGAACACGGTCTGATAGTGAACAAACGATCACGTGAGTGTCTGAGCTCTCATCCGTAACATGCTCGATACAATCTTCGGTGAGCATCGTTTCTGATCCTGCACGCTTCATAATACAATTTGCTAAATCATGCTTCTTCGTATTCCAATTGTACACTAGCCACGACAAGTTAAAGAGAAACGCGTTCGAAGCCATGACAAAGCAGTTTGCATCTGGAATAGCAGGTTCAGTCATAGAATAAGAAACTGAAGTAAGAGTCGAACTCTTGCCTGCCTCTTGTTCTTCATGGCCTCGGAACCAGCCACGAAGGCCTACAGAGTCCGGTGGAAGATATATGTAGGCAGTTGTGATACAGTAGATCAGCACGACCAAAAACTCTCCAGCTTGAAAACTGTTCATGGCATAATAATAAGATCGGGGTTCATGAACTAGTTGCGGAGTGAGCTGCCGCAAAAGACGAGTCCACGGCGGGTAAAAAAAGATCTTTAAAAGTCGATCAAGAATATTCCAAGTGATGAAGAGAAAGTTTTGGACCACAAAAAACCGAAACCCAACAATTTTTGTTCGATGCTTGACGTAGTCGGCGCTTTGTAGAACTCTACGAGTTTGGAAGAACGTAAAAGTCATTGCAATTACTATTATGACTTCTACAACGGTTAGCCCCAGCACTGAAAGCCCGATTTCGAGTGGTAAGTAGTGGGAGAGTGCCCAGTCGAAGGTCATGTTCGTTATTGAAAGCAAGGGAAAGTATGCCGAATAAATTTTTAGAGTCTTCACCCTTGCGATAACTTCACGATACGTCATGTACAATAAAATTAAACCAATTTTCGGTGCGTAGAAGCGAGCAGTGGTCGTGCGGTTGACAGCAGTAAGTACGGAAAACGACTGCAACATAGCCCAAACATAGAACAAGGTGGTTGCAATAAAACCTTGGTGGTGGATGGAGTACAAAATGCTAATGAACTTGGACGCAGCTGGGCTCTTGTACACGACATCCTGTGGACGACCAGCAAGTATTAAAACAGATCGACGAATAACAGAGACAGAAAACACCGGGTTCATGTAGAGAATACCACACCAAAGCAGGAGTGCTACCCACACCCGCTCGGAGATCACTGCATGTTTCTTTCGGCACAGAATGATTCGCTGCGTAAAAAGCATTGCGCACAAAACCAGAACCGAGCACATCAGTAGGCGTAACATTTGGTCAATTATTTGTACTGGGTGACCGGCTGGATGCAAGCTGTTTATACCGCGCACCTTCAACGTCAATCCATTCGGCGTTTCAATTTTTTGAGGCGCGAAGAAGAGTGTGTTCAGCAGCACAAGTACCATGATGCGGTAAAGGGTAGCGCACAAGATGGCGATAAGATTCACGAGTAAAATACGATTCACTTGCCTCGCTGTGAGAACTTCGAGCTTGGAACGGGGAATAACATTTTCTTCGCCTTCCTCCATCGTCTCGGAAAGTTATGGTGTGGGAGCATTCACTTGACGCTAATGAATTCTGGACACAGCTGAATCAAGTACTGTACAGAATTAGATGGCACTCGGCATCAGATCATCCGTCTAACATGGACTAATTTTGAGACAACTTCAAAAATTTGAAGTGCTGGTATAATTGTTGCATCAATGTGCAAGGCTCAAGTTGCATCACGAGGAGCACAAAATCAGACGTCGAAATATCTGGAAATTGAGTTCCTAAGAACAGATTAAATAGTGCTGGCAATTGATGAAACTCGAAGGTATTGCCTCCATATTTCAGATTTTCATTCCTTCTGCCGGAAATTTTCCTTCACAATTGTTACACACCGTCTTGACTTTTCAGGGACTTGGAGGTTGATGTAGAAAGAAGACTTATAATTTATGACAATCGAAGTGAACTGAATTCGGCAGTCTCTCAAAGGATAAGACGAATGGACTACAATAGTAGCCAACTTCTGTTTGACTGAATCATGACCGGGTGCTAGGCTAGCAGATAACGACTGTTTTTCAAGATGTTTTACTTGGAGTATGAAAATTAAATGGGAGAACTCATAAAAAAATGTTTTGTGACGTGAAGTATAATCCGAATGAGTAAGAACTCCATTAGTGTATTAGTCAATTTTGATAACATATAGTCGAACATAAATTTGTAAGGAAAGGCACTCTCGGCGTACTGTTTTTCTGCATCACTCCAAGGTGAGATCGTTTCACAAAATGTACACAAAGAGTGATATGCAGCGCGAGACAATCGACAGACTTTTTCAAAGTTTAGCTCCCTTTTGGATAGCTTTTACTAAAACCCTCGTCTAATCGTGGCAATTAGTTATTCTTTAAAGCATCGCGGAACTGTTTTCGACCGTCATCAAGTCTAAAAGTAATGCAGTTCTCAGAAAATTAAGCCCCATCGCCACTAAAATATTCAGACATTTCAAATGTAACAATTTCACGTCATTCTAGTCAAGAAAAGTGGAAAATTAAACTATTTGCCCCAAGAATGATTAAGGAATATGTATTTTTCTCGGATTGAAGTCAGAATAAAAGAATAATTCATGAGTAGTAGAATGTTTCAATACTAAAATTTCGATAATTATCACCATCCCAGGCGTTGAAGAGAAGTTAGGAAACAATGAATAAATGATTCATTCTAATCAACGCAGTAACAAATTCTTGTCTTCTAACCCTGAGCTGAAATAAATCAAAAGGTAGTATTCGTTAAATAAGTCTGAAAAGAATATATTTTCGATAATGTTCAAAACTTGCTCCCCATACAGAAAGCTGCGAATCGCTTAGGATCAGAGCAGTAAAATATTTATATTCATAACGCAATTGGCAGCCAGGAAGAAGTATCTTCAATTTTAAATGCTATCTGGCGTGCGAGCCACAATTATTCCTTTCAGGCTTTCAAACCTTTGGAAGTTACTATCCTTCAAACTTGATTCCAAATATTCCATTTGAGGTAATTCAGGCCAAATTTTAGCTACAAACAGAAAACCAACATTAATTATCTTCATCTAATCGGAGTACAAGTTTTAATTCCATGGATATGTGATTGATGCACCTACTTAGCTCTGGTAACAAGTTCAAAATTTATTTTTGCACCTGTTTGAGCTCAGTCTTCATTATTCTGTCTTTTTTGCACTATGTTACAGATCACACACCATTTTTATCTAATTTTGCATTGTAAATTGCTCGACCAAGCGTGACAATAGATTTCATTTGTCGTAAAGCAGTCGTAAGTGATTGCCCGATTGCATGTTTACCATGTCAAATGACAACAGCAAAATCAGTAGCTAAGAAAAACATACCATTTTTGTCCGAATGGAATTGGGATGAGAGAGTACCAGGGCACGCTAGGTGAGACATATTTCTGCACCTTCGAACTGCTCCATCCTATCCTAGCCTACATACTGTACTCCACGGCAGTAAAAGGTTAGGACAAAAACTTGAGGTGAATGGTATATGCTCGGAAACATACATGTCATCAACTTCTAGCATGCATAGCACTAGAAGCCTACCTCAGCCCCACTCATGTCGCAAGAATTGTTGGCGACGTGATTGATTTTAATTTCCAGATGAAAGCGCTTGATTTATGGGCAGGAGCATAAATCTAATGAGTTACAAGGATTAATCTATCGTACGATCAGACTTTTGAAAGCTATCATAGAAAAACTCAACGCTTCGTTAATTATATGATAGGTAAAGTGAGAGCAATTCCTTACACAAAGGTCCTGAAAGTATGGAACAGTGCACAATCTTTTAGCTTAATTTGCTCCTAATATCACTGGAATTACGTAATTCAACATCAATTCGGAAAATACTTCAATTGATCTATCTATGATGATGAGCGAAGTTATTTCATCTCAACTATTGAAAATTCAAGTGGCAAGTATTCAGTGCACATGCCTCGAAGACAGCGGTATGTTTCACTTTCTCTGTTGAAATGTTAAAAGTATTCCAGTAGATGAAACAACGGTTTCTCTTAATTTCTCTCAATCTGCATTCATGCATGCATGTGCTTCACCTTGCAAATTGATCGGATAGCTTCGATAACTGAACTTCTACATTCAATTCAAATATTTGTAGGGTATGCAGAAGATAACAGTACATCTTGTTTGTTTACTATAGGTTACTCTGGTATATATGCCATGAGCAATATCAGGTAGCTCTCGACAATTTTAGTACATTGATGTTCGCTCCTGTAACTTTATTACAGCTGAACATCTATGTTACGGGTAGCAATTCCTATATTCTTTAATTTTATTTGTTGGAAGTTTTGAGAAATGTGAGTTGGATATTGATATAAATATAAATGTTGACCTGTCAAATTTTTATGAATATTAAAGACATAAATGCAGATTTTCTGTAGAATACTCGACTTGACTCTTTTGAGTGATCGAAGTTCGTAAATGAAATTTTGAGAAATCAATGTTGACAAAGTGTTCCCTCAACAATGACAAAGAAAGTACCATAGCAAGGGATAAAATTTTTACCTAAGCAGCGGCATGATGAAAGGACTATGATTGGGCAACAATTTCTGCCTAATATCATAGCACAGTTGGTAGAAGCAAGAGAAGATGTTGTTACCGAACTGCGATAACATGGAATATACAATGAGATCTGCAATGATGCTGATTTTTAATTTTCGTTTACTTGAAATCATTAAGCTATTATTGGATTCATGTTTTCTTTTAGTTGGAGATTATGCTTAGAATTTAGTTCATTTATGCCTGAAGTTTTCCAATTTTATTCACCGTTTACACTAATTTTTACTGGCATAGGACTAAAGGTTCTCATCATTTTCGTTTTGCTTGGAAAGCAAGTATGAACATATCAAAGGTAATAACTAAATCAAAAATCAAAAGAATTATTCAGTTGCTGTGATTTTATCCATTTTATTTTGAGCATCGAAAATTGAAGTAATTCTACATCCCAGTGGAGTAGTAAGCCGGCTTTAATATGTTCAACATTGATTAATAATAAGTGCTTCTACGGTAGCAAAAATCTGAAAAAGGTAGCTTATCTTCAACATGAAATTTATCAAAGATTTTCCGAATTTTTCATTGAAGGAACAGTCCAAACTCACATTATGCAAGTAATCATTCAGCCACTCAATCGAATTTTCGAAGCTGATATTAGTATTACATTGTGCAGTGTTCTTGGAGCATTTGTGGATGACCGATTCGGAGTTTAAAGTTAGTTCGCAAAATTGAGTATGTAGAAGCTATCGACAGAGTATTAAAATACGTTAATAGTAGGTAACGGTAATCAATGAAAATTTTGTAATGATTGATTATTTTGTTGAAATGTGGGAGAACCCACAATATCGAATAACTAACTACTGATGACGAAATTATTCTTCGTATCACTTATAAACTACAGGGTTCCGATTCTAAACTACTACTTGTGCTCGAGCTTTAGGCCCGTCTCAAAGGTAATCAAGTCGAAATTAGCCAACCAATGTCCGTGTTCTGGTTCAATGAAACAATTTGGGCAATATATCAGGACAAGGATGAGATAAGTGCTCACGGCACAACAATTCGGGGGTTATATCGGAGCTTTCAGGATTGGAATGCCTACTATAGACTCATAGTCTCACTCCAAATCGAGTTCAGTGTCTGAAAAATTAAAGTTTTCTTTGATTTCCGTAATCAATTACGCTCATAGAAGATCAATCGATTACTTGATGACAACTGGACATCAACATTGATTGATTATCTAACTGATTACCATACTCTAGTTAACAGCACTGATCAAATATTGGACACACAAAATGGGTACTGTCCTCACCTTGATTTTACAATGTATACTTTTGTATTAGCATCACGAAAAAGAGATCGATGGTATAGTTTTACTTTTTTGAAGCACAGAGAAAAAGTAAGAAGAGCTTTACTAATTGTGGTCGAATTCGCAGAAAGACAGGCGTCGTCATATTCCTTCTTACCACTTAACTTTTTGGTTTGTAAAATATTCGAAACAAGGGCACTCGGATTTATCTTCAACAGTACTCGACAGGGTCGAATCCTAAGTAATGAAGTAAACATTGATACTTAATTCTAGCAATAGTTGGAATATTCTTCGGATTCATTACAAAATTTGCTACAATCTCCCTTCATTTAGTTGCATAGAACAATTTATTACCGAAAGTTGGAGTCAAGGAACATTCACGGGGTGTTCGATTCATCGCAACACCAGCGGCGTTTTGAGCTCCAAAGAATATTGTATCATCATTTGATTATAAAATGAAATAAGTAATTGAGAAATCTCTTTCGTTTGTTCTCGGCAGATTGTCTTCGTCAACCGCTTTGAGTCTTCTGACGCTTACATTCAGCACGTGCTCCACATGGTGTTATCTATGAGAATTGAGCTACCATCTCGTTTACTAATTGGTTTGCTAGGACGAGATCAAAGAATAAAATCGGCAAACTTCATTCTGCCAAAGCAGTTACTCCCGAAAATTTTCCTTTCCCAAGAATTAAATGGTCTCAAATAAATCTTGATGAACTTTTAGTTTTTCGAAAGTAACGCTTTCAATAAACATATCGATTGCAATATACAATGTGCAGCTTCGAAAAAAAATTTAGCTTCGCCTTAAGTCTACCATCACGCACTTTCGACTGAGGTTCTAATGCTTTTTTCCTTGTTAACGAATAGCATATTGTTCTGGCATTTGACATCTCTTAAGACCCATTCGCGGTACCTTTTGGAACTGGTAGTAACTGTCTTTGATAAAGATCTCGGAAAACTGATGCTGGCTCAATGTCCAGCGAAACGTAATACGTTTGGCTTTCTTCCTCTTCTTCATCTCTATCTTTCTCATATCCAGCATTCACTGGAAATTTTACTGAGCATGCTTGCTCCCACTTTTCTACTTCAGTAATTGATACAGGAACGGCTACAATGGAATACTATGATCTGGCCCATGATATAGTTGCGCGAAGGAGCGGAAGAAGAGCAAATAAGAAGACTTCTTATGGAAGGAAACGCTAGCTCCTTCTCTAGACCGCAACGAATATTCGAGTGAGTCCGGATCGAGTAGCAGTTCTGGTGCCACAGATACATGCCAATGATTAGTGACATATCCACCAAAGACTATGCGCCATGCCTGATCCACAAGGCTGGTTGAGCGAGCGAGCAAGGGCAAGGTTGGGTTGAGAACACGACCGACGCTACTGTTGAGGCAGTTAAGTCGATACGTGGTGTTCTGCCCCCGCGAGAGTCGAGAAGGCAGTGTTTATAGTGCAGGGGAGGAAGATGTCCGTAAGCTCGGTGTAAATAGTGAACGGTCTACTAAGTAGGTGCGGTGACCACCCAAGTACAGTAGTGCCTAGTGTGCAATTGCATATAGTGCCATTGCGTGGAAGAGTGTACCCTGCTCGGGCAGATGCAGAACGGTCGGATTAGGGTGCGTGAAGGTCTATCAACGCCCAGTTCCCACACTTGAACCGAATGTGTACACATGAATGTCATATGATGAAATAAGATGGGTAGCCTAGAGAAGTATCAAGACTGCACAGCGAGGCGAGAGCTCCACCCAAACTGTGACCAGTTAAGTAAATAGGACGTTTCTTCTCCTGAAAAAGCCTTTATATGATTTCCATCACTCGAACAGACACAGTTCAGTAGGCGTCCGCAAATCCGCCGTGGATTTGAGCTCAACTCATATTGAATGACGTAAGAATGTTGTCTTTGCGAATGTGTGGTTATATCCCAATGATGGAATCACAAGGTTAGCTTGGTGTAACGAACCCAGACATCAGTTTTCATATTTTCCTTTGACGCCGTTCCTCGAAATGAGAATAAAACACGGACCGATAGTGAACAAACGATCGTGTGAGTGTCTGAACCTTTATCCGTAACATGCTCAATGCAATCTTGCGTAAGCATCATTTCCGATCCAGCGCGCTTCATAATACAGTCCGATAATTCATGCTTCTTCGTATTCCAATTCTACACTGACGATGATAAATTAAACCGATGACCGTACTTTTAGCATGCACATCTACCGCACACAGTGCCTTTCTTAATGACTTACACAAGAACGGAACAACACACCGAGGTGTCTCTACATCGCACACACTGTACGCACTTGTCAGGTGCATGATTTACCTACACTAACATACACCAGGCACAGTTGGTCTAGATATATAAGTAAGATCACCATGGAGTAAAGAACCAAGGAATTGGAGGGTTTAACAGGTTATGGGCTATTGACGCAACCCAGGCAAATCGACCCATTCGCTCAACGCGAAGCTCCGCACCTCGCTATACATTCGGCTCTTTAGCTGACTTTCTACGCGATCAACAGTCTCAAGAAGCTCCTACGATGAGCAAATCAGACCAAGCTGCCATTGCAGCAAGTAATGCACAACTGGCCGCAGTCATTGCTGCCCTCGTACAATCTAACTCTCGTGAGCCCGCTCCAAGACCATGGCCCACTGACAAAGTACAGGAGCTAAAAGCCGATGTAATGAACTTTCGAAATTGGCGACTCTGTCTCGAAGCTGCAGCTGC
>JAAUYH010209065.1_pt1 | contig 56442 bp, 45 predicted proteins | sample 7278061 | NCBI WGS metagenome assembly JAAUYH01 (sample SAMN14350203, study PRJNA611818) | marine sediment metagenome | isolation source: surface marine sediment (0.6m) | place: French Polynesia: Moorea | collected 2018-08 | reverse complement strand
GCCCTTTGCCCATCCTGCGACCGGATTATCTAGCCAAGAAAATTTCAGGCGATGGGCGTGGGCATTCAACCGCGCCCGCTCTAGCTTATTGAACTGCTGGCTGAAAATCAAATTTTTAAGGGCAAGCGCTTGCTTGCCCTTAAACGTTTTGGCATCTCCTTTTCGCAAACGAGGCCTGACCGTTCCTCCCCTTATAGCGATTCTCTTTTGCGCTGACTACAACCTGTAACCTGTCATGACTGAGATGTATTCAACACAAGCGGGAATTGCTTTATCCTCCCTCTTCCCTCTTCCCTATCCCGTCCCCAAAATTCCCCAGACGTGACATGTCACGTCTCTACATCTCCCCCTGCTTCCCCTGCCCCCCACCCCCCTATCTCCCCCTGCCCTCCTGCTTCCCCCTTCCCTCATTATTAGGCGCTCACACGCTCCGCCTCCATCTCCGCCCAACGGGTTTTGAGATCCTGGATGGTAAAAATGGATTGAAACTTCAATTTCTTTTCTAGATACAGCTCTGCGCCACCCTGTTGCCGATCCACTAAGGCAATCACTTCCTTGACGCTGTACCCCGCTTCTTGTAATCGATCGACAGCCTTCAAAGCCGACTGTCCCGTTGTCACCACATCTTCTAAGACCACAACCGGGGAGCCCGTCGGCAGAGTTAGGCCTTCGATGGCGGCTTTGGCGCCGTGCCCTTTGACCGCCTTACGGACAATCAGGGGAATAACCGGGCGATCGCAATAGGCGCCCACGACACTCACCGCTGTCACAATCGGGTCAGCCCCCAACGTCAATCCCGCCACTGCCTGAGTATCCTTAGGCAGCCTGTCCAGCAGGATTCGCCCAACCATCAATCCGCCTTGGGGATGGAGAGTGACTTGCTTACCGTTGATGTAATAGTTGCTGGCCTGGCCAGATGAGAGTAAAAACTCACCTTCCTTATAGGCATACTGACAGAACAAATCTAAGAGTTGTTGACGGACTGTGGAAAGATCTGCGATCGCCAAGGATGCAGTCGAATCGACTTCTAAAAAAGGAAAGGTTGCCATAGAGTTGCCATAGTTCTTTGCGAATTTAACATTGAGTCGTTTGCTGTGGGAAGTGCATCTAAACTTATGGGCTTAATTTCAGGTATAAGTAGCTTGTAATTAACGAATCTTTTCTGGGAGATAAGCAGGAATACTTAGAGTTTGGAGATGCCAAATTTGAGCGCATCCAATACAATTCCATCATATGCAAAGGCCAGGATGGGTTCCCACAGACAAAAGATTTCAGGAGTAGGCATTATGGGCGTATGCGCCAAGAGTTTCATCAGTACGGCAGTTGTTATGATAGCGGCTTCTACCACGCTAGCCACATCAGCCGCTGCTCAATTGCAACCGATCGACACACTTCCGGAAGCTGCGGAAGACATTATTAATCATGACTCTGGTAACTCTTTCAGTAATCGATCGATCGGCCGACAAATTCAATTTATTTTTGGATTTGGAGGAATTACTAGCGCGGGTTTTGCGGATCTAGAAATTCAGCGGGACACTGAAGCTTTCCATCAATCCTATCTGGAGTGGTCGGCGCTTCAGAACACTAGCGATCCCTATTTGCGCGTCCCCGATCTACGCAATCCCTACAACACATCAGTGCAGCTTATACCAACGTCTCAAATCAATAGTCGGGCAATTGGCGGAGAATTGGTATTCGAACGGTTACCCATTCAGTAATTTTAGGAAGTGGGTATTCCAAGAAATCTCCATTCAATGAGAAGAAAATTAGGAAAGTAAAAGTAAAAGGAATAGGCTAAGGGTTAATAGGGGTTCCGAAATCAACAGTGTCAAGGCGGCGCTCTCGCCATTAGCTTCCTTGTCAACAAGTTGGACTGGTTTACTCGTCACCAACCCTCTTTAGCTCGTCACCCACGCCTCTTAATCAGTAAAAATGTTCAAGGATGGTTAAACAACGGAAAACCATCCTCTTTTTATTTTGGGAGGACAATCTGAGGTTAACTCCGTTTGTCCGATATTTTTGGATCGATTCCCACCTACGCGTTAATGACACCTACCTCCTGCGAGCATCGGAATGTATCGAAATGTCAACCTCACCAGCGCCATCCTGCTGGGGTAGAGAGAACAAGCGGTTAGCTAATTTTCCCCTCGAACTTTGGGCGAGAGAGCGGGGCCAAGGTAAATGTCCTCTTTAAGGGATACCCATCAATTAAGAGATGCTCACTAAGGCAGGGATGCCTTATAAGTCTTGAAGAATCCAGGGTGCAGGAGTCGAACCTGCCTAAGGCGAATTATGAGTTCGCTGCCTAATCCGCTCGGCCAACCCTGGCTTTAGCTTATCTTTTATACATTTTATCCTGACTCTTACGATCTAAAGGTGTTTTAAGGGAAAAGCATTAAGATTATTTCCCGCTTATACTACGAAAATATCTCAAACGAAGTAGACGCTAAATCTATGCTGGTTTTCGCGGGTGTTGCGCACGGTTCCAAAAAGATACGGTATAGGCTAGGAGGGGCGACCATGACGATGAAAGCCCATCTATGAAAATTGACACACATTACTTTCAAGGCTTAGCGAACGTATCCTTTGTAGTTCTTTTTTCATCCACACCGCTATCCAAGCGCATTCATCTAAAGTTTTGATTGATTTAAACTTTTTAATTAAGGTTTCAGAAATGAGGCTAAATCCTGCATTTGCATTCACCCTCATCCTTTTGTCGCTCATGTTTGGCGCGGGGATTGTCAGCGCATCCTGGGGGTATGCTTTAGGGCGGACAGCTCTGATAGGGGTCCGACAGCCTGATGCTCGTCCTTCCAGCGGACCCACTAATTATGGGGACAATCCTCACCGAGGAGCAGGTTTGGTCATCCTACACGAAGAGGATATTTTGAAAAGCGTCAAGGCTCGGATTGAAGGTAATCTTCAAGATACAGCCCCTAACCGCGCTAATGTTTCTGAGTAAAACCTTTGAACCGTCCAAATGACTCTCCTAGGTTTTGCTCACTTGGCTGCAATCCCCCCTCCTAGTCTGACTGGGGAAGATATTGCCGCCCGTTTACTCGCCGTTTTTGTTCTGATCGGGATTAATGCTTTTTTTGTAACCGCAGAGTTTTCTATCGTTTCAGTCAGGCGATCGCGGATTAATCAGCTGGTTTCAGCCGGGGATATACAAGCGAAACCGGTCCAGAGCCTACAGCGAAGCATTGAACGGCTGCTATCCACCACCCAATTAGGCATCACCTTATCCAGTCTGGCGCTAGGTTGGATAGGGGAACATACTATGGCTTTGCTGTTGGCCTATTGGATCAGTCAGTTGCCGCTGATAGGTCAAACAGCAATCATCCTGGCCCATTCGGTCTCGATACCCTTGGCATTCTTTTTGATTGCCTACTTACAAATTGTTTTAGGCGAACTCTGCCCTAAGTCCGTCGCTTTACTTTACCCCGAACAACTCGCCCGGGTTCTCGGAACCCCTAGCCTCACGATCGCCCGGTTATTCAATCCCTTTATTTGGATTCTGAATCAATCGACCCGGTTATTACTCCGTTTAGTGGGAATTCAGTATACGGGGCAAGGATGGTATAACCGCGTCACTCCGGAAGAATTACAGCTAATTATCAGTACATCAACTGAATCTCCAGGGCTAGAGGAAGAGGAGCGAGAACTACTCAACAATGTCTTCGAATTTAGAGAAGTGACTGCTGGCGAAGTGATGGTGCCTCGCACAAGCATTGCCGCCGTCACCAAGCAGGCAAGTTTTCAGACGTTACTGGATGAAATTGTCGTTTCAGAACATTCTCGCTATCCAGTGATGGGGGAATCTTTAGACGATATCTGCGGGATTATCTATTTCAAGGAATTAGCCCACCCCCTAGCTAAAAACCTTCTAGATATGGATAGTCCCATCCAACCTTGGATACGCCCCGCTCGATTTGTTCCCGAATACATGCCGTTGCATGAACTGCTCCAACTCATGCAACGCTCAGCACAAGCAATGGTGATTGTGGTTGATGAATTTGGGGGAACTGCCGGATTAGTCACTATTAAAGATTTAACCGCGGAGATCATTGGCGATGTTAACGAGGCCGAAGGACAGTCCAATGTTAATGTCAAGCGATTGGATGAACAAACGTATTTAGTCCAAGCTCAAACAGATATTGAAGAAGTCAATGAACTACTCAATGTCAATTTGCCCCTGACCGAAGATTATCAAACCTTGGGGGGCTTCCTAATTTACCAAATGCAGAAAATTCCAGGGGAAGGGGAACGACTCGTCTATGAAGACCTAGAACTCATCGTTTTAAAAGCTGAGGGGCCGCGCCTGAGAGAAATTATGGTACATCGGCTAGAACCGCCCCCATTTCTTAAAGCTAAACCAGAGTTACTGGACGCCGTCTCCACTGACCGCCCCAGTTCCGTCAATTCTGATGTAGGCGCAATAGAAACTTTGAGCGATTCCTCTGGCAAAGAATTTCCTTAGTGAGACTATCAACTTAAAGCGTGAAATTTTCTTGGAAGCGGAATACAGAATACAGTTCTTAACTGTATTCTGTATTCCGCTTCTGCCAGATTGTCCCAATTCAGACAGATCGATAACTGCCCTAATAAGCTTTGTGAAGATGTCAGCAATCATCACAATGGCATAGAGAAGGCAACGCTTCACATTGTTTTGCAATCCCCCTAATGAACTATCGGATTCTTTACAAAAAGATGCATTGTGGTAATATCTGGATGATTTTCAAGATGATTTTAGATTTAAAAACCTCCAGTTTCAAAGACCGGTCCAACCGAACCCCACATTGAAGGAGAAAAGGTGTGCAGGAGAGATTAACTATCACAAATATTGATCCCCATCCTTCCCGAAATCATCCTAAGCCCATTCGGGTTGGAGTGATTGGAGTCGGAAATATGGGTCAGCATCATACTCGAGTGTTGAGTCGCCTTAAAGATGTGGAGTTGGTCGGCATCTCGGATGTGAGCATTGAAAGAGGTCTAGATACAGCAGGAAAGTATCGCGTCCGATTTTTTGAAACCTACCAGGATTTGCTGGAGCATGTCGATGCTGTTTGTGTCGCTGTGCCGACGCGTCTTCATCACCAAGTGGGGATGACTTGTTTACAGGCAGGGGTTCATGTTCTGATTGAAAAGCCCATCGCCGCATCTATTTCAGAAGCTGAGTCGTTAGTCAATGCAGCTGCGGCCTCAAATCGAATTTTACAAGTCGGCCACATCGAACGATTTAATCCGGCCTTCCAGGAACTTCATAAGGTGCTTAAGACCGAAGAATTACTGGCTCTAGAGGCGCGCCGGATGAGTCCGTATTCTCAGCGGGCGAATGACGTTTCAGTCGTACTGGATCTGATGATCCATGATATTGACTTGCTGTTGGAACTGGCGGGCGCTCCCGTGGTCAGATTAACGGCAAGCGGTAGTCGTGCGGCTGATTCTGGCTACTTAGACTACGTAACCGCTACCCTCGGCTTTGCCAATGGCATTGTCGCAACATTAACCTCCAGTAAAGTCACCCATCGGAAGATTCGCACCATTGCCGCCCACTGTAAAAATTCTCTGACTGAAGCCGATTTCCTTAACAATGAAATTCTGATTCATCGTCAAGTGACAGCAAACTGCACGTCAGATTATGGTCAAGTGCTATATCGTCAAGATGGCTTGATTGAAAAGGTGTATACCAGCAATGTTGAACCGCTTCATGCTGAATTAGAGCATTTCGTCAATTGTGTTCGGGGCGGAGAACAGCCTTCTGTCGGCGGGGAGCAGGCGCTGAAAGCACTTCGATTGGCTAGCCTAATTGAACAGATGGCTTTAGACGGAAGGGTTTGGCAAGAGACAGAATCTAGTCTGCTGGGTCTAAATGCACAGGTCGTAGCCGTTTGATCAGTTTCCTCGATAAATTCGAGCGTTGCTGATACAGGTATGAGTCAAGGCGTGTAATTAAGGCGTGTAATTTAAACTGGGAAAATCCAGTGGGGGAGGAATACAGAGTACAGGGGGTAGAAGTCGGGCATGAGCTGTGTTCTGTCTCCTGTATTCCAGCTTAATATAAGGCGATTTCCAGGAAAGAAAATACCATTAATGTTTTTTCAAGTTCCCCTCTCGAGAGGGGTTAGGGGTGGGTTTGTCTGAAGTATCCCGGCTAACCCACCCCCCAACCCCCTCCGAGAGGGGGCTATCGCATTTTGGTAAATTTATTCTCGGAAATTGCCTAAGCCTCGATTGTCGACTTCTTATTGCCAAGGATCCTCAATCATTTCCTTCCAGTTTTCCTGTTGATCATACGTTGCCCGCTCACTTCCCATTAATGTTTTGGTCTGATTTCTACTCACCAACATCTGTGAAATTCTTACACTGATGAAGTCACTGACGAACTGATTTCCTTTGGGACTCAGATGTATATGATCCCGGTAAAGATCTTCCGGATGGTCAAAGCGTTTGAACAAGGGCAAGAAGTCAATATAGGCGATGTGGGCCATTTGCGTAAATTCTGTAAGCCGCCGTCGAGCTACCTGCTCATAGTCTCGGGGTCCCGGAATTTGGACTTCTCTTAGGAGCGGAGTCATCGCCACCAGGAGGTTGGCTTTGTTGATCTGAAGATTGTTTTGAATCTGCCGAATCGCTTCTAGATTGGCGCCCACGCGATCGCCCGATTCATTCTTAACCGTTTCAAGTCCTGGGATGGGTTTGGACTTGGTTATGTAACGGTTGACAACCTCCGAAATCGCCAGCATCGGTTTTCGACTAGGATAATTGCGATCTCGGCCAACCTGGAGGGAGGTTGGAGCCGTTGAAAAGAGATCGTCGGTGTTAATCAACAGCACAACAATTTGGGCGTCGAAATCGCCATAACGCAGCAGATAACCGAGTTCATTGCGCGGTCCCCATGAGTTGGCGGAGGCATTCAGGAATTCCACCTGCTGATAATCATTCGGCAAATGATCAGTTAGCTTACGGGCCATTAATTCAGAGAGAATATCGGATTGATCCGTCCACCAACCGCCGTTTGCAATGGAATCTCCGAGCAGGAGTAATCGTAACGTTTGCTCAGGCCGCTCTACTTTGATTGGGCCGCTGCGCATGGAGTAAGCGTTAATCTGAATTCTGGAGCCAAATCGCCGCACCCGTTGATTGGGCGCCAGTCGGTAGCCCATCTGCTGATCAGCGACGTATAGGAGGGGATCGCCAAAGCCGAAAAAGACCCGTAAACCAATCTCTAGCAGCAGTCCATTAACCAGCATGAAGCCTAGCAGAAAGAATACGATTTTCACTGGTTAAGGCTCTCCATTGCGCAAACTTTCACCAGTGTAGAGGCTCAGTCGTCTGTCTTGTCCAAGCTAGGCCCACTTCGAAAGATTTTTATACTACAAAAGTAGTTTTTGTAGTATATACTGCCATAGTGAAGGTTTTTTACTGCCGCGTTTTAGCGGCAAGTTTACACAATCATCATGGCTACCTTTCAGGATGTTATCCGCTACTACAAAAACTATCGGGCGATCGCGATTTTCAGTATCGTCGCCAGCAGCTTGTTTGAGATTATCGATTTGGTAGTGCCCTACGCCATTGGTCAAATCCTCAATATCCTCTCCGGGCAACCCGTCGACCGCTTAAGCCAAGGGTTGATCCAGCTGATTGCAGACGTGACCAACCTCCCGGCGAACCAGTCGCTTTCCTTAGCTATTCTGCTCAGCCTGATTTTCTTGGTCACGGTGGTGCGGGCTCCCATTGAACCTTGGTTGGGCGTCTGGTTCCACTGGGATATTTCATTGCGAACCCGACGCGATTATTCCAACCAGGTGATTGAGAAGCTCCTCACCTTACCCCTAGAGTTCTACGACGAGAACAATCCAGGACGAATCGCCGGCCGGATCGCTCGCGGACTCTCAAACCATACCTGGACTTATCCGGAGATTGCCGGTCAGCTCATTCCCAAACTGTTTCGGGTGTTGGGTATTTTCTGCGTTATCTGGCTGATTGATTGGCCGATCGCAACGCTTTTTTTGATTTCCTTCATTCTTATCCTGGGGTATAGTCTCCGGGATCTGCAACGGATCAATCAGAAGGAGCAAGCCTTAGACCGATATATGGAGAATACCGAAAGCCGCACCTCTGAAATCATCAGTAACATCAAAACGGTCAAAGCCTTCGCCGCCGAAAACACAGAACTGACTCGTCAGCGACAACGACTACAGCGGGAGTTCACCATCGTGGATTACATCATTCACAAAGGCTATGTCAATCTCATCGCCTGTCAAGAATTTGTGATTCAATCCTGTGTATTTGGGGTTTTGGGGTTGACCCTGATGGCGGCGCTGCAAGGGCAGATTTCCCTAGGTCACTTTGTCACTACATTAACGGTGTCTAGTATGGCCTACTCGGAACTAGAGCCCATCAGTAATCTGGCGGAGGTATTTGCTCGTCGCTATGCTTCAATGCTGCGATTCCACGAATTTATCCAACTGCCGGCAGGTCTGGACGCCGCCAGTCTAGTTAAGTCGACCGAGCCCGTAAAAGCCTATCAATTTACCGGTAAGGTGCACTTTAAAGACTTAACTTTTGGGTATGAGCGCGTTGGCGAAACCGCTTCATCGGAGATTCAGCCTGTATTGAAGGATATCAACCTGCTCATAGAACCTCGTCAAACCCTTGCATTAGTAGGTCGCTCAGGATCTGGCAAGTCCACCCTGGTGAAGCTTTTATTCCGGTATTTTGACCCCCAGCAAGGGGCTATTTTGATCGACGGAGAGGATGTTCGCCGCCTAGATATTACCGGCTATCGCCGCCGCTTGGCGATTGTCCATCAAACCGTTGACGTCTTCAACGGCACTCTGCTGGATAATCTAACCTACGGTAATCCCAACGCTACCCGCGATCAGGTGGAAGCTGCTTGCCAAATTGCCCGCGTGGATGAATTTGTCCGCTTGTTGCCCAAGGGCTATTACACGGTTGTGGGCGAGCGTGGAGTTCGCCTTTCCGGTGGACAACGCCAACGCCTAGGCATTGCCAGGGCGCTCTTAGTCAACCCCGATATCTTAGTGTTCGACGAAGCGACTTCCAGCTTGGATTATGAATCTGAACGCGCCATCCAATTAGCCATGCGAAATATTCTGGGAACCTGCACGACCCTAATCATTGCCCATCGTCTGAGCACGGTGCGTGAGGCGGACAAAATTGTCGTGCTAGACCAAGGCCGCATTGTGGAAGTTGGCAGTCATCAGGAGCTTCTCCAGCAAGCAGGTCTCTATCATCGGTTACATGCTTTACAAGAAACTGGAGAACTGTTGGGTTAGAGGCTGAAACAGTTTCTATCCAGATAGGGGGTAAGTCTTTTGACCTTAACCCCCTATCCCCAGTCTTCTGTGTAGAAAGCTGGGAACAGTCAAGAACAGTCAAATCAAATTGCCTCCAACCAGTTGAGGATCTGATCCAATTGCTCTAAGGTCACGAGGCCATACTGCCAAAGAACCATCGGGAGTAAATTGGGCATTGATTCTTCCTGGCGCAAAACTAGATCAATGCTTTCAGACGGAATGGCGAGTTCTTCTTGCAAAAATCGAAGCAGATTGGTTAGAGGGGTAGACTGCATGGCGAGCTTAGACAACCTATAGATTAATTGGCTGGGAATGAGCTGAGAGTAGAATAAATGACGCCAGCAAATAGTTCAAATGTACTTAGCTTATTTTAAGCTTTCGCCACCTGCTTTCCACACACGCAAATGGCCCAAGTGGACTGTAAAGTCGAGGGCGTCTGGTGATATATTTTACCCATACTGAGAGGACGTTCTGTAAGAAAATATACGGCATAATGAAGCGCCCAAGAGTGTCTCAAATCCGATTTATTGTATAAATTTACACAGAATAAGATTGCGCCAATCAGCCTTCATGGGGTAGTGGCGATTATAACTGTTATATGTAACCACTTATCTCCGTTCCATAAACAGGTGATAAAGATGTCCTGTCTCCTGGTTTAAAGCGACTTTGGCCGAGTACTATTTTGAGTCTTTTTTGAGGGCGAAAAGTACGATCCTTTGACCTGGCGCACGACTCAGTGTGTCGCCAGGTTTTCTTGTGTTATTTACACGAAGTCTAACCCATTGATTCCAATCCGATTCATCATGGGAGGTGTCTCTCTTAGTGACGTCTTCGATTCCATGTACTTTAATTTACACCGCCATAAACCTTCAATGAAGCCTTGTCAACCCTTACGGGTATGGCAGGCTTATGGGGAACTTTGAGTCGGAGGGAAGCAAGAGCCCTCCCACCCTGGCAAGACCTGGGTATGTTTGCCAGGGTTTTTTTATTGGCGTTGATTATTTACGTTGGCTTACTGAGGCGACTTACCAACTTACCGACTTCTTTACTTTTTCTAGTTAAGCTCGAATCAGGACATAGAACTGTTCACACACTCGGAATACCCCCCCCGCCTAGGCTTGGGGGTTTTTTATTGGGCGAGCGGATGAGCAAGCGCCGCTATCCCATCTGTCCCCGCCCCGCAGACCAGCGCACAAACCTGTTCTGACGCCCCTGGTTTATATTTGCCTGCGAGTAGCGCCGCCACCGTCGCCGCTCCGCTGAGTTCCGCTGCAACTCCCATCTCGAACCAAAGCCAGCGGGCGGCTGTCTCCATCTGATCATCCGTCACCAATACCACTTCATCCACATGGTTCTGGATAATCTCAAAGTTAATCCTTTCCGTGCGGCGCGGCGCCAGTGTATTGGCGGCGGTGTTAATGGCTGACAGTTCGACTATGCGTGCTGCTTGTAGACTGTCATGTAGGGTGGCTGCTCCCACGGGCTCTACGCCGATCACGCGAATGTCGGGTTTAAGCGCTTTGGCTGCGGCGCTAACGCCGCTGATTAAGCCGCCGCCGCCAATCGCAACCAGCAATGTGTCCACATCTGGCGATTCCGCCAAAATCTCCAGGGAAAGTGTACCCTGACCCGCAATAACCAGAGGATCGGCAAATGGATGGAAGTAGGGGCGCTGTTCATCCGCCGCCATCGCCATCGCCGCCCGATTGGCGTCATCCCAGACGGCGCCTTCAATCACAACCTGGGCGCCCCATTGTTTCAACTTCTCTGCTTTTATAGCAGGGGTATTGCGCGCCAAAAAAATGGTTGTAGGCGTCTTTGCAATCCATCCGGCGTAAGCCACTGCTAAGCCATGATTGCCGCCGGAGGCTGTCACAATACCCCGCTTAATCTGATCAGATGGGGTGGAGAGCAATTTATTCACCGCACCTCTAGGTTTGAAGGAACCGGTCACCTGCATACATTCCAGCTTCAACTGCACAGGATTGATAACCGGTAATGGCTGCTTAAGGGCGCCGACTTCCACTAGGGGGGTGCAGCGAACATGAGGTGCAATGCGCGATCGCACCGCCTCAAAGTCTGAGAGTGTTAAATGACTCATCGCAACTCCCTAATGGTTCTCAACCGCGGCGGAGACTAATTCTTCCGAGTTTAGGCCGCCGCCCACGCTGGGATCACTCAGGCTAGTTTGGTCAGTTCTGCCTGCCGCCGATTCCACTAACCCCATAAATAGAGGGTGGGGCGAACTGGGTCGGGACTGAAATTCAGGATGAAATTGAGTAGCGATGAAAAAAGGATGAGTCGGCAATTCGATAATTTCGACGAGACGCCCATCCGGTGAACTGCCGCTGGCGATAAATCCTGTTTCCAGAAACAAGTTTCGGTAGGCGTTATTAAACTCGTACCGATGACGATGCCGTTCGTAAATGACTTCTTCTTGATAAAGACGACTCGCCAACGTATCAGGGGTGATGCGACAGGCATACAGGCCTAGCCGCATGGTCCCCCCCAAATCCACTACATCGTGTTGTTCCGGCAGCAGACTAATCACCGGATTGGGGGTGTCCGGATCAAATTCTGAGCTATTGGCTCTCTCTAACGTTGCAATATTGCGAGCCCATTCAATCACCGAACATTGCATCCCCAAACATAAACCCAGAAATGGAATGTTATTCTCCCGAACGTAACGAATTGTCTGAATCTTCCCCTCAATGCCTCGGGTTCCAAATCCACCCGGAACAACAACCCCATTGACCCCTTCTAAAAGCGCTTCAGCCCCTTGCTGCTCAATGTCTTCTGAGTTGACCCAGCGGATGTTGAGGTCGGACTGGATTGCGATCGCAGCATGACGCAGCGCTTCGATCACGGAGAGATAGGCGTCGTTGAGCCTGACATATTTTCCAACAATCGCAATATCTAACTTTTCTGTTGGGCTGTACAGCCTTTCCACCAGGGTCTTCCAATGGGTTAAGTCTGGCTGTTGCTGCTCTAATTGCAACAACTCCAAAGCTTGATTGGCTAACCCTTCCTGCTCGAGCTTGAGGGGGACCTCATAAATGCTGTTGGCGTCCTGGGCAGTGATCACGCATTCCACCGGGACATCGCAAAATTCAGAGAGTTTTTCTTTGATGTGGGCTTGCAAAGGACGCTCACACCGACACACCAAAATATCCGGTTGAATCCCAATGGAGCGGAGTTCCTTCACCGAATGTTGAGTCGGTTTTGTCTTCATTTCTCCGGCAGACGAGATCCAGGGCACCAAAGTGACATGCATGTACAACACATCCCGTCGACCCACATCTTTACGGAATTGACGAATGGCCTCCAAGAACGGCAAAGACTCAATATCCCCAACCGTGCCGCCAATTTCAGTAATGACCACATCTGGGGTAGTGTTTTGGGCGACTCGATGAATGCGCTCCTTAATTTCATGGGTGATGTGGGGAATAACCTGGACGGTGCCCCCCTGATAATCCCCCCGGCGCTCTTTATTAATGACCGCCTGGTAAATTGACCCCGTGGTGACGCTATTGAGTCTGGACATGGAGGTGTCTGTAAACCGCTCATAGTGCCCCAAGTCCAGGTCTGTTTCCGCCCCATCCTCCGTCACAAAGACTTCCCCATGCTGAAAAGGACTCATGGTTCCAGGATCCACATTGATATAAGGGTCAAGCTTGAGAATGGAGACAGAATACTCCCGAGACTTCAGCAGACGCCCAAGACTTGACGCCACGATCCCTTTACCAATACTGGAGACAACACCGCCTGTGACAAAAACAAACTTAGTCATAACACTACCCAATCAACCCAGACCAATGAACCAGCAACCCGTTAATTGTGACATGAGGAAACCCAAATCGAAATTGACGGACTCAAGGATGAATGGTGGGGAGCTATAGTCTGTTCACTACCCCGTAAAACGGACAATAATAGGGAACTTTGAGAGTTTTGCCCGCCCTAAAAATTGAGCAGTTTAGGAGCAATGTAATGCCCCTATTAAACAAGACGCCTAGGTCTAAAATCCAAAATTTCTTTATCCTTCACCCTTTACCCTTTACCCTTTACCCTCATCCTCTCCCTTAAAATTTGTCTAAGCCCCACCCATTTGTTCGCTGAACAAGCCTTAAATGTTTATGGATCTCAATGCCCTGAGACAAGTCCTATCAATTGAATTTTTCGGTAATACGGTTTCAGATTACCTGTTAGCGATCGCGATCCTCTTAGCTGGGATTCTAGGCGCGGCGGTCTTAAGGGATCTGATTATGCGGCGTCTGAAACGATGGGCGGCTAAAACCGCAACGGATCTAGACGACCGACTCATTCATATTTTTGAACAATGGACCATTCCACTGGTTTATTTAGGTAGCGTTTATGTCAGCATCCATAATCTTGAGCTGCACCCCATGTTGGAGCAAGCGGCGGATGCGATCGCAATCATTCTGGCGGCGATATTGGCGATTCGCCTCTTGAGCGCGCTGGCCGAATATCTCATCCGAATTTACTGGTTAACCCAAAGCGACAGCGCCAACCTGGAACAAACCCTGAGGGCGCTGATTCCGGCAGTAAAGGTGCTGATCTGGGCGCTGGGAATTATTTTTGTGCTGGAGAATCTCGGCTTTGACGTCTCCGCCGTCGTGACCGGACTGGGAATCGGGGGCGCCGCCGTCGCCCTGGCTTCCCAAGGCGTGCTGAGGGATTTATTCAGTTACTTTGCCATCCTATTTGACACCCCGTTTGAACTCGGGGACTTCATCGTTGTCGATGACCATGCCGGCTCCATTGAACATATCGGCATTAAAACCACCCGCATCAGAAGTTTAGATGGGGAACTATTAGTTTTTGGCAATGCCGATTTGACCGCAGCCCGCATCCGCAACTTCAAACACATGCAGGAGCGCAGAATCGTTTTCCAATTAGGCGTTACCTATGAAACGGGCTTGCAACATTTGAGGCAAATTCCAGAAATCATTGAGGCCATTATCAGCGACCAGGAAAAGGTAAGATTTGACCGCTCTCATTTCAAAGGATACGGCGATTTTAGCCTCAATTTTGAAACGGTCTACTACGTCACCACCAACGACTATGCCCACTATATGACGGTGCAACAGCAGATTAACTTCGCCATAAAGGACGCCTTTGACCAATTGGGGATTGAGTTTGCTTATCCTACCCAGCTTCTGTATTTGCACAATAGTCCTAGCGAGCAGTCGGGGAACGGGGAAAAAGAGGAGACGGTGGTGGTGGGGAGAAGTACAGGGAAAGCAGGGAGAGATGGGGAGGCAGAGGGAGATGGGGAAGATGGTGAGGCCGGGGAGGGATAATAGCGAAAAGTCTAGATCCCGGGGTTTTTAAAAAACCCCGGGATCTGCAGCCGCACAGATATCTGTTCAAATTAAATCAGGGATTGCTACTGCTAAATCCCCTTCCAAGAATTGATAGATAATCGATGAGGGGAGAGGGGAAGAGGAAATGCCCTGAAAAATTATCGCTCTTAGGCCAGAAATTCCAAAAGCTCCGCAATTTCCCCCAACTTTGAAATCGGGTGATAAGAAATGAAACAGGGAGGGGTAGCTTGATTCTAGGCGCTAAAAACGACCTGCCTACCCCCCAAAAGTTTTTCAATTCCAGTGATATGAAACCTAGAGGGAATGGGTAGGTTAAACCCAGGAGCTAGACACTAAACACCCCGATCATCAAGGAGATTACCCTAGTCATGAAAACTCAACTCAAAGCAAAATTACTCCAGCACTTACTGCGCAACAAAAAGAACGACAAAGGTTTTACCCTCATCGAACTGCTCGTCGTTATTATCATCATCGGAATTCTGGCTGCGATTGCTCTTCCCTCATTCCTCAACCAAGCATCCAAAGCTCGCCAGGCAGAAGCCAAGCAAACTCTCGGAGCTGTCGTTCGGGGTCAGCAAGCATATCGTCTAGAAAATCCTACATTTGCTGATGAGATTGCTAAGTTAGCCCTTGGTGTTAAGTCACAAACCAAGAACTATAATTATGTAGATGCCTTGGGCGGCAATCCAGGCAAATTCTCAGAAGATGGCAAAACTTTTGGTAAGTACGCAGAGATTTTTGGAGATGCTCTTGATGAAGATGCGGTGAAAGATTATGCAGCAGCAGCAGCAGCATCCCAGGATGAATCTGGCAATGCTACGACAATTACACAAATTTGTGAAGCAAACAAACCTATTGGGCAAACGGGGGCTAAAGCTGCCGAAACAACTTACGATGATTCTGCTACTCCTCCTGAAATTGATTGTGATGAAGCCAACGGCAATATTCCGCTCTAGTAGCTTTAAAATTCAAGTTAGTATTCTATCAGCTTAGATATTAGAAAAATGACAGTCAAACAGGGCTGTCATTTTTTTCAACTAGAAAATTATGAAATGCCTGCTAAGAGTGACAATTTAACTCTTCCTTCGAATCTGTTTCAACAACTTCTGTTACTGGTTGTTGCCGGACTTTGCGTTACTGCTATTTTTCCCCTGCAATCTGCACAAATCAAAAATCGGATTGGCCGACATCAACTCTCACCCGCTCAAATAGAAAAATCAGAAAGAACAGAGACTTTGAGTTTGCAAATCCTGGCGCGCATACCTTCTCTGGGGTTTGCAAATTTAATGGCTGACTGGACTTTCTTGCGCTTTCTGCAATACTTTGGGAACGATGAAGCCCGTCAGGAAACAGGCTATCGTCTGAGTGCTCAATACTTTGAAACGATTATTGAGCGTGATCCTTTATTTACCGATATTAACCAATATCTGTTTACCAGTGTTTCACTTTATAGTGGCCAACCCAAGAAGGCGATCGCTCTCACCGATCAAGCTCTAGCGGCTATGTCTCCTGAGTTTCCCCCTCAGAGTTATTACATATGGCGCAATAAAGCTATTGACGAGTTTCTTCTCCTGGAAGATGTGGAGAAGGCGATCCAATCCCATCTAACGGCATCCTCCTGGGCGGAGCAATCTGGCGATCCGGAGGCGCTAGCGGTGGCGCATATGTCTCGTCAAACAGTGGAGTTCCTCAAAACCGATCCGGATAGCCGAATTGCTAAGTCCTTGGCCTGGTCAAATATTATTTTGCGAGTAGTGGATGACCAGGCGCGTCAGTTCGCCATTGATAAGATTGAGGAAATTGGCGGGGAAGTGACGATTGAGAATGGGGCGGTGCGGGTTTTCTTGCCCGCGGAGGATGATGGACCCACCCCTAGCCCCTCGCAGGAGGGGAATTAGGGTGTTTTCTGGAATAATTAAATGTACCGAAATGAGATCGCCCCCTCTCGGGAGGTAGAGTTGATTCTCTATCGAGAGAAATTCAGACTGTTTCATGTCGAGCGTAGCAAAGCGAAGCCGAAACATCTCGATTTTCGCCATAGATTGAGATTCCTCGTTACGCTCTGCTCCACTCGGAATGACATAAAGTGGTTTTAATTGGAAATTTTGAGATTTTCTTCCCTTAGAGAATCAACCCTACTGTCGGGAGGGGGGTGGGGGTGGGTTAGCCGGGATACGTCAGAGAAACCCACCCCTAGCCCCTCCGAGGAGGAACCTCATCTGGACATCCCTTGTTCGACCGACTCTTTGGGGCTGATGCTATTCCCTTTTTCCAGAACTGGCTAGGATAGGAATGCTCATCAAGGCGAGTAGACAATCGTGGCTAACGTTCGACTGGAAGAAATAACCCGACGATTTGGCGGCTCTACTGCCATCAAAGACATCAGCTTTGAAGTGCCAGACGGTCAGTTTTGGGTGTTGGTGGGTCCCTCAGGGTGTGGCAAATCTACCATTTTGCGGACGATCGCGGGGTTAGAGCCGGTGACTCAGGGGAAGCTTTACATTGGGGATACCTTGGTGAATCAGGTGCCGGCGCGTCAACGGGATGTGGCGATGGTGTTTCAGAACTACGCCCTTTACCCCCATATGACCGTCGCCCAAAATTTAGCCTTTGGGTTGCGGATGCGTCAGGTGGACCCTAGCAAAATTCAGGGGCAGATAGAAACGGTGGCGCGTTCCCTAGATATCGCCCACCTGATGGATCGCAAGCCTCGACAACTTTCTGGCGGTCAACAGCAGCGGGTGGCGTTAGGGCGGGCGATCGCGCGCAAACCCCGAGTCTTCCTTTTGGACGAACCCCTCTCTAACCTAGACGCCCAGTTACGGGATGATACCCGGGCAGAATTGAAACAACTCCATCAGAACTTTGGCATTACTACAGTCTATGTCACCCACGACCAGGTTGAAGCGATGACCTTGGCGGATCAAATTGTGGTGCTTAATAAAGGGCAAATTCAACAGATTGGGGAACCTCAGGCTATCTACGCTCGGCCCGCCAACAAAATGGTGGCCGCTTTCTTGGGCAGTCCCCCGATGAACCTGTTAGAGGCGCGTCTTGACGATCAACAATTTTGGGTAGATCAGCAAACCCTACCCTGCCCCGCCACAATGCAGCCGATCAAGCTGCCTAAAAGCCAACGCGTCAGTCTCGGTATTCGGCCTGAGCATGTCCAGATCGCCTCCGGCGAGAAGTTCCATCTGCAGGTTGACGTGACTGTGGTGGAACCGTTAGGACGAGAAACGCTGATACGGGGGATCTTGCCAGAGGGCGATCGCACAGCTCCCCAAGTCATTAATCTCCAAACTGGCCCCACCGTTAACCCCAAACCGGGTGAACGACTCCCCCTGCAATTCAACTTGGATCGTCTCTTTGTCTTTGATTCAATCACCGGCGAACGGCTATACCCCTTTGAATGATTGTCTCCGGATCAATGACAGGCCCTCATTGACCGCACCTCATTGAGCGCATTTGATATTGACCGCATTGAATAGGGAAAACCGATAGATAGGAACGCTCGTGGTAAAAATTCTCCTATCTATCGGTGGGATTTTACATAACGTTCGTAGAATAGGGCTCGTAGCCTAACCCGCTCAGAAACTTGCTTCTGTCGCTTCCTCTTTGAGGGCAAGCTCTTGACTTAGCCTTAAATAACAATCCCCAGCTCTGGATTGAAGCTGGGGATCTCGGGTGAACCAAGTAAGCGTCTGAAGAATTTCTAACTGATCGGCATTCTGCTCGGGTGAGTTTGAAAGCGTACAAAGGGGTTCAAGAAATTGGTCGATCGCTTGAGTTTGAGTCTGTTCCATAGTCTTCACAATGGGTAAGTTCACTCATTCCCCTAAAGCTAACGCAATTTCCCCAGGCAATTAAAATATTTCCGCAAAGTTTGGAGAAAGATTCAACTAAAGTAGTAAGCTACTCTGCACTGACCTGCTGGGGGAGTCACTTGTCACGAATTGCAAAAGGCTTCATTGCTATGGGTTGGCGAAGGGTGTGGGCGATCTCGCTATCAGTCTGGGTTGGGCTGATGGGATCAGCTGCTCCGGCTTGGGCTGTGGAGACCTCTGCGGATTCCCCCCTAGACCGCTCCCGACTAACGCCGGAATTGCTCGAACAGCGAATCCAGTCGCCTATTCAGTTAGAGGGGGAGTTGACTCTCGATCTCAGGCAATTAATTATCGATTTGCGGCCTGAAAATGAGGACTTTCGCCACGACTTTTATCGCCAGCTTCAACCTAAACTCCAGAGCGGTCGCTCGCCCCTGGCGCTGGATCTGAGTGGGTCGCTAATTCTGGGAGAGTTTAATATTCAAGCATTGGGCCTGCGCGCCCCACTGTATGGCGAAGCTGTTTATTCCCTGTTGTCAGAAGAGGAACAAGCGCAATTCAAACGCAACCTGGGTCGTCTCTCCCAACTTAACCAATTTGCTCGCTCGCGGTTTATGCCGCCTGAGCCGACCGACCAACCCATTTTTCTCTTCCGAAAACCGTTGAGGTTGGTTGGCACCCATTTCAAAGGGCCAGTGGAGGCTTCAGATATCTTTTTTCTTGATCGAGTTGAGGGAAAAGGGGCGCTCTTTAGTCGCGAAGTGAATGGGTCGGACACCCACTATAGCCAAAACTTAGACTTGGTCGGCGCGACTTTTGAGCAGGAAGTTCAGTTTCGCAACACCCTGTTTTTTGATCAGGCGCAATTCTCCCAGGCTCAGTTCCAAGCCAGCGCTAACTTTCGGGGCGGAGAGTTTCAGGAAACCGCCGATTTTAGCCAAACTGTATTTCAGAAGGACGCCCACTTCAATCGGGTTGAGTGGCGGGGAAACGCCAACTTTACCCAGACAACCTGGCGGGGTTCAGCTTCTTTTGTGGATGACACGTTTCTTCAATCGCTCCTTTTCAAGGACGCCCGATTCGAAAACTCCCTGCTTTTGCGTCAGGCCCAGTTTAGCCAACCCGTGAATCTACAAGGTGCCTCCCTCTTGGGACAAGCTGATTTTGGCGACACTCAGTTTATTCCAGGAGCTTACATCGACGTTTCGGGCTTTGAGTTTAACGCTGACCAGGCGGAAATACTGGGTAGTCCGGGGCAAATTGGTCAGTATTTTTCGGCTTCCCCCCTGCCGGGTAATGAAACGTTACTACGCAATTTGGTGCGCAATTTTCGTCGTTTAGAACAAATTCCCGACGCCAATCAAATTGAGTACACGACGGAGCGGCTGCGCTTGCGAGAATTGCGGAAGCGACTGTTGGGCATCAATATCAACACGGCTTCCAGACTCAAATTAACTCAAATTGGGTTTTCTCCCATCCAGGCTCGCGCGATCGCCGCCACTCGCATCCAACATCCATTCCTCAGCGCAGTTGATCTCCTAAACCTTGAGAGCGTAGATCTCGGCACCTATACCAAGGTGCGCGATCGCATCGTCACTGAAGCCCCTCTGACTTGGGTCAAGCGGTTTCAGGTGGGGTCCGCCTGGAGCCGCCTGGAACTCCTGTTACTGCTGAGTCACTATGGCACTAACTTTGGGTTGGCTTTTGGGGTCGGCATCGTCGCCATCGCCCTCTTTGGCCTGATGTTTTGGGGGGTGGATCGCTACCGCCGACGGACTCCCACTGCCATTGTGTCGCCCCTGGGTGAAGCTGTCTGGATGCTCAGCAGCTTCACAGTGTTGATCTTGGTGGGCATTGGCGTTGTTGTTCACACGGCTGATCGCCCCTGGCTAACCCTGACCTGCCTGGGATTAGTGACGATTCCAACGCCGATGGGTTTGTTAATCTGGCTCTATCGGCAGGGGCGATACCATGATCTGATGGAGATCAGCTATTTCGTTGAAGACGGCAGTATGCGCCAATTGCGGTTTCTAATTGCGCGATTGCCCATCATCCCAAAGTTTCCTTTTTTTCGCGATCGTTACACCCCCATTCTGCTAGATCGCCGTTGGAATTGGCTGAATTATTATGACTTCAGCCTTAACAATTGGTTGAAATTCGGCTTTAATGACATTCGATTACGGGATCAGCATCTGCCCGGTATAGTGGCCGCTTTAGCCTGGTATCAATGGAGCTTGGGTGTTTTGTACATTACTCTGCTGTTGTGGACTTTGTCCCGAACGATACCCGGTCTGAATCTATTGCTGTATTTTTAGTAGGCGTCCCTCTAAATCGGCGTTCAGTAACGTTTTCACACAAGTAAGCGGGTTAGCAGAACACATCTATCATGACTGAATTCCAACAGACGCCAGGCAATGTCAGTGATCCGACGATTAGTGAGCAGAAAACCGAACTGCGGCGATCTCTGCTGAGGGCCCGTCAAGCCATTCCGCCTCACTTATGGCGACAAAAGAGCGATCGCATCTGCGCTCACCTACAAAACTGGCCTGTTTTTCAACAATCTCGCATTACGTTGGCCTACTGCAGTTTCCGCCGAGAACCGGATCTGAGCAATCTGTTGAGTCTCCGGCGTTACTGGGGATTACCCCGTTGTGAGGGAAAATCGCTGATCTGGCATCGCTGGTTTCCCAGCGGCTCCCTGCCGTTGCAAACGGGAATGCACGGCATTCCAGAACCCCATCCCCAATCCCCCCAAGTCGATCCAGAGCAGGTGGATTTGATCCTGGCGCCTGCGGTTGCCTGCGATGTGAAGGGCTATCGACTCGGCTATGGGGGCGGCTATTACGATCGCATGTTAAGTTCCTCAACTTGGGCGAAGAAACTAATCATCGGCGTGGTGTTTGAGTACGCCCGCCTGCCCAGCATTCCCCACCAAGCCTGGGATAAACGCCTCAAGGGGATTTGCACCGAAAGCGGTCTATTTTTATCGGGAAGGTAGAATGCTACAACCTTAAACCACAGGGGGCAACAGCGCTGATAATGAGAGGGAGATTTCTGGAAAAGCTAGGGGGGATACTGGCTGGTCCTGGCTCAAGATTAGATGGCTGGAGTAGCCAGTAGGCGTAGAACCACGAAAAATGTGGAGCTGGCGATAGGACAGGTCAAGGACCCAGTAATCAGCAATGCCAGCCTGAGCATAGAGTTTATCTTTGACTTCACAGTCTTGCTTAAGGGTGGAGTCAGCGACTTCAACAACCAGACAAATGTCTTTGGGGGTTGGGTGATGCGCCGCATAGTCTAGGAAATCGCCTTTAACTATGACAAGGTCAGGTTCTGGTTCGGAGTAGTTATCAAGCTGAATTGGATCCTGGGTGCTGATAAAAAAGGGCTGATTGACTAATTGTTGGTCTAAGGTGGACGCCAATAGTCTTAGGGCGGTAACGTGGGGCGTTCCTTTGGCGCTCATTAGGATGATTTGTCCTGCCAGTAATTCTGTGCGCTCGCTGCCTGTCAATAGTCCTGATTCGGCCATACGATGATATTCATCAACGCTCCAGCGTTTGAGGGTCCGGATGTCAAAGGATAGAGAGGGCAGGGCAACCATCGCTACTTGCCTGGCGATATTTTGATATTGTAATCGGTTATTTTAAGACTTTCCCCGTCTTCCATTCTGAAAATTGTGTTTGGAGATCGCACTTGACCTTGCAAGGTCAATGTTTTGGGCATGCTTACACTATTTGGATGGTCTACAAAACGCATTGAAACTACCCTTGAGCGGCTTTCGAATGATCTGCCTGAAATGAGAGAAGGCCAAACTCAAATGAGAGAAGACTAGAATCGCGGGCGTAAGTGGGAAGATCGTACTTGTGATGTGGTGAAGTGGGTTAGCAGTATTTCGGCGGCTTTGCCTATTAGCGCCGCGATCGCACTTGCAGGAATGTGATCCTTTAGCGTTGACGGGGCCATAATGTGGCAACAAAGCAAAGCGATCGCTGAACTCATAGATAAAGAAAAAGCCAGAAAAATTACAAATTCCTTAAGCTTTTTGCTTACTCTACTACTACTTCAGCGATCGCAGTTAAACCACTGCATGCACCACATAAATCAACAACTGCTGGCATAGATCCCTTAATAGATATTTATCACCAGCAAAGCCAGTTAAATCTGACGAGGAATTACTTAGAGAATCTCAATATTATTCTCTAAAAATTTCCCAGCAAAACAATGAAGGTAAAGAAGCAAAATGCCCCAAATATCAATGCAAAAATCACCTCGTAGGGGGCATGATTAATCTGCTCTAGATACTGATTAACCTTCTTATCATGCTCCTCATCAGGAGTCCAAGTCATACCTTTCATGATTTCTACCTCATTAATTAATGTCCTTTAGTTCCAGAAGCTCTTGGTAGATTAGCTGTTAATTTGAATGGGAATCATCCCTGAGGCAAAAGTCAGGAGTCAAAATTCAGTTCCTGACTGGTTTTTGATTTCTGACTTCCTTCCCTAACGGGCTTTTCCAACTTTAATCGCCCGCCACTGCTTCTAATCTAACTGCAGTTTAGTTGACTGATTTATCGCTGTTCAGGAAAACGAGATATTTTTAATTCTTGTTGTTAAAAATTGACGTAGTTTGGTTAACTTGAAAAGTTACTTAAACTTCTGACATCAAAGTCTGAGTTTAACACTCAGCTCCAGCCCTTAGTGGGAGAGAAGTTCAGTGATTTTGAGGGGATGCAGTTCTCCTGCATTTTACGCTAACCAGAACTTACTCGCTTAATGTCGTGATCCCCCCCTTGTGACACTTAAGTAAAGTGTCCCTCTTTCATAGATAAAAGCTATCGTGATGAAGCATCTTCTAAGTTGCCGATCTAAAGAAGTTTCCAATGCATCAAGTCAATGATGAGAGGCTGACAGATGGATTGAGGGCGTTCAATACGAGTGGACTTCTGAAGCGCTATGCGTTAGGAGATAGGGACTTTACGGCCAGTCAGTTAAACGGCGCTGAGTTGCCTGGGATCAACTTAAGTGGTGCAATCTTGGCTTCCAGTCATCTGCAAGAGGCGCAGTTGCAAGGCGCTGATCTCCGCGGCGCTGACGTAAGTTTTGCCAAACTGCATCGAGCAAATTTATACAAGGCTGATTTACGGGGAGCCAACTTGAGTTTTGGATTCCTCAATCATGCTGAGCTGAACCATGCGCTTTTGACAGGTTCTCTATTACTGAGCGCTGATTTACGGGATGCAGCACTGTGCAGAGCCAATCTGAGCAATGCTGATTTACGCCGCACTGACTTACGGGGAGCTGATTTAGACCAAGCAAATGTAGAGAATGCTCGCTTCGGTAATAATATAGGGCTTTCTGAGGCGATGAAGTCTGATTTAGCGGCGCGAGGGGCCATCTTCGAGCAGCTTCCATAATCTGAGAGGCTGGAGGAAGATAGGACTTTACCCATCTTCCTCCAGCCCTCTATTGCTCACTCAAGCCCAATTTCGCATCGCCGGGGAAGCATCTCTACAGGGTCAACCCACTAAGTTGCTTAGGGGGCATTCAAAAATAACTTCACACTTTAGCGCTGTGTAAGCCTTTCAGACTCCTCATGCCCTGCTGAAGTTATTCTTACACAGCGCCTTACTTGTTTGGCTGAGGCGTCATTCGCAGATAGGGTTTCACTTCAGTCACCCCTTTGGGGAATTTCTTCTTCGCTTCTTCAGTCGGAATAGTAGGAGCCACAACGACATCCTCGCCTTCCCTCCAGTTGACTGGGGTCGCCACACTGTAGTTATCGGTGAGTTGTAGTGAATCAATCACCCGCAGAATCTCGTCAAAATTCCGGCCCGTGCTGGGGGGATAGGTAATTGTCAGCCTCAGCTTCCTGTTGGGGTCGATGACAAAGACAGTGCGAACCGTAAGTTTTGCATTGGCATTGGGGTGAATCATGCCATAGAGATCAGAAACCGACTTGTCCACATCAGCAATAATCGGGTAATTAACGGTGGTGTTTTGGGTTTCGTTGATATCTCCAATCCAACCTTTGTGAGAATCTGCATCATCCACACTGAGTGCGATGACCTTAGCGCCCCGCTTTTCAAATTCAGATTTGAGTTTCGAAACTTCACCCAATTCCGTGGTGCAAACCGGGGTGTAGTCAGCCGGATGAGAGAAAAACACCACCCAACTATCCCCCGCCCAATCGTAAAAGTTAATTTCACCCTCAGAAGATGCCTGGGTAAAATTAGGGACTGTGTCGCCGAGTTGAAGCGCCATAACCGATTTCCTGTGATTCTTTAGGAAGGACAAATTCCGTTTTACAAACAGAGTTATTTTTCGAACAGAGTCAAGCTAATGATCTGTAGAGGGTATCTTGCCATAAACCCCGGTATTCCGGTCGGATTTTAGAGGTTTTTTAACAATCCCCAAATTACCTTTGTCAGCAGGGTCAGAATTAGGTTGATCAGGGGCAAACTACATTGGATTGACAAGAAGGCGTTGCTTGACGCCTAATCGTGCTAATTTCGCACTCATTGGCCAGCGTTTAATCATCAAGGTTGAGGGGGTATGCCAACCTCTAGTTTCATGCTTAAATTCCCTAGTTTATCCATACAATCGGGAAGAACTTGGGGAGAAGTAGACAGTTACGATAGTCCGATCTAGCTTTTCAACAAACTCACTGACTGTCAAAATGGCTCAATAGGAAGACAAACGGGTATGAGGCTTGTGATGAATCTAAGGAGTTGGGGTGAGTCTGGCGTTAGCTCCAGCAGCGCTATAGAGATGGGTGAACGACACAATCAGTCGGTGAATGGTAGAAGCGATGCGATCGCGCTCAAGTCAGCGTTGGATCTAACGCAAATTAATCAAACCCTTGAGGAACTGAGTTCAGCCGAAATTGTTCAGTGGGCCGCTGATACCTTTGGAAGCGGTTTGGCGATGAGCACCAGTTTCGGCATTCAATCAGCCGTCATGTTGCATCTGGTCACCCGCATTGCGCCGGATATTCCAGTCATTTGGATTGATACGGGCTATCTCCCCGCGGAAACCTATCAGTTTGCAGAGCGCTTGGCGGAGCGCTTGACCCTAAATTTGAAAGTGTATCAGTCCGCCATCAGCCCCGCTCGCATGGAAGCGCTGTACGGCCAGTTATGGCGGCAAAACGATGTAGATGCGTTCAATCGCTATGATCAAATTCGTAAAGTGGAGCCGATGCAGCGGGCGCTGACAGAATTGCGGGTAACCGCTTGGTTGGCGGGTCTTCGCCGTGGCCAAACCCAGCATCGCCAAACCTTACCTCATCTCAGTCAGCAGTCAGGCCGTTACAAAGTATTGCCGATCCTAAACTGGCATGCAAAAGATGTCTACGAATATCTGCAAAAATACGACTTACCTTACCATCCTTATTTTGATCAGGGCTATACCACCGTTGGAGATTGGCATTCTAGCCGCCCCCTTTCTGCAACAGACGAGCATGAGCGCGATACGCGATTCCAAGGTCTTAAGCAAGAATGCGGCTTGCACTTGCCGCAAACCCCTGGTGAAGCAGCCAGTCTCGATTCCAGTTCACTCTAGGGATTGTTCACTGTAGGAATGATGATGTCACCCTAACCCCAAGGCTCTAGAATTCGGACGCCAGCCCTAGCCGATCCCAGTCTTAATCTCCCTGACCATTGAATGTCAAGATCCCCAGGTGCTTCAGACCTAGGAAGAGAGCAGCCACACTGCCCGCTACCTGAAGTTCCCCCTGGAGTATTCTTTCCGCCACCTCTGAGATCGGGATCAATACAACCTCAATGTCTTCAGTGACATCCAACTGCTGTTCGCCCACTAGATGGGCGTCCTGCGCCAAAAACAGGTGAATCTTATTAGTTTCTTTCACGGGATTATCGTACAGGGCGCCTAACGCCAGCAGCCGTTCCGCCCTATAACCCGTTTCTTCTTCAAACTCTCGTCTAGCGGCAGTTTCAGCGTCTTCATGGGCAGGGTCAAAGGCCCCAGCAGGTAACTCAATCAAAACTTCGCCCACCCCATGGCGATACTGTCGCACAAAGACAATTTCATGATTTCGGGTGATGGGTAAGACCAGGGCAATATCAGGACGAACACTGACGAAATAATCGTCAATCACGTTACCATTCGGCAGTTCTACAATGTCCTGCCGCACTTTGTACCAGCGGTGGTGAAAGGCGAATTGAGATTGCAGAATTTTCCATTTTTTTTTGGCAGTCATTGCAGAGTCTCCTGAAAATGGCTACAGTCAGCTAGATTAGGCATAGGGCTAAATAAAAAGAATCAGATCCATGTCAGAACACTCTGGGAACGTATTGCTAGTTGATGATGAGCCGGGTTTGCGGGAAGCCGTGAAGGCTTATTTGGAAGACAGCGGTTTTGCTGTACAAGTGGCTAGTAACGCCCAAGAAGGATGGGACCTTCTGCAGAAATCGACCCCCGATATCTTGATTTCAGATATTATGATGCCGCAAGTCGATGGCTATCAATTCCTCAAGCAGGTGCGGGAAGATACGCGTTATCAGTCTCTTCCGGTCATTTTTCTGACAGCTCGGGGCATGACGAGCGATCGCATCCAAGGCTATAATGCTGGGTGCGACGCCTACTTACCCAAGCCCTTTGATCCGGATGAGTTAGTTGCGATCGTCGGCAACTTAATTGGTCGGCGCGCCGCTCAGGTTTCGTCTCCAGACACCCCGGACATCGCCACAATGGCGCGGCAAATCGAAGAGATTAAAGCGCTGCTAACCCAGCGGGGCGCTATCCCTCAAACCCCCTCCCCAATCCGCATTGACCTCACGCCTCGAGAACAGAGCGTGTTGGATCTTGTGGCGGAAGGACTGATGAACAAAGAAATTGCTCGTCGCCTTGAAACCAGCGTCCGCAATGTTGAAAAGTATGTCAGCCGTCTATTCAGTAAAACCGGCACCAATAGCCGCACCGAATTAGTTCGGTATGCATTAGAACATGGCTTGACAACAAGCTAGACAGCAAACAAATCTAACGGAAATGGCCCATAGGTTCCATTCACTTCCTCCGCATCAGAGGCGTGGTAGGACACTAACACGCCTCTAGAGGGTCCACTGTACCCATCTAGATACCAAGCGCCTTTAAGGGTATTGAACTTGAGATAGACAGGGCCGTCCTGATGGGGCAGGTCTAAGTTAACGCAAGCGCCTAAAGCAGCAATGTACTGCTCCATCGCCGCTTTCCCCTGGGCTAGGGTATCAGCGCAGACGCCTAGGGTTTGATAGTCTGACAACTGATTGAACAGCAATAGGCGCTGACGAATATCCGTCCGTTCTTCAGCAGAAAGCGCAGGCGCCGTTTGTACACAACTAAACCGGTTCAATTGTTTTCGGATAGCCAGAATATCGGCAGTGCTGGGTTCAGGGGATGACATAAGCGTTCAGAAATGTTTTCAAACTAACGGTTTCGGGATAACTGGAGATATAGCAGCTTTCATTGATTCTCACCTCGTCCTACGCCCCAATTTCCGCCTTGGGAGTGAGAACTCAGTCAAAACCGCCCTATCTAACCCTACCTGTCAGCGTACATCTATGACATATAGCTTAAGAGTGGCGGATTTGCCCTCTAGCGAACGGCCCCGTGAACGTCTGCTGTCTCATGGATCGAAAAGCCTATCGACTGCGGAGTTGATTGCAATTCTCCTGGGCACCGGTCAGGGACCAGGCAAACTGTCCGCTGTCGGGTTGGGGCAGCATATCCTACAGGAACTCAGTCAGTGCCAGCGGGATGCTTTGAGTGTCATGCGGGATGTTTCCGCCCGTGAGCTAATGAAAATTCCGGGGGTAGGTCCGGCAAAAGCCACCACCATTCTTGCCGCTATCGAGTTAGGCAAGCGGGTGTTTCAATCTCGCCCAGCGGAGCAAACCATTGTGGATGATCCGGCCATCGCCGCCGCCGCCCTCAGCCATGACTTGATGTGGCAGCCTCAAGAGCGGTTCGCCGTTGTGCTATTGGATGTGAAGCATCGATTATTAGGCACTCAGGTTATTACCATCGGCACCGCAACTGAAACCCTGGCCCATCCCCGCGATATCTTTCGGGAAGTCATCCGTCAAGGCGCCACTCGGGTCATCGTCGCCCACAACCATCCCTCCGGCAATCTAGAGCCCAGCGCTGAAGATATTGCCTTAACGCGCCAACTCTTATTAGGGGCGCAAGTCTTGGGTATTCCTTTGCTGGATCATTTAATTTTAGGCAATGGCGACTTTTGCAGCCTGCGGCAAACCACTTCCCTGTGGCAGGAGTCGGCTCAGGAAGTCTGAGGTTAAATTGCTCACCCTGACCCAACCATGCTAGATTAGATACCCACGGGCGATTAGCACAGTGGTAGCGCGCTTCCTTCACACGGAAGAGGTCACTGGTTCGAACCCAGTATCGCCCATCAATGGTATCTAATCCTTTTTGGGGAATGGCTCAAGAACTTCCCAAGTATCGGTATCAGGTAGACTCCAAACCCAATGCGTTTATGGAAGAGGAACGCGATCGCATCATTGAAATCTTCCAAGGGGATAACCGAAAAGGGATGACCTATCGCCACTATGCTCCGTTTGTTACGTTTCTTTTCTTGGTGGGCTGCAGACCCAGTAAAGCGATTGGGCTGCAATGGAAGCATATTTCGGATGATTGTGGTTTTGTAAACTTTGAGAGTTCGTTAGTGCAAATTGGTAATCGCCGAGTCCGCTCGAAAGGCAGCAAGAATAATCGCACTCGACAGATTGCGGTCTCTAGTAGAGTTCAGTCCCTTTTGCAATCAATCAAACCCGAGGATCCTGATCCAGAATCGTTGGTGTTTCCCTCTAGAGATGGCAATTCCATTAGCTATCGCAACTTTGCAAGGCGAGCATGGTCCAAAATCGTTGACCCGATTAAACCTGACACAACTCCTTACTCGTGTCGAGATACCTTTATACCACTCAACTGATAAAAGGGGTTCCCAGTGGGGTGATTGCTAAATGGTGCGACACCTCTACCCAAATGATTGACCGAAACTATGCGGATAAACTAAAGCTTACTCAACTAAGATCTAAGGATTAGTCTATCCGTATCCGAAAGATGTTGGTGCGCACTGGGCCGATTCAAAAGAACCAAAACCAAGTGTTGGAAGTAACGTTGCGTTCATTAATTGTGCAATGACAGTCCTTACAGCGGAAAACGGCGTATCCCAAATTAGTGATGCGTTTTAATTGGGTGGTGTGTATTGAACCAGGCCGTATATACTTTGTTAGCATTCTAGTTTCTGGAAGTCGATTGGTATGAGCGAAGAGCTACAAGCGACATTAGAGCGTATCGCTGAGCAGCAAGAGGCAAATACGACTGCGATCGCAACCTTAATCGAACGTCAGGTCCAGAACGAAGCTGCGATTTCAAATCTGATTGAACGCCAGGCTCAGAACGAAACGACAATTGCACGGCTGTTGCAGATGACTGAACGTCTGGCGCCCCAAGTGATTGAAAATACCGAGCGTCTAAACGACCTTAGTAGCGGCATATAGGCTGAGAAAATACTCTTACTATTGAGAGCAAAAAACGAAGTTTTAAGGTTTTCAGTCGCTGACTTTTGAGCCCAATTCAATTTTCGAGGCGCCCTTCAATTGTTGCTTGCGCTTGAGATACCGTCCAAATCCTTCGGAGGACACCTGGATTGCGAGCCCTGAACTGAAGTGATTGCCACCGAAGACTGAAACCTTGCTGGCAAGGGGCCGAATATCATCTCGGGTTCCCAACTCAGTCAAAGGCAAGGCTAAACAGACCAATGCTTTAAAAGCCCTCAGTGAGTGATTCTCCCTTAGCTACGACACCCAGCGCCGCCGCCAGCTTGTAGGTGGCCAATTCCGCTTTCAGGCTATTTCCGTCCAAATAAGTTCTGGCCATATCTCCTATCAGAACCATTTTCTGACTAATCTGTACCCAAGCTTCAGCTTGAGGCCGACTACCGCTCGCGCCAAATTTAGACAAAGAGGCTTGAGGTAAATGAGGGACTATTTCAGCGCCTATCCATAGGGGCATTGTGGCAGAGTCCCCTACCCGATAAAACAACTTGCAGGCCGAAGAGCCCTAGGTCAGCAACGAGCAAAACCTTAGGAATTCCAAGCGATGTTCGAGTCATGAACATACCGTCAACGCTATATCCTCCCAAGATAGAAGTAATCTCGGTCCTGGGAATATATGGGATGTATTAAACAATAAAAATTGTCCAGATAATTTAAAGTGGGATATTATTGGAAATGAGTTTCAGGTTGTGTTTACCCAGCTACGCCCCTAATCGGGGACTTCGCGGAAAAGCCTCACAATACGCCAAGGGTCTGGCAAGACCCGCTCAACACCTCCGACAAAGGTTGCTCTACCGCTTTTTAAGACGCTTCAATCCTCCCTTCAGTGAAGTGTCCCGTTTTTAACCCAAACTATTCATGCTTTCCACGAGCAATCTCTCTGCGGCTCAGGCAGAGACCTATTACACGAAAGAGGATTATTACTCGAAGCAAGAGAAAGCTCACCCAACGAAATGGGTGGGAAAAGGCGCTGCGGCTTTGGGTTTGTCAGGCGCTGTGAATCAGCAAGACTTCAGCAATCTGTCGGCGGGGAAATCACCGGATGGACAATCGTTGACGGGCAGAGCCGTTGCCCCCGAAAAGCGACGGGCGGGGACAGATTTCACTTTCAGTGCGCCGAAGAGTGTCAGCATTGCGGCGCTGGTGCAACAAGATGAGCGAGTGTTAGCGGCGCATCATCAAGCAGTTAGCAAGGCGCTATCTGTTTTGGAAGAACGTTATGCTCAGACACAGGTTTCGATGCCGACGGGGCGGCAGAAGTTAACCACCAGGAACTTAACCGCCGCAGTCTTTACCCACTCCACCAGCCGGGAGGCAGAGCCGCAGTTGCATAGCCACTGTGTGGTGATGAACGCCACGCAGCTGCCGGATGGACGGTGGTTTAGTTTCAGTAATGAGGCTGCGATCGCGAATCAAAAACTGCTGGGTCAGATTTACCAAAATGAGCTAGCTTTAGCCCTCAAGCAGCATGCCTACGAAATTGAGCCCAAAGCTCATGGCCAGTTTGAGCTGAAGGGATATTCGCCAGAGCTGCTCAAAGCGTTCTCGACTCGCAGACAGCAAATCCTGAAACTGATCGAGGAATGGGAATGCACTAGTGCTGAGAACAATCGAGCGCTGCGGGAAACGGCGACACTGGTGTCGCGCAAGCGGAAGCCCAAAGAAGTGGATGAGGGATTGCTGCAGCGGGGATGGAATGCGCTGATTCAGCTCAAGGGATTGGAATTACCGGAATTGCCCGAGGGTAAGCCCCAGTTAAGCAAGACTTCTGCATCGGCTCAATCGGTGCTTGAATCCGCCATTCAGCACTGTGGAGAACGGGAATCGGTGTTTCGGAGAACCAAGTTGGAGCGGTTTGTTTTTGAGCATCAACTGGGGGGACAGAGTTTTGATGCGTTGGAGGATGCGATCGCAACCCACCCTGAACTCATCCAGGTGGAGGAAAGTAAGTTTACGACCCAGGCGGCGCTGAATCTGGAGTTGAATACGATTTGACTGATGCAGCGAGGGCGGGGAGCAGTAGGGCCTATTGCCTCAACTGCAACGGTTGAGGATTGCTTGAGGGAGACATCGTTGAATGGTGAGCAGCGGGAGGCGGTTGCGATCGCAGCGACAACCTCCGATCAAGTCATGGCTTGGCAAGGGGTAGCGGGCGCCGGAAAAACCTATGCCCTGAATACTTTGAAAGAATTAGCCCAGGCTCAAGGCTTTGAGGTGCGAGGATTTGCCCCAAGTGCAGAAGCCGCTCATGGGTTAGGTGAAGCGTTGGGCATCGAAACAGAAACGGTTGCCGGTTTGCTGGTGTCTCAGCCTCCCATCCAACTCCAGCGACCGACGTTCTGGATTGTCGATGAGGCGGGTCTGTTAAGCATGAAGGACACTCATGCTCTATTGAGACGCGCCAGTCTGGAACAAACGCGAGTGCTGCTGGTGGGTGACACCCGGCAGCTGTCGGCGGTTGAGGCCGGAAATCCTTTCAAGAGTTTGCAGGCGGGTGGAATCACCACGGCTTATCTGGAAATCCATCGACGGCAGCAGAGTCAAGTGCTCAGGTCCGCCGTTGAAAAGGTTGCTCAAGGGCAAATAGCAGAAGGCATTCAGCTTTTAGAGCAGACAGACTGTCTGAAGGAATTAGCTGAGGCAGAAGAACGCTCCCAGCGGGTTGCTCAGGACTACCTGACCTTGCCCGCCGAAGAGCGAGCAAAAACGCTGGTGCTGACGGGGACAAATCACGAACGGCTGGAGTTAACCCAAAAAATCCGAACAGGGTTACAAGCGGAAGGGCTATTGGGTGCAGACAAGTTCACCCTGAAAGGACTGCGCCGGAAAGATTTGACTACTGCTCAGGCCAGTTATGTGACGGTCTATGCGCCAGGGGATGTGCTCGTACCCATTCAGGATTACCGGAAGCAAGGGCTGTTGAGGGGAGAGCAATATACAGTTCTAGCGGTAGACAAGGATTCTCACCAACTGGCATTGGAGACGCCGAGCGGATCGGTGATGTCGGTGGATCCGGCGTTATGTCCTCGCAAGACTGTCTACGCGACGCAGGTGATCCCAATAGCGATAGACGACAACCTGAGGTGGACGCGCAATAATCCCAAGACAGGTGTTCGAAATGGTCAAACCTTTGTGGTGAAACGGATTGATGCGGATGGCAAAGCAGAGATTGTTAACGCTGAAGGCAAGGCTAGGCGCATTAGCCTCAACGGTAAGCAGTATATGGACTACGGCTGGGTCAGTACCACCTATAGCAGTCAGGGAAAAACAGCGGATCGCGTCCTGGCGCGCGGAAATCCAGGCGAACACCGAACGGTTAAACCACCAGGATCAGGACGTGCAGGATTTGAGCAAGGGTTTGAAGAACTTGCCACAGCACTTGAGCCCTATCTTGAGCCGCTTGCTGATGCAATTGCAGGCCATTATGAGCAGCGAGACCTCCTCCGATGCGTGGAAGACTTTGCAAATGCAGCTACGGCAGTTAATCTTGGCCTTGAGCAGTTGGAACAGTCGGCTAAAAACCGAGCTGAGCTTACAGCAGCAGTTGATCGACTCAATCGAACGCTTGGAGCGAAAGTTAGACAACACAACTTGGAAGGTTATAGGGGTTGAAACTCGTAGGAGAATAAGAAAGTCTTCATCGGAATAGCCAGATGTATTGGCCCTTAGTCGGTATCGCCCCAACGATCCAACGATTTTTGGCAGCCTACCGAGAGGTGTTCTGCCGGGAATCAGGATTTGAACATGTCAGCCGCTATATCAATGGTCTGCTACTGAGCGCAAACAAGACCTTGCAAGGGATCTACGCCCAAATCGTATGGCCGGAGGGGAAGCAGGTCAGTCGCCGTGCGATGCATGAAGCGGTCTTTGAATCTGGATGGAGTCGGGACGAGCTGATGAAACAGCATCGGCAAAACGTCGCCCCGAATTATCGAGGGCGCGGCAGAGCTGTCGTGAGCTTGGACTGGACGTTTGGATATCATCCCTATAGCCAGAAGATCTATGGGGCTAAGGAAGCTTACGATTATGTTAATCGCTGCTGGAGTTGTTATCAAACGGTGGTCACAGCCGCTGTGGCAAATCCCCATCGGGTAGATGGATTAGCGGTGGAGGTGCAGCAACCAAACTATCAGAAGGAAGAGTTGAAATATTTGACGATGACTCAACGGGATAGTTATGAGCAAATGGAGCAGGTGCGTCAGCGACTCCTGGAGTTACTGCACTATCATCAGCATCGACTGAGTTATCGAAAACGAACGGAAATTGCCGTTGATATCGTCAGACAAATTGAAGCCGAAGGGTGTTTTCCTCAGGCAGACTATGCCTTTGATCAGGGGGTGTTAAATCACCCCTTAACCACCCTGATTGAATCTGCTGGCAAACACTGGGTCAGTGAGATTGAATGCACTCGACTGATTCTGTGGAAAGGCCAATGGACTCAAGTGCAGAAAGTCGCAAAGCAATTAAAACAAAGTCATCCAGAGAGTTTTCGTCACAAACGGGTGCGGTGTCGCAATGGTGGCATTCGAGAGATATGGGCCTTCTCTAAAGTTGTCCGGCTGAAGAAATATGGCCGTAAACGACTAGTGATAGTCCATGAAGCGTCTGAGCTCAGCGACGCCCCTCGATTTCTATTAACTGACGCTCTCCATTGGGATAGTTCACGGGTATTCGCTACCTGGAGTTTTCGATGGCCGATAGAAACTTTTCATGAGTTTGCCAAACAACTGGTCGGCTTTGAAGCCGCTCAGCTACGCAATGAGGAAGCGGTCAAACGTCACTTCTGCTTAAGTTGTCTAGCGCAGTCCGCGCTTCAGCAAGCCAGTTGTCAGGGCCAAAAATCTGAGCGGTTTGACTTTGCTGATAACCATGAGCAACCCATCGGTCAACGACTTTATTCCCTATCCCGTGAGGCGGTAGAGCAGGTGGTTGTTTTTACCCAATCCCTGCTGCTTCAAGGCCAATCTGTTGAACAAATTATGGAGGTACTGATGCCAGCCTAGAAATTATTACTAGTCTATTTTTCTCTGTTCACTTATTTCTCTCGACTCATAACCTTCCAAGTCGTGTAGACAACTTGTCTCAGTTGGAGAACCTGACGCAGGACAATCACCCGAACAACCGAGCGCATTAGCAGATGTTCCAGGCGGGGTGACAAAAGCACAAAAACCGTTGCCACCTGATCATGAGGAAAGGAAAGTGCAGCGGGCCAATCTCAGGGAAGATGATGATGCCCCATTCACCACTCCTGATTCGCGACTTCCGACTCCTGTAGTTTATGTGAATCAGACGGCGAGGCAAGTTAGTCAGAAGGAGAAGAAATTCACCCGAACATCACAGCAAAAGCAGGAAAGGCAGCTGGAGCTGTGATGATGCTCGGCCAAATCGGCAAGATGAATATCTAATCTCTGTGGAAAACAACACTAGTGGTAGAAATGCTTTTCAGGCCATGTCACAAAAATCGGCCGGACCTTTGATACAAACCTTAACAGAAACTTTGATGGATTGTATAGAGATCGTCATCATTGACTGGGGTGTTTCAAGAGCTGGAATCGGCGAGGAGCTTTGATCCCTTATGCGAATTGAGACGGCATGGTTATATTTATCTCTTTAAGAAGAGTAAAGTTTTGAGCAAAAAACAAAGAGTCTTTTTTGAACTGAACTAGTCTTTGTATTAGAGGCCGTTAAAAACACAAGGTTGGTATTAGTAGACGGCCAATCTTCAAACTTAAAAATGCAAAGTAATTCTTCAAAAGAAGGAACTAGAAAAAAGGACTAGAAAATATATGAAAAAATGAGTAAAAAATGAGCGTATATGGTGTTTGGAAATTCTCTTTCTCTACAATGAGTTTCCTATTTGACTGAAAGACTTTTTAGGGTCTTCGAAGTTTTGTCTGGCGCTGATCCTCGTTTCTTGGGATTTTGTAACTGATTCAGAACTTCTCTTCCGATCTTTACTATAAATGGCCCAATTTGTATGCAAATCTATGTTTGGAACGCTTCTAGCAGGCTCCAAATAAGGGTACTGCAGGAATTTCTGTTCAAGAGTTTGTAATAACAGTTTCTTGAGCACCAAGTTTTTGTCAGTCTGGCTTAAATAGCTGTTTTTGCAAAAGATCGGCGTAGTATAGAGGTTATAAACTTGAAGTAGGGAAATGCTTGAAGCAGGAAATAACATCTGAAACAGACTTCAAGGTTGAGGGTTCAAATTTCATTTCCTTAAGGGTTTTTGCTGCCTGAATCCCTTCAAAATGGGAATTCATGACTTGAACAATAGATTCTCTATCCTAGTATCTTTATCAATTTAACTAGGGTGTATTGTGGTGCAGTCTTATGATCCTTGATGCTTTGAAGCTTATACAAAATAATCTGCAGAACTACATTATTGAAGTTGAGGGGCTGCCTGACATTATTGTTCTGAATAATATTGCGATGGCTGAGGAACTCGGCGGTTCAAATATTCATATGAATGGGCGTATCGTAATCTCTTTGGTGAATCTTCAAGAAGAGAGTACGCTTAAAAATACTGCTAACTATCGAGTCAAAAATGGTCAGGCAGTTTATCAGAATCCTCCCACTAGCCTAAACCTATTTATTCTGTTTTCAGTTTTAGATAATCAGTATGAAAATGCTCTTCGGCTATTGTCGCGAGTTATAGAGTTTTTTCAATGGAGAAGACTACTTTCTCCCTCTCTCACACCAGGAAACATGGAAAACTTAGAAAATTCAAAGGATTTCGAGATCTGCATGGATCTCTACTCTCTCACGTTTGAGCAACTCAACCACCTCTGGGGTGCTTTAGGCGGCAAACAGGTTCCTTTTGCCCTTTATCGCGCCCGGTTAGTAGCTGTGGATGCTCAAAAACGTCAGGCAGAGGGGCCTGTCATTACAGAAATTGATCGCTAGCAACTCGCCACATCAGGGGCAGACATGACTAATTTCTACAAAAACATGCTGAATCTGGAAGTCTGGCACGATTTTGCTCTAGACCCAGAGGATCCATTTGTTTTACCTGATAGGTACGACATCTCGAAGTCGGTATCGCTCGTGCCGACATCAGATTGTCAGCAGGTGCTGAGCAAGCTGCGATGGTTCTTTCGTCCCAAGCCCTCTGGAGGAACACTCATCGCCTATGTGGATAAAGTCGATACTGATGTTTTTAAGACACAGGTTCCCATCAACAGTCCCGATCGCTTGACGTTTTGGCTAGTTGTTCACGATGACTACTTTGCTAATTTCACCAATATACCCCTGACGACAAATCGCAATCAGATTTACTACTTCTCTAATCTCTATGACAGTTGGCGAGGGGACAGTCTATTTCTGACCAAGTCTTTAACCCGCTATAAGGACGGCGGTGAATACCATCTTGGCGATCTAGTGGTTTTGGCGCAGGGCCAAACTTTAGAAGCCTTGCAATATTTGCCTTCGGCCCCCTCATCGCCAAATCCTGACCACTGGAACGTTTGCCCCAATAGCCCCTATGTCTCAGCATTGGACTTGATGGCTCGGCAGGGACTCTCCTATCCATATACTCTGCCGAACCTAAATCCTGGCGACAAAGTGAAGTTTAACTTGGTGGACGCCAATGGCAAAAGAACCTGGGACGCGGAGATAGTAGCTCCAAAAGAGCATGTTCCAGGAGATGATCTGGTGGGTAGTCTCAATTTCACAGGCCAAAGTCCTGGTCGTTATCAGTTGTATCAAGCCGAACAAGCCGTGACCATGTTTGTGTTGGCAGATCCCCTCACTGCAAATGCTGCCTTTGCGTTAGTGGAGCTTGTCTTAAATCCGAACCAAGGTTCTCCAGGGTTTGAGTTGACCCAGATTAAAACACATCAGCCTCTGCAAGAGGCGAATCAGACCTACGCTATTCGCTTTAAAAACCGGTCTACCCGGTGGCGATATCGTCACCAAACTGACCATGGTTTTTGTGTACCTGATGCACCGCCCGCCCCCCCTGACGAACCACCGTGTGTGCCGATCGATGAACAATTTGTTGTCTTTGACGCCAAAACCTATGCCACGAAACGCCCCCAGAGCCTCCTACGGCAGCCCAAAAAACTGCTCAATAACGGTAAAAAGGTTCTGCCTGCACCCAATGGAAGCTTAATTAAACCCATCTTGGAGCCAGCCAGGCCACCTTTGCCTGAACACATAGCCACGATTTTTTCTGATGTTCACATTTGACGAGGAATTTACTCATGCCCAAAATTGATCTAACCCTAAGAATTAAAACCGCCGACGGTGAAATCAAGGAAAACCTTCCAACCCAAGAGGTTGAAGCGTATGGCGAAATCGCTTTCGAACTTCTTGGTGAAGAGACAAAATGTATCGAGGTTCAACCAAGTAATAAAGACAAGCTTATCTTTTTGCTGATTAAATCAAGTCGATACACTGACGAACAGGACAACAACAACAAAATCCTGTATGATGCCAAGCTTGATAGGGAACCAGAAATAGAGCTAGATAAGCCTCATTTCTACCAGGGAGTAGGAGAGATTTCTATTTCGCAAGAGGAACCTAAGATCTTAAAGTTTAAGAGTACATATCCTGCGGGCACCACAGACGAAGAAAAGGAGAAGAACAAGGCTCAGATCGAAATTTTGGTCGGACGTCAGGCTGTTGTTTCCTGTCCTAGCACCCCATAAGTCAACATCTAATCTCACATAGTGCCTCCCTTTAAGCAACTAAATCCCTTACCCAAGAATTTCCTATGGCAACTGTCTACAAAACCCCAGGTGTTTATATTGAGGAAATCTCTAAATTTCCTCCTTCGATTGCCCAAGTTGAAACGGCTATTCCGGCCTTTATTGGCTACACAGCAATGGCTAAGGTTGGGGCTGAAGATTTTCACGATGCGACTCCTCCAATTGTGCGGCCCGTCCGCATTACTTCATTGGTGGAGTACGAGCGCTATTTTGGCAAAGGTTTAAATGAAAAAAATATCTCCGTCAAGGTCATACAGACAGAAACTACAACGGAAACCGATGCGACTAACTCTTCCCCATCCCCGTACAACATGTACTATGCCCTCCAAGCATACTTTGCCAACGGTGGTGGTCCGTGCTATATCGTGTCCGTCGGAAAGATGGAAGAAGGAACCAGTCCTCGGGTAGAACCCTTGCAAGATGGACTCACGTCAATCGAGAAAGAAGATGAGATCACACTGATTGTCTTTCCAGAAAGCTTAAGTCTCATTGATGGCAGTAATGTCAACCAGGCGCCTTCTTATGCAGACTTTAAGGGGTTGTATGATCAGGCCTTGGATCAATGCGCGAGACTCAAGGATCGCTTTGTGGTCATGGACGCCTGGCTCGATCCCTCCAACCCTAATACGACCTTAGATGATGCTGTAAGAGGCTTTCGTGATCATGGCATTGGCACAGGTAACCTGAAGTACGGAGCGGCCTATGGACCACGGCTCAAAACAATCTTCAACTACCTTTACAAAGAAAGTGAGGTTCCAGTTGAGATCCAGATAACACAGTCGGATGGATCGACTGAAACGATACAGACCACAATGGAGGAGATCAACCCTGAAAAGACTCCCACAACCCAACAGGGTGATAAGTACCCCCTTGTCGAAAGAGCAGTTGCTGACATTCCTGCAGTTCTGCCTGCAGCTCCCCTCATTGTGGGAGTTTATGCGGATGTCGATCGCACCCGTGGCGTTTGGAAAGCACCTGCCAATGTAAGCCTGAGGTCAGTTGTAGAACCCATTCTTAGAATCAACAACAAAGAGCAGGAAAATCTCAACGTCCACACTACGGGCAAGTCTATCAACGCCATTCGTGCGTTCACAGGCAAAGGCGTCCTGATTTGGGGGGCTCGAACCCTTGCTGGCAATAGCAATGAGTGGCGCTATGTTCCGGTGCGGCGCTTCTTCAACATGGCTGAAGAATCAATTATGAAAGGGACTGAACCTTTCGTCTTTGAGCCTAATGATGCTAACACTTGGACTAAGGTGCGAGCCATGATTGAAAACTTTCTCTTACTCCAGTGGCGTGCTGGAGCCTTGCAGGGGGCAAAGCCAGAACATGCGTTTTATGTCAGGGTTGGCCTCAACGAAACCATGACCGCCTTGGACATTCTGGAAGGCCGCATGATTGTTGAAATTGGGATGGCTGTCGTACGTCCTGCTGAGTTCATTATCCTGAGGTTCTCCCACAAAATGGCAGAAAGCTGAGGCTGAATGAACTCATTCAGCATTAAGTTCACAAAAGAAAACACCGAGACTCATGCTTAGCTATCGAATTAATTCCTAACAGGAGAAATCACTATGGCTGACTATCCTTTGCCAAAATTTCATTTTGCCGTGACAGCAGAAAACCTTGAAGGATCCTTCACAGAAGTTTCTGGTTTGGATGTAGAAACTGAACCCCTTGAATATCGCGCTGGTGATATGCCTCAATTTAGCAAAATCAAGATGGCTGGCATGCAGAAATACAGCAATATCACCATGAAACGAGGCACCTTTAAGGGCGTTGACAGTTTTTACCAATGGTGGAATAGTGCTGTGAAACAAGCTGACAAAACTCAATATCAACGTCTAGTTACTATCACACTTAAGGACGAAAGTGGCAATGATACTGTTGTTTGGAAAGCCACAAATGCCTTTCCACTCAAAGTCCAATCCACCGACTTGAAAGCGGATGGCAACGAGATTGCTGTCGAAAGCATTGAACTTGCCCACGAAGGTCTGACCATTGAGTTTAAGTAGCTCTAATCCAAAATTCCAGTCATGGCAAATACTTATCCTCCAGCTAGTTTCTTTTTTCGGGTCGAGTTTACATCCAACTTAAGTACGGAAATTAGCTTCCAGAGCGTCACGGGATTGAGTGTAGATATGCAAACTGAACCCCTTAAAGAAGGAGGTGAGAATCGCTTTGAGCATATTTTGCCAGTGCGCACAAAATATAATCCTCTAATACTCAAGCGAGGACTTCTCAGAGGCTCCAAGGTGATTAAGTGGTGTATGGATGCCATTCTCAACTTTGACATTCATCCGGTGGAACTAAACGTCAATCTCCTTTCTGTCAGTAGTAGCACCCCCCTCATAACTTGGAAAGTGATTAATGCCTGGCCTAAAAAATGGTCTGTATCTGAATTCAATGCCGAACAAAATTCACTGGCAATTGAATCCATAGAACTCAACTATAGCTACTTTGAAATTATGGAACCATCTTCAGGAAGTTCCACAGCTCAATAGATCTCAATTTGACTCTGTATTTTCGAGGACAGAATAGTGCCCCTAGAAATCCGAGAACTAACGATTAGAGCCTCAGTCAACGACCTTGTCCAAGGATCTACGCCCACTAGAGAACTGACAGACCGCTCGCTAGACCAGACAGCTCTGATTAGTGCTTGTGTAGAACAAGTACTCGCCATCCTTAAAGAACAAGCAGAACGATAAGCCATGGAATTGACTAAACTCTTAATTGAGGCCTATCTGAAAAATGATCGAACTGGAAAGAAAAAAACGTTTGAACTACCTATTAATCCAGGAGAAATCACTCATTCTTTAAAGATAGAGCATGATAAATCCCAGGCTCAGGGGGCTCAGCGAAATAATTCCAAATATAAACGCACTCCTTCGGAAACAGTTCGATTTGGTTTTACATTAGATGGCACAGGTGTGATACCTATCAATAAAAAACCCGGTAAATTTTATCACGACAAGCCAGATGACGTAGCGTCTCAGCTACAAGCATTTCTTGACACAGTTTATACCATGAAAGGTAAAATCCATCGGTCTAACTTTTTACGCTTGTTGTGGGGAAAGGCCACGTTTGTTGAGAGAAATGCATTTGACTGTGTCTTATCCGATTTACAGATTAATTACACTTTATTTGCTCCTGACGGTAAACCCCTGCGAGCTAAGCTAAGTGCAACATTTCTGGGTCATACTGCACCTCAGTATCGTAATGCTGAAATGAAAAAAGGATCGCCCGATATCACCCATGAACGAAAAATCATGGGAGGCGATACTCTGCCTCTGATGGCCTACGACATTTACGACGACCCCACCTATTATCTGCAGGTGGCTAAGGCTAATGGCCTAGTGAACTTTCGCCGCTTGAAAACCAATACTAATATGCGTTTTCCTCCCGTGGAGAAGGGTGACGTATGACGACTCTCCCCACAGAATCAACCACGGATGTCGCCACCTTTAAACTGCTAGTTGCCGACAAAGATATTACCTATGAATACGACATATTATCTTTATCGGTTCGGCGGGAGGTGAATCGGGTGCCGACTGCTCGGGTAGTGCTGCGGGATGGTTCTGCCGCTGAGGAAACTTTCGCCGCCAGTGAAGGTGATGACTTGCTTCCAGGAAAAAAAATAAAAATTGCCATGGGCTACGATACCAAAGACCAACCTGTCTTTCAGGGGGGGATTACAAAACAGTCCATCAAAGTAGATGCCAATGGTGACTCTACCCTAACCCTGGAATGCAAAGAAGCGGCAACAAAGTTAACCATTGGGCGTCACAGTCGATACTTTACTGACAGTAAAGACAGCGATGCGATCTCAACCATTTTAGGGGACTACAGTGATCTCTCTCCAGAAGTCAGTGATACCCAGGGAACCCATCCTGAAATTGTTCAACATTACGCCACCGATTGGGATTTTATTCTGTCGCGAGCCGAGATGAATGGCCAAATTGTTCTGGTGGAAGGGGACAAATTTAAGGTCAAAGCTCCAACAGCCCAAGGTGATCCCATCGCTACACTGACCTATGGGGTAGATCTGTTGAGTCTGGAAGCCGACATGGATGCCCGCTACCAGTACAAAGCCGTTAAGGCCAAGGCCTGGAGCTATGCTGATCAGGCATTAATTGAAGCGGATGGAGCAGAACCCACGGTGAACAAGCAGGGTAACCTATCCGGTTCTACGTTAGCTGACACCATTGGTCTAAGCGAATGGGAACTCCGTCACAGTGGCCAGGTGCTGCAACCTGAACTACAAGCCTGGGCAGATGCTCAACTGCTCAAGAGTCGCCTGGCCAAAATTCAGGCTCTGCTGAAACTCAAGGGCTATCCTGGCGCTCAGCCCGATACCCTGATCAAGCTGCAGGGAGTGGGTAAACGCTTCAACGGGTTGGCCTATGTATCTGGGGTTCGCCATGACATGACTGGGGGAACCTGGCATACCTATTTGCAACTTGGCCTCTCTCCTCAATGGTTTTATCAAGAAGCCGATCAACTGATGGAAAAACCGGCTGCGGGACTTCTGCCGGGGGTTAGCGGCCTGCAAATTGGGGTGGTGGTTCAGCTGCAGGATGACCCTAACGGAGAAGACCGCATTTTGGTGAAGTCACCCATTATTGACCCCGACGCCAAAGGTATTTGGGCGCGAGTAGCGACCCTGGATGCCGGCAATAACCGGGGATCCTTTTTCCGTCCCGAAATTGACGATGAAGTGGTGTTGGGCTTTCTCAATGACGATCCCCGTGATCCGATTGTGTTGGGGATGCTGAATAGCAGCGCCAAGCCAGCTCCCCTAGACGGGTCTGATGAGAATCACCACAAAGGCTTTTTCACCCGTTCTGAACTGAAGGTAACCTTCGATGACGATCAAAAAATCATTACCCTGGAAACTCCGGGTGGCAATAAGGTCACCCTTTCAGACGCCGCCAAGGGCATCGCCCTGGAGGATCAAAACGGCAACACCGTGACCCTGAATGATAGCGGCATTGAAATCAAGAGCCCTAAAGACATCACCCTGGAAGCGACTGGCAAACTCACGCTGAAAGCCACTCAGGACGCCAGTCTAGAAGGGCTAAATGTAAACGTTAAAGCCAATGCCCAGTTTAAGGCGGAAGGCAGTGCCGGCGCTGAAGTCTCAACCGGCGCGATCGCAATTTTGAAAGGGTCCCTTGTGCAAATCAACTAACACAATTACTCAGCTGCCCCATCACAATCAATCGATTTGGAGAATCCTATGGGAAAACCCGCTGCCCGCCTTACCGATATGCATGTCTGCCCAATGGTGACCGTGTTGGTGCCCCATGTGGGGGGACCGATCACTGGCCCAGGCGTCCCGACTGTACTCATTGGGGGCTTACCAGCAGCCGTGATAGGAGATCTCTGCACCTGTGTAGGCCCCCCTGATAGCATCGTGCTGGGCTCCGCCACCGTGATGATTGGCGGCAAACCTGCCGCCCGCTTAGGAGATACGACAGCCCACGGCGGCTCCATTGTTCTAGGAGACTTTACTGTATTGATCGGAGGCTGACATGGAAAACACCAACAAAGCCTACCTGGGAACCGGTTGGGGATTTCCTCCCAGCTTTTTCCCAAACGGCCAGGTTAGTCTGGTCAGCGCCGAGGAAGACATTTGTGAGAGTTTACAGATTCTACTCTCCACTAGCTTAGGGGAACGAGTAATGCAGCCCACCTATGGTTGTAACCTACAAGATTTAGTGTTTGAAACCCTCACCCCCACCGTAGCTAGCAGCATCAAAGAAAGAGTCCGCACCGCCATTCTCTATCATGAGCCCCGCATTAACCTCGACCGGCTCGATCTCACCATGGATAGAGAGCTGGAGGGCATCGTGTTACTCACGGTGGAATACACCGTTCTAAGCACCAATTCTCGCTTTAATTTGGTCTATCCCTTTTACCTGAATGAAGGGAGCGGCATCCTGCCCGCCGCTGCTCCCAGGCCAGCATCCCTCAGCAGCTAGGGCGCAGGTAATGCCGCCCATCAATCAACCCTCTGGCCCGAGATGTCTGGCGTTACGTTGGTAATCCACCCATGACGATCAACCGCGATCAACTTAATAATCCATTAACTCGCGATGGGGTCAGCCAGCGCCAGCGTCAAGTGTCTACCCTGTCGCCAGACTTCGTAAAGGTAGACGAACACGACCTGGCTGATGCGTTGGTGTTGGCATATAGGCTGAGCGAAAAAGTAGCCTACTACGGCAAAAGCAATAAACAGGATGGAACCTGGCGGCCCTTTTTTGACTCCAGCCCCCTTGTACAGCTTGCCCTGATCAGCAAAACTCGCCCTCAAGAAGTTAAAGATTGCTACGTCAAAGAATTGGAGAATTCTCTCGGCGATCGCGGGTCTGAAACCTTGATGAAGGTTCTGGGTAACTGGAAAACCCACCTGCTGAATAAAATTAAGGGCTGGCACGAAAAGTTTAGCGCCTATCCACCCTTTAGAACTACGATTGAAGGCTTGGTTAAGACCCATCTAAGGTCCCCGCTAGATCGCATGCGATCGATTGAGCTAGGTCTAGGCCAACTAGATGATTCTTTTTACCAGAAATTTACCAAGGCTTTAGGAGGCGACCTGGAGCCTGAACCCGATCTTTTGCCAGATGCCTCTTTTCTTAACCGGGAGCCGGAAGAGATTCAAGATGATCTCAACCAAATTTTTCAGCAGCTATTCCGAACCTACCGCCAAATTATTCAACAGGCAGGTATTGCATTAACCCAATACCTCCAAAGCCAGCACAACCATCCTCCGGCCCTGGCGCTATATGTCGCCTTCTGGTATGTCATGCAGGCCGCCCGAGATGACCTGAATCGCATGACCCAGAGGCATCTTGACTTCTTCTATCGCCAGGTTCTGCGTCTGCCCAAACGCTCACCCCAACCGGATCAAGCCCATCTTGTTTTTCAACTAGCAAAGGGCCAAACTGAACACAAGCTTGCCATTGGTACAGGGTTTCAAGCCGGAAAAGATGATCTGGGAAAAGAGTTAATCTACCAACTTGATGACGAACTGGTTATTAATCGGGCTCAAATTACAAGCCTCAAAGGACTGTATTTAGCGCCTGAAGAAAATCCCACAGAAGAATCACAACCCGGCATCCTAGGTGTTTATGTCTCCCCCCAGGCAGACTCTAGAGATGGTAAAGGGGACGAGTTTCCGAAAGATCAACTAGTAAAAGCGTGGCATCCCTTTGGTGACCAAAGCCGAGAGCATGCCAACTTGGGGTTGGCCATTGCTTCCAATATTTTTTATCTTCAGGAAGGGGAGCGCCACATCATTTTCACCCTGACCTTTGATCGCAAGCTTTTGGCAATTAAACCAGAGGATTTACCGAAGTTGTTTGCGGTTGATTTTAGTGGAGAAAAAGAATGGGCGCCGGGAGAGATTTTACCTAACTTACCTAACTCTAGAGCAAGCCAAACCAACATCCAGAACAAAACGTTGACGCTAGAGGTCAAGCTAAAGGCTGAACAATCGCCCATTGGCAGCTACCATACTGACCTGACGGGTCACTCTCTAAATACTGATAAGCCTGTGGCCAGATTGATGCTGAATGATAAGGAAAGAGTCAATCAGTATTCGCCTTATTACTATTTTCGTCAGCTCAAAATTACTGCTCTAACTATTTCAGCCAACAATATTAAAATTCATAACCTCATCGTACAGAATGATTTGTCTGTTCTTGACGCCCAAAAGCCTTTTATGCCGTTTGGACCGATACCCAAGGTTGGCTCCAAATTTTATGTGGGCAGCAAGGAGATTTTTCAGAAGAACCTGAACTCCCTCAAGCTTGAAGTTCAATGGGAGGGGTTATCTCCTAAATGGAGCGAAGATTTCTCTGGCGCTTTAGAGCAGCATTACCGGGGATATTATATAAATACTGAGCCAGTTAACGGCACCACCTTCGAGCTCAAGGATTATTTTGATAATCTGTCCCTCACTGTTGAGCGCCTGACACAAAATACATGGAGTAGTCACGGACTGAAGCAAACCTACACTCCTTTCAACCCTCCTGTTGAAGGAGAATTACTCAATCTAAATTCTGTTGCATTAATGGGCGATGTCATTGATCAGCTCACGGACTTAAGCGCTCAACCCAAAGGTGGTTTCCTTCGCTTTAAACTGAATCAAGATTTCTTACATAACGAATTTGTCAAAAAATACACCCTGCAAACACTAGCTGCGGCAAAAGATTTTTCCGATCCTGAGAAGCCAGAGTATATCAATGGGGCTGTCTACGAAAGCGCCACCACATCTGACTTGTATCGATGGAGTCACAAATCAAAGTCTTCTTTCGCAGGAGAAGAACCTATTGCCATCAACGAACCCTACACCCCTGTTATCCAGTCAATTAGCCTTTGTTACAGTGCTGAAGCCAATCAGACAGACTGTACTCTTTTTCATCTTTATCCCTTTGATGGATTTGTTGAATTAACCGGCGACGAACCATATTTTCTGCCTCAATTCACCCAGGAAGGAGAACTCTTCATTGGTTTGGATCAGCTCGTTCCTTCCTCGGCCTTATCGATCTTTTTCCAAGTGGCTGAAGAAACCGCTAATCCAGACTTAGAGAAGACCGAGGTCCACTGGTCTTATCTCAAGGACAACACCTGGTGCGCGTTAGATAACGGCATTGTTAGCGACACTACCAACGGGTTAATTGCCTCCGGTATTGTTAAGCTAGCGATTTCCGCTGATATCAGTAAGACAAAAACTACTATCCTAGATTCCAGTCTCCATTGGCTAAAAGTCAGCGTGACAGCCCGCAGCGGAGCCATTTGCCAGATCATCAGTCGCCACACCCAGGCCGCCCCTGTCATCCTCAACGATCCTGACAGCCACCCCACCCATTTCAACACTCCCCTGGCCGCGGGAACTATTGCCAAACTAGTTACCCCTCAGGCGGCGGTAAAAAAGATCGAGCAGCCCTATGCCGCTTTTGGTGGACAAGGGAAAGAGCAACCTGCTCAGTTTTACACCCGTATTAGTGAACACCTGCGCCACAAAGGGCGGGCCGTGACCATTTTTGATTATGAGCGCCTGGTGTTAGAGCACTTTCCTGACGTGTATCAGGTACGCTGCCTTAACCATAGCCAGGTAGATCGTCGCAATCAGCAGCTGTACCAGGTGGCGCCCGGCGTCGTCACCCTGGTGGTGATCCCAGATTTGTCGCAGCGAAACACCACCAATGACTTGGAGCCTCGCTTCAACCTCAGGCGCTTAAAAGACATTGAGGCCTTTCTCACGAAGCTCAGTTCGGAGTGGAGCACAATTGAGGTGGTCAATCCGGTTTATGAGCCATTACAGGCAGACTTCAAGGTGCGCTTTAGAGAGCCTTACCACGCCAATTTTGAATACTACAGGCGTCAGTTAGAACAGGCTATCCGTCAGTTTTTAGCGCCTTGGACCGCCGATCCTAGCACTGGGTTTAAATTTGGCGGCAGTTTGTATCGTTCCGCTGTGCTGAACTTTCTGGAAACCCTGGAGTATGTGGACTATGTCGTGGACTTTAGAATGCACCACACCAGCCTGACGGGTAGCCACATCAACGTGCAAGAAGCAATAGCCTCCACCCCACGCTCGATTCTGACCTCGGTATCCCCCGACACCACTCAAATAAACCATCTGATTTCAGCCGTCCCTGACCTCGATCCGAATCAACCTTCAGCCCGCCCACCTTCCCTGAATCCTGGAAAACTGGGATATACCTCTCTCAAAGAACTGACCTTAAGACAAGATTCTCCCACTCCTTAGCCTCTGCCCTTTCTACCAGACTTCACCATGTTGACCATACCTGCAAACACCAAAGCCTTAAGGGGTCGCCTCGCACTAAAGAGTCGCTTCAAAAATGAAAGCACCCTCTCGGAAACCCACTTTGCCGAGTTAATCGACTCTACGCTGAACAAGTTGGATGACCGATTTTTTGGGGTTTGGCGTTCAGGCCCCTACCCCAAAAACGCCGTGGTCTATGACGACGCCAGTGGGTTTCTCTGGAAAGCGAAAACTGAACACTGTTCTCTAACTTCCCCCAGTCAAGCCCCAGATCATTGGGAATCCCAAACTTACCAGCTACAGCAAGACCTTAAGGTTCTGCAGGAGGAAGTCGCCCAACTCAAACAATGTCTGACCCTACTGGGATTGGGCCTGGCCGCAGTGATTTTTTGGCTGTTGCTGTCAGCAACGTTCCAACTGCTAACAAGCTTGCTATGAGGGAGAGTAAGGCCAATGACAGAGTATTTAACCATTTCGAAGACCAAACCGGAATTTCCCGACTATTTGGATTTTGGGAAATTGCGCGATGTAGGAATTGGCCATCTGCAAGCTCTGTCAGGTGAAATCTGGACTGATTACAATCTGCATGACCCGGGAATAACCATCCTGGAAGTTTTGTGCTACGCGATCACGGATTTGGGCTATCGCTCCAATTTCGAGATCAAAGATCTGCTTGCCCTTAAACCCGATGATACCGACGAGAATAATTTCTTTACTCCAGACCAAATTTTGACCTGTAATCCGGTTACAGAACTGGATTGGCGCAAGCGATTGATTGATATTGACGGGGTGCGTAATGCCTGGTTAGAAAAGCTCCACAACTATGTTCCCCCCATCTCCATCGATTGGGATAACAGCCGCTTGCGCTATACCTCACCCGATGAAGCAGAGAAACCTGATGAAGTCCAGACAAGCGCTGATGAGCTTCAGCCAACCTCATCCGGAAAGTCTTTTAACCCTCGCGGCTTGTATCGGGTCCACCTCGACTTAGACCCCGCATATCGTAAAGATGCTTGTGGCCATTTCTATCAAGAGAAAGCTCGGGTGCTAAAGGCGGTGAACCAGGTCTTACTCAGCTACCGCAATCTCTGCGAAGATTTTCACGAAGTGCTGGTGTTGGAAGATGAGGAGATTGCCCTCTGTAGCGACATCGAGCTGAATGCTGACGCCGACCCTGAGGATGTTTTAGTTAACATTTACCTGCGCATACAGGAATTTTTGCTCCCTCGCATTCAGTTTTATACGCTACAAGAGCTACTCGCAAAAGGGAGAACCCCAGCTGAGATTTTCGCCGGACGACCCTCTGCCCTAAGCCAGCACGATCCCCACTTTGAGCTGCCGGGTGATCCAGCCCCTGTCCTCTACAGCAATGGGTTTATTGACGTAGAAGACTTGGCTGCTCTAACCCCGCCTAAGGAGATCCATACCTCAGATTTATATCGAGAAATTTTGCAGGCGCCAGGGGTGGCGGCTGTGCGCAAACTCAGTATCGCTAATGTCATTAATGGACTGCTCCAATCCCAGGGAAAAGCCTGGAGCTTGCCTCTCACCCCTGACCATCGTCCCCTGCTCACTATTGACCATTCTCGAGTCACCCTCTATAAGGGAGATCTACCTCTGCCGGTCGATAGAGCCGAGGTGAAACGTCGCTACTTCGAACAACAAGTAGCCGCTATCAAAACCCGTCGGGATGCCTATGATCTGGATTTACGGGCGCCCCAGGGTCAGTACTTCGACAACCTGGCCGATCATTACTCGATCCAACACGACTTTCCCTTAACCTACGGTATTAGTGAGGATGGTTTACCCGATACAATGCCCGCTCTGCGCAAAGCCCAGGCCAAGCAATTGAAGGGCTATTTAGTGTTTTTTGATCAGCTACTGGCAAATTATCTGGCCCAACTGGCCCATGTACGAGACCTGTTTTCCTGGAAAAGTGATCCTAAAGATAAGAACCACGAGGGCAGTTCGCAGGATCAAAAACGTACCTACTTCACTCAAGCACTGGATTTTCCAGCCTGGTCAGATATTCTGGTTAATGATACGACGGATGAGAGCTATCTCAAGGCGATTGAGGAAGACAACGTTAGTTATCAAGCACGTCGCAATCGCTTCCTCAATCACCTGCTGGCCCGATTTGCCGAATCTTTCACGGACTATGCCCTGCTTAATTACCAGGTACACCGGTCTGCCCTCAGTAAATCAGACGTAGACAAGGAGCTGATCGCTGATAAGACCCGGTTTTTGAAGGACTATCCCCGGTTAAGCCGCGATCGCAACCGAGCCTTTAACTACAGCGATCCCGTTGTTTGGGACACGCCAAATATTTCCGGCTTCAAACATCGGGTTTCCCGCTTACTGGGCATAAACGATATAGACGATGTAGACCACGATGTAAAACGACGCAGTCTTAGCCCTGCTCCCCTTCAAAGTGAACCGGAAGACTTGATTTGGTCCCTTTCTTGGGTAGAGACTAATGACAACAATCGCATACTGACTCTCAAAAGCCAGCAGACCTATAGTGAAAAGACGGAAGCTCAACGTGCCTTTGAACAGTGCCAACAGCTTGCCCAGAATTCTCAGCATTACCAACGTCTTACTTACTACGGCGCTCAATATGGGATCACCTACGGTTATGCCATTGTGGATGCTGAGGGACGTCCCCTAGCAGTAAGCTCTATACGATATGACACTCAAACAGACTGTACTGCCGCTATCGCGGGTTTGCAAACATTGCTCCAGGCGTCAGTAGAGCCCAAATTAACCCGACGAGCAGCTGGCTACAGAGGCGAGTTTAAGGATAAAAATGGTAACGTCTGGTTGCAAAGCAACCAGCGCCAGGCAACTGAACAACAAGCCTGGCAGCATATCAATGACCTTCTGAAACTGGCTGACAACCCACAAAACCTTCTACGGGTTGATAGCGATGACAACCTCTATGGCTGGGAACTCATCGACGATACCGGTAACCTTGTCTTTTCCAGTCCGTTTTATTCATCTCCTGAAGATCGAAATAATGCCATTGCAGAGCTTCAGGAAAAATCTCTAGAGATGGAAGGATTTCACATTCTGGAGCATATTTTGCTGCGGCCCAGACGGGCGCCTGCCCCCAATCGATGTGACTTTGCCCTAATAGACCTACCGACAGAAGATCTGCTCACTACTAATACGTCAGTGCCTTTGGCGGCTGACTTAGTCCTTCAAGATAATGAAGATGGCCCCTATTCATTCACAGTCGAGGATGGGAAATGTCAGGTGCTGTTTACATCAAAAGAATACTCCACTCCAGAGGAGCGTCGGACAGCTCTAAAAATTATGCTTGACATAGCTGAGCCATTCAAGAGTCAAGATGAGGCAGGATTCTATTTTAGCTTTTTAGACGAAAATGATGCTCCACTGGACAGGAGCCGCTATTTTAATAGTGAAGACGACTGTGATGTAGGCATTGCCTGGCTGCGTCACCATTTGTCTCGATTAGTGGCTAAAGTCGGGATACTCCCTGAGGCTGACTTAGTACTTCAAGATAACGAAGACGGTCCTTATTCATTCATAATCAAGGATGGAGAAGACCGGGTACTGTTTACGTCGACGGATTTTTCCACTCCAGAGGACCGGCAGACAGCCCTAGAAATCATGCTTGACATAGCTGAGCTACTCAAGAGTCAAGATGAGGCAGGATTCTATTTTAGCTTTTTAGACGAAAATGATGTTCCACTGGGCAGGAGCCGCTATTTTGATACTGCAGCCAGCCGTGATGCAGGTATTGCCTGGCTGCGTCACCCTTTGTCTCAATTAGCGATCACAAACGTCATCAAATATGCCCTTAGTCTGTCCTCCATCTCTGGGTGTCCTGGTTTTGAGTTTTTGGAGCATAAGAATAATCATATATTCCATGTCAATGACAGCCTCGGTCAGACCCTATTTTACAGTCAGCGGTATGACACGCCACAGGATCGAAATGTAGCCTTGGAATCGGTCATTCGATCAGCTGTACACTCAACCCGTTACACCCTGAGAAAAGTGTTAGGACCAGACTGGACAGTTTACTACTTTATCCTCTGCGGTCCCGATGGTATAGAATTGGGGCGCAGTCGTTATTTCGATACGGTCTGGAAATTAGAGATCTGTCTTGAATGGTTTCAGCAACAGGCTTATCAGGCAGCAGATGAACTTGGCGTTACCGATCTGGAACTTCCCTCAGATTTTGTTGTTGCTGCTCCGATCAGAGATCGCTTTTTACCCATTAGCGTTAGCCCAACAGACGCCGAAACGCGAATTGGCGACCCACCCCACTTGATTTGGCAAGACCCCTATTCCTTCTGGGTCAGCATCATTCTGCCCTACTGGCCCCAGCGGTTTCAGAATATGAACTTTCGCCGCTTTGTGGAACGCACTCTGCGCTTGGAAGCCCCCGCCCATGTCGCCCTACGGATTGCCTGGGTAGAGCAAAATCAAATGCGGGCGTTTGAACAGGCCTACCGCCGATGGCTAGAACAGTTAGCCCTGGCCACGCAAGGCATAGCCTGCGATCTAACCGGCGCCCTCAATCAATTGCTCGATATTTTGCCCCAACTCCGTAGCGTCTATCCCGAGGCGACCCTATATGACCCAGAGAGGGGGCGTTCCGATGATATTCCCGTTGTGCTCAACCGAACTGCCCTAGGAACTGCCGAGGATTAAGGCCATGACGACACCTGTTGTTATTCCTATAAGCTACCCTTTCTTCAAGCCCAATCAGGTGCTGACAGATCGAGATTTGAATGGACTTGTGGATTATCTCGATGGCCAGGTGCGCCTGACCCGAACTCATATGCTGGGGGCGGGGATTGTTGCTGGGTTAACGGTAACGGTGCGTGCCGTGTTGTCCGAGGACGCAAAAACGAATGGCCCAGAAGTGGAGGAGGATGCGCTGGCCATAGAAATCACCCTAGGGTGTGGACTCACTTCTACAGGCGATTTGATCCAGTTGCCAGAGCCTTCGTTGGTATCAGAGCCTCAGGAGAGTTTGACCACACTCACGCACTACAAGGAACTTACCCATCCCCAGGAGTTAATTTCGGAGGCTCTATTTTTCGGAAAATCTCAAAGTTCAAATAATGGCAGCTCCACAAAATACCGGGCGATTGAGCTATTCGAAACTCCTCATCACCTCAGTGACTCAATATCCCTGGAGAAGATTACCGCAACGACGCTCAAAAACAAAGTTTTAGTGATCGTTCGCGAGCTGCAGAGAGATCAGGAGTCTGAAGATTTCTGTTCTCTTTCCGCGGATGAGCGAGGGGAGCAACGGAACTTTCGTCTACGTTTTTTCCTGTTGCGTCGGGATATGGTGCAGGAATCCGATGAGGCTGCTCTCTCAAACGCCAAACCTTACCTGAGCGCTGAACGATTGCTGCGCAAAGGTTATCAGTTGAATCAGCTGCAGGAACAAGCCCCCTGGAATATGCTCAGCACAGCGGACTTTTTTACCGCTCGGAGTACATTTCTGCAAGACTATATGCCCAAGGTGCAGCGATTTGGCCACACCGGAGATGGGCCGCCGCCCCTAGAAGAGCAAGCCTATGACCCAACAGTTGATTTAACAATCATCACTAACTATTCAGTTGAGTTTACTGAAAGCTACGAGCGTGTTTGCCGAAATGCCATTGAAGAAATCGGCAAGGCTTTTCCAGAACTTTTCAGATTGTTCTCTCCGGTATTTACTCATTTTCAGCCGTCTTCATTAGATGTGTTTTCTGATCTGAAAAGTAAACCTGGGGAAAAAGGCAAACTCGAAAAAATTCTGGATCAGATCATCCTCAAGGACGAAGATACACCTGATCAGGGTAAGGCCCAAATTGGTTTGCAAGGTCTGCAATATTTTTACGACTACCTAAGCCTGTTAGTGGCCGCCTACGACGAATTAGTCCAGGCCGCTTTTGACCTAATAGATGACTGTCCCCCTAATACTCGGCGCTTTCCTAACTTTCTGATGTTAGGCGAGCCACAGGCGCCTAAAACAGAGAATAAGGAAAGTGCATTATCAGAAAAGTTAAAATCTCTGGAGTTGATACATCCCCCTTCACCCTACCGGAATCACTTTACGCAACCACCGATATATAACGGTAACCAACTACGGCTAAGTCGGGTGCGTCATCTTTACCAGCGGTTAATAGAACTGTGCAGGTTTGATGATGAGGCGTCTGACGCCAATAGCTTTAATTTGGACATTTTTGCCGCCGAATTGAATCTAAAAGTTGACGAAACGGGCGCCTCGGATGAAGAGAAGCGTCTCAGAATCACCCCCAGCCGAGATCCATCTTATCCCCTCAGCCAACAAGCTATTCCTTACTATCTTAACTACAAAACGATTTATCCATTCTGGAGCTTTGAGGCCAGTCGAAAAGGTCTGAGTAAATCGATACCAGCTTATTTCATGTCAGACCAGGGCGAAATTAAGAAACGTCCGATGGAGAATGATTTGGTCTATCGATTAGATGACTATAACTTCTATCGGATTGAAGGGCATATCGACGAACAGTTAGACCCATTGCTCGGTGAATTGGAAACAGTCAGACAAACCTTCAATTTAGACTTTGATATTTGTTGCGTGAAGCTCCAATTTACAGGATATGACCTACATTTGCTAACCGTTGATAGTGTTGAAGCCCTTCAATCTTCAGGAAAGAACCTGATAATTGTGGCGAAGATTGGTAATGCCTCCTATCACGTTCGTATTTTCGATGAAACTGGGAATCAGGACAATTATCAGAATATTCCAGATGCAGAACTTGTTCAGAAATTGGAGAAAGCTCTAAGCCAGGAATTAGTTGATTCTGGGAAGAAATATGAGCTTAACCCTAGAACGAAACATGACTTGACCCAAAGAATTATATCTACATTCAACAAGGATTTCACTCAAGAAAATCTGTTCTACTCATTTCATAAATTTGCTAAATACTACCCTGGTATGGAACCCCTAGGGGGTGTTCCCCGAGGTGGGACATTCATATTGGTGTATGCTGAAGTCAATCCAGACTTTGCTGAAAAGAACAACGTAGAGGTTGATAGTCCTTCTGCCTCTTCAGATGAGGAAGACTTTGTTTCTGCGAGTTTACGCCCTTCTCAGCAGATTACATTTCCCTCAACAGAAAAATCATTAAAATCTAATATTTTGATGAGCACCCTCCTCCTGTCGCAATTGCAGCAGTTTGTCACTCAGCTTTCAAACCAACTCAAAAACAAGTTCATGGAGGACAAAAAGCTCATTGTGGCAGATTTCTGTTTGCCGTATCGCATTACCAGTCAAGCACCCAAATCCGATTTAACGATTCAGGAAGGACAAAAATTCTGTCAGAATGCAGCGCCGATTACGATTACCTTAATCCCAGGAACACCAAAAGTTGTAGAGTTAGTTCTGGTCAAGATTAATGGTGTTGAGACCAGGACATTAGATCCCGCCCAATATGCGACGAATGGTCAGCCAGAAACGGTCACCATTGAAGCTTATCTGCGTGATCATCAGGCGAACTCTATCAGCGCCATAATCCGCACGGTGACTATCAACCCCCTGCCGCAGGCGGAACTATCTATCCAGGACGGGCAGAGCTTCTGTCAGGATGCTGCGGTGATTACGATTGAGCTAGCAGAAGGCTCACCTGAAGATATAGAGCTAAGTCTGGTTAAGGTGAATGGGGTTGAGGCCAGGACGTTAGACCCCAGCCAGTATGCGACAACTGGTCAACCAGAAACAGTCGCCATTGAGGCTGATCTGCGCGATCGCCAAACCAATTGCACGAACACAATAACCCGCACCGTGACAATCAATCCTCTGCCGCCGACGGAGCTATCTATTCAGGATGGGCAGAGCTTCTGTCAGAATGCTG